>Ga0302314_10001595_pt1 | contig 42320 bp, 40 predicted proteins | sample III_Palsa_N2_3_FD_200533 | JGI IMG/M metagenome (GOLD analysis project Ga0302314, IMG submission 200533) | Peat permafrost microbial communities from Stordalen Mire near Abisko, Sweden - III_Palsa_N2_3 | ecosystem: Environmental > Terrestrial > Soil > Palsa > Peat permafrost | place: Sweden... | reverse complement strand
CCGATCTGGCGGGCGTCGATCAACGACATCAGCAGCGCCTCGCCCGAGCCGCCGAACATCCGCGACACCAGGTCGGTGAGCGCGCCGGCCGCGGCCCCCTCGCGGCTGATCGCCGGCCGATAGACATAGGCGCGGCCGGCAAGGCTGCGGCGCACCTTCTTCTTGCGCAGCAGGACCCCCAGCATGGTCTGCACAGTGGTGTAGGCGAGCCGGCCGCCAAGCTTGCCCTGGACCTCGGCGACGGTCGTCGCCTCGCCGTCCCACAGGACCTGCATGATCTCGAGCTCGAGCGGGGTTAAGGTGTCCCTGGCCGAGGCCATGGCGGCTCCTAATTTCTTAGGCGTCAGGCTCGCTCGGCGAAGGCTCGGGGTCAACTAAACTTTTAGTAGGGAAAGGGGGCTGGACCGCACGTCATGGGATTTCTGATCTTCGGCCTGTTCGTCCTCATGTTGCTCGTCATCGGCGGCCTCGTCGCCGTGGTGTGGACGGGCTACGCCGCGTCGCGCGAAAACTATCTCAAGGCGCGGCGTTGGAAGCGCAACGAGCTGCGGCCGCGGAAATACGCCACCGGCCTTTCGCGCAAGCCGCCACGCCCGGGCCGACGCCTGAAGGCGCGGACTGGAAGCCGATGAGCGCGATCCGGCGAGCCGAGGCGTTCTGCGAGCGATTCGGCCTGCAGATTCCGATCCTCATGGCTCCGATGGCTGGCAGCTCGCCGCCTGCGCTGGCGGCGGCCGTGGCCGAGGCCGGGGGCCTGGGCGCCAATGGGGTGGTGCAGATGGAGCCGCAGGCCATCGCCGCCTGGGCCGCAGAGGTGCGGGCGCTGACCAAGGGCCCCTTCCAGCTCAATACCTGGGTGCGCGATCCGCCGCCGCAGCGTGACGCCGAACACGAAACGAAGGTGCGGGCGTTCCTGGCTGACTGGGGTCCGACCCCGACACCCGCGGCCGGGGACGCGACGCCGCCCGACTTCGAGGCCCAGGCCCAGGCCATGCTGGACGCGGCGCCGGCGGCGATCTCCTCGGTCATGGGCCTGTTTCCGCAATGGCTGGTCGATGAGCTGCGGGCGCGGGCCGTCCCTTGGTTCGCCCACATCTCGACCCTGGCCGAGGCTCGGGCCGCGGAGCACGCCGGCGCCGACGTCATCGTCGTCCAGGGCGGCGAGGCCGGCGGCCACCGCGGCTGTTTCGATGTCTGGGACGACGAGCGGCGCCAGGCCGGCCTCTTGGCCCTGCTGCCGGCCGTGGTCGATGCGGTGAAGACGCCGGTGGTCGCCGCCGGCGGGATCGCCGACGCCCGCGGCGTCGCCGCAGGCCTGGCGCTGGGGGCCAGCGCGGCGGCGATCGGCACCGGCCTGCTGCGGTCGCCGGAGGCGGGGCTCGACCCGGCCTGGGCGGCGGGACTGGCCGGCGCCGCGCCGGAGGACACGGTGATGACCCGGGCGTTCAGCGGCCGGGCCGGACGCAGCCTCGCCACCGCCTATGTCGTCGCGGCCGGCGGGCCGGGCGCCCCGCCGCCGGCCCCCTACCCTGTCCAGCGTGGTCTCAGCGCCGCCATGAAGGCCGCCAGCGTCGGCAAGCTCGATGGTCTCCAGGCCTGGGCCGGACAGTCCGCCGGCCTCGCCCGCGCCGCGCCGGCCGGCGAGATCGTGCGCGACGCCTGGGCCGGCGCGCGAGCGCTGCTCAGAGCTGAGTGAGGGTGAAGATGAACAGGCCCGAGACCAGCATGAAGAAGGCGATGAACGAAATCGACCACACCCCGAGGGCCTTGAGCGCGGCCCCGATCCGGCTGGAGCCGTAACCGCCGCGCAGGGTCTGGTAGAGATTGATCGGTGTCCAGATTCCCACCGCAGTGAACCAGACCCCGCTGGCGTCGCTCGGCAGCAGGAATCCCGGGGCGTTGGCCAGGAACAGGAAGGAGAGGAAGTTCATCGCTGTGACCATGTGGTCGTAGATGAAGAACCGACGTTTGTAGAAATAGGCCGCCGTCAGGGCGAGGCCGACGATCGGCAGCAGCAGGAAGGCCACCCGGTGGCCCCAGGTGAACATCACCGAGAGGTAGTATTCGGGGTTGTCCCTCGCCTTGCCCATCCGGTCGATCCACCAGGCCTTGGACCACAGGATCGTGGGATTGCCCTCCTTGGCGGCCTTTGAAGCCCACCAGGCCCGGGTCGGGGCGTCCTGACCCTGGGCGGCGGAAGAGTCGAAGGTCGGCGGCAGGCCCTGGGTCACGCGGGCGGCGTCGTCAACGGCGGCCTGATAGCGGGTCTGGGCGTGGGCGACCTGTTCCTGATAGCGGAGCTGGACCTTGGCCTTGTTCTCTTCCGGGTCCTTGAGTTCACCGTCCCGGTCGTCGGCCGCCTCCTTCAGGTCGGAGTCGCGGTCCTTGACCGCATCGGCTTGCATCTCGGCGGCCGACTTGGCCCGCTCGGCGGGCGACTGTTGGAAGGCCGCCTTGGCTTGGGCTGGCGTGGTGAAGACGGTCTTGGTGTGGTGAGCGGCGTATTCGGCCGCGAACACCCAGACCAGCAGGGAGACCAAGAACATGCGGAACGGCGGCACATGGCGGGCGACGCGGCCCTCCAGAAAGTCGCGCGCCAGGCGGCCGGGATGGATGAAGAGGTCGGGCACCGTGCGCATCACCCGGCCATCGAGATGCAGAACGCCCTCGAACCCCTCGACGATCAGCCGTCCGATCGAACGCTTGTGCAGGTCGGCGTTCTGGCCACAGGCGTGGCAATAGGGCCCGGCGAGCGGCGTCCCGCAGTTGGCGCAGACCGAGCCGGGCGGCGGCGCGGCCCGCCTCTCCGACGCCCCCTCGAGGACATCCGCCGCGACGATCTCAAGTTCCCTCACGCCCTCACCTCCGCGCCGGGCAGGAAAAAAGGCCGGAACTCTCGTTCGCTCAAGCGGAATCGACCAACGCCAGCCACTCCTCTTCAGTCAGAACCCGGATGCCGAGCTCCGTCGCGGTTTTCAGTTTGGAGCCGGCGCCGGGACCGGCGACCACGAGGTCGGTCTTCTTGGACACCGAAGAGGCGACCTTGGCGCCCAGGCTTTCGGCCCGGGCCTTGGCCTCGTCGCGGGTCATGCGTTCCAGGGAGCCGGTGAACACCACCGTCAGGCCGGCCACCGGGCTGTCATTGCGCGGTCGGGCGGCGTCCTCGATATTCAGTTCGCCGACGAGGTCATCGACCAGACGGTGGTTGTGGGGCTCGGAGAAGTAGGCGGCCATGGCCGAGATCACCGCCGCGCCGACCTGATCGAGGGCGTCGAGCTCGGCGACGGCGTCCAGATCGCCGGCCGCGACCTTGTCCATGGCGGCGAGGAAGCTCTTGGCGTCGCCATAGCCGCGGGCCAGCACCATCGCCGTCTGCTCGCCCACGTGGCGCACGCCGAGGGCGTTGATGAACCGTTCGAGCGGGATGGTGCGGCGCCCGGCGATGGCGCCGGCGAGGTTGGCGACCGAGGTCTCGCCATAGCGCTCGCGCTCGGTCAGCGCCTTCAGCTTCGCCTCGTCGGCGCCGAGGCGGAAGATGTCGGCCGGCTCGCGGATCAGGCCCTCCTCGAAGAAGGCGGTGAGCTGTTTCTCACCCAGGCCCTCGATGTCGAAGGCGCGGCGCGAGACGAAGTGCTTGAGATGTTCGATGCGCTGGAACGGACAGGCGAGCTCACCGGTGCAACGACGCACCACCGTTTCGGCCCCCGAGGCTGTGGTCTCACGCGTCAGCGGCGTCGCTAGAGGACAGGGGCAATGGGTGGGAAATTCGTACGGGACGGCGCCGGCCGGCCGCTCGGACTCCACAACACCGACGATCTGGGGGATGACGTCGCCGGCCCGCTGGACGATGACCGTATCGCCGACGCGAAGGTCCTTGCGGGCGATCTCGTCGGCGTTGTGCAGAGTGGCGTTGGTCACCACCACGCCGCCGACGGTGACCGGGGTCAGCCGGGCCAGGGGCGTCACCGCGCCGGTTCGGCCGACATTGATGTCGATCGCCTCCAGGATGGTGCGCGCCTGCTCAGCGGGGAACTTGCGGGCCACAGCCCAACGGGGGGAGCGCGACACGAAGCCGAGACGGGCCTGCCAGTCCAGGCGGTCAACCTTGTAGACCACGCCGTCGATGTCGAACGGCAGGTGCGGACGCAGGCGCTCCATCTCGGCGTAGGCGGCAAGCAGGCCTTCCACCCCCTCCACGCGACGCGCCTGGGGCGTGACCTGGAAGCCCCACGAGCGCAGGGCTTCCAGCGCCTGCCACTGGGTCTCGGCGAACGGCGCCGAGAGAAGGCCCCAGGCGTAGGCGAAGAAACGCAGCGGCCGCCGAGCGGTGATCTTCGGGTCGATCTGGCGCAACGACCCGGCGGCCGTGTTGCGCGGATTGACGTAGGTGCGTTGGCCCGCCGCCTCGGCTGCGGCGTTGATCTGGGCGAAGTCCGCGTGGCCGAGATAAACCTCGCCGCGGATCTCGATGATTTCCGGCCAGCCGCCGCCCTTCAGCCGGTGCGGGATCTCGCGGATGGTCATCAGGTTGGCGGTGACGTCTTCGCCGGTCTGGCCGTCGCCGCGCGTCGCGCCCTGGACCAGGCGACCGGCTTCGTAACGCAGCGAGGACGACAGGCCATCGATCTTCGGTTCGGCGGTGTAGGCGATCGGCTCCTCGGAAAGGCGCAGGAAGCGGCGCACGCGGGCGTCGAACTCGGCCGCCTCATCGTCGGAAAAGGCGTTGTCCAGCGACAGCATGGGGACGCCGTGGATGACCGGCGAGAAGGCGCCGGCCCTCACCGCGCCCACCTTCCGCGAGGGGGAATCCTCGCGCACGAGGGCCGGAAACCGCGCCTCGATATCGCCATTGCGGCGCTTGAGCGCATCGTAGTCGGCGTCTGAGACGAGCGGGGCGTCGTCCTGAAAATAACGCCGGTCGTGCTCAGCGAGATCGGCGGCCAGGCGGGTGAGCTCCGCGCTCGCCTCCGCTTCGGTCAGTTCGGCGACGGGCTTCACCTCCAAGACTCCTCCCTCCCCTTGATGGGGAGGGTGGACCGACCGAAGGTCGGGACGGGTGGGGTGGCTGCACCACCCACTCCGGCGCGGAGCTTACCCCGGGCGGGCCGCGCCAGCGGCGCGACCCAGGGCGCCACCTCCCCGATCAAGGAGGAGGAGGAACTGAGTGTCACCCTCATGCCGCCATCAGCGCCCGAGCGGCGGCGCGGGCGGCCTCGGTGACGGTCTCGCCGGAAAGCATGCGGGCGATCTCCTCCTCGCGGGCCGACCCCTGCAGGGGCTCGACCCGGGTGCGCTCGGCGGCCCGTCTGACCTGGAAATGGGCGTCGGCGCGGGCGGCGACTTGCGGGCTGTGGGTCACCACCACGATCTGGCCGCCAACGGCCAGACGCGCCAGGCGCTGGCCGACGGCGTCGGCCACGGCGCCGCCGACGCCCTGATCGACCTCGTCGAAGATCATCAGCGGCCGGCGTTCCGCCGCCAGGCTGGCCTCGATGGCCAGCGACAGACGCGACAGCTCGCCGCCCGAGGCGACGGAGCTCAGCGGCGCGAAAGGCGCGCCTGCGATGGTGGCGATCTCGAACTCGACCCGATCGGCGCCGGCGGGGCCTTGGCGGCTCTCGGGCAGAGGCTCGACGGCGACCCGGAAGCGCGCCTTGGCGAGGTGCAGGGGCTCGAGCTCGGATCGGACGGCGGCGGCAAGCCGCTCGGCCGCAGCTCTGCGCCCTGCAGTGAGCGTGGCGGCGGCGGTGTCCCAGGCGGCGCGGGCGGCGGCGGTCTCGAGCTTTGCCTCGGCGAGAGTATCCTCAGCCTCGTCGATGGCGGCGAGGCGCGCGGCAAGGTCGGCCCGCGCCGTCGGCAGGTCGTCGACCGCTACGCCCAGACGGCGGGCGGCGGCGCGCAGGGCGAAAAGGCGCTCTTCGGCGGCCTCCAGACGGCCCGGTTCGAGGTCGAAGCTGGCCACGGCGGCGTCGATGGCGGCGGCGGCCTCGCCGGCCTCGATCAGAGTGCGGTCGACCGCCTCGGCGGCGGCGGTCAGGCGTTGCGGCGCCTCGCCGTCGGGATCGACGCCGGCGGCGAGCGCCCGCTCGCGGGCGCGGCCCAGGGCGCGGAAAGCCTGACCCAGGCGGGCGGAAAGGGTGTCCGGCCCGAGGGCCTCGCGGGCGGCGGCGATCTCGGCCAGAGCCCGCTCGGCGGCCCCGAGCAGAGCCCGCTCCTCGGCCAGCCGGGCCTCCTCACCCTCGCGCGGCGCCAGGCGGTCGAGTTCGACCAGGCGCTCGGCCAGGACTTCGCGTTCGGCGGCGCCGGCGGCCGCGGCGGCGCGCACGGCGTCCAGGCGCTCGGCGGCCGCCCTCCAGGCGCGCCAGGCGGCGGCGCAGGCGTAGGCCTCCAGGCCCCCGAAGGCGTCCAGCAACGGCCGGTGGCTTTTCGCGTCAAGCAGACCGACGGCGTCATGCTGGCCGTGCACCTGGACCAGAAGCTCGCCTGTTTCGCGCAGCGCAGCGACGCCGGTCGCCTGATCGTTGATGAAGGCGCGAGAGCGGCCGTCGGCGCCGATCAGGCGGCGAAGCACCAGGTCCTCTCCACGATCGAAGGCGAGGCCCTTGTCCTCCAGCTGATCCCAGACGGGGTGGTCGGGCGCCGGGGCGAAGACGGCCGCGGCGCTGGCCTGAGGCGCCCCGCGCCGCACCAGGCCCGCGTCGCCGCGGGCGCCGAGCGCCAAGCCGAGCGCATCGAGGATCACCGATTTGCCGGCCCCGGTCTCGCCGGTCAGGACCGTCAGGCCCGGCCCGAAGGCGAGGTCGAGGCTATCGGCGAGCACCACGTCGCGGATGACGAGACCGATCAGCATACCGCGAGGATGACCGAGAATCCCCGCGGCTCAAAGGGCGGATCAGAGCCCCAGGACGTCGTGCCAGAAGCCGCCGTGTTTCTTGGCCTTGGGAGCCGGCGCAGCCTTATCCTCCGCCGCCACGACATCGGCGGCGTGGGTCTGGGTCTCGGTCTTGGCGATCTCCACCGGCGGCGGGGCGATGGTGGTGTCCTTGTGCCGGCCCCAGGGCAGGAGCCTCGGCAGGCCGGGGCCGCGGTAGTCCGCCGGCGGGATGGCCGGGCGCAGGCCACGCGAGGTCAGGAGCTTGTAGGCGTCCTGATACCAGAGATCGCCCGGATAGTTGTAGCCGAGCACCGCCCCGTCGCGCACCGCCTCGCTGTTGAGGCCGACGGTCAGGTAGCAATCCACCAGCCGATAGAGCGCCTCGGGCGCGTGGGTGGTGGTCTGGTAGTCGTCGACCACAGTCTTGAACCGGCCGATGGCGGCGATGGGATCGCCCTGCCGTTGGTAGTAGCGGCCAATGGCCATTTCCTTGCCCGCCAGCTGGTCGACGGTCATGTCGTATTTGAACTTGGCGTCGCGCGCATACTCGGTCGTCGGGTAGCGCTTGAACACTTCAGTCAGCGCCGCACGCGCCTGGGCGGTCGAAGCCTGGTCGCGGCCGACGTCGACGATCTGTTCAAAGTAGCAGATCGCTTTGATGTAGAAGGCGTAGGGCGTAGCGGCGTTGCCCGGATAGAGCGCGATGAACCGCTCGGCGTCGGAGATCGCGTCAGCGTAGTTGTTGCCCTCGTAATGGGCGTAGGCCTCCATCAGGATCGCCCGGCGCGACCACTCCGAGTAGGGGTGCTGGCGCTCCACTTCCTTGAAGTAGGCGGCCGCCTCGTTCCACTCGTGGCGGTCCAGGTGGACCGCCCCGGCGTTATAAAGCACCTCCACCGGCGCTTCCTTGTAGGCCAGGGTGGGCTTCTTCTTGTGGATGAGGGAGCATCCGGAGACGGCGACCGCCGCGGCCAGGGCGAGGACGACGAAGGATCGACCCCGAAAATTGCCTTTCACGAACGATCACCTCAGCCCAAAGCGCCATCCAATCGGATCAATCGTCCGATTTGATGGCGCTTATTTGAACGATTCGAGCGCGTTGTAATCGCAAAGCCGGCGCCCGGCTTTGCGCAACGCGCTCGGCGCGCGCCCCGCGCCAGCGTCCGGGGGTTCTACACGAGCCCGTCAGAGGCGCAATGACTCAGACGGCCTTGGCCAGCTGCGACTGCGGATCGGCCCAGCGCCAGGCCTGTGGACGCTCCAGCAGCGCCCGGACGAGGGCGTTGTTGAGGCCGTGGCCGGAATAGAGGCCCTCGTAACGACCGATCAGCGGCGCGCCCAGCAGATAGAGATCGCCGACCGCGTCCAGCATCTTGTGACGGACGAATTCGTCGGCCCGGCGCAGGCCACCGGGGTTGAGCACCGAGTCGCCCTCGATCACCAGGGTGTTGTCGAGCGTGCCGCCCCGCGCCAGGCCCGCCTGCCTGAGGGCGTCGACCTCGTGCAGGAAACCGAAGGTGCGATTGGTCGCCAGCTCCTCACGGAAGCTCACCTCGCCGATGGCCAGCTCCAGGCGTTGCCGGCCAATGGCGGAGCTGTCGAAGGCGATCTCGAAGGCGACCTCGAAACCATCGGCCGGCAGCAGGGCCGCTGACTTCTCGTCCTCGCGGACGACGACCGGCTCGAGAATCTCGACGAACCGGCGGCGCGCGGCCTGCGCCTTGCGACCGGCGGTGTCGATGGCTTTGACGAAGTCGACGCAGGAGCCGTCCATGATCGGAACTTCCGGCCCGTCGATCTCGACGATGACGTTATCGACGCCGAGACCGCAGAGGGCCGCCATGAGGTGCTCGACCGTTGAGACGGTGACGCCGTCGGCATTGCCGATCACGGTGCCCAGTCGCGTGGCGCAGACCGCTTCGGCGCGGGCCGGGATGGCCGGATCGAGGTCCGCCACATCGGTGCGCAGAAAGCGGACGCCCGCGCCGACGGCGGCCGGACGCAAGGTCAGGCGGACGGGCTCGCCGGTATGAATGCCGACACCCTCGAGGGTCACCGGCCGGGCAAGGGTAATCTGATGGAACGGCGACAAAACCATGCTCACTTGACTCGCACCGCGGCTGGAGCGGCGCTGTTGCGGCGCCGCGGGGCGCCCCTTCGCCTGTCCCTTAAGCTGTGCCGGTCGGGGCGCAAACACACGTCCTGTTTCCGACTGTTTCTCGGATAAGGCTTTGAAATGTGCTGAAATTTTGCCGCAAACAAGGCAGCCGGCGAACGGTGCTTCGAAGCCCGTTCACCGGCCGTCGTCAGCGACCGGATCGGCTCGTCAGTTGGCGAGACGCCGCAGGAAGGAGGGGATCTCCAGATCCTCATCCTCGGCCGTATCCTCGTCCTCGTAGACCTCTTGCGCCGGCTGAGCCTGGGTCATGGTCCGGGCGGGCGCGGCGTGTCCCTCTGCGCGACGGCCGCCGAACAGGCTCAGCCAACCGCCAGACTTCTGGCGGCGATCATCGCCGTAACGGGCCGGCATGGCGAACGGCTGCTCCTCTGGCACGGCAGGGGTCGAGACGGCCGGCCGCAGAGGCGAGACCCCTTCGAAGGGGAAGCCGGCTTGGTCCGCCACCGGCTCGGCCGCGATCGCCATGGCCGCGACGGACTCGGGCCCCGGCGCGTTGGCCGGTTGGAATTCGACCACCGGGGCCGGCATATAGGCCAGCTCGGGCTCATATTTGGGCGTGATCGCAGCCATGGCCGCGCCATCCATGCCGGTGGCCACCACGGAGACCCGCACCACCCCTTCCAGGGCCGGATCGAAGGCCGCCCCGAAAATGATGTTGGCCTCGGGATCCACTTGTCCGGAGATGGCGTTGGCCGCTTCGTCGACTTCCAGCAGAGTCATGTCGAGCCCGCCGGTGATATTGACCAGCACCGCCCGCGCGCCCTTGAGCGAGACTTCGTCGAGCAGGGGGTTCTGGATGGCGTTCTCGGCCGCCATCAGGGCGCGGCCCTCGCCGGAGGCCTCGCCTGTGCCCATCATCGCCTTGCCCATCTCGGTCATGACGGTGCGCACGTCGGCGAAGTCGAGATTGATCAGGCCCGGCAGGACCATCAGGTCGGTGATCGAACGTACGCCGGAATGCAGCACCTGATCGGCCAGGCCGAAGGCCTCGGCGAAGGTGGTCCGCTCGTTGGCGACACGGAACAGGTTCTGGTTGGGAATGACGATCAGGGTGTCCACGTAGCGCTGTAGCTCGGCGATGCCGGCGTCGGCCAGGCGCATGCGATGGCGGCCCTCGAAGTGGAACGGCTTGGTGACCACGCCGACGGTGAGGATGCCGCGCTGGCGGGCGCACTTGGCGATGATCGGAGCGGCGCCGGTGCCGGTGCCGCCGCCCATGCCGGCGGTGATGAACACCATGTGGGCGTTGTCGAGGTGCTCGCCGATTTCAGGCTCCGACTCCTCGGCCGCCGACATGCCCACTTCGGGGTGCGCGCCGGCGCCGAGGCCCTGCGTGACGCTGACGCCGAGCTGGATGCGACTGTCGGTCTTGGAGAATTGCAGCTGCTGGGCGTCGGTATTGGCGACGACGAACTCGACGCCCTCCAGGCCCGCGTCGATCATGTTGTTCACGGCGTTGCCGCCGGCGCCGCCGACACCGAAGACCACGATCCTGGGCTTCAGCTCCTTCGCCTGGGGCGCAAAGACCTTGAACGTCATCTGAGACTCCGCAACCTCCGCCATGTGCCCAAATCAGCGCCGACCGCTGCGCCGCTCGTGGCAAGGATTTAGCAACCATCATCCTTAAGCCGACGTTAACCGCATACCGTGAGTCGCCGGGGCGGCGAGGAAAGTTTGGCCATTTTCGGGGTTTGGATCAGGGTGCGATTCTCGCTCCGCGCTCCGACGAAGCCCGAGCGCAGGCTAGCGCCGCCACCACAGCGGGCATGGGTCGCCATGCACCATCGGAACGTAAATCTGGCCACAGTTCTTACGGAAGCTTCGAGCGCTCGTTGGTGGCTGTCGAAGACCGGTGACATTGCACCAGCTCCCGAGGGTCACGCCGCTGGAAGGATCGATGACGGCGTTCACAACGCGGCAGCCGCCGTGAAAGAGTTGAGGCAGTTCCTTACGGTCGGTCCAAACAGCACGGGGCGGCCCATCAACCGTGCCCCAAGTCGGCTGGATCAGGATTGCCGCAATCACCCATCCAGATTTCGGCAGAGCCACCGCCTCCGATGCAACCGTCGTGAACGGCAACTCCTCGTTCGTCGGAACCTTGACGAGCGCGTAGTAACGCACCCGCGTACGCAGCGGCTCGGCGGCAGGCGGTAGCCTCAGCCGTTGCTCAATGGCGTCGATCCCAAGGTGAGGCGGCGCGGCGTGCTCAGGCTGGGCCGCCGCAGCCGTCGCCGCCAATACGATCGCAGCCGCCAAGCAGCGGTTGAGTATGATCCCGGCCAGGATCACTTGAGGCTCCAGGCCTAGAGATTATCCCTCAGCCAGGCGGCGGCCTTGACCATCATGTTGGCGCGGGGGTCGACGGGCGTCGAGCTCCGCTGGGCCGTCTGGCGACGGGGAACCGCCTCCCGAGGACCGAAGGCGGCGCGCTGCAACACGCCGGCGGCCGAACAGAAGGCCGGTCCCGCGGCGGCGTCGGCCAGGTGCGGGATGCGGCGCGGACGCCCCAGACGCACCGGCCGATCGAAGACGCGGACAGCCACCTCGCGCGCGCCGGTGAGCTGACTCGCCCCGCCCACCAGGACGACGCCAGCCCCAGGGTCGATCAGAGCCCCGGCCTGCTTCAGGCGCTCGCGCACCTTCTCGAACGTCTCTTCGACCCGGGGCGCGATGATGCCCTTGAGCATAGAACGCGGCGCGGTGACCGGGCCGGCGCCGGGGTCGTCGCCGCGCGGCGGGGCCTCAATCATCTCACGATCCTCATTGGCCGAGGCGATGGCCGAACCGTGCAGGGTCTTGATCCGCTCGGCCCCGGCGATCGAGGTCGAGAGACCGCGAGCGATGTCCTGAGTCACGTGCTGGCCGCCAACGCCAAAGCTGTCGACGTGCACCAAAGCCCCGCCCGACCAGACGGCGACCGAGGTCGAGCCGCCGCCCATATCGATGCAGATGGCGCCCAGCTGCATCTCGTCCTCCTCGAGCGCCGCCAGCGCCGAGGCAAAGGGCGCGGCGACCACGCCTTCGAACTGCAGGTGGGCTCGCTCGACGCAGTGGCGGATGGTCTGGAACGCCGCCTCCTGCATGGAGATGACCAGCAGCTCCAGGCCGAGTTTGCGGCCGACGAGGCCGGCCGGATCGCGCACCCGCCGCTCGCCGTCGACCGACCAGGCGATCGGTTGCAGGTGAATGGCCTGACGGCGGGCCAGTCGCAGGCCGGCCATGGCCTGGACGACGGCCCGGCTCTTGTCCGCATCGCCGATCGGCCGGCCGCCGATCGAGACTTGGGCGGCGACGCGGTGGCTGGCGAGGTGGCCGCAGGCGGTGGAGACGACGACACCCTGGACGTCGACGCCGGCCATGGTCTCGGCCCGTTCGACGGCCTGGGCGACGGCGCGAGCCGCCTCCTCGGCGTCGACGATCGCCCCAGCCCGCACGCCGTGCGACTGCACGTAGCCCACGCCGGCGGTCACCAGGGTGCGGTCGGCGCGGCGGATGCCCTCCGGACGCATGATGAAGCAGGACACCTTGGAGGCCCCCAGGTCCACCGCCGCCACGGCCCCGGCGCGGCCAAGCGCGCTCTTCAGCGCCTCACGCCCCTCCCGCCTGGTCGCCCTGGTCTCCGTCCGCTCCAGTACTTCGCTCATTTAGACTCCACCCCCAGCCAAGGCCGGACCCGCACGCGGGCGCACAACCACCATTTCCGGATCCCGCAGGTCGATGCGCGAGAAACCGAGATCGAGAATCCGCGCCGAGCGGTCGAGAGCGTCGAGGCGCGCCAGCGCCGCCGCTTCCTCTTGCGCCGGCAGCATCACCACCCCGCCGTCTTTCTGGACCAGGTTCCAGCGCCGCCCGTCCACGCGCACCAGGGAGGTGGTGCGCGCCGCCAGCCGCGGCCGCGCGGCCAGCAGCGGCAGCATCGTGGCGGCCGCCTCGTTGGCGCCGTCGCCGATGATCAGCGGCAGCTCGCCGAACTTGCCAGGGGCGACGTCCGGCATCGGCGTCCCGTTATCGGCCACGACCACGAATTGGCCAGCGTGCTGCCACACAGCCATCAGCGGCCGTTGGTCGACGGCGATCACCAGGGTGCCCGGCAGCATGCGGAAAACACGCGCATCGCTGACCCAGCCGACCTGACGCACGCGGTCGCGCAAGGCGGCGAGATCGACGGACAGGATCGGCGCCCCGGTCTGAAGATTGGCGGCGGCGATGATCTGCTTGCGCGCGGCGGCCGTCGCCCCTTGCAGGTGGATGGTGTCGACACGGAAGCCGAGGCTGGCAAGGTCGGTGCGGGCCGCAGCCTGGCCGGTCTCGATCAGGCGCTCGCCGCGTCCGCCGGTGGCCAGCGTCACCACGGCGATGAGGGCGGCGGCGAGCAGGACGGCGGCCGAGGCCAGGCCGGCCGGGAGACCCGCCTGGCGGGCAGCCGCCAGCTTCGAGACGCCTCTTACGCGTCCGCGACTGTAGGCAGGTCTCAACGCCTCAGCGGTCATGCGCCTGGCTCGCCCCCTTGGCGCTCGTGCGGGCGCCGCCGCGGGCATGGCCGTCCTCCGTGATCCAACGCACCAATTCGTCGAACCCGATCCCGAGATGCGCGGCCTGCTCGGGAACGAGAGACGTCGGCGTCATCCCAGGCTGGGTGTTGACCTCCAGAAGGACCAGAATGTGGTTAACGGGGTCATAACGAAAATCGCTTCTGGTCACGCCTTCGCATCCCAGCGCCCGGTGGGCGCGCACGGCATGGCCTTTGGCGACCTCGGCGACAGCGTCAGGGATGCGTGCGGGCAGGATGTGGACCGAGCCGCCTTCGCCGTATTTGGCTTCGTAGTCGTAGAAGCCGGTGGCCGCCTCGATCTCGGTGACGGCGAGCGCCCGGTCGTCCAGCACCGAAACGGCCAGTTCGAGGCCATCGATGTAGGGCTCGACCACCACCTCGTCGCCGAACACCCAGGCAGGCGCGAGCAGCTCGCTCGGCGGCGAATTGGCGCCCTCGAAGACGCGGAAGACGCCCACGGACGAGCCCTCGGCGTTGGGTTTGACCACGTAGGGGGGCGGCAGAACGTGACTGCGGCCGGCCTCGAAACGGCTGAAGAGGCCGCCGCCTGGAACCGGCACGCCGGCCGCGGCCAGCACCGCCTTGGCCTTGGTCTTGTCCATGGCCAGAGCCGAGGCGAGGACGCCGCTGTGGGTGTAGGGGATGGCCAGGGTCTCGAGCACGCCCTGGACGCAACCGTCCTCGCCCCAGGCGCCGTGCAAGGCGTTGAAGCAGACGTCAGGCCGGAGGCCGGCGAGGACGGCGGCGATGTCACGGCCGGCGTCGACGCGGTCGGTCCGAGCTCCCAGCCGGTCGAGGGCGGACGCACAGGCCTCGCCGGTGATCAAGCTCACCTCACGCTCGCTCGAAATCCCGCCCATCAGCACGGCGACATGAAGGTGAGTGAGCGGGCCGGCGGTCATCCCCTCTTGGTTAACGGGATTCGGCCCCGCTTCCGAGGAAGGGTTGGATCAGGTCCCAGCGGTTTCCGTAGAGGTCGCGGAACACGGCTACGACGCCGTAGGCCTCGCGCCGCGGCGCGCCCTCGAACGCCACGCCGCGGGCGACCAAGGCGGCGTGGTCGCGCTCGAAGTCGTCGGTATGCAGGAACAGGAACACCCTGCCGCCGGTCTGGGCGCCGATGGCCGCGACCTGGCGGTCGTCGACCGCTCGCGCCAGCAGCAGGGCCGTCTGTGGCTGGCCCGGCGGTCGCACAACCACCCAGCGTTTGCCGCCGCCAAGGTCCGTGTCCTCCACCGGCTCGAAGCCGAGACGACCCACGTAGTAGGCCAGAGCCTCGTCGTAGTCCGACACGACGAGCGCAACGAGACCGAGGCGCTGCGCCATGGGCGCTAGCCCGCCCGGCCGATGCGCTTGATCTCCCAGTCGAGCTCGACACCGCTTTTGGCGCGGACGTCGGCCCGCACCGCCTCGCCGAGCGCCTCGAGGTCGGCGGCGCGCGCCGCGCCGGTGTTGATCATGAAGTTGGCGTGCAGCGGGCTCATCATCGCCCCGCCCGCCTCGCGGCCGCGCCAGCCGGCGGCGTCGACCAGCTTCCAGGCGGAATGGCCGGCGGGGTTCTTGAAGGTCGAGCCGCCGGTCTTCTCGCGGATCGGCTGCGTGGTTTCGCGGCGGGCGGTGATCTCGGCCATCCGGGCGCGGACTGCGGCCGGTTCGTCAGGCCGGCCGCGAAATCGGGCTCTTGTCCAGATCACGCCGTCCGGGGCGCGACTGCTGCGGTAGGCGTAGCCCAGCTCCTCCACATTGAAGGTGACCGGCTCTCCCTGGCGCGTGAGGCCGTGGGCCTCGACCAGAATCTCACGCGTCTCGGAGCCGTAGCAGCCGGCGTTCATGGTCAAAGCCCCGCCGATGCCTCCCGGTATGCCAGCGTAGAACTCCAAGCCCGCGATCCCGGCCGTCGCCGCCGCCCGCGCCAGCTGGGCGTCGAGGGCCCCGGCCCCGGCGACGATCTCCAGGCCGTCGATCTCGACGCCGGCGAAAGAGCGACCAGCGAGACGCACGGCGACGCCTTCGATCCCGCCATCGCGGACGATGAGGTTGGAGCCGACGCCGATCGGCGTCACCGGGATCTCGTCAGGCAGGGCCGCCAGGAAGGCCGCCAGATCAGCCTCGTCGGCCGGCAGAAAGAGGGCGTCGGCCGGGCCACCGACGCGGAACCAGGTGAACGGGCCGAGCGGCTCACGCTCAAGAAGGCGACCGCGCACAACGGGCCAGATCATCCCGCCAGTGCTTCCAGCTGGGCCGGCAAGGCGTGGGCCCAGGCCGTAATGTCCCCGGCCCCCAGAAAGACGACCAGGTCGCCGCTGCGCGCCTCGGCAGAGATCAGGGCTGGCAGGTCCGTCGGCGCTTCGAGCGGCAAGACATGGCGGTGGCCGTGCCGGATCAGTCCCTCGACCAGGGCGTCGCGGTTTGCTCCCTCGATCGGCGCCTCGCCGGCGGCGTAGACGTCGGCCACGATCACCGTGTCGGCGCCGTTGAAGCAGCGACAGAAGTCGGCCATCAGGTCGCGCAGGCGGCTGTAGCGGTGGGGCTGGACGACCGCGATCACCCGGCCCTTGGTGACGGCGCGGGCCGCCGACAGCACCGCAGCGATCTCCACCGGGTGGTGGCCATAGTCGTCGACGATGCGCACTCCGCCCACGACGCCGGTGGTGGTGAACCGGCGCCGCACCCCGGCGAAACCGGCCAGGGCGCTGCGAATATCGTCCGGCGCGACGCCCAGCTGCAGGCCGACGGCCGTGGCGGCGAGCGCGTTGCGGACATTGTGCAGACCCGGCATCGGCAGTCTGAGGCCCGTCAGGGTCTCGCCGCCGGCCACGGCGACGTCGAAGCGCGCGCCCTCGGCATCGGCCTCGACGTTCACCGCCCGGATCGAGGCCTGTGGATTGAGGCCGTAGGAGATCAGCCGCCGGTTTTCGACCCGCGCGGCCACCTCCTGCACGATCGGATCGTCCGTACACAGAATAGCGAAGCTCCAGAACGGGACATTCTGGATGAAATCCTGGAACGCCTTCTTCAGGGCCTCGAACGTCCCGTAGTGATCCAGGTGTTCACGGTCGATATTGGTGACCACGGCCACGGTGCTGCGCAGGGTTAGGAACGCCCCGTCACTCTCGTCGGCCTCGACGACGATCCAGTTTCCCTCCCCCACCTTGGCGTTGGCGCCATAGGCGTTGATCACCCCGCCATTGACCACCGTCGGGTCGAGCCCGCCGGCGTCGAGCACTGCGGCGACCATGGAGGTGGTCGTAGTTTTGCCGTGCGCGCCGGCCACAGCAATCGAATCCTGGGCGCGCATCAGCTCCGCCAACATTTCGGCGCGCCTGACCAGCGGGATGCGGGCGCCGCGCGCCGCCGCCATCTCCGGATTGTCCGGCTTGATGGCGCTCGAATAGACGACGGCGCTCGCGCCCTCGATCTGCGAGGCTTCGTGGCCGACGAATATCTTGGCCCCAAGGGTCGCCAGCCGCTCGGTGTTGGGGCCAGACCGCGCGTCGGAGCCCTGCACCGTGTAGCCGAGCCGCAGCATGATCTCGGCGATCCCGCTCATGCCGATGCCGCCGATGCCGATGAAGTGGACGGGGCCGAGCTCGAACGGCGCAGGTCTGCGGGTCATGAGCCGGACTTAACGGCGGGCGCGGCGGCGGGCAAACCCGCCGTCACGAAATCCGGCTGAATCCGTCCGCGCTCCAGTTCTCCGAGCCGACGCCATGATGGAAGACGAACAGTCCGTCGGGATCGTACTTGGTCTTGATCGCCGCCAAGCGGGGATAGTGCGGGCCCCAGAAGGCGCGCCGCCAGTCCTTGTTGAAGTAGTTGCTCTCGGAGACGTAGGAGCCGCCGGCTGGCGCAAGCGGACGCAAGACCGCGGTCGCCTCGTCGATACGGTGGGCGACCTCGGTGGCCTTGGCGAGGTCGATGGCGGGATAGCTGGGGTAGTTCGCGAAGGTCCCCGTGGCGATGATAACGAGGGCGAAGGCATCGAGTACGGCCGGGTTGGTGGCCGTGTCGCGCGAGGCGGCGATCGCCTCGGGCGGGGCGCCGGCCAGGCCCTTGTTGAAGTGCAGGCCGAGGCCGAAATGCCGGCTGGCCTCGAAGAGTCCATCGGCAAGCCGCGCGCGGTTGGGCGTCTCCAGCAGCGAGGCGGGGAGCCACAGCGACTCGTAGCCCTCGATGAACATACTCACCTGATCGGAATCTCCGGCCCACCAGGCGTGCTGGTCAGGCGCGGTCGGCCGCTCGTCGAAACGCACCCACGGCGCGCGGATCTTCCGGTCGGCGGCGAAGTCCCACCACAATTTCATCGGTTGCGCGAGCGCTGAAGGACCCTGCATCTGGTAGTCGGCAGGCGCGGCGGCGACGAGATCGGTCACCGGCTTCCAGGCGGCCTTGGCCTCGGCCGGTGTGATGTCCTTGAAGACCATGCCCATGGAGAGGCTGTTGTCGCCGCGCACCTGCACGCTCTCGCCCCAGTGGGGATTGATGAGGCTGGTGGCGATCGTCTCAACGAAGGCGGCGAGCAGTTTGCGGAAGGCTTCGTCCGAAGCCGCCTTGATCTTGAGGTCGAAACCGCCGGCCTGACTGCCGAGCTCGTGGGTCTTGAGCGTCAGGCGCGTCACCACCCCGAAAGCGCACTGCCCACCGCCCTTGAGGGCCCAGAAGAGGTCCGGATCGCGATGGGCGTTGACGATGCGCGTCTGCCCGTCGGCAGTGACGATCTCCGCTTCGATCAGGCTGGCGCCGCCCGTGCCATAGCGCTTGGAGAAGCTGCCGAAGCCGCCGCCGAGCACCAGGCCGGCGCAGCCAACGGTGGCGCAGCCGCCGCCCTGGACGTAGCGGCCGGCCTTGGTGGTCACCGCGTCGTAGGCGTCGACCCACATGGCCCCGGCGCCGATCGAGACCGCCGGGACGCCGGGTCCAGCCGCGCCGCTGGGCGTGAAGGCGTCGTGGACGGTGATCTCATGCATCGCCCGCGTGCGGATGAGGAGCGAGTCGGGGGCGTTGGAGCCACCCTGGTAGCTGTGCGCCCCACCTTTCACCGCCAGACGCAGCCGGTGGCGGCGGGCGAAGTTCACCGCCTGGACCACGTCGGCCGTTGAGGTCGCCTCCACCGACCAGGCGCTCTGCTGGGGCGCCCAGGCGTCGAGCCAGCCGGACACCTGCGTGCCGCCGGGCTGGTCGCCGATGTAGTAGGGATTGCCGAGATCCTTGTGCAGCGCCTTGCAGGCGTCGCCCTTGGGGTCGTTGAGGCAGGCCTGGGCCAGCGGCTCGGGTTTGACCAGCCGGCCGCCCACCGCCGCCTTCAGCTCCGCCCAATCCGCTTCGCTCGGCCAGCCGGGATCGCCCGGCCGGACACGTTTGAAAGGCGCCGCCAGGGATGGCCAGGCCGGCGCCGTCAGCGCCGCCGCTGCGGTCGCCAGAAGATCGCGTCTGCGCATCACTCCTACCCTCCACTTGCTCGCGGACTGTCTAGCGCAGGTCGCTCGGCGCCTACAGCCCCGCCGACCTAAGCCCCTGCGCCGCCAATGCACGCAAGCCGTCGCTGCGGAACAGCGCCGCGGCGAGGAAGAGGACGAGGCCCACATCGAGGAGCGCGAAGGCCGGAGATGCGCCGGCAGGCTTGCCATCCGGCAGGACGGCCGCGGTCCCGACCCCGAAGCGGCCGTCGGCGCGCAGGCCGAGCCGATCCTCGAGGCCTATCGCCGCCTTGTGCTGCGCGGCAAGGCCGCGGGCGAGGTCGGCCAGAAAAACAAAGCGCACCACGATCCAGCCGGTCACGGCCGCGGCGCACACAGCCAGGGTTTCATCCGGCGCGAACGTGCGTCCGCTCAGCGCCAGGGCGCCGGCGGCGACCAGCAACAGCGCCAGAGCGCCGGCGCAAACCGCCTGCACGCGGCCGCCGGCCACCTCCTGGGCGCGGTAGCGAGCCTCCAGGGCCGAGACGAGGATCGAGACCTTTTCGGTGTTTCCGGGGATCATGACGAAGCTCCTTCGATAGCCCCCACGGTGGATTCGACCAGATCGGCCAGGCGCTCGGCCGCGTCCGGCGTGGCCGCGGCTGCCGCCGCGGCGGCCATATGCGCCAGGCAGGCGGGATCGGCGAAGAGTTCAGCCAGCGTCGCGGCGAGGCCATCGACGGTCAGGTCCGTCTCTCGGACGACGCGCGCCGCGCCGGCTTCCGAGAGCAATCGGGCATTCTGACCCTGATCGTCGTCGAGCGCCACGCCGAGCGGCACCAGGATCGCCGGCCGCCCGGCGACAGCGATCTCGCTGACCGTCGAGGCCCCGGCCCGCGAGACCACGAGGTGAGCCCAGGTCCAACGCAACGGCATGTCGCTGAAGAACGCGGCGAGCTCGGCCTCGACGCCTGCCTGGCGGTAGACCGCCGCCGCGGCTTCCAGCGTCTCCGGCCGCGCCTGCTGCACGACCTTGAGGCGGGCGCGGAGGTCGGCCGGCAAGGCGGCTGCGGCCGCAGGGACGATCTCCGAGAGCACGCGCGCGCCCTGGCTGCCGCCGGTGACGAAGAGATGCACCAGGCCCTCCGGCGGCGCGTAGCCCTGGCCGGCCAAGGCGCGAATGGCCGGCCGCACCGGATTGCCGGTCACCACGGCGCGCGCTTTCACCGACGCCGGGGCCTTCTCGAGGGTCGGGAAGGCGCGGGCCACGGCGCTGGCGCCCGTGGCCATCAGGCGATTCGCCCGGCCCATGACGGCATTGGCCTCGTGGATGATCGTTTTGATTCCGAGGGCGCGCGCTGCGGCGAGAGTCGGGATCGACGGGTAGCCGCCAAATCCGACTACCACGGCCGGCTTCAACGCCTTTAGTTGGGCCCGGGCTTCGAGGCTGCCCTTGGCGAGGACGGCGAGCTGGGTGAGGCGCGCCACCGGGCCGCCGCGAAACGTGGCCGAGGCGATGGTCAGGCGCCGGTCGGCCGGAAAATCCTTGCCGTAGGACTCGATGCGCACGTCCGTCGCCAGCACGATGCGCCAGCCGCGGGCGATCAGGGCTTCGGCAAGCGCCTGGGCGGGGAAGAGGTGGCCGCCCGTCCCGCCCGCTGCGACAACCGCAAGCTTGTCACTCAAAGACGCCGGCCTTGGCGAGGCTGTCGGCGGTCGCGTAGGCGCCCGGCCGCCGGCTGGTCAGCGCCAGGGCGAAGCCGAGTGTCAGGCCCATGGCCAGGGTCGAGGAGCCGCCGTAGGAAATGAACGGCAGGGTCATGCCCTTGGTCGGCACCAGGGCGAGGTTCACCGCGACGTTGATGAAGGCCTGCATGCCGACCAGCACAAAGAGGCCTGCGGCGGCCACCTGCTCGAAGGGGTCGGCCAGTTTCATGGCCCTGTAGAGCCCACGGATGACCAGGATGGCGAACAGGCTGATGATCAGCAGCGAGAGCCACAGGCCGTACTCTTCGGCTGCGGCGGAATAGGCGAAGTCGGTGTGCATGTCCGGGACGTGGGTCTTCATGATCCCCTCGCCCGGTCCGCGGCCGAACATCCGGCCGGCGGCGATGGCCTCGGCGGCGCGGTGCACCTGGGAGGTGTCGGACTTGTCCTTGTCCATGAAGCTGTGGACGCGGGTGGCCACGTGCTGGAACAGGAAATAGGTGCTGGAGAGGCCGGCGATGGCGAGGCTGCCCATGACCATCACCCAGCTCATCGGCACGCCGGCCATCCAGAAGGCGGCCCCGAAAGCAGCGGTGATCAACACCGTCTGGCCGATGTCGGGCTCCATCAGCAGCAGAATGACGGCCACCGCGTACAGGCCGAAGGCGATCGAAACGCCTGGCACGCCCTCGCCCTTCTGACCTTCGGCGAACATCCAGGCGATGAGCACCACTAGCGCCGGCTTCATGAATTCCGACGGCTGCAGGGTGAATCCGGAGATCTCCACCCAGCGCGTGGCGCCCTTGGCGGCATGGCCCATGAGCGGCAAGGCGCACATGGCCAGGATCGAGACGATGTAGATGAAGAAGGCCGCCCGCCGCACGCCCTTGGGACTGAGCATGGCGGTCGAAATCAGGATCGCCGCCCCGCCCAGGCCGAACACGCACTGTCGGACGGCGAAGTGGAACGGCCACGCAATGCCAAGCCGTGCGGCCGCCGCCGGGCTGGTGCCGAACTGCAGCAGCACGCCCAGCAGGATCAAGGCGGCGGTCACGCCCAGCAGCACCTGGTCGGTGGTCCACCACCAGACGCCAAGCTTGCTGCGGTCGAGCCGCGAGAAGGTATGAGAGGACAGGTGAGCTTCGGCGGTCATCCGGCAAGCGCCTGGGCTGGGGGTGTGAGGAGATCCTGGACAGCGGCGCGGAAGGCCTCGCCCCGCGCCTCGAAGTCGGCGTACTGGTCGAAGGAGGCGCAGGCCGGTGAGAACAGGACGATGGCCTCGCCCTCTTCCTTGCGCGCGTCGGCGAATGCGGCGCGCACGGCGGCTTCCAGAACCCCACATTTGGCGTAGGGCGCGCGGCCTTCGAGCGCCCTGGCGAAATCGTCCTCCGCTTCACCGATGAGGTAGGCCCGCGCGATTCCGGGGAAGAGATCGGCCAGGGAGTCGATGCCGTCGGTCTTCGCCCGGCCGCCGGCGATCCAGAAGAAGCGCGGATAGGCGCTCATCGCCTGACGGGCGGCGTCGGCGTTGGTCGCCTTGGAGTCGTTGACGAAGCGGACGGCGCCGATCGTCCCAATTGTCTCCATCCGGTGGGCGAGGCCAGGGAAGGTGCGCAGGCCCTGAGCCGCATCTGCGACCGAGACGCCCAGCGCCCGCACGGCGGCGTAGGCAGCCGCCGCGTTCTGCCAATTGTGCCGGCCGGGCAAGGCGCGGACGGGATTGAGATCGATCACCTCGGCGACCCGGCCGTCGGTGGCGTCGTAGAGACGCCCCTGGAGGACATAGACGCCGCGGCCGATCGACTTGCGCGCGCTGACCGGCCAGATCGTGCGCCGGTTGGCGGCGGTGATCTCGGTGCAGATCTGCTGGCCCCAGGAATCGTCGACGCCGATGATCGCCGTGTCGCCCTTACCCTGGTTGAGCAGCACGCGCCGCTTGGCGGCGACGTAGCCCTCCATGCTCCCGTGGCGCTCCAGATGGTCGGGGCTGACGTTGAGCAGGATTGCGGTGTCCGGCTTCAGCGAGGCGGTCAGGTCGAGCTGGTAGGACGACAGCTCGAGCACGTAGATCGCCCCGCCGTGCATGTCGGGAAGGTCGAGCACGCCGACGCCGATGTTGCCGCCCACGCGGGCGTCGCGGCCGGCCGCCTCCAGCATGTGACCGATGAGGGCGGTGGTGGTGGATTTGCCGTTGGTGCCGGTCACCGCGACGACGCGTGGGCGCTTGTGCTCAGGGGCCATGGCGACGGCGCGGGCGAACAGCTCGACGTCGCCGACGATCTCGACGCCCTCGGCCCGCGCCTTTTCCACGGTCCAGTGCGGCGCGGGGTGGGTCAGCGGCACGCCCGGCGTGAGCACCAGGGCGGCGAAGCCCGACCAGTCGGCCGCCTCGAGATCGACCAGGGGCAGGCCCTCAGCTTCCGCCGCGGCGCGCGCGGCCGGCTTTTCGTCCCAGCACGCGATCCGGGCCCCGCCGGCGACCAGCGCCCGCGCGGCCGCCAGGCCACTTCGGGCCAGGCCGAAGACGGCGACGGTGCGTCCTTCGAAGCAGGCGACGGGGATCATGGCGCCCTCACCGCAGCTTCAGCGTGGAAAGGCCGACCATGGCCAGCATCACAGCCACGATCCAGAAGCGGATCACCACGGTGGGCTCGGACCAGCCGAGCTTCTCGAAGTGGTGATGGATGGGAGCCATCAGGAACACGCGCTTGCCGGTGCGCTTGAACCAGGCCACCTGGATGATCACCGAGACGGTCTCGACCACGAACAGGCCGCCGACGATGGCCAGGACGATCTCGTGCTTGGTGGCCACGGCGATCGCCCCGATGGCGCCGCCGAGCGACAGAGCGCCGGAATCGCCCATGAAGATCCGGGCCGGCGGGGCGTTGTACCAGAGGAAGCCCAGGCCCGAGCCGACCAGAGCGGCGCAGACCACGGCCAGTTCGCCGGCCCCCGGCACGAAGTCGATCTGCAGGTAGTCGGCGAACCTGATGTTGCCCGCCAGATAGGCGACCAGTCCGAAGGTCGCCGCGGCGATCATCACCGGCACGGTGGCGAGGCCGTCGAGCCCGTCGGTGAAGTTCACCGCGTTGGACGCGCCGACGATGATGAAGGCGCCAAAGGCCAGATAGAACCAGCCGAGGTTCAGGAGCGCGTGCTTGAAGAACGGGAAGGCGATGGAAGTCGATAGGTTGACGCCGTCCGGCGAGACCTCGCCGAAGCGGATCATGGCGAACACCGCGGCGGCGGCGACCCCCGCCTCGACGACAAGGCGCATCCGCCCGGAAATCCCGGCCGTGGTCTGCTTGGTGACCTTGGCGTAGTCGTCGAGGAAGCCCAGGCCGCCGAAGGCCAACGTCACCGCCAGCACCATCCAGACATAGATGTTGGAGAGGTCGGCCCAGATCAGGGTCGCCACGGTTATCCCGGCCAGGAACATCAGCCCGCCCATGGTCGGGGTGCCGGCCTTCTCAGTGATGTGCCGCTGAATGCCTTCGGCGCGGATCGGTTGGCCCCTGCCCTGCTTGGCGCGCATCCAGCGGATGAAGCGCGAGCCCATGGCCACCACCACCAGCTGGGCCGTGGCCACCGCCATGCCGCCCCGGAAGGTCAGGTAGCGCAGCAGGTTCTGTCCCGGCAGGTGCAGGTGGTGGTCGGCCAGGAACTGGTAGAGAAAGAAGATCATCCGGCCGCCACGCTTTCCGAGACCAGGGCGTCAACCAGGAGTCGGGCTTTCGAGGCGTTGGAGCCTTTGACCATGACGACGTCGCCGGCGCTCACCGCCTCGCCGAGCGCCGGCGCGAGCTCGACCGCGCTTTCGGCCCAGGCGCCTCTGCGGCCGCTCGGTAGGGCGTCCCAGAGCGATCGCATCAGCGGTCCGGCGCAGAACACCAGATCGAGGCCGGCGGCGACGATCGGCGCGGCCAGGGCCGCGTGCCGCGCCGGGGCGTCGGCGCCCAGCTCCAGCATATCGGTCAGGGCGGCGATGCGACGCCCCTTGGCCGGACGCGCGCCCAGCGCCGCCACCGCCGCGGCCACCGAGACCGGACTGGCATTGTAGCTCTCGTCGACGAGGGTGAAGGCGCCCTTGGGGCCCTGCAGGCTGAGCACCGCGCCGCGCCCGGCCAGGGGCTCGAAGGTTGCGAGCGCGCGAGCCCCGAGGTTCAGTTCCACACCCAGCGCATCGAGCATCAGGAGGGCGCAAAGGCTCATCGGGCCCCAATGCAGGGCTGTCTGCCGAAGGCTGTAATCGAGCGGCGCGCCGTCGATGAGGCTTTTCACCCTCGCGCCGTCGGGGGTTACGGCGAAGTCGAGCAACCGCGCGTCGGCGCCGCTGGCGAGGCCGAAGGTGCGCACCTTGCCGCCATGCGCCTGCGCCGTTCGAGCCAGATCGCCCGTCCAGGGATTGTCGGCGTTGAGGATCGCCGCGCCGCCGGGCTCGAGCCCCTCGAAGATCTCGGCCTTGGCCCGGGCGACGCCGGCCGCGCCGTCGGAGAAGTTCTCCACGTGCACGGCCTCGACATTGGTCACCGCCACGGCGTGCGGGCGCACGAGCCGCGAAAGTGGGGCGATCTCGCCCGCGTGGTTCATGCCCATCTCGAAGACCGCGCGCTTGGTGGTCCTGGGCATGCGGGCGAGCGTCAGCGGCACGCCGATGTGATTGTTGAACGACTTGACCGAACCATGGGCGTCGCCGGCGGCCCGCAGGCCAGCCAGGACCGCCTGGGTGACGCTGGTCTTGCCCACCGAGCCGGTCACCGCGCCTCGCCGCGCCTGGGAGGCGCGGTCACGCGCCGCAGCGCCAAGGCCGCCCAGCGCCACCAGGGTGTCGGCGACGATCACCGCCGGCGGCATGACCGGCTTGGAGGCGAGCACACCGGCAGCACCCCCACCCAGCGCGGCGGGGATGAACTCATGACCGTCGCGCGCGCCTTTCAGGGCCACGAAAAGATCACCTGGGCCGACCAGACGGCTGTCGATCTCGACGCCGGCGGCGGCGAACGCCGCGCCTTCGAGCCGTCCGTCGGTGGCGGCGGCGATCTCCGTCGAGGTCCACAGGGGCTCAGACATGCTCGCCCCGCAGAGCGGCGGCGGTGACGGCGACATCGTCGAAAGGATGGACGACCCCGCCGATGTCCTGGCCCTGCTCGTGGCCCTTGCCGGCCACCACCAGGATGTCGCCCTTTTCCAACCGCTCGACACCGGCGGCGATGGCCTCGGCCCGGCCGCCGACCTCGATCAGGCCGTGGACGCCGGCCATGACTTCGGCGCGAATGGCTTCCGGCGCCTCGGAGCGCGGATTGTCGTCGGTCACGATGGCGACGTCCGCGAGATCAGCGGCGATAGCGCCCATCTGCGGCCGCTTGCCCCGGTCGCGGTCGCCGCCGGCCCCGAAGACCACGATCAGCTTGCCGGCGGCGTGCGGGCGTAGGGCTGTGAGCACAGTAGCGAGGCCGTCCGGGGTATGGGCGTAGTCGACGTAGGCGACGCCGCCGCGCGGCCCGTCCCCGACCTGCTGCAGACGCCCCGGCGCGCCCTGGAGACCCTCGAGCGCCGCCAGCACGCCCTCCACCGGCTCCCCGGCCGCAATGCAGAGGCCCGCGGCAACGAGGGCGTTGGAGGCCTGGAAAGCGCCGGCCAGTGGCAGGATGACCTCGAATTCGCGGCCCCAGGCGGCGATCCTGAGACGCTGGCCACCAGGCGCCGGGCGGCGAGCCACCAGGTTGAGCCCCTGCCCCATGGCGCCAACGGTCATCAAGGTGTGGCCATGGATCCGCGCCGCGGCGGCGAAGACCGGAAAGGCGTCGGAATCGGCATTGAGCACGGCGGTGCGGCCGCGCGGCAGCAGGGTCTCGAACAGGCGCAGCTTGGCGGCGCGATAGGTCTCCATCGTGCCGTGATAATCGAGGTGGTCTTGGGTGAGATTGAGGAAGCCGGCGGCCGAGAGACGCACGCCGTCGAGGCGTCGCTGATCGACCCCGTGCGAGGAAGCTTCCAGCGCCAGGTGGGTGACGCCGCGCTCGGCGAGAGTCGCCAGCATCTGGGCGACGTCGGCGGCGTCGGGTGTGGTCAGCCCCGGCGGCGTGAGCTGGTCCACGCCGGCCCGCACCCCAAGGGTGCCCATGCTGGCCGAGGCGTGGCCGAGCCGCTCGAAGATCTGGCGGCAGAAGGCGGCCACCGAGGTCTTGCCGTTGGTGCCGGTGACGGCGACCACGGTCTGGGGTTGGGCGCCGGCCAGGGCCGCGGCGGCAAGCGCATAGGCGCGGCGCGGATCTGTCGACCGCACCACCGGCGCGGCGATTCCCGGCAGGTCTTCACCCGAGAGGATCGCCGCGGCGCCGGCGTCGAGGGCGGCGGGCACGAAGCGGCGGCCATCCAGGTGCGTGCCGGGCAGCGCGGCGAACAGGAACCCCGGACGCACGCGCCGACTGTCGGCGGTGACGCCGGTGATCTCGGGATCCACCGCCAGGTCGCGCCATACCAGGGAGGACAGGCGGGCCATCAGTCGCGTCCGGTCAGGGCGGCGGCGTCGACCGGAGCCTTGGGATCGACCACGGTGGCGGCGATGCGCTTGACGCCCAAGAACGGGGCGATGCGGGCGATGACCTTGCCGGCGATGGGAGCGGAGACTTCGCCGCCGGTCGTAAAGCCGCCGGTTTCAGGCAGAGGCTTGGGCTCATCCATCATGATCAGCACGTAGTAGCGGTCCTGATCGAATGTCCCGTCGGTGGGGAAGATGGCGGCGAAGGACGCCAGGTTCAGCTTGCCTGTGTCGTAGTGCCCGTGGACCAGCTTGGTGGCCGTGCCTGTCTTGCCGCCGACGCGGTAGCCGGGAACATTGGCCTTTTTGCCGGTGCCGATCATCGCGTTCAGGCGCATCAGATTGAGCATGGTGCGTGAGGTGGTTTCCTTGATCACCCGGTGGCCGGCCACCGGCTGCTGGCCCGGCTCTAACTTTCTCAACGTCAGGGGGCGGTAGACGCCGCCGTTCAGGATCGCGCTCATCCCGGTGGCGATCATTAAGGGCGTGACGGAAATCGCGTGGCCGAAGCCCATGGTGGCGACGGTGTTCTCGCTGAGCCGGGCCGGCGTCAGCGGCCGGGCCGACTCGACGAGTTCGCTCGGGGCCTTCTGATAGAGGCCGAACAGGCGCCAGTACTTATCCATATTTGCGGCGCCGGCCTGCAAGGCCATGCGCGCCGCGCCCTCGTTCGAGGAGTGGGTGAACACCTCCCACAGCGGCATCTGGCCGAGCGCGGCGTCCTGCTTGTCGTAGTCGTGGATGGTCTGTCCCGGCAGAACCAGCGGGTCGCGGACGTCGTATTTCGTTTCGACCGTGGTCGTGCCGGCGTCGAGGCCCATGGCTAGGGTGAAAACCTTGAACACCGAGCCCGGCTCGTAGACCGTCCCGGCGGCATGGTTGATCATCGCGGCGGGGTCGGCTTTGCCGGGATTGTTGGCGTCGAAGTCCGGCCAGCTGGCCATGCCCAGAATTTCGCCGGTGCGCACATTGACCACCATGCCGACGGCGTCCTTGACCCCGAAGCGCGTCGCCGCGGCGGCCAGCTCGTCCTGAAGGGCGCCCTGGACGCGCAGGTCGAGGGAGAGCGCGGTCGGTGTGTCGCGGCCGGCGTCGTCGCGGATATCGGCGTCGAAGGCCTTCTCGGCCCCCGCGAGGCCCCGGCCGCCCTTGTCCGAAAAGCCGATGACGTGAACGCCGGTGTTTCCCAGCGGATAGTCGCGGGCCGGCTCCTCGGCGAAGGTGACGCCGGCGAGCGCCAGGTCGTGCAGGCGGTCCTTGACCTCCGGCGCGACGCCGCTGGCCAAGTAGTACAGCTTGTGCGGGCCGGTGAGCGCGGTGTCGAGGTGGGCCTGGGAAAGGGTCGGCAGCACGCTCAGCAGAGCCGCCTTGGTGGCGGCCGGGTCGTAGACTTCGCGCGGGTTGATGTACATGCCGTAGCGGACCAGATCGACCGCCAGGAGCTGGCCGTTGCGGTCGACCAGATCGGCGCGCGCCTCCGGCGCAAGCCCGGCGCCGCGGCCGGCGGCGTTGAGGCCCGAGAACAACGCCGCCTTGCTCGCCACCAGACCCAGCGTCACGAAGGCCGCGGCGAAGAGCGCCATGACGAAGAAGATGCGCAGGCGAGTGTCGTCCTCGGCTTTGCCCGAGGCGCGCGCGCGTTCGATCGCCCGGTCGAGCCAGCCCAGCCATACTCCCAGGCCGCCGGGCCGCCAGACGCCTTGCGAGCCTTCGGGGATCGCGGTCACGGCTTGGTCCCTTTGGCCGGGGTCGTCGGCGCCTGACCGCGCAGGGCGACCTGAGGCAGGGCGTCCGCGGTGGTCTCCTGCTCGGGGGCCGCGGCCTGCAGGCCAAGGTATTGCGTCGACAACCGCTCGATGCGTCCCGGATCATCCAGGTGGGCGATCTCGGCGTCGAGCAGATGGATGCGGCTCTGCTCATCGGAGATCTGAACCTCGACCCCGGCGGTGTCGGCGCTCATGCCCTCGGCCAAGGTCTTGAAGGCGTAGCTGGTGAGCGCCAGGACGAGAAGGATCGCCAGGGCGATCAGATCGACCACCCGAAAGCCGCGATAGCGCCGGTTGAACACCCCCACGAACATCAGGCCGCGCGCCTCCACAGGGGCGCCGTGGTGCGTTCGGCCGCGCGCAGCTTGGCGGACCGTGCGCGGGGATTGGCGGCGATCTCGGCCGCCGACGGCGCGCGCGCGCCGCGGTGGATGAGCCGGAAGCTGGGCTTGCTCGTCGCGCTCGGCGGTACATGCCTGGAGCCGGACGGCGTCAAACCGGCGCGTTCGGCCAGGAACGTCTTGACGATCCGATCCTCCAACGAATGGAACGTCACCACCGCCAACCTGCCGCCTGCCTTCAGTGTCCGCTCGGCCGCCACCAAGCCCGCCTCGAGTTCCGAAAGCTCGTCATTGACCGCGATTCTAAGAGCTTGGAAAACCCGCGTGGCCGGATGAATCCGCGCACCGCGACGTCCGCCGAGGGCGTTTTCCACCGTTTCGGCCAGATCGGCCGTCCGCTCGAACGGCCGCTCCATACGGCGCCGCACGATCCGGGCGGCGATGCGGCCGGCCTGACGCTCCTCGCCGAAGGCGCGAAAAATGCGCGCCAACTCGGCCTGGGGCGCGCCGTTGACGAGGTCGGCGGCGGACGGGCCATCGCTCGACATCCGCATGTCGAGCGGGCCGTCGCGCATCAGCGAGAAGCCGCGCTCGGCCTCGTCGAATTGCATGGACGAGACGCCGAGATCCAGGGCGACGCCGTCAATCGAGCCTTCACCGAACACTTCGGCCATGGTCGAGAAGGGCGCGGCGACGAGCCGGAAGCGGCCCTGCGCAACCAGGGCGTCGGCGAAAGGCTGCACGACCGGGTCGCGGTCAAAGGCCGTGACCTGCGCGCCGACCGCCAGCAGGGCTCGGCTGTAGCCGCCGGCGCCGAAGGTGCCGTCGATCACGTGTTCGCCCGGCGCCGGGCGCAGGGCCTCCATCACTTCGGCGAGAAGGACGCTCTCGTGGCCGCTCATGCGCCCAGACCCGCGGCGCGCTGCTGGGCCCGGAGCGCCGGCAGGCCGGCCCGGGCCTGTTTCAGCTGCTCGGCGCGATGGGCGCGGAAAGCTTCGCGCGGCCAGATCTGGAACCGCTCGCCCATGCCGACCAAGGCCACCCAGTCGGTGAGGCCGAAGGCCTCGCACAGGCTCTCGGGCAGGGTGATGCGGCCGGCCGTGTCATAGGAGAGACGGCACATGCCGCCTAGCACGCTGGTCTCCAACGCGCTGCGCAGCGGATCGCCGAAAGCCAGCTCGTCGATAACCGTGCGCCAAGTCTCGAACAGGGCCTGGCCGCCGCCCTCGATGCAATCCTGCTCGATCGAGGGAAAGCAGAAGACGCCGTCGAAGGGCCCGGCGGCCGCGGCGCGGAACTCCTGCGGCACGATGATGCGGCGCTTGGCGTCCAGCTGTTTTTCAAAGGTGGAAAGGAACACCGCCGCCAGCCCCGGGTCCGCCAGAAGCAAATGGGTTAACATGGGATTGACTGGGATACAATGACACCAGAGCCCCAAAACGTAAGATTTCGCTAACCGTATTTGGGGCGAAACGTCGCGCTCGCGCGCCCATCCGGAACGGGCCGCGAACGTGAGCGGAGAACACATAGAAAACTGCGGATCAGACGGCCTGTAAGCCGGGTTCTGTGCAGCCCCCTTGTGAGGGACGCGGCGACCATTCCTCTGGACCGCCCGTTGCCGGACGGTTCTCGCGACCTACCCGGACGCCTGAGCCAGCGACGGCCCTGCCCGCGCCACTCGCGCGGAGCGGACGCGACGTCCCTATTCGGTCTTGCTCCAGGCGGGGCTTGCCATGCCGTCCCGGTCACCCGGTCCGCGGTGGGCTCTTACCCCACCCTTTCACCCTTGCCCTCCTACGCTGAGGCTTCGGAGGGCGAGCCCTGAGAAGCTTTAGCGGAGCAGGGCGGTTTGCTTTCTGTGGCGCTATCCCTGGGGTCACCCCCGGCGGGCGTTACCCGCCGCCTTGTCGCCGTGGAGCCCGGACTTTCCTCCCCCCGCGCCTTTCGGACTTGCGGGGAGCGGCCGCCCGGCCGTCTGATCCACTTCAGAGGGTGGTCGCCCCTTCCCTCCGCGTCAAGTCGAGCCAGCGAGACGGTCTGAGGGGCGAGAAGATCCGATAACCTCCTGATCACGGACGGCGTTCGCATCGTAACTTTTTCAGGACGAAAATGTGGCGTTCGCGGGCAATCGTATCTAAACCTTGCGCCATGCAAATACGTAGACTCGCCCATCTCGTCGCCCTGGCCGTCATCGGCGCGATCGTCGGCGCCGACGCGCTGGCCCAGACAAACTCATCTTCCGGCTCAGCGGCCGTCTCGCAGCAGCCAGGCGACAAAAATCTCCAGTCGGCGGCGGAAACGCCGTTGCGCAACGCCAATCTGGTGAAGCAGGAGATTCCGCCCGTGCTCACCGCCGCGATGGCGAACCCGTACGCCCGTCCCAGGGTCGTTTCCTGCAGGGTGATCACCTCGGACGTCGCCGCCCTTACCTCGGCGCTAGGCCCCGATTTCGATGCCGGCGCGGGCGGTGACAAGTCGGCTCTCGCGCCGTCAGCCGTCAGGGTGGCGGCCAATACCTTCATCCCTTTCCAGGGCCTGGTTCGCTACGTATCGGGCGCGGAGGCTCACGACCGCCAGGTCGTCAGGGCGATCATCGCCGGCAGCGCCCGTCGCTCCTACCTGAAGGGCCTGGGCGAAGCGCGAGGGTGCACGGCGCCGGCGGCGCCGAAGCGCGCCGACCCTCCAGCGGCTACGCATATCCGGAAACGATAGCCCGCCGGCGCCCGCGCCACACTTACCGCTTACAGATTGCCTTAGGGATGCGTATCAGTCCCGTTGACGCCACCGACGAGACCGAGTGCGCCGCGGACCCGGGCCAGGGCCCGATTGAGCGGCACGCCGCCGGGATCGAACCGCCGTCGCGCCTCCAGGGCCTCGCGCGCCGCCGGCCAGTCTTCGAGCCGGATCACACTGTCGAGCCAGACTTGCTCGAAGAGGTCGCGCTGGGCGTGGCTGCCGCCGATGCGTGAGAGGCCCGGCAGGGCGGCCTCGAGCGCCGCGCGGGCGCCGGTCATGTCGCCGCGGGCGTGGGCCAATAGGCCCTCGCAGAGCGGCGTCGCCACCGCCCGCCAGTCCTCACCGGGCGCGGCGCGCACGGCTGACATCAGAGAGTCCGCCTCGAGCCGGTCGGCCCGCGCCAAGCCATAGAGGTATTGTGCGGTCAGGAACGGCAGGGTGACGTCCGGCCCGCGCGCGGCCAAGTGTCCGGCGAGGTCGACCCATCGATCGCCGGCCTTGGCGCCGGCCAGCTCGATGCGCGCCAGTAGCGAGACCGCGCCGACCTGGTCCTGGGAATAGGCCTTGTCCACGCCCCACACCTGCTCATCGTAGGCCGCCAGGGCGTCATCGAACCGGCCTTGGCTGAGATAGAACAGCGCCAGGTGCCACCAGAGGTGGGTGACCATGAACGAGTTGAGATCGACCCAGCCGTCGCGCGCGCCCTCGAGGAAGTCGACGCCTTCGGCCACCCGCCCCTCGGTCAGCATGACGTGGGCGAGCGCGTGCTGGGCCCAGGGCTCGCTCGGCTCGAGCGACAAGGCGCGGCGGGCGGCGGCCTCGGCCTCCGCCAGCCGATAGCTCTCCTCGTAGGCGAAGGCAAGCATGGCCAGGAGGTGCGGGTCGTCAGGGGCGACCGCCGATCTGGCCACGCGCAGCATGGCGTCGGCGTCGCCGACGTTGAAGCTTAGGTACTGGCTGACCTTCGCCGCCGGCAGGTCGCTGGGAAAGGCGACGACGATCGCCTCGAAGCGACGCTGCGCCTCGGCCGCGTCGCCCTCGCTCCAGACGGTCAGGGCCTCGGCCCACAGTCGCTCGCGCGCTCCCGCCGCGACGGATCGGGCCCGGGCCAGGAACGGCGCGGCCCGGACTGGCCCCACCGGCGCCTCGAGCAACAGCCAGAGGAGGCCTGCATAGGCGTTCAGCATCGCGCTGGCCGGGTGGCGCCCGGCCGCGCCGACCACTTCGCTAGCGCGCGCATCGTAGGCGAGGAAGGCGGAAACGAAGGCGTCGATTTCGGCGCTGCTTGCAGCGGTCAAGGGATTTCCCAGCGCGTCCTCGGCCATGGCTTCCTCGGCGATCACGGTCGGCCCAGATCCATAGGCCTTCACTGCGACTTGTGCATCGCTGCGCGTCTCGGCGCTTGCAGTGAGCGCCCAGGGCTTTAGAACCCCGCCCCGGCCGAAGTTTCTGGTCGGGCCGGAGCCATAGCATGCACCGCACCCCGCACGATCTGCAGAAACTGAAAGACCGGGGCGAGAAGATCGTCATGGTCACCGCCTACGATCATCCCTCGGCGCGCCTGGCCGATCGGGCGGGGGCCGACGTCCTGTTGGTCGGGGATTCCCTGGGCGCAGTGGTCCTCGGGCACGCGACGACGCTGCCCGTGACCCTGGACGACATCGTGCGCCATGCCGGCGCGGTGGTGCGCGGCAGCGTGGCCGCCCTGGTCGTGGCCGACTTGCCGTTCCTGACCTACGCCAACGAGGCGGACGCTGTCGCCTCGGCGCGGCGCCTGCTGCAGGAGGCCGGGGCGCACGCCGTCAAGCTCGAGGGCGGGCGGCCGGTGGCGAGCATCGTCAAGCGCCTCACCGACCTTGGCGTGCCGGTGATGGGTCACCTGGGCTTCACGCCGCAGGCGCAGCTCCAGATCGGCCTGAAGGTCCAGGCCAAGACGGCGGCAGCGGCGCGCCGCCTGATGGACGACGCCAAGCTGCTGGAAGACTCAGGCGCCTTCGCGCTGGTGCTGGAGCTGGTCCCCGCGCCTCTGGCGGAGGCGGTCAGCCGCCGCCTGCGGATTCCGGTCATCGGCATCGGCGCGGGCGCCGGCTGCGACGGTCAGGTGCAGGTCTGGCACGATCTCCTGGGCCTGGGCGATGGCAAGCCGCCGCGCCACGCCCGACCTTACGCCGACCTCGGCGCGGCGATCGGCGTCGCCCTGTCGGCCTACATCGAGGACGTCCGGACCGGCGCTTTCCCGACATCCGCCCAGAGCTCGCCGATGGACGCCGGCGAGTTGGCCAAGGCGCTCGGCCAGGGGGAATAGTGCAGGTCGTCCGGAGCATCGGCGAGGTCCGAGCCCTGCGGCCGCGCTTCGCCAGCCTGGGCCTCGTCCCGACCATGGGATTCCTGCACGCCGGGCACCTCAGCCTCGTGGAGCGGGCGCGGCGAGACTGCGGCGCCGTCGCAGTCAGCATCTTCGTCAATCCCACCCAATTCGGCCCCGGCGAGGATTTGGGACGCTATCCGCGCGATCTCCCGCGCGACCTGGAAGCGCTCGCCGCAGCGGGAGTTGACCTGGTGTTCACGCCCGAGCCCGACGAGATCTACCCCGCCGGCTTTGCGACCCACATCGACGTCGGGCCGGTCGCCGGTCCGCTCGAGGGCGCGTCGCGCCCGGGGCATTTCGCCGGCGTCGCCACGGTGGTGGCCAAGCTGTTCAACATCTTTCAGCCGGACCGGGCCTATTTCGGCCAGAAGGACGCGCAGCAGACGGTGGTGATCCGGCGCATGGCGCGCGATCTGGATCTGCCGGTCGAGGTGGTTGTAGCGCCGACGGTGCGCGAGCCCGATGGCTTGGCGCTCTCCAGCCGCAACGCCTATCTCAGCGCCGAGGAGCGGGCGCGCGCGCCGGTGCTGTTCATTGCCCTGTCGGCGGCCCGGACGCGGTTCGCGGCCGGTGAGCGCGACGCCGACGCGCTGCGCGCGATTATACGCGAGACGATTGCCGCCGTACCGGGCCTCGAGATCGACTACGTCAGCGTCGCCGACCCAGAGTCCCTCGAGGAGCTCGAGAGTCTTGGCAGTGGCCCCGCCCTGGCCTCACTCGCCGCCCGCCTCGGCCACACCCGCCTGATCGACAACCTGCTGCTCGGATCGGTCAACCAGGTCGGGTGACGCCGTAGATGATCTGGTCCTGGTAGCGGCCTTTCCACCAGCCATAGCCGGCGAGAACGCCTTCGCGCCTGAACCCGCAGCGCTCGAGGAGGGCGCAGGAACGCTCGTTGCCTGGCGTCACCAACGCCTCGAGGCGGTGGAGCGAAAGGCGGCGCCAGCCGATTGTCATGACCGCCGGCAGCACCTCGCTCATCACCCCCCGCCCCTGCCAGGCGGCGCCGAGGTCGTAAGCCACCTCGCCGCGCCGGCCGCGTTCGACGACGATGCGGTTGAAACCACAGGTGCCGGCGAAGGCCCCGGCCGGGCCGCGGATCGCCCAACGCACGCCGGCCCCCAGCGTCCGCTGGTTCTCCGCCCAGGTGATGATCGCCTCGGCCTCGGCCAGGTCGATGAGCGGCTCGATGTCGAGGAACCGGGTCACGGCCGGGTCCGAGAACTCCTTGAGGACATCCGGCGCATCGGCTGGCGTCAGCGGCGCGAGGCGCCACGGACCGACCGTAAAGGCGAGGTCGCCGGAGAGGTCGGGATCGGGCGCGATCACGCAGCGACTCGCTTGAGGAGGGCCATCAGCCGCGCGCGTGTATCGCCATCGGCGATCCCGTCGATGCGGCTCTGGACCCAGTGGCGTTGGAAGGCGGTGACCACCAGCGCCAGGTCGTCGTCAAAGCCGCCCTGGACAGGGAGGTCGTAGCCGAGCCGCGCCAAGGCCCCGCGCAAGACGATCACCGGCAGACCCGCGTCGCCGGGGCTTAAGGCCGGACCGGGCGCCGGCGGCGGCTCGACCCAGAGGCCATGACCGGCGCCGGCCAGCTCGGCCCACGGGAAAAACTCGCCCGGATCCTCCCGGCGACGCGGGGCGACGTCGGAGTGGCCGAGGATGAGGGAGTCCTCGATCGTCCAGCGCTGGCGGATGTCGGCGAGCAGCGCGATCACCGCGGCGATCTGAGCGGCCGGGAACGGCCGGTAGCCCCAGGCGTGGCCGGGATTGACGATCTCGATCCCGATCGAGCGGCCGTTGGTGTCGTGGACGCCCTGCCAACAGGAAACGCCGGCGTGCCAGGCGCGGCGCGCTTCGTCCACCAGAGTGAACAAACGGCCGTCCTCTTCGACGAGGTAGTGGGCGCTGACCTTGGTCTCCGGATCGGTGAGGCGCGCCAGGGCCGCCTCGCCGGTCTCCATGCCGGTATAGTGCAGCACGATCATGTCCGGCGGCGCGCGCCGGGCGTCGAAATTGGGCGAAGGCGCCCGGATCGGGCGCACGCCCTCAGGCCGCCTTGGCGAAGGTGAGCGCCTCGTAGCGGGCCAGATGGTGGTCGGTCGAGCCGAACACGCCCTCGATCAGGGTGGCGCGCTTGAAGTAGTGGCCGATCGCCATCTCATCGGTCATCCCCATGCCGCCATGCAGCTGGATGGCGTTCTGGCCAACGAACCTGCAGGCCCGGCCGATCTGCACCTTGGCGGCGGAGACGGCCTTGGCCCGCTCGGCGGCCGGCTCGGCGAGCTTGATGTGCGACATGTAGGTCATGGACACCGCCTGTTCGACGTTGATGAACATGTCGACCATGCGATGCTGCAGCACCTGGAAGGAGGCGATCGGCGCGCCGAACTGCTTGCGCTGCCGGGTGTATTCCAGCGTGCCTTCGTGCAGCTTGCGCAACACGCCGCAGGCCTCGGCGCAGGTCGCCGCGATGGCCTCGTCGACCACCGCCTCGACGATCGGCAGGGCCTCGCCCTCGGGCCCGATCAGGGCCTCAGGACCGACGGCGACGTTTTCGAAGATCACCTCCGAGGCGCGACCGCCGTCCACGGTCGGATAGTCGCGGGTGACGACGCCGTCAGCGTCCTTGGCGACCACAAATACCGAGACGCCGCCCGTGTCGCGCCGCGCCCCGCCGGTGCGGGCGGTGACGATGAGGTGGGTCGCGAACGGCGCGCCGACGACCACCGCCTTGGCGCCGTTCAGCACCCAACCGGCCCCGTCCTTGCGGGCGGTGACGGCGAGGTCGTGCAGGCAGTAGCGGGACTGCGGCTCGGCCCAGGCGAAAGCGAAACGCGCCTCGCCGTCGATGAGCTTGCCGATCAGATCCGCCGCCGCCGGGGTCCCGGCGCGCTTCAGGAACCCGCCGCCGATCACCACCGTGCCGAGATAGGGCTCGACCACCAGGGCCTTGCCGAGCTCTTCCTGCACGACCATCACCTCGGTGGCGCCGCCACCGAGGCCGCCCTGCTCCTCAGGGAACGACGCGCCGAGCACGCCCAAATCCTGCGCCAAGGCCTTCCACAGCTCCGGGCGCCAGCCGGCGGCCGAGGCGATGGCGGCGCGCCGCTTTTCGAAGTCGTAGGTGTCGCCGAGCCAGGCCGCGACGGTGTCGCGCAGCAAGGTCTGCTCTTCGGTGAAACTGAAGTCCATGGCGTGTCCTAGGTCCTGAGATCCGAATTCATGATGCTAACAGCGCGTCATCCCGGCCGAGTAGCGAACGCGACCAGAGCCGGGACCCAGGGGCGGCCGGCGGAGTGCGAGCCGCCCCTGGGTCCCGCATCTCCGGGCGTTACACGCCCTGCGTGCGGGATGACGCAACATTTTGACTGACCGTCAGAGGCCGAGCACCATCTTGGCGATGATGTTGCGCTGAATCTCGTTCGAGCCGCCGTAGATCGAGGTCTTGCGGGTGTTGAAGTAAGTCCCGGCGACGCCATGGGCGGCCTCCGGACCGACCGGTCCGAAGTTGTGCGGCAGACCGCGCAGATAGGGCGCGCCGTAGTGGCCGGCGGCCTCAAGGGCGAGCTCGGTCAGGCGCTGCTGGATTTCAGTGCCCTTGATCTTGAGGATCGAGGATTCCGGACCCGGGCCCTTGCCGGAGCTCTCGCCGGCGAGCGTGCGAAGCTCGGTGTACTCCAGCGCCGTCAGGTCGATCTCCAACTCCGCGAGCTTGCGCCGGAAGAAGGTGTCGGTGATCAGCGACCCGCCGTCGTCGGCCGCTTCGGTGGCCGAAACCTCGCGAATACGCTCGAGGCTGCGCTTGGAGCGGGCCACGCCGGCGATGCCGGAGCGTTCGTGCGCCAGCAGGGCCTTGGCGCAGGTCCAACCCTGGTTCTCATGGAAAACGCGGTTCTCCACCGGCACCTTGACGTTGTCGAGGAAGACGTCGTTGACCTCGTGGCCGCCCTCGAGGGTGATGATCGGCCGCACGGTCACGCCCGGCGACTTCATGTCGATGAGCAGGAAGCTGATCCCCGCCTGAGGCTTGGAGGTGGGATCGGTGCGGACCAGGAAGAACCCCCAGTCGGCGTGCTGGGCCAGGGTGGTCCAGGTCTTCTGGCCGTTAACCAGGTAATATTCCTTGCCGTCGTCGCCGGTGATGCGCTCGGCCTTGGTCTTGAGCGAGGCGAGATCGGAGCCGGCGCCAGGCTCGGAATAGCCCTGGCACCACCAGTCCTTGCCGTCGCGGATGCCGGGCAGGAAGCGCTCCTTCTGCTCCTGGGTGCCGAAGGTCCACAGGACCGGCGCCAGCATGGAGACGCCGAAGGGCAGGATGGCGATGGTGTCGGCGCGCGCCTGCTCCTCGGACCAGATGTATTTCTGGGTGGGCGTCCAGCCCGTGCCGCCCCATTCGACCGGCCAGGACGGCGTCGACCAGCCCTTCTTAGCCAGGATGCGGTGCCAGGAGAAAAAGTCCTCCTTGGAGAGCGCGTCCTCGCTCTGCTGCTTGTCGCGCAGCGCTGACGGATAGTTTTCGGCGATAAAGGCGCGGGCCTCTTCCCGGAAGGCGGCGTCCTCGGGCGAAAAATCGAGGTCCATGGCGTATCCCCTGTGCGTTCGGCGGCGGAACATAAGGGGCCGGCCGCGCTCTTGCCAAGCCCGCGGTGACGTCGTCACGGTCGCTTCATGGTGCGGATCCTGACCTACAACGTCCACCGCTGCCTCGGGACCGACGGCCGACTCGATGTCGGCCGGATCGCGGCCGTGATCGCCGCCGAGGCGCCGGACATCGTCGCCTTGCAGGAAGTCGACGTCGGTCGCGCCCGCACGGGCGGGGTCGACCAGGCCCACGACCTGGCGCGGCGCCTCGGCATGGTCTCCCGCTTCCACGCCGCCCTGCAGGTCGAGGAGGAGCAGTACGGCGACGCCGTCCTCACGGCGCGGCCCGAGCGGTTGGTGAAAGCCGGGCCCCTGCCCGGCCATCCGCGCATCCCGCGGCTCGAACCGCGCGGCGCCCTGTGGGTGTCGATCGATGTCGGCGGCGGTCGTGAGGTCCAGGTGATCAACACCCACCTGGGCCTCGTGCCTCACGAGCAATGGCTGCAGGCCGAGGCTCTGGCCGGGCCGCAGTGGCTAGCGGCCGCGGGCGGCCCGACGATCCTGCTCGGGGACTTCAACGCCACACCGCGAACGCGGGCGCATCGGACACTGGCTGCGCAGCTGGCGACCGCCAAAGGCGCGGGTCCACGGACGCAGCTGGCGACGTTTCCGGCCGCCATGCCGGTCCTGCGCATCGACCATGTGTTCGTGAGCTCGGACATCAGGGTCCGCAGCCTGCGCCCCGGCGCTTCGCCGCTGGCGCGGATCGCCTCGGACCACCTGCCGCTGGTGATGGATTTCGACGTCTGAAAAAACGAAGGCCGCCCCCTTAAAGGAGCGGCCCCGGAGTCATTCGCGTGAGACTTGCGTTTTGGCGTGAGACTAGCGGCTGCCCATCATCGGGCTGCCGTTCTTGGCCCAAACCTGGCAGGCGCCGTCGCGTTCCGACGCATACTGGGGCTTCATCACCCCGGCGGCGTGATCGGCCTGTTGCCGCGCTTCGTCCCTGGCGCTGTCGGCCCGGTCGAGGACCGCCGGCTCGCGGGTCGCGCCTTCGGACTTGACGAGGGCGTTGATGCCGGCGGCGTCGGCGGGCCCGAGCGAGCGGGCTTGATAGAGACCCTGGCAGCGGGCGGCGGCGATGTACTCGGCGTCGCTGAGGTGCGATCCGGACGCCGAAGCGGCGCCGGCGCTGAGAGCGGCGCCCGCCAGGATCGAGGCGGCCGCGGTGATATTCCGAAGAGCTGACATGTCCCGTTCCTCCGTTTGTTGGACAAGAAGGAGCATGCGCTACAGTCAGAGCCGTTTTCAAATTAAATAGAATAAATATTCGTTGCACAAATATGAAATATTGAAATTTGTTAACTTGAATCGCGGAATAATTAAATCCGCGTAATTCTTGTGGCGATTTGTAGCGCAAATCTGGGCAAGGTCGCGAGGGGCTTGCGCGCCGAGGGCCGGCTGAGTCATCTGGGGGCATGAACGCCCCGCCCAAACCGATCGCCACGCCGTGTGTGCAGGTCTGTATCGTCGACGGCGAGAGCGGGCTCTGTCTCGGCTGTCACCGCACGCTTGCCGAGGTGGCCGGGTGGACAAAGCTGACCGACGCCGAGCGGGCGGCGATCATGGCCGCTCTGCCGGCGCGCCGCGGCCGTATCCGACCCGAGAAGCTCGGCTTGGTCGGCCGCTAGGCTGGCGCCAGCTCGCCCACCGCCTCCAGGGCGCGCTCGATCACCTCGATCCCCGCCCCTGGCCGGATCGCCTCCACGGTGAGGGTTCGCCGCCAGGCTCGCGCCCCGCGGGCGCCGTGGAAGAGCCCCAGCATGTGGCGCGTCATGGCCGCCAGACGCGCGCCATCGGCGAGCTCGGCGGCCAGATAGGGCAGATGGCGTTGCACCGCCTCGTATGGCGAGATGTCGGGGCCGGCCTCGCCGAAGAAACGCCGGTCGACGCCACCCAGAATCGCCGGGGTGTGGTAGGCGGCGCGGCCCAGCATTACCCCGTCCACGTGCGCGAGATGACGCTCGGCCTCGTCGAGATCGGCGAGGCCGCCGTTGATGACGATGGCCAGTCCTGGCCGCTCGCGCTTCAGACGATGCACGAGGGCGTAGTCCAGCGGCGGAATCTCGCGGTTCTCCTTCGGCGAAAGACCCTGCAGCCAGGCCTTGCGCGCGTGGACCACAAAGCGCGTCACGCCCGCCGCGGCGCACTCGTCCACGAGCGTGAAGAGGCTCTCCTCCGGGTCCTGCTCGTCCACCCCGAGCCGGCACTTGACCGTCGCCGGCACGCGCACCGCCGCGTCGATGGCGGCCATGCATTCGGCGACGCGCGCAGGCGCTCGCATCAGGCAGGCCCCGAAATCGCCGCCCTGCACGCGGTCGGACGGGCAACCGACGTTGAGGTTGATCTCGTCGAAGCCGAGGTCTTCGCCGACGCGCGCCGCGGCGGCCAGCTCGACCGGATCGGCCCCGCCAAGCTGCAAAGCCACCGGATGCTCGGCCGGCCCATAGCCGAGCAACCGCGCCCGGTCACCGTGCAAAACCGCCTTGGCGGTCAGCATCTCGGTGTAGAGCAGCGCGCGCCGCGTGAGGGTTCGGTGGAAGGCCCGGCAGTGCCGGTCCGTCCAGTCCATCATCGGTGCAATACATAATCTATGATCTTGAAATTGCTGCATTTTTCTAGTATCGTCAACGCGTTAGGCTGCGGCGTGTGCACTCGTTTCTACGCCATGGCGCGACGTTTTTCGCGGCCTTTCGACGGCTGGGTGCACACGGAGCGCACACGAAAATGGCGACCTTCACGCGGCTCAATTCGGGCTCCTGGCGCGCCCAGGTCCGGCGCAAGGGTCGATACGTAAGCGAGACGTTTCTTCGGCGCGAGGACGCCCGACAGTGGGCGACCGACGCCGAGCGGCAGATCGACCGCGGCGGGACGCCCTCTCCATCGCGGATCGCCCGCCTCAGCACTTTCGGCGATTTGATCGACCTGCACATCACCGACCTCAATGAAGTCGGCAAGAACCTCGGTCGCTCGAAGGCGGCGACGCTCGGGATGCTGAAACGTGAGTTGGGCATCCGAACGATGGCTGAGCTCGATCGAGAGCGGCTCATCAGGTTCGGCCGTCGGCGCGCGGCCAACGGTGCGGGACCCATGACGCTCAGCATGGATATCGGCGCGATCAAGCTCGTCCTGTCCCACGCGGCGGCGGTGCATGGCCTGAATGTCCCAGTCGAGCCGGTGGACTTGGCGCGGATCGCCCTGAAGCGCCTCGGC
>Ga0302314_10001594_pt1 | contig 42321 bp, 38 predicted proteins | sample III_Palsa_N2_3_FD_200533 | JGI IMG/M metagenome (GOLD analysis project Ga0302314, IMG submission 200533) | Peat permafrost microbial communities from Stordalen Mire near Abisko, Sweden - III_Palsa_N2_3 | ecosystem: Environmental > Terrestrial > Soil > Palsa > Peat permafrost | place: Sweden... | reverse complement strand
GCCGAACGCCGGCGCTTTCGAGCGCGGCGATCACCTCATCCTGCGTCGCGCCTTCATAGCCGATCGTGAACAGCTTCATGCGGCATGCAACACTGCGCCCGCCGCCCCGGTTCCTTCGCCGGCTGCGATGCGCTATGCGCGGCGCCATGCATGACATCCACATCATCGGCGGCGGGCTCGCCGGATCCGAAGCCGCCTGGCAGCTTGCCGAAGCCGGCCTCAAGGTGCGCCTGAGCGAAATGCGCGGCGTCGAGGGCACCGCCGCGCACCATAGCGACAATCTGGCGGAGCTCGTCTGCTCGAACAGCTTCCGGTCGGACGATCCCGAGAAGAACGCGGTCGGCCTGCTCCATGCCGAGATGCGCGCGCTGGGCTCGCTGATCCTGGCACAGGGCGACGCGCACCGCGTCCCCGCCGGCTCGGCGCTGGCGATGGACCGCGACGGCTTTGCGGAAGGCGTCACCGCCGCGATCGTCGCGCACCCCAATATCGAGCTCGTCCGCGAGCGCATCGACACGCTGCCCGAGGGGCCGGCGATCGTTGCCACCGGCCCGCTCACCGCCGCCAGCCTCGCGCAATCGATCATCGCCGAGACGGGCCGCGACCAGCTCGCCTTCTTCGACGCGATCGCGCCGATCGTCCACCGCGACAGCATCGACATGGACATCTGCTGGTTCCAGAGCCGCTGGAACAAGGGCGACGGGCACGACTATATCAACTGCCCGATGAACAAGGACGAATATCTCGCCTTCCACGAAGCGCTGATGGCGGGCGAGAAGACCGAGTTCAAGGAGTGGGAGACCAACACCCCCTATTTCGAGGGCTGCATGCCCGTCGAGGTGATGGGATCGCGCGGGCTCGACACGCTGCGCTTCGGGCCGATGAAGCCCGTCGGGCTCGACGATCCGCGCACCGGCCGCTGGCCGCATGCGGTCGTCCAGCTCCGGCAGGACAATGCTCTGGGGACGCTGTGGAACATCGTCGGCTTCCAGACCAAGCTCAAACATGCCGAGCAGGTGCGTGTGTTTCGGATGATCCCCGGCCTGCAGAACGCCGAGTTCGCGCGGCTGGGCGGGCTGCACCGCAACACCTTCATCCGCTCGCCGGTGCTGCTCGACGAGACGCTGCGGCTCAAGTCGCGCCCCAATGTGCGCTTCGCCGGACAGATCACGGGGTGCGAAGGCTATGTCGAGAGCGCCTCGATCGGAATGCTGGCGGGGCGCTTCGCCGCCGCTGAATTGGCGGGTCGCACGATGCCCGCACCCCCACCGACGACCGCGCTGGGCGCCTTGCTAGGCCACATCACGGGCGGCGCGGAGGCCGACGTCTATCAGCCGATGAACGTCAATTTCGGCCTCTTCCCACCACTCGCCGACGCGCCGCGGAAGGCCGACCGCAAGGTGCTGATGAGCGCGCGAGCGAAAGCTGATCTGGCGTCATGGCGCGAAGAAATCGAGGCGGTGCCGGCTTAGCGACGGTTCTACCCGCCTCCCGGCCCCACTGCGCGCAAAGTCGGATTATGTAATTCACACACAGCGTGTGCGATGTGCCTTTCGTCTCCGCGAAGCCGCACAAGGCTGGCTACTGCCCCTCATCCCCCTCGTCACTCGGGGCAGCCGGCGCCTTCGCGAGACCCGCCGCCGGCGCGCAGCGCGGCTTGCTCTTGCGCACCACGCGTGTGGTCGCGAACTCGGCGCGGTCGAGCGTGCCCGAATGGTCTGCGTCGGCGCCGCCGAATTTGGTGATCGCCTTGGCGGCATATTCCTCGAACGACAGCCGGCCGTCGCCATTGGTGTCGAGCTTGGCGAAGTTCTTGTGTCGCGCGAGCAGATATTCGTCGCGGTCGATCCTGCCGTTCCTGTCATGATCGTAGCGATCGAAGCGCTTTTGTTCGCGCGTCCGTTCGGTCGCCTGCGGTGCGTCGGCGGCGACCGGAGCCTCCGCCGATGGCGCGGCGCCGCTCGATGCCGCGAGCGCCGTGGGCGGTGAGGGAATGCTCGGGTCGCGCCGCGCGAGGCCCGTCCACAGGAAGAAGCCCGCCGTCACCAGCAACAGCGCCGATGCCACCCCCGCCAGAAACCGTGCCATCGCTCGCCTCCCCCGCCCCGACGGACGCTAATACGGCGCGGGCCCGACGCCAAGATGTCAGCGGCCGCTCCAGCGATGCCACAGCAGACGGATCAATCGTCGCCGCGAGGCGGGCGGCAGCAGCGCCTCGCCGCCACGGCGCACGTCCTGCAACGCCAGCGCGCCAAGCATGCCGAGCGGCCTCAGCCGGGCCGGCCAGCGCGTCGCCATCGCACGATCGAGCGGCGCGCGTGCCAGGTCGAGCAGCGCGCCGCGCCGCGCGGGCGGCGCGAAATAGCGGGCGATATCGGCAAGCGCCCAGCCTTCCCCAGCATCGACCAGGCGCGCATCGGCGTCGCCGAGCAGCCGGCCGCCCAAGGCGAACAACCGGCCACCCCGTTCGCGCGCGTGCAGCGCGGCGCTGTCGGCGCCGAGATCGGCATCGTCGAGCAGCACTTCCCAGCCCTCCGCCATCGCGGCGAGGTCGCCTCCCGTGACGCCCCGGCCACGCAAGGCGGCAACCGCGATCAGCAACGGCTCGGCGGGTGGCGGCGCGTCGTCGAGCGCCGCCAACGCGTCACGCCACCAGACCAGCCGCATCAGCGCGATGCCGGGTTCGCGCGCGCGCGACACGATGCCCCCCAATCGCGCATCCAGCGCGAACAGGACGGTCAGCGGCTCGCGCACCGCCGACGGCGCATGGCCGAGCGCGATCCGCCATTCCGAAACGGGCGTGTCCAACGGCGGCATCTCATCTCCTGGGGCGCCGCCATCCGGGACACGGAAGGCCCGGCGCACGCATCATGGGGCCGACCGAAAGCCTCCCGTCAACGGCTTATTAGTGACTCTCGGGCATTGCGCAAAATGCAGAGACTTCCTCGTCCTGCGGAGATCAACACAATGCGTTCGTGGCGAATCGGCGAGGTCCTCACCGTCTTCAGGCGGCTGATGCACGACAAGGCGGGCAATGCGCTCATGCTCGCCGCCGCCGCGATGATCCCGCTCACCGGGATGGTGGGCGGCGCGCTCGATCTCAGCCGGCTCTATCTCGTCAAGGTCCGCCTGCAGCACGCATGCGACGCGGGCGCGCTCGCCGGTCGTCGCAACATGGCGGGCGGCGCGTGGGGAACGGACGACCAGACGGCGGCCAATCAGTTTTTCGACGGAAACTTCGTGAACGGCGCCTATGGAACCGGCGCGGTCACGCGGACCTACACCCAGCCGACGGGCGGCACGTCGGTACATGGCGCCGTGTCGACCACGGTCCCGATGACGCTGATGCGCGTCTTCGCGATCCCTACCGCGACGGTGTCCGCGACATGCGATTCCGACATGCAGATGCCGAACACCGACGTCATGTTCGTGCTCGATAACACCGGGTCGATGGCCTGCGACCCCAGTGGTGCAAACTGCAACTCCGGCTCGACCTCGAAGATCTACAACCTCAAGAATGCCGTGAAGTGCTTCTACGAAGTGCTCGCCGAAGCCCAAACCAACGGTAGTTGCACGGCAATCCCCTACAACGGCATTCCCGCCGGAACGCAGCTGCGATTCGGTTTCGTGCCATATTCGACGAACGTCAATGTCGGCAGCCTCAACCTCGCGGCCAACTATTTCGCGACGAGCTGGCCGTACCAGTCGCGCATGCCGCGCTGGTATGTGCAGACCTCGCAATCCACGAACACTCAGCCGGTCACGGTCAGCAACGCAACGAACAATACCTGCAAGACAGGTGCCACCCAGCCGAGTCCTACCGACACGTATACAACCGATACCAGTGCCAACCACGCCAATACATGGACGCATACGACCACGGTCAATAGCAACTACAGCTACAACAGCAACACTCACGTTTGTACGGAGACGCAGGCCGTAACGACGACCAAATACACCGAGACCGAGAAAGCGACGCCAGGCTCGGGCGACGTGTTCGCCGAATGGCATTACGGCAAGATCACGCACAGCCTCGCCAGTTTCAACACCGGCTCGGCGATCGGCACGAACGTCAGCCTGCCGATCGGCGCCAGCGGCGTCGCGCGAACGGTGGCTTGGGACGGCTGTTCCGAAGAGGCGGCCGCGACGACGGACATCAACACCGTCGCCAATGGCCAGTTCGGGCCCGCGCTCCCCGATGCGCTGTTCCTGCGTAAGATGACCAGCACCGACACCAGCAAGGCGGTCACCACCGACCAATATATCGCGAGCGACTATTATAACGGCGTGCGGTCGGCCTTTTACTATTGCCCGACAGCGGCACAGGCCCTGCAATCGTGGACTACGCCCGCCTTCGACAGCTATGTCGACTCGCTGTTTGCGTCCGGCAATACCTATCACGATGTCGGGATGTTGTGGGGCGGCCGCCTGCTTTCACCCGAGGGAATGTACAAATCCACCAACACAACCACGAGCACCGGCGGCCAGATACAGCGGCACATGATCTTCATGACCGACGGCGATGCGCAGGCCGCCCCCTGTGACTATCAGCAGTTCGGTATCGCCTGGTGGGATCGACGGACCGATAGCAATGTCGGCTCAGCATCGAGCTGCGGCTCCGAGAACACGACGCTCGATGCCGATCTCAATGCGCGACTGGCTACGCTCTGCACGGCGGTGAAGGCCGAGCCCAACACCATTCTGTGGGTGATCTCCTACGGGGGCACCGGCATCGCGAGCGACACCAAGGCCCGCCTGCAGACCTGCGCTACCGACAGCACGCATTATTTCGACGCCACCAGCACCGCGAGCCTGCAGAGCGCATTTCAGACGATCGCCTCCAAAATTGCCCAGCTGCGTATTACCGGATGACGCCGATCCGCCGCTTCCTCCAGCTCGGTTCGGAGCAGTCCGGCGTCACGATCGTCGAATTCGGGCTGTTGTCGCCCGTCCTGATCATCATGCTCCTGGGCATGTTCGATGTCGCGCACACGCTCTACATGGAGGCGGCGCTCGAGGGCGTCGTCCAGAAGACGGCGCGCGATTCCACGATCCAGGACAACAACACCGCCGCCGGACAGGCCGCGCTCGACGCGACGATCACGGCACAGGTGAAGAGGCTGGACAGCGCCGCCACCGTCACGCCGACGCGCCTATATTATAAGGATTATGCGGACGCCGCGCGGACCTACGAGCTCTTCAGCGATGCCAATGGCGACGGCAAATGCGACAATAATGAATCCTATACCGACGAGAATGGCAATGGCGTATGGGACGCGCAGCTCGGCACGGGCACCGGGGGGGCTCAGGACAAGACGCTCTATACGGTGACGGTCACCTATCCGCGCATGTTCCCGATGGCCAAGCTCATCGGCTTGTCGCCGACCGTGACGCTGGCGGCGAAGACCGTGCTGGCCGTGCAGCCCTATGCCGACCAGGTGACCTATTCGACCACCCCGGCCACCCTCCATTGCAGCTGAGCATGACCATGACACCGTCCCTGCTTCGCCGCCTGCCGGCCTTCGCCCGCGACCGGAAGGCGGTCGCGATGATGGAGTTCGCGCTCGTTCTGCCGTTCATCGTGCTTCTGGGGTTCACCGGGGCGGAATATGCCAATTTCGTCACCACCAAGATGCGCGTCAGCCAGCTGGCGCTGATGGTCGCCGACAACGGCTCGCGGATGGGTAGCGACGACAATGGTTCGACGGCGGTGGCCGAAAGCGATATTCAGGACACGTTTACGGGCGCCCAAATTCAATCATCGGCGCTGAACGTGCAAGCCAAGGGACGGATCATTCTGTCTCAACTGGAGCCGGTCGCGAGCCCTAATACGACCAGCAAGTACAAGATCAGCTGGCAGCGTTGCTATGGTGCGTTTCCGCATGCGTCGCTCTACGGGAAACAGGGCGATACCAATCTCGCGGGTATCGGGCCCAGCACGCATCAGGTGACTGCACCCGATTACAACGCGACCATGTTCGTCGAGGTCTATTACGTCTACACGCCGCTCATCTCCGCCAAGCTCGTTCCCGGGCTGACGTTCGACGAGGTCGCCTCGATGGAGGTTCGCGATACGCGGCTGCTGGGGACGCCTATCGACCCATCCAACGTCGGCACCGGTACGGCCTGCAACTGAGCCCCGGCCGATTTCGGCCAGGGCTCAGGCGGTCAGCGCTTGTAGCAGACCTTCTTCGCCGCCTTGACCACATCGTCCGCCTTGAGCAGCGCGAGCTTCTCGAGGTTGGCGGCATAGGGCATCGGCACGTCGACATTGGTGACGCGCAGCACCGGCGCGTCGAGGTCGTCGAAGCCGTGCTCCATCACCAGCGCGGCGATCTCGGAGGCGATCGAGCAGGTCGGCCAGCCTTCTTCCACCACGACGATGCGGTTGGTCTTGGCGAGCGACGCGAGCACGGTGTCCTTGTCGAGCGGGCGCAGCGTGCGCAGGTCGATCACCTCGGCCTCGATGCCCTCTTCCGCCAGCTTGATCGACGCCTCGAGCGAGACGCCGACGCCGATCGAGTAGCTGACTAGCGTGACGTCCTTGCCCTCGCGCGCGACACGCGCCTTGCCGATCGGCAGCACGAAATCGTCGAGCTCGGGCACCTCGAAGCTCTGGCCGTACAGCAGCTCGTTCTCGAGGAACACGACCGGATCCTCGCAGCGGATCGCGGCCTTGAGCAGGCCCTTGGCGTCAGTCGCGGAATAGGGCGCGATGACGATCAGGCCCGGGACGCTGGCGTACCACGGCGCATAGTTCTGCGAATGCTGCGCGCCAACGCGTGCCGCGGCGCCATTGGGTCCGCGGAACACGATCGGGCAGCGCATCTGGCCGCCCGACATATAGTTGGTCTTGGCGGCCGAGTTGATGATGTGGTCGATCGCCTGCATCGCGAAGTTGAACGTCATGAACTCGACGATCGGGCGCAGACCCGCCATCGCCGCGCCCGTGCCGACACCGGCGAAGCCGTATTCGGTGATCGGCGTGTCGATCACGCGACGGTCGCCGAACTCGTCGAGCAGCCCCTGCGTGACCTTGTAGGCGCCCTGGTACTGCGCGACCTCCTCGCCCATCACGAAGACGCGGTCGTCGGCGCGCATCTCCTCGGCCATTGCATCGCGCAGCGCCTCGCGCAGCGTCATCTTCACCATCTTGGTGCCCGCGGGCACTTCGGGGTCGCGCGCATCGACGCCGGCCTTCTCGGCATCGACGACGTCGACGACGAGATCGCGCGCGCCGCTCGGCATCTGGTGCGGGGTGGCGCTCTCGGGGATCGGGGGCTGCCCCTGATCCTTGGGCGCTTCGACCGGCTTGGCGTCGGCTGCCTCGCCCGAGCGACTTTCGGTCGGCTTGGCGGAGGCGTCCTCACCGTCCTCAAGCAGCGTCGCGATCGGCGCGCCGACCTTCACCCCGTCGGTGCCCTCGGCGACCAGTATCTGCGCGATCGTGCCTTCGTCGACCGCCTCGAATTCCATCGTCGCCTTGTCGGTCTCGATCTCGGCGAGAATGTCGCCCGATTTGACGGTGTCACCCTCCTTCACGAGCCATTTGGCGAGCGTGCCCTCCTCCATCGTCGGGGAGAGCGCGGGCATCTTGAGTTCGATCGGCATCAATAGGTTCCCACCAGCACATCGGTGTACAGCTCGGCCGGATCCGGCTCAGGCGATTGTTCGGCATAGTCGGCGGCTTCGACGACGATCTGGCGGATCTCCTTGTCGATCGCCTTAAGCTCGTCCTCGGTGACGCCCAGCGTCTCGAGATCGCGCTTGGCGTGATCGATACAGTCGGAGCGGTCCTTCATCGACTGGACCTCCTCCTTGGTCCGGTACTTCGCCGGATCGGACATCGAGTGGCCGCGATAGCGGTAGGTCTTGAGCTCCATCACGATCGGGCCCTTGCCCGCGCGAACCCACTTGAGCGCTTCCTCGATCGCGCCGCGCACCGCGAGCACGTCCATGCCGTCGACCTGCATGCCCGGCACGCGGAAGCTCTCGCCGCGACGATAGAGCTGGTCCTCCGAGGAAGAGCGGCTGACCGCGGTGCCCATCGCATAGCCATTGTTCTCGATCACGAAGATGATCGGCAGCTTCCACAGCTCCGCCATGTTCATGCTTTCGTAGACCTGACCCTGGTTGGCCGCGCCATCGCCGAAATAGGCGAGGCAGACGCCGCCGTCGTTGCTGTACTTGTGCTTGAACGCGAGCCCGGTGCCCAGGCTGACCTGCGCGCCGACGATGCCGTGGCCGCCGTAGAATTTATGCTCGACGCTGAACATGTGCATCGAGCCGCCCTTGCCCTTCGAGATGCCCGACTGGCGCCCGGTGAGCTCGGCCATGATGATCTTGGGATCGATGCCGTAGGCGAGCATGTGGCCATGGTCGCGGTAGCCGGTGATCACGCTGTCTTTTTCATTATCGAGAGCGGACTGCAAGCCGACCGCGACCGCCTCCTGGCCGATGTAGAGATGGCAGAAGCCGCCGATCAGGCCGAGACCGTAGAGCTGACCGGCGCGCTCCTCGAAGCGGCGGATGAGCACCATCTGGCGGTAGAATTCGAGCAGCTCGGCCTTCGTCGGCTCGTAGCGCGTCGGTTCGGCGGGTCGTTCGCGATTGGGCGTGGGGACGGCTTCCGTCACGGCGGGAACTTCGGCGGCGGCCTTCGGCACGCGCGCGGTCTTCGTTGTCGGTCTCGCCAAGATGGTAGCCCTTCGGTCGGCGTCTCAGATGCGCGCGATATACGCCCACCAACCGATTCCGCAACGGCAAGCTACGACCAAAGCCATCCCCAGAGCCATCCAAAGTCCGACAGGCGTATAAGCGCCCCGTCAGGGGGTCGGGATGATCACCTCGTCGGGACGCGCCAATCCCATGTCGCGCCGAACCAGCTCATCGGCCATGTCCGGATCGACGTGGCGCGCATCGAGCAAGGCAACCCGGTGCGCAAGCGCATTGCGCTGCGCCTCAACCTGCGCAAGCTGTGCCTGCCGCGTCGCGAGCTGGTGCTTGTAGTCGCCCAGCGCGAGCAGTCCGTTGGGGCCCGCAATGGCGTAACCCGCGAAATTGCCGATCACGAGCAGCGCCAACGCGGGTGCTGCTGCTGCCTTGATGACGGCAATCGGATCGGGTCTGCGCATGGATCGGCATTATCCATACAAAGACCCGCCGATTCAAGGGGTTTTCAGCCGACCTTCGTCGTAAAAGCGGCGCGCCCCGCGTAGCGCGCCGCGGTGCCGAGTTCCTCCTCGATACGGATCAGCTGATTATATTTCGCGAGCCGGTCGCTGCGCGCGAGGCTGCCCGTCTTGATCTGCCCGCAATTGGTCGCGACCGCGAGATCGGCGATGGTCGCGTCCTCGGTCTCGCCCGAGCGGTGCGACATGACGGCGGTGTAGCGCGCGCGCTGCGCCATCGACACCGCCTCGAGCGTCTCGGTCAGCGTGCCGATCTGGTTGACCTTGACGAGCAGCGAATTGGCGATGCCTTCGTCGATCCCGCGCTTCAGGCGCTTGGGATTGGTGACGAACAGATCGTCGCCGACCAGCTGCACCTTGTCGCCGATCTTGTCGGTCAGCGCCTTCCAGCCCTCCCAATCGTCCTCGGCCATGCCGTCCTCGATCGACCAGATCGGGTAGCGCGCGGCGAGATCGGCGAGATAGTCGGTCATCTCCAGCGAGGAGAGCGTCTTGCCCTCGCCCGAGATCACATAATTGCCGCCCTTGTAGAATTCGGTCGCCGCGCAATCGAGCGCCAGCGCGACCTGCTCGCCGGGCTTGTAGCCGGCCTTCTCGATCGATTTCAGGATGAACTCGATCGCCTCGTTGGTCGAGCCGATATTGGGAGCGAAGCCGCCCTCGTCACCGATGCCGGTCGAAAGCCCGGCGTCCGACAGGCCCTTCTTCAGCGTGTGGAATATCTCCGAACCCCAGCGCACCGCCTCCGCAAGCGTATTGGCGCCGTGGGGGACGATCATGAACTCCTGGAAGTCGATCGGGTTGTCGGCATGCTCGCCGCCGTTGATGATGTTCATCATCGGCACCGGCAGGACGTGCGCCGAGACGCCGCCGACATAGCGGTAGAGCGGCAGCCCGCGGCTGTCCGCCGCCGCCTTGGCGACCGCGAGGCTGACGCCGAGGATCGCATTGGCGCCGAGCTTGGACTTGTTCTCGGTGCCGTCGAGCTCGATCATCGCGGCGTCGATCTCGGCCTGGTCCTCGGCCTCGAAATCGGTGACGGTCTTGGCGATCTTGCCGTTGACCGCCTTGACCGCCTGCAGCACGCCCTTGCCGCCGTAGCGCGCCTTGTCGCCATCGCGGCGCTCAACCGCCTCGTGCGCGCCGGTCGAAGCGCCCGACGGCACCGCCGCGCGGCCGAAGCTGCCGTCTTCCAGCGTGACATCGACTTCGATCGTCGGATTGCCTCGGCTGTCCAGAATTTCGCGGGCGTGGACGTCGATGATGGCGGTCATGGCTGTATCTCCCGGCTCGCAGCTTTGCGGTTGCGCAGGCTGTTAGCCGGGCGTCGGGCGGGAGGCAATCGACAGCCGCGCGCGACGATGACGGAACTGTTGCGACGGCAGGCTGGTTTTATACGGCAAGGCGGGTCATTGTCGCCCGCGTAACGAAATGAGGGACCGTCATGGCCGAAGCACTTCCCGAAGGCACCGATCAGATCGTCCCCGGCGCGGGGTCGAACAACAACCGCGACGAGGACGACGGCACGTCGCGCGGCAAGTCGGGTTTCGATGCCGCCGGCCTTAAGGACAGCATCAAGGATGCGGCGGGCAGCAAGGCCGCTGAGTTCCGCGATCAATATGCGGACAAGGCGCGCAGCTACGCCGAACAGGGCAAGGAACGCGCGTCCGCCGGGCTAGGCTCGTTCGCCAAGCTGATCGGCGACGGCGCGACGCAGGTCGATGGTGCGCTCGGCGAGACCTATGGCGATTATGTCCGCCGCGCCGCAGGCGCCGTGTCGGACTTTTCCGACACGCTGCGCGACAAGGAGGTCGATGAACTGGTCGACGACGCACGCGATCTCGTCCGTCGTTCGCCTGCGATCGCGATCGGTGCGGCGGCCGCGGCCGGGTTCGTCATCGCGCGGATCATCAAGGCGGGCAGCGAGACGCTCGACCAGACCGCCAAATCGGTGTCACCGAAGTCCGATGCCGAGCCGTCCAAGCCCCGCTCGGCAGACTGACGTCATGGCGAGGGGGGGTGCGACGCTCGGTCTGCCGACGTTGCTCAGACAATTGATCGACGACGTGCGTAATGTCGCACGTGCTGAGATACGGCTGTTCAAGGCGCGTGCGTTCGATCTGATGCGGCGATCCAAGGCAGCGATCATGCTGCTGATCGCCGCATTGCTGGCTGTCCAGGGTGCGGTCGTAGCGTTGATGGTGGGGCTCGTTTTGCAATTGACGCCTTTGGTCGGCGCGGCGTGGGCGGGCGTGATCGTCATGGCCGCGCTGCTGCTGGTCGCGGGCATATTGGCTTGGGCAGCGCTGCGGCAGTTTTCGGCGCCCGCGGCGGCGCCTGCGGAGATCGCGGCATGACCGCGCGCCGCACGCTCTTCGCGGGGATCGACAATCTCGACGAAGCCGAGGCCGACGTCGCGCTCGCGCGCGCTCGATTGATCGAGACGGTAGACGACATCCAGGCGCGGATCACACCGTCGCAATTGTTCGACGACGCCATCAGCAGCGTCAAGGCACGCTCCGCGGATGTCGCCGAGACAGCCGGCGAGGTGGTGCGCGACTATCCGGGCGCCGTCGTCGCCAGCGCGGCCGGCGTCACGCTGCTTCTGATCCGCAAGCCGATCGGTCGGCTCGCCCGCCGGATCTTCTCGCGAAAATGACGAAACCACGACACCCGTCGTCCGTTGGGGTGGATATCGCGCCTCGACATCCGCGCCCGATCGAAAGGATACGCACATGACCGCGCCCTCCGACAGCCAAGATTCCACCGCCCGTCCCTCGATCCGCGACGGCATCGACGACGCCCGCGTAAAGGCGAGCGAGGCTGCCCACGCCGCGCTCGAGCGGACCAAGGACGGGCTCGAACAGGCACGCGAGGCGGTCGCCGATGCCTATGAGACGAGCCGCGAGAAGGCGGCAGAGGCGTTTGCCGCGGCGCGCGAAAAGGCAAAGGTCGCCGGCAAGACCGCGGCCGATGGGCTCGACACCAATCCGATCGCAGCGCTGCTCGGCGGGATCGCCGTCGGCGTCGCGATCGCGGCGCTGCTGCCTCGGACCGAGCGCGAGTCGCAGGCGCTCGGCGTTGTCGGCGAGAAGCTGCAGGGTGCGGCACGCGAAGCCGTCGAGGCCGCCAAGGACGCCGGCCGCGACAAGCTTGCCGAACTCGGCCTGAGCCGCGACCAGGCGCGCGAGACGGTCAAGTCGCTACTTGACAGCGTGATTGCCGCTGCCGGCACCGCTGGCTCGGCGGCGCTGGACAATGCGCGCAAATCATCGAAGTGATTGCGCGCACTGAACGCCCGGCACAGTCGACGTTCATCTTGTTTTCGCTAGATGCCAACCATCCGGGCCGCCTTATCGGCGCTCCGCATACGGAGTTTGTTGCATGATCCGCTTTCGCCTGGTGCTAGGCGCCGCCCTGCTCGGGGTATCGAGCTTTGCCGTGCCGATCCTCGGAACGCCCGCCGCTGCCGCTTCGGTCGACAATAGCGATCCCGCACGGTTCATCGAGACCTTGTCCGCGCAGGCGTTCCAGACGCTGCACGTCGGCAGCAAGGCGTCTGCTCGCGGCCAGTTCCGGTCGCTGCTCGGCCAGTATTTCGCCGTTGACGAGATCGGCGACCGGCTGATCCGGCGCTGGCGCCCGCAGATCAGCCCCGCGCAATATCAGGCCTACAAGGCTGCATTGCCGGGCTTCCTGATCGGCACCTATGCGGATCGGCTGTACGACTATTCGAACGCGCAGGTGAAGGTGACGCGCGCGATCCCGCGCGGCGATGGCGCCGCGGTCATGAGCACGATCGTGATCCCGGGGCGCAACCCGATCAACGCGATCTGGACGGTCGAGAAGATCGGCGGCGGTTACAAGGTGAGCAATCTGTCGGTGTCGGGGATCAATCTCGTGCTGACGCAGACCGCGGATTTCGACAGCTACGTTCAGCAGAACAGCTTCGACAAGCTGGTGAGCTTCATGAAGTCGCGTTCGTCATGAGCCCAAGCGTTCGCCGCGCTCTTGTGCAGTGCGGCGAACGCGCCTAGCGGCTGCGGCGATCAACAGCATCCCGGCAGGTTTACCATGAGCAAGCTTCATCTCGTCATCGGCGGTCGCGTCCTCGATCCGCAGGGCCTCGAGTTCGAGGATCTGAAAGCCATCGATTTCGTCGGCGTCTTCCCCGATATGGCCAGCGCGACCGATGCGTGGCGCAGCGCCTCGCAGAAGACGATCGACGACGCCGAGATGAAATATGTCGTGGTGCATCTGCACCGCCTGCTCGAGCCCGGTCTCTAGGCTATAGCGCCTGCGCGGCGGCCCAGCCGCTCGCCCAAGCCCATTGGAAGTTGTAGCCGCCGAGCCAGCCCGTGACGTCGACCGCCTCGCCGATCGCATAGAGTTCGGGCACGGTACGGGCCTCCATCGTCTGCGACGACAGGCCGGCGGTCGCGATGCCGCCGACGGTCACCTCCGCCTTGGCGAAACCCTCGGTACCGTCGGGCAGGAAACGCCAGTCGGCCAGTTGGCGTTCGGCCACCTCCAGCGCTCGATCGGGGAGGTTGGCGAGTTCGCCGCTCAGCCCCAGCCGCTCGGTCAGTGCTTCGGCGAGCCGGTCGGGAAGTGCCGCACCGAGTATCGTGCGTACCCCCGCGCGCGGCCGTTCGCGCTTGGCCTGCCGCAGCCAGCCGCCCGGCTGATCGGGCACGAAGTCGATCCCAACCGCTTCACCGTGTCGCCAATAGGAAGACACCTGCAGAATCGCCGGGCCCGACAGCCCGCGATGCGTGAACAGCGCGGCCTCACGGAACCGCGTCTTGCCCGCGCTTGCGACCACCTCGCTCGCCACCCCAGACAACGACTTGAACAACGCCCCCTCCCCGCCCAGCGTCAGCGGCACGAGCGCGGGGCGCGGCTCGACGACCTTGAGCCCGAAGCGGCGCGCGATGTCGTAGGCGACCCCCGTCGCGCCCATCTTGGGGATCGATGGCCCACCCGTCGCGATCACCAGCGCGGGTGCCTGCGCGACGTGGCGCCCATGCGCGACTGTGAAGCGGCCGTCGCCATGCTCGATCGCGTCGAAGCCAGCCCCGCAGCGGATCGTCACGTCGCCTTTGTCGCACTCGTCGAGCAGCATCGCGACGATCTGTTTGGCCGATCCGTCGCAGAACAGCTGCCCCAGCGTCTTCTCGTGCCAGGCGATGCCGTGCGCATCGACCATCGCGACGAAGTCTTCGGGCCGGTAGCGGCCGAGCGCGGACTTGGCGAAATGCGGATTGGCCGAGAGGTAGCGATCGGGCGCGGTATGGAGATTGGTGAAGTTGCAGCGACCCCCGCCGGAGATCAGGATCTTCTTGCCCGGCTGATCGGCATGATCGATCACCAGCACCCGCTTCCCGCGCTGGCCGGCGATCGCGGCGCACATCAGCCCCGCCCCGCCCGCACCCAGGATGATGACGTCGAAGGTCTCGGGCGGCGCATTCATCCCGCCGCCCTAGAGCCTGATCGTCCGCGGAGGAAGCACATCGCGCTTCCGCGTCGGGCGTGAATCAGGCTCTATCAACCGCTCGCGTCTCGCCCTTGCGCGTCAGCTGCCGAGATTGTCGGTACGGCGGATGAAGCCCGCGACGCTGTCGTGCAGTTCTTTCAGCGACTGCTCATGCGCGTAGACCATGTGGCCCGACTGGTAATAATGATATTCGATATTGGCCTGCAGGTTGGTCGGGATCGGCAGGTGGTGCATCTCGTACCAGCCCTCGTAGAAGGGCGTGGCGAGGTCGTAATAGCCGCCGTTGACCATCACCTTGAGCTGCGGATTATATTTCATCGCCGCGGCGAGATCGGGCATCACGTTAACCGCGCCGGGAAACGCCATCGGCATCCCCGGCTGCTGATGCGTGAAGCTCCAATACTTGCCGATGTCGATCTCGGGCTTGTAGACCTTGTCCTCGCCGAACCGGAGGTCCTTGCGGACATAGTCGTTGAACGCCGAGACATAGGCCGAGCTGATCGCCGCCGACTGCGGATCATAATCCGCGGTCTTGGACAGCGGGTCCATGTCGGGGCCCGAGAAGCGCGTGTCGAGCCGCCCCGTGGTCAGGCCCGACTGCTCCTGCAATTCCTTCGAAAACATGCCGCCGTCGATCCGCAGATGCGCCTTGAGGATGTAGGCCGCGGGCAGCCCGGTATAGCCTGCGAGCTTCTCGGCGACCGCCTGCTCGCGTGCCGGATCGATCTCGGCGCCCATCTGCAGCGCCTGGGCGTAATCGGTGTTGGCGAAATGCTCGACCTCGGCAAGAAACGGCTCGAGCGTTGCCGGACGATTTCCCGTCAGCCGGTTGTGATACCAGGCGGTCGCGGCATAGGTCGGCAACGTCGTGACATAGGCCTCGTCCGATCCCGGATTGGTCTCGGGGCCATCGGCGGACAGATCGAAGTTGAGGATCTGCGACAGCAGGATCACGCCGTTGAAGTCGACGTCGTTACCCGTCTCGAGCTGGTTGACCACGACCGCCGAGCGCGGCGTGCCGTAGCTTTCGCCGAACAGATATTTGGGCGAGTTCCAGCGGCCGTATTTGGACAGGAAGCCCTTGATGAACTCGCTGAAGGCGTGCGCATCGGGATCGACGCCGAGGAAGGCCTTCTCCTTGTCCTTGCCCGCGATCCGGCTGAACCCGGTGCCCGGTGCATCGATGAACACCAGATCGGAGGCGTCGAGCAGGCTGTAGGCATTGTCGACCGTGCGATAGGGCGCCGCGGGCGTGTGGCTGTCGTCGGCGGTGACGACGCGGCGGGGGCCGAACGCACCCATGTGCAGCCATACCGACGAGGAACCCGGGCCGCCATTGTAGAGGAAGGTGATCGGCCGATCCGCGGACGGCACGCCCTTCTTGAAATAGGCGACGTAGAACATCGACGCCTCGGCCTTGGCGTTCTTCTTGTCGCCGAGATCAGTGTCGGACTGTTCGCGCCACGCGGTATCGTCCCAGCCGTCGGGATGGACGATCATCGTCCCCGCGACCGCCTTATAGTCGATCTTCTTCCCCTCGACCGCGACCGATCCCGCGGTCTCCGACGTCTCGGGCGCGAAGAGCACGCCCTTGTCGGGCGCGGCGGTCGAGACATCGGGCTTCTTGCTCGATGTCGCGCCGACCTTGGGCAAGTCGGCGGCGTTGAGCGCCGTTGCAAGCGACAGCGTCACGGCAAACAACATGGCCTGCTTCATCGATTATTTCCCCGCTCAGCGTGTATCACCCCGGCAATACGCTAGCCACGGTCTGGCCGTAGCGGCAAGGGATTTCGCCGACGGCGGCCTCAGCCCGCGACGCCACCCAGCGCGCGGACGCTATCCACCGCGGTGGTGAGCTGGCGCGTCTGCAGGTCGAGCGTCGCGCGCTCGGCATCGAGCGCGGCGGTCTGCGCGGTGACCACCTCCAGATAGTCCGACGCGCCATCCCGGTAACGGATCAGCGCAAGATCGAGCGTCTTGTCGGCCGATGTCGCGGCATCTTTCTGGTCGCGCGTCTCCTGCACGAGATCGCGACCAAGCGCGAGATCGTCCTCGACCTCGCGGAAGGCGGTGAGCACGGTCTGCTTGTAGTTCGCCGCCGCCTCGTCGAATTGCGAGCGCGCGATCCGCACGCGGGCGCGTCGTGCGCCGCCGTCGAACAGGTTGAGCGCCAGAGACGCAGGCCCAAGCGCCCAGAAGGTGCTGGCGGCACTGAGCAGATTGGGACCGGTCGTCTCCTGGCCCGCATTGCCGCCCAGCGACAGCGTGGGATAGAGCGCGGCGCGCGCGACCCCGACCTGCGCATTGGCGGCGAACACGCGCCGCTCGGCCGCGTCGATGTCCGGACGGCGCTGGAGCAGCGTCGACGGCGTGCCCGAGGGGAAGGACGGCGGCGTCGGTTGATGTGTATCGGGCGCGATCGTGAACCCCGTCGCCGGCGCGCCGACGAGCGCCGCGACGGCATGTTCGAAGCCCGCACGCTGCGCGTGGATGTCCGATATCTCGGCGCGCGCCGAGGCGAGCTGCGTGTGGGCCCGGCTGACGTCGAGGCCGGTGCCGACACCGCCGTCGTGGCGCGTCACGGTCAGATCATAAGCACGCTGATAGGCGGCGACCGTCTGCCGCAGCAGTTCGAGCCGCGCATCGAGCCCGCGCATCTGGAAATAGTTGGTGGCAAGGCTAGTCTGCAAACCGAGCCGGCTGCCCGCCAGATCGGCGGCGCTGGCGGCCGCCTGCGCGCGATTGGCGGCGATCGTGTTGCGGACGCGTCCGAACAGATCGATCTCCCAGGAGAGCGACGCGCCGACCTGATATTCATTATACGTCACCGTTCCGCCCGTGACGGTTCCCGGCACCGTCAGCGGGCGATTGCCCGGCGCGCGTACGCGCGACACGCCGCCGTTCGCGCTGATCTGCGGGTAAAGGTCCGCGCGCGCGACGCGGAGCTGACCGATCGCCTCGTCATAGCGCGCGACGGCGGCGGCAAGCGACGGGTTCGCGCTCTCGATGCGGCCCTCGAGATCGTCGAGCACCGGGTCATGGAACGACTGCCACCAGGCGGCGGCCGGCGCGTCGGCCGCCGGCGCAGCGGTAGTCCAACCGGTCGGCACCTCCATATAGGTCGAAGCAGCTGCGACGGCCGGGCGATGATAGTCGGGCGCCAGCGAGCAGCCCGATAGCAACAGCGTGGCGACGAGCGCCTTATTGCTTCGCATCGGCGCCCGCCTTGGCGTTGCCATTGGACTGCGCTGGCTGCGCGATCTTGACCGGATCGCCGTTGGCGATCGCGTCGGGCGGACTGTCGATCACGCGGTCGGTACGCGCCAGGCCGGCGGTGACCTCGAGCGTGTCGCCCGAATCGCGCCCGATCTTGATAGGATGCATCTGCACCTTGTCGCCGGGGCCGGCGACGGCGACCAGCGTACCGTCGCTACGATACAGCACCGCGCTCGCCGGAATGACGACGGCCCCCGACGTGCCCGTGATCGGAAAGCGGACCTGCGCATAGGCACCGGGCTTGAGCGCGCCGTCGGGATTCGGCGCCTGCAGCTCGACGAGCACCGAGCCCGACTGCTGATCGACCGCGCCCGCCGTGCGCGTCAGCACCGCATCGAAGGTCCGGCCGGGATATTCGGGCAGCGACAACGCGGCGTGCAGCCCCGGGTGGATCTCTGCCGAATAGGCCTGCGGCACGCGAACGTAGATCCGCATCCGGCTCACGTCGGATACGGTGAACAGCGGCTGCGACGACGCGCTGCCCGCGGTGACCAGCTGGCCGACCTGCGTCGATCGGCTGGTGATCGTGCCGCCGAACGGCGCGACCAGCCGGGTGAAGCCGGTCAGCGCATTCAGGCGGGCGACATTGGCGGCGGCCGCGTTGGTCAGCGCCTTCTTGGCGGCGAGATCGCCCTGCTTCTCGTCAGACTCCTGCTTGGACACCGCATCCTTCTGGAGCAGCGTCGACCAGCGCGTGGCGGTCGTCCCAGCGAGATTCTGGTTGGCCTTGGCGGTCTCGAGATCGGCGCGCGCGGCGACGAGCTGCTGATCGACTTCCGGTGCATCGATCGTCGCGAGCACCTGTCCCGACCTCACCTGCGCGCCGATGTCGACATACCATTTGCTGACATAGCCGTTGGTCCGCGCATAGATCGGCGCGCTGTTGAGCGCCTGCACCTGACCCGGCAGAACCAGCGCATTGCTTGCCGCCTCGCCCGTCGGATGAACGACCGAGACGGTTTCCGCGGACTGGTCCTGCGTCCAGGTCGCGAGCTGATGTTCGGCGTGGCGGCGCGACAATATGCCCCAGGCCACCAGCACTATCGCGACGATGACCGCGACGATACCGATCCGCTTCAACAGGCGATTGTCCACCTGCGGGGTGTCCTCGCCGTGGGAGACGTCATGCATGGGCTTCCTCCAGGCGGGCGGCGGCGGATACGGGCCGGCCCTTGCGATGCGCGACGCTGAACACGACGGGCACGAACATCAACGTACCGAATGTGGCGACAAGCAGGCCGCCGATCACGGCGCGACCGAGCGGCGCATTCTGCTCGCCGCCCTCGCCCAGCCCCAGCGCCATCGGCAGCATGCCGATCACCATCGCCAGCGCGGTCATCAGCACGGGGCGGAAGCGCGTGAACCCGGCCTCATACGCCGCCTTGGTCGCATCGCCGAGCTCCTCGAGCTTCTCGCGCGCGAAGCTGACGACCAGCACCGAGTTGGCGGTGGCGACGCCCATGCACATAATCGCACCGATGAGCGCCGGCACCGAGAGCGGCGTATTGGTGACGAACAGCATCCAGATGATTCCCGCGATCGCGCCGGGCAGCGCGGTCACGATGACGAACGGGTCGAGCCAGCTCTGGAAATTGACCACGATCAGCAGGTAGATCAGCACGATCGCGGCGAGCAGACCGAAGAACAGCCCCGAGAAGGCGGTGTTCATCGTCGCATATTGGCCGCGCAGCGTGATCGTCGTCCCCTTGGGCGCCTGCGCCTTGAGGTCCTTGAGCACCTGATTGATATCCGACGCGACCGAGCCGAGATCGCGCGCGGCGGGCGTCGCGAAGATGTCGATCGTCGGCTGGATATTATAGTGGCTGATTACCGCTCCGGTGGTGTCGCGGGTGATGCTGGCGACGCCGCCCAGCACCTGCGGGGCGGTGGTGCCCGAGCCCGTCACCGGCACGTTGAGCAACTCGTTGAGCGTCCGGATGCGATATTCGGGCGCCTGCGCAACGACGGTGTACGACACGCCGTTCTCGGGATTGACGAAATAGACGGGCGCGGTCTGCGACGTACCGGCGAGTGCGGTGGCGACGCTGTTGGTGACGTCGCGTTCGCTCAGCCCGAACTGGTCGATACGGCTGCGGTCGGCATGGACCTCGAGCTCCGGGTAGGAGGTCGACTGCTGGATGCGGGCATCGGCCGCGCCGGGTATCGCCTTCAGGCGACGCAGGATCTTCTGCGCATAGGCCATGTTGCCCTTCGCATCCTTGCCGGTGATCTGGACATCGATCGGGGCCGGCGCACCGAAATTGAGGATCTGGCTGGTGATGTCGGCGGGCAGGAAGGCGAACGTCGTTCCCGGGAAATAATGCGGCAGCTGCTCGCGCATCTGCTTGATGTAGCCGGCGACGGGATGATGATCTTCGTTAAGCGTGATCTGGATATCGCCGTCCTGAGGCCCGATCGTGCCGCTATTGTTGTAGACCGTGTTGATGCCGCTGACCGGCAGGCCGATATTGTCGACGACGGTCAGCAGTTCGGCGGGCGGAATGATCTGGCGGATGCGGCGCTCGACCCGGTCGAAGTCGGCGGCCGTATCCTCGATCCGCGACCCGATCGGCGCGCGGACATGCAGCGTGATCTGACCGGCATCGACCGTCGGGAAGAAATTGCGACCCAGGAACGGCACCAGCAGGAACGACAGCGCGACGCAGACGAGGAACCCGATCGCGAAGACCTTGCGCGCGCCCAGCGCCTTGCCGAGCAGGCTGCCATAGCCGGCACGCACGCGCTCGAAGCGCTTCTCGAAGCCTTGCTGGAAGCGGGTGAACGGGTTGCGCGAATGCGCGCGGTGACGCGCATGTTCCTCGTCGTGCGGCTTGAGCAGGTACATCGCCATCGTCGGCACCAGCGTCCGCGACAGGATGAACGAGCCGATCATCGCGAAGATCACCGCGAGCGCCAGCGGCACGAACAGATAGCCCGCGACGCCCGGCAGGAAGAACATCGGCACGAACACAATGCAGATGCACAGCAGCGACACGAACGCTGGCGTCACGATCTGCGCCGAACCGTCGAGGATCGCCTGGACGACGCCCTTGCCCTGCTCGAGATGGTAGGTGATGCTCTCGATCGTCACCGTGCCTTCGTCGACAAGGATGCCGACCGCGAGGCTCAGGCCGCCGAGCGTCATGATGTTGAGCGTATTGCCCGTGGCGCCCAGGAAGATGATCGAGAAGAGCACGGCGAGCGGGATCGAGGTCGCGACGATCAGCGTCGATCGCGCCGAGCCCAGGAACAGCAGGATCATCAGCGCGGTCAGCACGGCGGCGATCACGCCCTCGCGGATCACGCCGTTGATCGCGGCGCGGACGAACAGCGACTGATCGCCGACCGGGGTGATCTTGAGCTGCGGCGGCAGCGTCTCCTGGAGGTTGGGCAGCTTGCCCTTGATCCCCGATATGATCGCCAGCGTCGAGGTCTTGCCGTTCTTGAGCACCGTCATCAGCGCCGAGCGATGCCCGTCGACATGGACGACATTCTGCTGCGGGGCCGCGCCGTCGCGGACGTGCGCGACATCGCGCATGTAGATGGTCGCGCCGTTGACCGTCTTGACCGGCAGGTCGTTGAACGCCTCGACCGTCTCGGGCGTGTTGTTGAGCTCGACGTTATATTGGAACGTGCCGATCTTGGCGAAGCCGACCGGGTTGATCTGGTTCTGCGCGGCGATCGCGTTGCCGACGTCCTGGCCCGACAGACCCTTCGATTGCAGCGCCTGCGGGTCGAGATCGAACTGGACCTGCCGCTGCTTGCCGCCGAACGCATACGGGATCGCGGCGCCCGCCACGGTGACGAGCTGCGGACGGATCTGGTTCTGCGCGAGATCGAACAGCTTCTGCTCGGACAATCCCGGTCCCGACAGCGCGAGCTGCACGATCGGCACCGTCGACGCGTTGAAGTTGAGGATCAGCGGCGGGGTGACGCCCGGCGGCAGCTGCTTGAGGATCGTCTGCGAGATTGACGTAACCTGCGCGGTCGCGGTCTGGATGTTGGCGTTGGGCTGGAAGTAGATCTTCACCACGCCGATACCGTTGAGCGACTGGCTCTCGATATGCTCGATATCGTTGACCGTCGTAGTCAGCACGCGCTCGAACGGCGTGATGATCCGGCCGGACATGTCGTCGGGCGACAGGCCGGCATATTGCCACGCGGTCGCGATCACCGGCACGCCGATGTTAGGGAAGATATCGACCGGCGTACGCGCGGCCTGCAGGATACCGACGATCGCGATCAGAATCGCCATCACGATGAAGGTCAAGGGCCTGGCAAGGGCTATGCGAACGATGCCGTTCATCGCGCTACTCTTTCAATTCCGCCTGGGCCCTACAAGCGGATGGACGATACCGAACCCAGCGCCCGCGTCGCAGGGGGGATGCGGGGGCGCCGGGCTCGGCAAGGCGGCTTTGCGCCGCAGCGCAGCGCAGGTCCAGTATGGATTTGGGAGCGATCGATATATATAAGCTATCGATCATGGAATTGCGCCACCTCCGCTATTTTGTCCGCGTGGCGAGCGAACTGCATTTCGGCCGCGCGGCCGCGCAGCTCGGTATCTCGCAGCCACCGCTCTCGCAGCAGATCCGGATGCTCGAGACCGAGCTTGGCGTGCAGCTTTTCGAGCGATCGAGCCGGCGCGTGAGATTGACGGTGGCGGGTCGGTTCTTCCTCGACGAGGCGAAGGCGACGCTCGATCGCGCGGACCATGCGATCAGCGTGACGCGGCGCGCCGCGAGCGGCGAGCTGGGCGAGCTGACATTCGGCCTCTCGGCCTCGGCGTTGTTCATGCCGATCTTCGCAGATGCGCTGACCGCTTTTCGCCATCGCTATCCCGACGTGCATCTCGACCTCGCCGAGCTGTCGGTGGCGGCGCAGCGCGAGGCGGTGGCGGCGGGCACGCTCGACATCGGGCTCGTCCGCAGCGGCCGGCAGCTGGTGCTGCCGCCGGGCGTCACCGCGACCGCGCTCGCGATCGATCGCATGTATGTCGCGATGCCCGACAGCCACCGGCTCGCGACGACGGACGCGATCATCGATGTCGCCGATCTCGCCGACGAGCCCGTGGTCCATTATCCCTATGACCGCGAGGGTTTTCAGGAAGACCTGCACCGCATGTTCGGTAGCGCGGGGCTGCGACCGCGGATCGTCCAGGAAGCGCACGAGATGTCGACGCTGCTCGGCCTGGTCTCGGCGGGGCTCGGCATCACCGTGTTGCCTGCCTCGCTGCGCCGGCTGCACATCGCCAACCTCCACTACCGCGAGATCGCCGGCGATCATGCGCTCAGCCGGATGTGGCTGATCCACAATGCCGCGCGCCCGCGCCCGACGACGCTGGCGTTCCTCGACGTCATCCTGCCATGCGCACAGGACCTGCCCGACGCGGCGCTGCTCGACGCGCTGTGATCGGGCCGCGATCGGACTGTTCGTCCGCTCGGACCGGTGGTAATCGCGCGGCGATGATCCCGCCCGCCTCGATCGGCCCCCTGACCGACGGCCCTCGGTCCACCGGCTCCGGCCCGAAATCCATCGGGATCGTGATGCACGATTTCCCGCTCGGCGGCACCGAGCGGATCGCGCTGCGGCTCGCCCGCGCATGGGACGCAGCCGGGGTGGCGGTGACGATCTTCTGCGGCAACGACGGTGGACCCTCGCGCGCACTGGTGCCCGAAGGCGCGCGTCTCATCGTCGCCGAGACCAGCATCTGCCGCTCGACGGGCTCGCGCGAGCGCCTTGGCCGGGCCGCCGCGCGCTATTTCGCCGCCCACCGCGTCGATGCGCTGTTCGTCACGGGCAATTTCCACTGGGAAATCGTCCCCGCGCTCGCCACGATCCCGCAGCGGCCGGCGATCGTCGTCCAGATCAGTTCGCCGCTGGTGCTGCCCCAGCGCGGACGTTTCCTGCAATGGCGCTTCCGCCTGCGGATGCGCCGATTGCTTCGCCGCGCCGACCTGCTGATTGCAATGGACGAACCCGGCCGCGCTCTCGCCGATGCCATCATGCACCGCCCGATCGCGCGCACCATTCCCCTTCCCGCGCTTGATGATAATGCACCCCCGCCATCGCGTGCGGCAGGGCGCACGATCCTCGCCGCCGGCCGGCTGATCCGACAGAAGGGATTCGACCTGCTGATCGACGCCTTCGCCCGGCTCGACGATCGGGACGCGCGGCTCGTGATCGTCGGCAGCGGCCCCGAGGAAGCGAGCCTCCGTCGGCGGATCGAGCGGAGCGGCCGGGGGGACGACATCACGCTCGCCGGCTACGCCCCCGGCATCGGCCCCCATCTCGATGCGGCACGCCTGCTCGTGCTGCCGTCGCGGTTCGAGGGCTATGGCGCGGTCGTCGTCGAGGCGCTCGGCGCCGGGCGGCCGGTGATCGCGACCGCCACGACACCCGCGGTCGGCGACCTGATGACCGATCCCGAGCGCGGCATCGTCGTACCGCCGGGCGACGTCGCCGCGCTCGCCACGGCCATTCGGACGCTGCTCGACCGTCCCGCCCCCGACCCCGATCGACTGGCCGATGCGGTCTCGGCCTATCGGATCGGCGCGGGCGCGCAGGCCTATCTCGCGGCCATTGCCGACGCGATGGCCCGACGGGGTACGCGCGCATGATCCGCATCGCCTATGCCATCAACTCGGTCGAAGGCGGCGGCGCGGCGCTGCCCGTGCCGTCCGTCGCCGACGTGCTGCGCGGTGGGGGTGCCGACATCCGCATCCTCGCGCTGACGCGGCGCGACGGGCGCGCGCTCCCCCCGATGGCGGCGGCGGGGCTCGAGGTCCGCGTCCGCGACGGCGGCGAGACCGATCATGGCGCCGCGCTGCGCTGGCTCGACCGCGAAGTCGCGGCGCTGCGCCCGACGCATCTGTGGACCTCGCTGACGCGCGCGACGCTGCTCGGCCAGCTCGTAGGTCTGCGCCGCCGGCTGCCCGTGGTGAGCTGGCAGCACGCGGCCTATCTCAAGCCCGCCAACCGCCGGCTGCTGCGCGCGATGCAGCCCTTGTCGCGGCTGTGGATCGGCGATTCGGATATCGTGACACGCCTCACCGCCGAGCGGCTCAAGGTGCCCGCGGCGCGCCTGATGCAATGGCCGATCTTCCGCGCCGATCCCACCGCGCCGCAAGCGACGCCCTGGCGGCCCGGCGAGGTCGTGCGGATCGGCAGCCTGGGGCGGCTCCATCCGGTCAAAGGCTACGATGTGCTGATCGAGGCGCTGGCGCTGCTGCCCCCGGGCGCCGCGCCGTACGCCGTATCGATCGCGGGCGACGGCGCGCAACGCGACGCGCTAACGGCGCGCGCGGCAGCGCTGGGGCTGACCGGCGTCCACTTCGCAGGCTATGCGGACGATCCGCGCGAGATGCTCGCAACCCAGCATCTCTACGTTCAACCCTCCCGATCCGAAGGACTGTGCGTCGGCGCGCACGAGGCGATGCAGGCCGGGCTGCCCGTCGTTGCCAGCGCGGTCGGCCAGCTTCCCTATTCGATCGTCGACGGCCGCTCCGGGATGACCGTGCAGCCGAACGATCCCCCGGCTCTCGCCGCCGCACTCGCGACGATGCTCGCGGCGCCCGAGCGCCTGGCGACGATGGGCGAACAGGCGCGCGTCGACGTGCTCGACCGGTTCGGGCCCGACCGATTCCGCGCCGCAGGACTAGCGGTGCTCGACCGGCTGCGGGCGCTCTAGCGGCGACGCAGTTCGCGCCGGGCGAGCGTCACCAGGCTGCGTGGCGACAGCAATCGGCGCTTGACGTCGACCAGCGTGCGATCGCCGACCGCGGACAGCGTATGGAGCCCGCGATCGAACGGTGCGAAGGCGGCCGGCGCGACGATCGGAGCGCCCACCTCGGCAACGAAGGCGTCGGGGGTCAGCCGGTCGATCCACAGGGGGCGGATCGCGCCACCGTAGGTCTTGCGGCAATCCTGCACGGGCAGCACCAGCCGGCCGTCGAGCATGACCGGCGTGCCGCCCGGACGACTGCTCGCCGGATCCTCGCGCAAGGGATTGCTGCGGTGGGGATGCCAGGGCCCATCGAGCCGCTCGGCCCACGCCGCGAACAGCGCGCCGGTCTTGTCGGCGGGCCGATCGGCGGACGCGTAGAACAACCACCACAGCCCGTCGTGGAAGACCGGCGTCGCATCGACCGCGACATGATCGAGCGCGATCGATGCGGCCGGCCGCCAGCGCCAAGGAAAATCCTCCGCGCGGTAGAGCGTCAGCGCGCCCGATCGATGCGCCTCGGGCAGCATCCAGGTCGCGCCCTCGGCCTCGAACACGAACGGAAAGGACAGGTGCCAGGGCTCTTCGAGAACGCGGCGACGCTCGATCAGCGTGAAGGCGTCGTCGAACAGCAGGCAGTCGATCACGCCGCGACGGGTGCGGTAATCGTAGCGCTCGACGAAGATGTGGAGCCGATCGCCGCGGATCAGCCCGAAGGGATCGGCGAGGAAACAGAGATAGTCTTCGTATGGCAGCCAATGCCGCGCATGGCCGTCGATCGTGCCTCTGCGCAGGATCGTCTCGATCGGCGCATCGACGAGAAGCGGGCGCCAGATGTCCTTCGCGAGCGGCATGTCGATCCCGTCCTTCCACGCGCGATGCGCGGAAGCAACCGGTCAGGCGGTCACGGCCGCGCGGGCGTCGGCCCGGCGTACGGGCGCTGTCGGGGCCGCAACGGATCGCGATGCCGCAGGGCTGCTCGCGGCGGCCAGCACGGCGCGCGCGGCACGATCCGCCGAGGGCTCATCGGTCAGGTCGAAGCTGCGCGCGAACATCGCCTCCTGCACGGGGCGGTAGCGCACATGGCGTTCGGTCGCGCGATCGAGCGCGGCGCCGAGCGACGACGGATCGGCAATGACGTCGCCCGCCTGCCAATGCGCGTAATTGGGATTGTCGATCCAGTCGACCGCATGGCTGTCGAGAAACAGGCAGGGGCGCGGCCGATGAAGGAATTCGTATACCTGGCTGCTGACGTCGCCGAGATAGATGTCGGCCGCCGACGTATAGCTCATGTCGGTGCAGGCGCGGCTGCCCAGATCGACATGGACGTTGGGCGCTGCGAGCACGCGCGGATCGATCGCGCCCGGCCGATCCACCCGCAGCCGGTCGATCGTGAGCACGAAGCGCCGCTGGAACAGCATCACATGCGGCGCGAAGATGAGATTGTAGCGGTCGTCGTGCAGGAAATGCTCGAGCACCGCGCGGCCGTGCTTGAACCAGGACGAGAGATGCGGCGACGGGTGCGGATTGTAGAGCACGGTCGGCTTGCCGTTGGCCTGGAACGGCAGGCGCACCGGCGTCTCGGGCAGCAGATCGAACTTGGGATAACCGACCTTCGAAAGGCGATCCGGGTCCACGCCGGCCTCCGCGATCAACCGCTCGCGGATCTTCGGGCCGGAGACGAGGACATGGTCGAACTCGGCACTCGCCTTGTCGAACCCGATCGCGCGATCGCCCGCGCCGTGGCGCGTATGGATGAGGCGCAGCCGGTCGAGCCCATAGCGCGTCTTGAGCAGCAGCGATGTCTTCTCGGCGACGACGAGGGCATCGAGCGATCCGAAGAAATCGAGATTGTCGCGGTAAATGCCGAGCTTGGTCGCAGGCAGCAGCGATTCGAGATGGCGCGCGGCGAAGCGCGTCATCGGCTTGTGCAGTTCGAGCTGGACGATCGGCAGCGCCGCGCCCCGTTCGACGCACAGCCGCCGGACCTCCTCGGTCAGGCACGCATTGCTGGTCGCGATCACGATGTCGGCCGTCGGCGACTGGCGGGCGAGCGCGAGCGCGATGGGCAGCGAATGCGCCACCTGATGGATCTGGTCGTGATTGAAGAGGAAGCCGATCTTCATGTCGATCCCATGCCCGAGCTCACCGGATGATGACGTAGCGGGTCGCATCCCTCCGCAGCTTGTTCGGCCTATTAATTCGCTTTCATGGTCGTTTGTGTGACTCTTTGCCTGACGGGCATTTTGCCTGACGTGCAATCGTAATCGAACCGCGATAGGGCGCCGCGATGACGCGTGCGCATCACGATACCCCGGCAGGATCGGGCCTGAAGCGCGTGCTGCTCAATCTCGCGCATCTGCTCGGCGGCAAGGCGGCGGCCGGGCTGATGAGCCTCGTCTATCTGGTCATCGTCGCGCGGACGCTGGGCGTGCGCGATTATGGCGTGCTCGTGCTGGTCAACGGCTACGTGCTCTTCGTCGGAAGCCTGATCGCCTTTTCGGGCTTTCACGGCGTCGTGCGCTACGGCACGCTGGCGCTCGAGGCGGGCGATCCGGCACGGCTCGCGCGGATCGTGCGCTTCATGGCGCTGGTGGAGCTCGGCTTCGGGCTGCTCGCGCTCCTGATCACGGCGGCGCTGGTGCCATTGGTGGGTCCGCGGCTCGGATGGTCCGCCGATGCGATGCGGATCGCGATCCCCTACAGCTTCGCGGTATTTTCGACCGTTCGTGCGACGCCGCAAGGGCTGCTCCAGCTCGCCAACCGGTTCGATCTGATCGGATTGCACCAGGCCGTCTCGCCCACCGTACGCCTGATCGGAACCCTGATCGTCTGCGCGACGGGCGCCAGCCTTCACGCCTTCCTGGTGGTGTGGCTGCTCTCGTCGTTCGCGGAGGGCGCGGCGATGTGGGCCTTGGGGCTTATCGGATGGCGCAAGCTCACCGGCGAGCGACTGCCCGGCCCGTGGCGCGGCGTGCTTCGCGAGGATCGCGGGTTCGGACGCTTCACGCTGATCGCCAATCTCGACATCACGTTGCAGGAGCTCGCGCCCAACCTCGCGCCGTTGACGATCGGCTGGATGCTCGGGCCGGTCGCCGCCGGCCTCTTCTCGCTGGCGATGCGCGCGACCAACCTGCTCCAGCAGCCCGCCAAGCTGCTCAGCCAGGCAAGCTACGCCGTGCTCGCCGAACAGGTCGCCAAGCATCGCCTCGACCAGCTGCGACGGACGGTATGGCGCAGCGCCGCGCTGGCCGGCATGATCGGAGCGCCGGTCGTGCTCGCGCTGTGGCTGGCGGGCGACTGGCTGCTCCCGCTGATCGGCGGCAAGAGCTTTCGCGGCGGCGCCGCGATCGTGACGCTGATCGCCGGCGCGCGGCTGTGCGGGCTGATCGCCTCGCCGATCTCGGCGGGACTGACGGCATTGGGCAGACCGCAACGCTCGATGATCGTGACGCTGGCGAGCAATCTCGCGCTCTATCCGCTGCTCCCGGTCATGATCCTGTGGATCGGGCTGCATGGCGCAGGATTGCACGCCCTGATCCAGAACGTGATGGCGACGGCGCTGCTCATCCTGTTCTTCGCGCGCGATGCGCCGGCTCCCCGCGCGGCCGCCGATCGCCCGATCCACGGCCAGACCTGACGCCGGCGGCTGCGGTTTTTCGCGCCGTCCTCCGATTCGGGCCGTAACGAATTGCCTTCAGACAACGTCCGGGCGACCGCGCTCTTCTCGCCGAAACGAACGAACCGTCGCGCATCTGCAGACTGGATCGGCAAGAACTCGACTCGTCGATCGGAAAAAACGACTCGTCGCCCCATGATCAAGGTCAATCAATCTATATTAAGGTTCATGACCGCCGCGACGTGATCGTTCCGCCCCAGACACGCCGGACTCGGACGATGATGCTATAGCCGAAACGACCTACATAAGATCAGCATATCTCCATTGCACATCCGAGCATGTCGTCGGCACTATACTTTCTCAGCGAGATATTACGACGAATGTCGCCTTGCCATCCAGCATAGTGAAGACATCTTGTCACACTCGAAAGACGTTGTTCGGCGCCTCCATGGTGCGACATTGACGCATGCGTTATAGTTAACGCAGCGATAACCGCGTACGGGAGCGTTAACATGGCTCATTCGTCCGTCATTCACGACGCCGCCCTAGTCAGTAATATCGTAGGAAACGAGCCTGCGCAGCGCGTGGCGCTTCATTCCCTGACGGGGGATCGCTGCCGACTGTTCGATCTGGGGCAGCTCGATTGTCGGCATGACGAGGACCACCACACGCTGTGGACCTTCATGACGCCGCACGAACGACCCAATTTCAACGAACCGCTGCTACAGGATTTCGAGACCTGGCAATCCGAGATCGTCCGCACGATGGGCGATGTCGAGACGGGGCTTCGCTACCTCGTTCTCGGGTCGCGTTTCCCGCGCGTGTTCAACTATGGCGGCGATCTCGAACTGTTTACCCGGCACATCCTCGCGGGTGATCGCGCCGGGCTCGAAGCCTATGGCAAGGCGTGCGTGCGCATTCTCCATCGCAACATGCTCGGGCTCGGGCTGCCGCTGATCACGATCGCGCTGGTGCAGGGCGAAGCGCTTGGTGGCGGCTTCGAATCGGTGCTGTCGTTCGATGTCGTGATCGCCGAGCGAGACGCGCGGTTCGGGCTTCCCGAGGCGATGTTCGGGCTGTTTCCGGGCATGGGCGCGCACAGCTTCCTGTCGCGCCGACTGGGCAGCGCCAGGGCCGAAGAGATGATCAGCAGCGGTCGGCTCTATTCGGCCGAGGAACTCCATGCCCTGGGTCTCGTCCATGTGCTCGCCGAGACCGGCAAGGGCGAAGAGGCCGCGCAGGATTATATCCGGCGCAACCATCGCTATCACGCCGGCCAGCTCGGCGCGCGGCGCGCCGCACGCGTCGTCGAGAACATCCGCCTTCAGGAGCTGGAGGAAATCGTCGAGATCTGGGCGGATGCCGCGCTCGGGCTCAACCCGGGTCAGCTCAAGATGATGGGACGGCTCGCCGGCGCGCAGACGCGGCTGTCGCTCGCATCATGACGCGTTGCGCGCGAGCCTGAGCATGGGCGCGCGCTTGACGGGCACCACGACGCCCTGATCGAGCAGCACGGCGAGTTCGGCCGCGGGGATCGGCATGCTTAGGAAAAAGCCCTGCACCGCGGCGCAACCAAGCTCGCGCACCTGATCGAGCTGACTTGCGGTCTCGACACCCTCGGCCACGGTCTCGACCTCGAGCGTGCGCGCCAGACTGACCACCGCGTTGACGATTGCGCGGGCGGTGCGGTCCTCCTCGAGATTGCGCACGAAGCTGCTGTCGATCTTGATCTTGTCGAACGTGTATTTGTGCAGATAGGCGAGGCTCGAATAGCCCGTCCCGAAATCGTCGAGTGCCAGCCGCGCGCCGATCCGACGCAGCGCCTTGAGCATCGTGTTCGCCTGCTCGCTGTCGTCCATGAACACCGACTCGGTGATCTCGAGCTCGAGCTGGTGCGCGGGCAGGCCGGAGGTGATCAGCGCGCTCATCACCGATTGCAGAAGTTCAGCGCGCTTGAGCAGCATCGGCGAGATGTTGACCGCGACGCGGATCTCGTTGGGCCACTTCCGCGCTGTCCGGCAGGCTTCGAGCAACACCCAGGAGGTGATGTCGGCGATCTGTCCGGTGCGCTCGGCGAGCGGGATGAACTCGGCCGGGCTGACCAGTCCACGCGTCGGGTGGTGCCAGCGGATCAGCGCTTCGCAGCAGGTGACCTGGGACGATCCAAGGTTCAGGATCGGCTGATAATAGAGTTCGAGTTCATGGCGTTCGATCGCAAGCCGCAGACTTTCCTCGGTCTCGCGCATCTGCATGAGCTTGTGCTGCATCGCCGGCTCGAACTCGCAGCTCGAATTACGCCCCGTCGCCTTGGCGTGATACAGTGCCATGTCGGCATATTTGAGCAGGATCTCGGCATCGAGCCCGGCATGCGGCACCGTGACGATGCCGATCGAGGCCGAAACATGCAGCGCCGCGCCATCGACGATGATCGGCGCGGCCAGCAGACCATGGATGCGATCGGCCATCGCCTTGGCCTCCCGCCTGTCGGCGTTGGCGACGAGCAGCACGAACTCGTCGCCACCGAAACGGGCGAGGCAATCCTGTTCGCGCGCGACGGCCTGGAGACGTTCGGCGACGGCGCGCAGCAGCTGGTCGCCGACCGGATGGCCGAGCGTGTCGTTGACCTCCTTGAACCGATCGAGGTCGATCCACAGCAACGAGGCCGAGTTGGTGCCGCCGCCAAGCTCGAGGAGCTGATCGAGGCTGCTCTTGAGCGCGAAGCGGTTGCGCAGCCCGGTGAGGCTGTCGATCTGCGCGAGCCGCTCGAAGCGCTGCGCGAGCTGCGCCTGCGTATGCGCCGCACTCATCGCCTTGAGCACGACCTTGTAGGTCTGCAGCGTGATTTCGAGCATCGCAACGATGAAGAGGATGTTGGCGAACGCCAGCGTCCAGCAGGCAAGATTGCTGCCCTGCATCAGGGCGAGCGTGAGCGGTGCTGCGGCAAGCGACAGCTGACCGATCGCGATCGCCGGGCGTCCCGCGTTGCGGCCCGATATGCCCGCCGCGTAGCCAGTCGTCGTCGCGGCCGCCAACAGATGGAGCTGCACGTCATGCTCGCGCGTGATCGTCAGATAGGTCATCAGCCCGAGCGATGCCGCGAACGACCAGGCACCGAATTCGTAGAAGCGTTCCCAGTTGCGCGCGCCGGCGTTGCGCTGTTCTTCGGTGGTGTCGCGATACGCCATCGCGGATGCGACGCGGACCGCGCCGATCAGGCTGATCAGCGCGCCGAGATAGATCAGCAGGTGATCGTGCGACGACCAGCCGATGAAGGCCGAGATGACCGAGCCGGCGAGCGCACCCGCGGCGAGCGACGACGGCGAGGCGAACAAGGTGCCGACGAGCAGCTGCCGCACGTCGTGCGCGACGCGCTGCTCGACATGCCGCAATTGCCGCCACCTTTCCAGCACCGCCAAGCCCTGCTCCTTTTGGCGCGCGCGAGACGGGGCCATCCCGCCTCGACGCCGGCTGCTCATTTGTCCGGGCAGGGGGTGAAGCGCAGCAGGCCGTCGGCATCGCCGATCCCCGGCACGCGCGCATAGAACCCGATGAAACGGGCGGCGTCGCGAGACAGGGCGAGCGTCCAGTGACCACCGTCGGGACGGTCGATCACGAGAAGCAGGCGTTGCGTTTGGATTGCGTTCATCGACCTGGACCAGCCTTGGAGACAGGGCTTTGGCCTAGGCGAGATTAGTTAATAGAAGGTCACGACGCGCGGCGGCGCGGGCCTTTCCGGTCGTTTACGACGATCGCAGCGCGCGACCTCGGCAATCCCGCGTGGCTAGGCGGGGACGGCGACGACCAGTTCGGGCGTGAAGCGGACGGCCTCGTCGTCCAGCCGGCGCGCGTCGCGCGCGCAGACATGATCGAGCAGGCGATCGAGCACCTGCTGCCCCTCATGCCAGCGCCCCACGTCCGACGCGCTGTTGATATGGCCAAGCGAGCCGGCATCGCAAAAGGCCGCCAGCCAGTTCCCCGCCATCGCGCGCGATTTCGAGAAGTCGCACCACGGATCATCGCGGCTGGCCACGACGACGGTCGGGAAAGGCAACACGCCGCGCGGGGACGGAGCGAAATCGGAAATGCGGCGATCGACGCTCACACGGTCGAGGTCGGGCGGCGCGACCAGCATCGCGCCCGCCACGGGCCGCGCGGCGCCCTCGCCCGCCAGCGCCGCCCACCAGGCGACAAGATGACAGGACAGGCTGTGCGCGACGAGCACCACTGGACCCCGCGCCTCGGCGATGGCACGTTCGAGCCGCGCGATCCACATGTTGCGCGACGGCTGCGACCAGCTGCCCAATCCGACCCGCTCGATGCTGGGGCGCTCACGCTCCCAGATCGATTGCCAATGATCGGGTCCGCTGCCGTCCAAACCAGGCAGCGTCAGGCATAGCGGCGTCCGACTCAGACGGTCCTGGAACATGGCAGTGTCCTCTCGATGAACAGGCAGGATGACGATGATAATACCCTAGCGCAAATGTCGGCTATTCATCCTGGCGCAATCTTTCTTCCTTCTGGCGAGAAGCCGTCCCCCAATACGATGGACGGTGTTGCGAACGGTTCGCAAATCTCTTGACGGATGATGCCTTGGCCGTTCTATTGCGACTCGTTCGCAGATAAGGAGGACGCCATGTATGATTTCGTCGATCGGCCGGTAGCATCCCTGACACCGGGCGGGCGCTTCCTCCTGTGGGCGATGCGCGGCTGGATCCATGCGGCGAGTGCCGGCCATTGCCCGCCGGGTGCGCTGGCCCCCGCCTTCGCGCGGCACGACGTGCTGCCCGCGCTGCCGCATCTCCATCTGCTGCTCGCAGCGCTCAACGAGCAGGCGACTCGCAGGGTGGCGTTCGCGCCCCTCGCGCATTGCCGGATCGGCGACGACGAGGCGGTGATGCTGCAACTCTGCCGCGACGCGACCGACGACCCGATCCGTGCGCGCGCGACGCTGGCGCTGCTACTCGACGAGGATGCGCTTGGCGTAGCCTTCACCGCACTACTGACGACGATCGAGCGACTGCGCGACGGCGCGCTCGATATCGTCGCCTTCGCACAGCAGGGGGTGACGGGCCCGCATTGACGGACCGTGCGCCGGATGGAGCGAGCAGGCGCGAAGCCCTTCTCGCGTCCGCCGCGAGCCGCTAAGGCGCGGCGATGACGCACGGCGCCCCCCTCACCCTCTTCAACAGCATGTCGCGATCGATCGAGACGTTCGCGCCGATCGATCCCACGATGGTGCGGCTCTACTCGTGCGGGCCCACGGTCTACTCCACCGCGCATCTCGGCAATCTGCGCGCCTATGTGTTCACCGACACGCTGCGCCGCACGCTCAACTGGAAGGGCTGGGCCACCACACACGTCATCAACATCACCGATGTGGGCCACCTGACCTCGGATGCGGATGCCGGCGACGACAAGATGGAGCTTGCCGCCGCCAATGCCGGCACGACGATCTGGGACGTGGCCGCGCGCTATACGCGCCTGTTCAAGGACGATCTCGCGGCACTCAACATCGTTGATCCCGCGATCTGGAGCGTCGCGACCGACCATATCCAGGACATGATCGCCTTCGCGCAGACCATCCAGGATGCGGGCGCCGCCTATGAGATCGACGGCGGCCTCTATTTCGACGTCAGCAAGGTGCCCGATTACGGCCGCCTCGCGCGCCACGGCGATGGCCCCGAGATCGGCCGGATCGAAACCGTCAAGGGCAAGCGCAACGCCGCCGACTTCGCGATCTGGCGACGCTCCGCCGGCGACGAGCAGCGCCAGATGGAATGGCTCTCGCCCTGGGGTCCGGGCGCACCGGGCTGGCATCTCGAATGTTCGGTGATGAGCCTCAAATATCTCGGGCTCCAGTTCGACATCCACACCGGCGGGATCGATCACCGCGAGATCCATCATTGCAACGAGATCGCGCAGAACCAGGCGTTCACCGGAACGCCCGCGAGCGGCGCCAACATCTGGATGCACAATAATTTCCTCGTCAATCGAACGGGCAAGATGTCCAAGTCGAAGGGCGGCGTCGCGACGCTCGGCGCGCTGACCGCGGTCGGCGTCCACCCGCTCGCCTATCGGCTGCTCTGCCTGGGCGCACATTACCGGTCCGAGCTCGAATTTTCGCTCGATGCCGTCGCGGCTTCGCTGACTCGGCTCAAGCGGCTGGTCATGACCCTCGGCCCGATCAAGGCGGCCGCCGCGCTGGACGGCGCGGTCCTGCGCCCGGCGCGCGAGGCCGCGGCGAGCAGGGGCGCACCGTTCGACTGGCAGCGCCACGCGCTCGAACACGCGCTGTCGGCACCCGCGCTGGCCTTCGTCGCGCGGTTCGACGAGGCAATCTCCGCCGATCTGATGACGCCGCAGGCGCTTCCGATCCTCGAGGCGATGATCGCCTCGTCGCTGTCTGCGGGCGAGAAGCTGCGCCTCGTCGCGAGCTTCGATCTCTTGCTCGGGCTGGGGCTGCTCGATCTCGATCGCCGCGTACTGTCGGTGCGCCCCGAGGATGCCGTGCTCACCGATGCCGACGTCGAGGCGTTGCTCGACCAGCGCCGACAGGCCCGCGCGGCCAAGGATTTCGCCGCCGCCGACGGCGCGCGAGACCAGCTCAAACTCGCCGGTGTCGATCTCATGGACGGCGATGCCGTGCCCTGGGAATGGCGCCCGCGTCTCACAGGATAGATCGCACCAAAAGGGGCTGACTCCGGTCCGAAATCTAGTCACCATGCACGCCATCGTCAGCGGGGGCGCATGCGATGGGGAAGATCGGGGGGCGGCCGTCCGGGCCGGTTTCACTGTTGAGCGTCGTCGGCACGCGGCCGGAGGCGATCAAGATCGCGCCGATCGCGCTTGCGGCAAGCGGCCGGCCGGCGCTGCGCCACCGCATTCTCGCCACCGGCCAACAGGATGCGCTGTTCGACGACGCGCTCGACGGCTTCGGCCTGGCCGCCGACCTGCGATTACCGCCGGTGCTGCGCGATCCGTCGCCCGACGTGATGACCGCCCGGCTCGACACCGCCGTCCGCGCCATGCTCGCGATCGAGCGCCCCGACATGGTGCTCGTCCAGGGCGACACGACCTCCGCCTATGCGGCCGCGATCGCAGCGCATGCGCTCGCCATCCCGGTCGCGCATGTCGAGGCGGGACTACGCTCGCATGACTTCACCCAGCCCTGGCCCGAAGAGCGCAATCGCGTGATGATCGACCGGCTCGCGACGCTGCTGTTCCCGCCGACCCGCGACGCCGAAGCCAATCTGCTCGCCGAGCGCGACGTCGTGGGCGGCGCGATCCGCGTCACCGGCAACACCGGCATCGACGCCTTGCTGACGATGCGCGCGATGCTGCCCGAGACTCCGCGCCAAATGGGCGCGGCGTTGATCCTGCTCACCTGCCACCGCCGCGAGAGCTTCGGCGGCGGGATCGCGGCGATCTGCGATGCGGCGCTGCGGCTCGCCGCGCGCGGCGACGTAACGATCCTCTGCCCGGTCCACTCCAATCCGCAGGTCGCCGACGTCGTCCGCGCCAAGCTCTCCGATTATCCGGCGATCCTGTTGACCGGCGCGCTCCCCTACCGCGAGACCGTCGCCGCGATGGCGACCGCGCGGCTCATCCTCACCGACAGCGGCGGCATCCAGGAGGAGGCGCCCGCGCTCGGCACGCCGACGCTGGTGCTGCGCGACGTCACCGAGCGCCCCGAAGGAATCGCCACCGGCAATCTCGCGCTCGTCGGCACCGATCCCGATCGAATCGTTGCAACGGCAACGCGACTCCTCGACGATCCCGCCGCGCATGCCGCGATGGCCCGCCCCGCTTTCCCGTTCGGCCAAGGCGATGCGGCAATCAAGATCCTCGATGCCATCGAACAATATTTCTCGTCGGGCCCGTTGGACGTTGTTCCATTGCGTTCGGAGCCGCTTTGGATCAAGGACGGCGCCCGATAAGGAGCACGCCGATGGCCATCAACTGGGCCCCCGATAGCTGGCGCGGATATGAAGCGCGACAGCTGCCAGACTACCCCGACCCCCAGGCGCTCGCGGCCGCCGAGGCAACGATCGCGCGCTTCCCGCCGCTCGTCTTCGCGGGCGAGGCGCGCGCGCTTACCGCGGAACTGGCGGAAGTCGCGGCCGGCAGGGCGTTTCTGCTCCAGGGCGGCGATTGCGCGGAAAGCTTCGCCGAATTCCACCCCAACAACATCCGCGATACCTTCCGCGTCATCCTCCAGATGGCGGTCGTGCTCACCTATGCGTCCAAGCTCCCTGTGGTGAAGCTCGGCCGTATGGCGGGGCAATTCGCCAAGCCGCGCTCGGCGCCGATGGAGGAGATCGACGGCGTCTCGCTGCCCAGTTACCGCGGCGACAACGTCAACGACATCGCCTTCACCGAGGCGAGCCGCACGCCCGATCCAGAACGCATGATCCGCGGCTACAATCAGTCCGCCGCGACGCTCAACCTGCTGCGCGCGTTTGCGTCTGGCGGTTATGCCAATCTGCTCCAGGTCCACCGCTGGATGCTCGACTTCATGGGCCGCAGCCCGTGGGCCGACCGTTACCAGGACGTCGCGGACCGGATCGGCGACGCGCTCGACTTCATGGCCGCCTGCGGCCTCGATCCCGAAACCGTGCCGCAGCTGCAGGGCACGCATTTCTACACCAGCCACGAGGCGCTGCTGCTCCCCTACGAGCAGGCGATGGCGCGCCAGGATTCGCTGACCGGCGACTGGTACGACACATCGGCGCACATGGTCTGGATCGGCGATCGCACGCGCTTCGAGGGCTCGGCGCATGTCGAATATCTGCGCGGCGTCGGCAATCCGATCGGCATCAAATGCGGGCCGGGACTCGAGCCCGACACCTTGCTGCATCTGCTCGACACGCTCGATCCGCAGCGCCGACCCGGGCGGATTACGCTGATCACGCGCTACGGCTACGACAAGATCGAGAAGGGTCTCCCCGCGCTCGTCCGCGCGGTGAAGCGCGAGGGCCGGCCTGTCGTCTGGTCGTGCGATCCGATGCACGGCAACGTCGTCAAGGCCGCCAACGGCTACAAGACGCGGCCGTTCGAGCGCATCCTCGCCGAGGTCCGCGGCTTCTTCGCGGTGCACCGCGCCGAGGGTACGCATGGTGGCGGCATCCATGTCGAGATGACCGGCCAGAACGTCACCGAATGCACCGGCGGTGCGGTCGCGATCACCGACGAGGGGTTGGCGGCACGCTACCACACGCATTGCGATCCGCGCCTCAACGCGAGCCAATCGCTCGAGCTCGCCTTCCTGCTGGCGGACATGGTCAACGAGGAAATGAAGGAACGCGAGCGCCGCGCGGCGTGACACAAACTTGGCGGTTGACGAGGGGGCGGCTCGCCCATAGAGAGCCCCTTCCCCGCCGACGGCCCCTTCGTCTAGCGGTCTAGGACGTCGCCCTCTCACGGCGAAAACACGGGTTCGATTCCCGTAGGGGTCACCAGCGAAATCAATGACTTAGCGATTATTTTGTCGTTTCGGATGCGTATTCGTCCACTAATCGTCCAATAAGCTTTCTCGGATATCCTCGGATTTATTCGGATCGGTCGGCGCCGCGATCAATCTGAATTCGGCTTGACGATTCGGCGGCGCACGGCGTCGCGAAGGCTTGCAACTAAGATCAGGGTGCAGCGTCGATCCTTTGCGATTTGGATCTCACCAGCCGCAATCAGTTCATAAAGTCGAGACCGGCTGAACCCTGTCATTGCAGCCGCAATCGGGATGCGCACGCTAATCCGGTCGACGCCGCCTGGGTCAGCGGGGATGTCGATATCTTGTGGCGGCGACATTCCTTTACTTTCTGACCGGCCGCGCTCGAACGAATGCGCGATCGCTAGCGAGAAAGGCCGTCAGCATGGCGGGGACAAGGTCCGCAAGCGTTTCCTCGCGACCGTAAGCTTCCCTATAAAGCTCGGCGTAGGCGGAGAGGTCCGCCGCAAGATCCGGCATGATGCTGATGCTTACCTTGATCGGACTGCGATCGGGGAGCTTTCCTAATTTCAGATCGGGCATGGTGGTTCTCCTACCCTCTCCACGGTGCGAGAATGAGATCGCGGTCGACGAGCAGCCGGACCGGTGCACCAGGCCGGATCGTGAGCGTCGGCTGGACGTCGAGCGCATGCGCCGTCAACTCGTCGCCCGCGCGCGATACATTCTGTTGGCCGGACTGCCGGATCGCTTCGACCAAGCCGCCATTGCCACTGAACTGCAGGTCCGAGCCGATCCCGAGCAACGTCGAGATCACGACGCCCTTGAGCAGCTGCCATGTATGGAAGTCGACCTTGTCCTGGAGGCCAGCATAGCCTGACGGATCGGTCGCGGGCATATTGTCGAGGCTGATCGAGCTCCCGTCGGGCAGGATGATCCGCTGCCAGACGACGAGAGCGCGTTTTTGCCCGAAGGCGACGACGCTATCATATTTCCCGATCAGCCTGGCGCCTTGCGGGACGAGCAGGATCCGGCCAGTCGGGCTATCGAATACGTCTTCGGTCACCTGCGCGGTCACCATGCCTGGGAGGTCCGACCGCAAGCCGGTGATCAGGCTCGCCGAGATCATGCTGCCGGCAGACAGGAGATAGGGTGATGGCGCCGCCGTCAGGTTGTGCGGATTGGCCGTTCCGTCCTTCGCGAGTGTGCCGACGAAATCGACCTTGTGCCCCTGACCGTTCGGGTCGTGCGCTGGATCGAGCGAGATCCCGGATTTGTCGGCAGAGGTTGTCGGGACAGGTGTCGCCGCAGCGCCGGTCGGTGCCATCGGTGATGCCGCGCCTGCGTTGACGAGCAATCCCGATTGCGAAGCGGCCTTGGCCTCGGCGACTTTTTGCTGGCGTGCGGTCTCGGCTGCCTGCGCTTCCTGTTGCTGTTCAGCCGAGGGCGGTGTCAACAGGGTTCGCTGTTGCTGGTCAGCCATTGCCTTGCCGAGGTCGCCGGGAAGCGGCGGACCCAGTTTCGGCACATCGGCATAGGTCTTGGCGAGTCCGTTGAGGCTGTCGCCCGCGGCATTCGACACGGGTCCCGACCGATCCTGCGACGCTGCGCGCCTGGCGACCCCGCCGTGGCGGAGCGCTGCCCACGCCGCAATCAGGACGAATGCCATCCCGATCGCGGTCAGCGCGATGACGGCACCGCGCTTGATCCGGATGGCCCGCCTCGGACGCGCCCGGATCGCCAGCGTCTCGGGATCGACTTTAGGGACCGGCGGCGCGGACCTGGCATCTCCCTGCCCCGGTTCAATTGCGGCGGTCTCGCTCATGACGCCCTCCGCGCGGACGTCTGCCCGGCGGTACGGGTGACGCGCACCACCTGCTGGTGCTTCAGCCCGAGCCGCAGCTCGGCCATATCGAACAGCCGGTCGACGATGTAGAAGCGCCCTTTGACGCGGTAGTTGACCAGCTGCGCCGTTCCTTTGGCATCGACCAGGAAGAGCGGTGGGGCGTCACCTGTTGCCAGGTCGACCGGGAATTCGATGAAGGTCTGCCGGCCATCGTCGAACGCGCGGGTCGGCCTCCAATCCGCCTGGTCGCCGCTGATCGCATAGTTGAAGTGGAGCTGCGTCACATCGAGGCCGGTCGCGACAGGCGCCGCCGCCTCGCTCTGCTCGGCCGCCTTGCGAAGCGCGATCAGCTGATCGGCGGGATAGGTCCAGGACAAGGCAGCCATCGCAGTCTGCGCGGTACTGGTCAGCGCCACGTAGTAGATGCGCCTATCGGTGGTGATGACGAGGTTGGTCGACAGCCCGCTGGTGAAGGGTTTGACCAGCACGTGCGTCCGCTTGGCGTCGCCCGAGCCGCTGCTGGTGTCGCCGATCACCCAGCGCACGGTGTCGCCCGACGCGACAGAGCCCAATGTCTCGCCAGGCTGCAGCGCGATGTCTGTGATCTGACCGGGTGCGGTATAGGCATGGAAGATCGCGCCGTCGGCGAAGGGGTAGACCTGCACTGCGCCCAGGAAAATGCCTGCATCGGGCTCCTGTGTGGCCGCGCGGTTCGCGGACAGAATGCACGACGCCTCTGGCGATGCGTGCCGATGACGAATTCTATGCCAGCGAGTAGCCGGGACCACCGGCTGTACGGCTGGTACCGCCGTATCCGTTTTCACCGGCGCTAGCGTGGTCGGGGGCGCCGTATTTGCCTTTGACTGGACCGCTGGTGGCGCATTGCCGGCAAGCAGGATCGACGCACCGGTCAGAAACGAAAGCGCAAGCGAGCGGGTCATGGCTGTATCTCCGGATTAGCTGAGGCTTCGGGCGCGGGAACGGCGGGTGCCGGCTCCGCAGCCGCAGGGCTGGGCGGCGGCGGGCTCGGCGGTGCCGGCGGTTCGAGTTCGCGGCTCCAGTCGATCACATCGACGTAGATGCCGAGCGGGTTCTTGCGCAGCGCGTCGGCGGTCGTCGGCGGGTCGGTCACGATCGTCAGGATCGCCGTCCAGTGCGAGGTCCCGGCCAGTGCGCCATGATCATAGGCGGTCTCGATCCACTTGACCTGGAAGGAACGGTCGGACGCACGCACGACACTGGTGACCTGCACGGACACGCTATGCTCGCCGACCAGCGCGAAGGGATCGGCGGTGCGTGCATAGTCGCTGAGCGCCTGCGCGCCGCGCTTGGTGGTGAAGTCATAGGCCTCGAGCCACGCGTCGCGCATCAGCACCGGATCGATCGAGATCGTGCGCACCGCGCTGATGAAGTGGCCGAGATGCCAGGCGATCTGCGGATCCGTCGGCTGATAGGCCGCCTCGGCAGGGGTCACCGCCCTCGCCTCGCCCAACCGGTCGACCTCGACGACATAAGGCGTGACGCGGCTCTGCAGCGATTGCCAGACGAGGCCGCCCGAGAGCCCCATCGCTAGGGCGAGGCCGCCCAGCGCCATCAACCGCCAGTTGCGGGCCTGGACGCGAGCGGATCCGATCCGCTCGTCCCAGAGTTGCCCGGCACGCTGATAGGGCGTCTCGGGTTCGGGTGTGCGTCCGTAGCGCTGGACGCCGCGCTTGAAATGCATGGGGTCA
>Ga0302314_10001593_pt1 | contig 42322 bp, 42 predicted proteins | sample III_Palsa_N2_3_FD_200533 | JGI IMG/M metagenome (GOLD analysis project Ga0302314, IMG submission 200533) | Peat permafrost microbial communities from Stordalen Mire near Abisko, Sweden - III_Palsa_N2_3 | ecosystem: Environmental > Terrestrial > Soil > Palsa > Peat permafrost | place: Sweden... | reverse complement strand
CCATCGCAATCACTGGCCGAGCGGCGGCAGCATCATGATTCACGGCCTACCAAATACCATGAAGCACCCGCCGCAGTACTACGAGAGTCACGACTGGACGGACGGCTGCATTGCCGTGACCAATGCCGACATGGTGGAGATCTGGCTGCTGACGCCGGATAACACTCCGATCGACATTCGTCCGTAATGCGCGCCAGCGACGCAGGGGCGCGCGTGGAAGCCACCGTTGTCATGCCGGAGTTTGTCGATGCGCGCGTCGGCCCGCGCGGCAGCCTGGAAAATCTCTCGCAGGATGAGATCGGCAAGCTCCTCGATTCGAGCCACGGCGGCCTGTACGCGCTGTTCCGTCAGTGCGCTCTCGCCGTTCTGAACAGCGGTGCCGACACCGACAATGCCAAAGAGATCTTCGCCCGCCACCGCGACTTCGAGATCCAGATCGTCCGCCACGCCTGGGGCATCAAGCTTGAGTTGAAGAACGCGCCGGCCTCCGCGTTCGTCGACGGCGAGATGATTGTCGGTATCAAGGAGCACTTATTCGCCGTGCTGCGCGATGTCGTTTACATCTCGAACGAGATCATGGCGAGCGGCCGCTTTGACCTCACTGATTCCACCTGCGTGACGAATGCCGTTTTTCAAATCCTGCGCAATGCGCGCCTGCTTGAAGTGAAGGTGCCGCCGAATCTCGTCGTCTGCTGGGGCGGCCATTCCATCGGCCGCGAGGAGTACGAGTACACGAAAAAGGTGGGCTACGAGATGGGCCTGCGCGGGCTTGATGTGTGCACCGGCTGCGGACCCGGCGCGATGAAAGGGCCGATGAAGGGCGCCACCATCGGCCACGCAAAGCAGCGCATCGCGCACGGGCGCTACCTCGGCATCACCGAGCCCGGCATCATCGCCGCAGAGCCGCCGAACCCGATCGTAAGTCAGCTCGTGATCATGCCGGATATCGAAAAGCGCCTCGAGGCCTTCGTGCGCCTGGCGCACGGCATCGTGGTGTTCCCGGGAGGAGCGGGCACGGCCGAGGAAATCCTCTACCTCGCCGGCATCCTCCTCGACCCCGCCAACGCCGCGCAGCCCCTGCCGGTGGTGCTCACCGGCCCGAGCGAGAGCGCCGCGTACTTCGAGCACATTGCCCGTTTCATACGCGGCACGCTCGGCAGGGAAGCGCTCGAGCGCTTCACGGTGATCACCGGCAGTCCGGCGGAAGTCGCGCGGCATCTGGCGCGCGGCATGGACACGGTGCGCCAGTACCGCAAGCAGCATAACGACTCGTACAGCTTCAACTGGCTTTTGTCGGTTGCCCCTGAGTTCCAACGCCCGTTCGAAGTCACGCACGCCTCGATGCGCGCGCTCGCACTCAACCGCGATCAGCCCATGCACCGCCTCGCCGCGGACCTGCGCCGCGCCTTCTCCGGCATCGTGACGGGCAACGTCAAGGAATACGGCATCAGCGCGATCGAACGCCTGGGGCCTTATGAGCTTGCCGGCGATCCTGCGGTCATGGCGCTGCTGGATGACCTCCTGTCCGCCTTCGTCGCCCAGCGGCGCATGAAGCTTCCGGGCACGATCTACCGCCCCTGCTATCGCCTCGTCGCCTGACATAACGCGCGAGCCCCGCGAGCCCGTGAACCAGTTCCTGCGGCGGGCTCGACGAAGCCGTTAGTCTCTACTACGAACATATTCAGGAGCGGAAAATGAGTTCATCAAACCGGGAGCGCATTCCCGCCGCGCCCGCGAAACCAGTGGTCCCGAGAGCCGATGCGCCGCAGGCGTTCCCGCCAGCCGCGCCGGATTCCTATACGAATTGGCTCGACCGCACCCAGCGCGCACGCGCGCGCCACTCGGCCATCACCCAGAACCTGTATTCCTGGGCGAACTACAAGAACTGGGCCGACCGCATGCGCACGACCTGGGACGACGAGAAGAAATAGTCCTCACCCTAAGCCTGCGCATCGTCAGGCGATAGCGGCGGCGGGCGCAATTGCCCCCGGATCCTCACTGCGCGTCTTCGGCCTTTCGAGCCACTCGATGAGCGGCACCCAGTGCTCCACGTCTTCACGCGCGATATAGCTTTTCATCTCATGCACACCGATGCCGAGCTCGGCGGCGCGCACATAGTTCTGTGAGTCGCGAATCGTGGCGACGATCGGGATCCCGAGCGTTTGCAGGAAGCGGATGAGCGTCTGGTAGACGAGCGTGTTTCTGCGGATGCGATTGGCGATGACGCCGATGCGATCATCCTCGCGTCGCACCTTGGCAACCAGCAGCAGATCGCGGATGCAACGCGAGCAGGCGTGAATGTCGATATCCGACGGCAGCACCGGAACCAGGATCTTGTCGGCGCCGCGGGTGATGTCGGGCAGCTCCGGTGCCTCGAGCGCCGCGGGCGTGTCGACGATGACGTGGGTGGCGCCCGCCGGCACGCGCAGCTGAAAGCTGCGCGTCGTGCGGCCATCGTTCTCATAGGCCGCCACCACCTGGATCGGCGCCTGGTGGGTGCGGCGCTTGCGCACCCAGCGAAAGGATGAGCCCTGCGGATCCAGATCCATGAGGACGGGCTTGTGCGCTCTTGAGGCGAGATAGCTCGCGAGGTTGATCGCGATGGTCGTCTTGCCCGATCCGCCCTTTGGGTTCAGGACGACGATGCGTTGCATGGTGACCTTATGTATTACGTCAGCGCTTCAAGCCTACCCGCAGCCAAGCTGGCACCGCAAGGTGCATGGCTTCCTTGCGATGAGTGTGAGGTCGAGCACGCCTGATTTCGGGGGCAGTCCGTACAGTCCCGTGAACATGGAACGCCTACTTTTTCTGTGGGACGAGCTCGACGACTGGGCGGGGGCGGGCCGTCATCTGGCCATCTCGACCGCCGCAGAGGTCGCACTCCTTGCCGGGCCTCTCCTAAGCGCAAGCTCGGCGCTGGCCCTGTGGTTCCTCGTGCCGCAGTCGCATATGAACGCCGCGCTCCTGGGGCTTACGGCGACTTTCTGGGGCGGCTACCGCAAGCTCCTGCACCCGCACCGTTAGAAACCCAAGCTTCGGCTTGAAAATCCGCCGCTGACTCCCAAGATCGCGCACACGCGCGATCACACGGGACTTGCTTGCTATGGCGGATACGAAAAAAGAAACGCACGGCTTCCAGGCCGAAGTGCGCGAGCTCATGAAGCTCATGATCCACTCGCTGTACAGCAACCGGGAGATCTTTCTGCGCGAGCTCATTTCGAACGCCTCCGATGCGAATGACCGCCTGCGCTTCGCGGCGATCGCCGAGCCTGCACTCCTTGCCAGCGACGCCGAACTTTCGATCTGGGTGGATGCCGACGCCAGCGCCGGAACCCTCACCATCCGTGACAACGGCATCGGCATGACCCGCGAGGAGGCCATCGCGCACCTGGGCACCATCGCCAAATCCGGCACGGCGGAGTTCTTCCGGGCGCTCTCCGGAGACCAGCAGAAGGATTCGCAGCTCATCGGCCAGTTCGGCGTCGGCTTCTATTCGGCCTTCATCGTCGCCGATCGGGTCGAGGTTCTGACGCGCAAGGCGGGCGCGCCCGAAGAGGCCGGAGTGCGCTGGGAATCAGGCGCGGACGGCGAATTCACGGTGGAGTCGGTCGCGCACGCCGCGCGCGGCACCAGCGTCATCCTGCATTTGAAGAGCGATGCCAAGGAGTTCGCGGAAGACTACCGGCTGCGCTCTCTCATCCGCCGCTACTCCGATCACATCGGCTTTCCGGTGCTGATGAAGAAGCCGGGCGAAGCCTCCCTCGACTACGAGGTCGTCAATCAGGCCAAGGCCCTGTGGGCGCGCCCGCGCGCCGAGATCAGCGACGAGGAATACGGGGAGTTCTATAAGCACATTGCGCACGATTTCACGGCTCCCCTTGCCTGGAGCCACAACCGGGTCGAGGGCAAGCGCGAATACACGAGCCTCCTCTACGTACCGGCGCGCGCCCCCTTTGACCTCATGCAAAGGGACGCGGCGCGCGGACTTAAGCTCTACGTCAGGCGCGTCTTCATCATGGACGACGCCGAGCAGTTTCTGCCTTTGTACCTGCGCTTCATCAAGGGCGTGGTCGACTCCTCCGATCTGCCGCTGAATGTGTCACGCGAGCTTCTGCAGGAGGACGAAGAGGTCGAAGCCATCAAGAGCGGCCTGACCAAGCGGGTGCTCGACATGCTCGCGCGCCTGGCGCAGGACGAGCCGGAGAAGTACCAGACATTCTGGAAGGAGTTCGGCGCGGTCCTGAAGGAAGGGGTGGCGGAGGATCCTGCGAATCGCGACAAGCTCCTGCCGCTTTTGCGCTTTGCGAGTACGCACGAATCGAACAATGAGCCGACGGTGAGTCTCGCCCACTATATCGAGCGCCTGAAGCCCGGCCAGGAGCGCATCTACTTTCTGATCGCGGACAGCATCGAGGCGGCGCGCGCGAGTCCCTACATCGAGCGCCTGAAGGCGCGCGGCATCGAAGTGCTGCTCCTCGCCGACCGCATCGACGAATGGATCATGGGGCAGGTTGAGGCCTTCGAAGGCAAGCGCTTCAAGGATGCCGCGCGCGGTGATCTGGAGCTGGGGCCGCTCGCGAGCGAGGCGGATAAGCATGATGCGGATGCGGCCCTGAAGGAGAGCAAGGGCCTGTTGAAGCGCGTGAAGGACGCCCTCGGCGAACGCGTCCTCGAAGTGCGGCCGAGCACGCGCCTCACCGATTCGCCGGCGGTCCTCGTTCTCGGTGAGCACGATCTGCGCACGACCATGCGGCGCGTGCTCGCTGCGGCCGGACAGAAGGCCCCCGAATCCAAGCCCGTGCTCGAGCTCAATGTGACGCATCCGATCGTGAAATACCTGGACGGCGAGACCGATGCCGGGCAATTCGCACAGTTGGCGGAACTGCTTTACGATCAGGCGGCGCTCGCCGAAGGCGGGCAGCTGGCGAACCCGGCCGAGTACGTGCAGCGGCTGAATCGCCTGCTGGTCCGGCTCGCGGGCGTGCACGAGGCGGCAGCGAGCTCACCATGACCGACATCAAGACCGGCAGCGGCGCCCCGATCAAATCCGGACAGACAGCCGTGGTGCACTACACCGGCTGGCTTTATGCCAAAGATGCCGCGGACAACAAGGGCAAGAAATTCGACAGCTCGCGGGAGCGCAATGAGCCCTTTCGCTTCCGCGTCGGCGGCGGCGAGGTGATCAAAGGCTGGGACCAGGGCGTTGAGGGGATGGCGGTCGGCGGGCAGCGGCGGCTCGTCATTCCGCCGGCGCTGGGCTACGGGCAGCGCGGTGCGGGCGGAGTCATTCCGCCAGGGGCCACGCTCCTCTTCGACATCGAGCTCCTTGGAATCGAATAGGTCGGCCGCAGCCGTCCTGCGCGCGACGCTCGCAGGGCCCGCAGGTGCCATCGAAGCTCTGATCGAGACCCCGCGCCCTGCGCCGCCGCGCTCCTTCGGCGTCATCTGCCATCCCCATCCGCTCTTCGGCGGCACGCTGCAGAACAAAGTCGTCCACACCCTGGCACGCAGCTTCCAGGAATTGGGCGCGCCGACCATCCGCTTCAACTTTCGTGGCGTGGGCGCAAGCTCCGGCAGCTTTGCCGACGGCATGGGCGAAACGGAGGACGCGCTCGCCGTCATCGCGGAGGGCCGCAGGCGCTGGCCGGGGGCGCAAGTGTGGCTCGGGGGATTTTCCTTCGGGGGGGCAGTGGCGTTCCGCGCCGCCGCGCGCGCCGGCGCGCAGCTTCTGGTGACGGTAGCGCCGGCGGTGCGGCTCATTGAAGTCGGGGGCATCAAGCCTCCCGACTGTCCCTGGCTCATCGTGCAGGGCGCTACCGACGAGCTGGTCGACCCTGCCGCGGTGCTGCAATGGGCGGGGCAGCTGGTGCCTGCCCCGACGGTGAAAATGCTGCCCGGGGTCGGCCACTTTTTTCATGGCCGGCTGCGCGAACTTGCGGCCTTAGTCGTTGATTTTGCGCGCGAGCGCGCGCTTGCAGGCGAGAGTGAGAAACCCGGATGAGGCAGGCTCACCCGGGTTTCTCGAAGTCTGGCGGATTGCCTTACGGCGCCTTAGGAATTGACCATTCCTTTCAGGCTCTTGAGCGGCACGGCCCGAACTTTCTTGCTTGCAGGCTTGGCCTTGAAGGTCATCTTCTCGCCCGTGAAGGGATTGACGCCTTCACGCGCCTTGGTTGCGGGCTTCTTCACTACCTTCAGCTTCAGCAGGCCGGGGAGGGTGAATAGGCCGTTGCCCCGCAGGCTCTTCTTGATCACGCCGGCGAGCGAGTCGAACACGGAGCCGACTTGCTTGCGGGAAAGACTCGTGTCCTTCGAAATCTGAATCAGAATCTCCGACTTGGTCGGTGCGCCACCTTTTTTCGCCATTTTTCGATACTCCTCAAACGTTGTCACGGGAGCGCGGCTAGTTCCGCGCTGAACGAATCGGCGCGGAAAATAGCACATGCGCGCGCGTTAGCAAGCGATTTCTTGTCTGCGTACTCGCTTCAAATGCCTTTTTTTCCAGGGTTTGCGTTGCAGGGGCGTCGCATCCTGGCGTCAGGTACGCGCGCTCGATGCGCTTTTCGGTGCTCGACTCCCGGTGCGAAACGCGCCCTAAGATGTTGGCGCAGCACGCGCGCGCGTCAGCGCAGCAGAATCAAAGCGGCCTGAATCAGGATGCCTGCCCACAGCGGCGAGAGATCAATTCCCCCAAGCGGCGGAATGACTCGGCGCACCGGCCGCAGCACCGGCTCGCACAACGCCGTCAACAGCGAATGCAGCGGCGTGTAGCCGCCGGGCGCGACCATTGAAATGAGCGCGTAGAGGAAAATGGCGTAGAAATACAGCCACAGCGTCGTGCGCGCGATTTCAAGCGCTGCGGCGCGCAAGACGAAGAGCGGATCCAGCGGCACCCCGGCGAGGCTCGTGATGATCACCACTTCCACGATCGCGACCAGGATGACGGCAACGACGGATGCGGTGTCGACCTTGCGCACGGGCGGCAGGATGCGCCGCAGCGGCACGATGAGCGGATTGGTCAGACGCACGATCGCCTGGCAGATCGGATTGCGAAAGTCGGCGCGCGCCCACTGCAGCAGGAGCCGCAGCAGCACGACGAAAAGGGCAATCGTCAGCAGCGACTGGACGATGTAGATCAATGCGCTCATAGGGCAACTCTATCCAAATTGGCGGGCAAGCTCGCGGCTGCGCTGCGCCGCAGCCTGCAGAGCGTGCAGCACGGTGCCGCTGAGATCTGCCGCCGCGAACATCTTGAGCGCCGCTTCGGTGGTGCCGCCCGCGGAAGTCACCTCTGCGCGCAGGCGCGCAAGATCCCCATCGCTTGCCTGCGCGAGCAGGCCCGCGCCATAGAGCGTGCCGACGGCAAGCTTGCGCGCAGCCTCACCCTCAAGCCCGAGTCCAACGGCGGCTTGCATCATCGCCTCGGCCAGGAGGAACAGGTACGCAGGCCCGCTGCCGGAGAGCGCCGTCACTACGTCGAGCGCCTCCTCATTGCCGAGCCATACGATCTCGCCGACGGCGCTCAGCACGCGTGCCGCAGCGGCGCGCGCGCTGTGGCTCACCTCTCGTGCGGCAAAGAGCCCCGTCACCCCGGCTCCGACGAGCGCCGGGCGGTTGGGCATGGCACGCACCACGGCAACATCGGCGCCGCACCATGCTTGCAGCGATGCGATGCGGATCCCGGCTGCGACGGAAATCACCACCGGGCGCGTCCGGGCGAAGAGCGGCTGCAATGGCGCGATGAGCGCGGCGACGTGCTCGGGTTTGAGCGCGATGACGATGACGGCGGCGCCTTCGAGCGCGGCGCGCGCATCCGCGCTTGCGCTCACCGCAAAATCGCGTGTCAGGCTCGCCCGTGCCTGAGGCGAGATTTCGGCAACCCGCACGTCCTCCGGCAGCATCCCGCGGCGCAGGAGCCCGCTGATGAGTGCCCGGCCCATGTTACCGCCGCCCACGATCGCCACAGATTGAGCTCCCATGGCGTTCGATTGTAAGCGAATGCCCCTTAGGACCTCGGCCCAAAGAGGGCGCTGCCGACCCGTACGATGGTGGCGCCCTCGAAGATGGCGGCCTCCAGATCCGCGCTCATCCCCATGGAGAGCGTATCCAGGCGTGCGCCGCCGGCATTCAGGCTGCCGAGGAGTCTCGCAAGCTCGGCAAAGTGCCGTCGCTGTGTGGCCATGTCCGCAGCGGCCGGTGGGATGCACATGAGGCCCCGCAGGCGCAGCCGCGGCAGCGCGGCGACCTGTGCCGCAAGCGCGGGCACAGCCGGCGGCGCAACTCCGCCCTTGGACACTTCAGCGCCCAGATTCACCTGCAGGCAAACATTCAGGGCCGGGGCGTGGAAGGGGCGCTGCCCGGAGAGGCGCTCGGCGCTGCGCAGGCGATCGACCCCGTGCACCCAGGCAAAATTCTCGGCAATGTCCCGGGTCTTGTTGGCTTGTATTTTGCCAACGAAGTGCCAGGTGAGCTTCAGATCCCGCAGGGCCTCGATCTTTCCCAGGGCCTCCTGCACATAGCTCTCGCCAAACTCGCAAAGGCCCGCGTCTGCCGCCGCCCGGACGATTTGCGCAGGCTGGGACTTGCACACGGCCAGTAATGTGACCGAATCGACGCTGCGCGCGCACTCGGCGGCGGCGCGTCTGATGCGTTCTTGCACCTGCCGGATATTTTCCGGCAAATTCTGCGGACCCATTAACATATTGGATGCCGAACCCCTCCGCTATAATGCCGGTTAATCGTCGGCAGGCTTCGCGCTCGCGAAGGGTTGTGCCTGCTGGAGTCATGGGTCGGAGTCAGTCGTTCGCAAGGAGTCCTAATGGCCGTAGATATCGCGCAACTCCTGGCGTTCGCTGTCAAGAACAACGCCTCCGATTTGCACCTGTCCGCCGGTGTGCCGCCGATGATTCGGGTGGACGGCGACATGAAACGCGTCAACATGCCTGCGCTTGCGCATAAGGAAGTGCACAGCATGGTGTACGACATCATGAACGACAAGCAGAGGAAGGCGTTCGAAGAGTTCTTCGAGACCGATTTCTCCTTCGAGATACCTAAGCTCGCACGCTTCCGGGTCAATGCCTTTAACCAGAACCGCGGCGCCGGCGCCGTGTTCCGCAATATTCCCTCGGTCATTTTGAGTCTCGATGATCTGGCAGCGCCGAAGATCTTCCGTGACCTGTGCATGCTGCCGCGCGGACTCGTGCTCGTGACCGGGCCGACCGGATCGGGCAAATCGACCACCCTCGCCGGCATGGTGAATCACTGCAACGACAACCGCCCCGATCACATCATCACGATCGAGGATCCGATCGAGTTCGTACACGAGTCCAAGCGCTGCCTCGTCAACCAGCGCGAAGTGCATCGCGATACGCTCGGCTTCACCGAAGCGCTGCGCTCCGCGCTGCGCGAGGATCCGGACGTGGTGCTGGTCGGTGAAATGCGCGACCTGGAGACCATCCGCCTGGCGCTCACCGCCGCCGAGACGGGGCATCTGGTGTTCGGCACCCTGCATACGAGCTCTGCCGCCAAGACTATCGACCGCATCGTCGACGTGTTCCCGGCGGCCGAGAAGGAGATGGTGCGCTCGATGCTCTCGGAGAGCCTGCGCGCCGTCATCTCTCAGACCCTCATGAAGAAGACGGGCGGCGGCCGCATCGCGGCGCATGAAATCATGATCGGCACGCCCGCGATCCGCAACCTCATCCGTGAAGGCAAGGTTGCACAGATGTTCTCCTCCATCCAGACCGGCCAGGCGCAGGGCATGCAGACACTCGATCAATGCTTGGTCGAGCTCGTTGCCAAGGGCCTCGTCAGTAAGGAGGAGGCGCGGTACAAGGCTCAAAACAAGGACTCTCTGTAAGCCAGAGAGAAGATCTATGGATCGCGATCAGTCCATCAAGCTGATGCAGGATCTACTGCGACGCGTCATCGAGAAGAAGGCGTCGGATCTCTTCATCACCTGCGGGTTTCCTCCGGCCATCAAAGTCGACGGCGAGATCCGCCCGCAAAGCGAGCGCGCGCTGACGGCCGAGCAGTCCGGAACTCTGGTGCGCGCGATCATGAACGATCGGCAGACCAAAGAGTTCGACGCTTCCAAAGAGTGCAATTTCGCCATTGCCCCGCCCGGCATCGGGCGCTTTCGCGTCAGCGCCTTCGTGCAGCAGGGCGCGACGGGCTGCGTCATCCGCCTGATCAACGCCAAGATCCCCTCGTTTGAGGAGCTCGAGCTGCCCGTCGTCCTGAAGGACGTCGTGCTCTCCAAGCGCGGCCTGTGCATCATCGTCGGCGGCACGGGCTCGGGAAAATCGACCACGCTCGCCGCCATGGTCGGCTACAGAAATGAGAAGACCCGCGGCCATATCGTGACCATCGAGGATCCGGTCGAATACGTGCACCAGCACAAGGGCTGCGTCATCACTCATCGCGAGGTCGGCGTCGACACCGACTCCTGGCACAGCGCGCTCAAGAACACCCTGCGCCAGGCGCCGGATGTGATCCTGATCGGTGAGATCCGCGATCGCGAGACGATGGAGTACGGCATCCAGTTCGCCGAGACCGGGCACCTGGTGCTCGCGACCTTGCACGCGAACAGCGCCAACCAGGCGCTTGATCGCATCATCAACTTTTTCCCCGACGAGCGCCGCGAGCAGTTGCTCATGGATCTGTCGCTGAACATCCGCGCTCTGGTGGCGCAGCGCCTGATACCGCGCGAGTCCGGCACCGGCCGCATCGCCGCGACCGAGATCATGCTGAACTCGCCGCTCATCCAGGACCTCATCTTCAAAGGCAACGTCTCGGAGATCAAGGAAGTCATGTCGCGCTCGACCCGCTTAGGGATGAAGACCTTCGATCAGTCGCTCTTTGAGCTATTTGAAACGGGCATGATCTCCTACGAGGATGCCCTGCGTAATGCCGACTCGAAGAACGAGCTGCGACTGCGCGTGAAGCTCGAGAGCAAGCGCGAAGTGAAGAATGTTGACGATGCCGGCAATCTGCACATCGTCGAGGAAGAGCAAGGGCGGACAATCTAAGCGCATGCCTGCGAGCGAAGCCAAATTGTCTACCAACGAGCCCGTCGATCCGCTGCTGCTCGAAATGACGGGGCAGCAGCCCGCGCTCGGCGCGAGCGGTCCGTTTGCCACGCTCGCCCCGCCGGCGACGACCTTCAATACCAAGCCGCTCTTCAAGCTCATGGTGGAGAAGCGGGCGTCGGACCTCTTTTTCACGCCCAACGCGCCCATCAAGATCAAGATCGAAGGCCACATAGTCCCCATCAACAAGCAAATCCTCTCCCCCGAGACCGTGCGCCAGACCGCCTACGCGATCATGAACTCGACGCAGCGCGAGCAGTTCATGCGCGACTTCGAGATCGACTTTGCGCTCTCCGAGCATGGCCTCGGGCGCTTTCGCGTGAACATCTTCCTGCAGCGCGGCTACCCCGCGATCGTGCTGCGCTTCATCACCGCGGACATGCCGCGCCTGGAGAATCTCGGCCTGCCGGAGGTGCTGCGCGATCTTGCAATGTTGAAGCGTGGCCTGGTGCTGATGGTCGGCGCCACCGGCTCAGGCAAGTCGACGACGCTTGCCGCGATGATCAACTTCCGCAACGAGAACGCTTCCGACCACATCGTCACGATCGAGGACCCCATCGAGTTCCTGCACACCAACAAGCGCTCGATCGTCAATCAGCGCGAGGTCGGCCTCGACACCCGCTCCTTCGAGGGCGCGCTGCGCGGTATCATGCGCGCCGCCCCGGACGTCATCCTGATCGGGGAAATTCGCGATCGCGAAAGCATGCAGACGGCCATCAGTCTCGCCGGCACGGGCCATCTGGTGCTCGCAACCCTGCACGCGAACAACTGCGCCGAAACGCTCGACCGCGTGATCAATATGTTTCCGCGCGAGCAGCACCCGCAGATCTTTCTCGACCTGTCGCAGTACCTGAAGGCAATCCTGGGTCAGCGCCTCGTAGTTGCCAAGGATGCCAAGCGTGTGGCCGCGGTCGAGGTCATGATCAATACGCCGCACATCTCCGAGCGCGTCAAGAAGGGCGACGTCACGGGCGTCAAGGAAGCGATCGTTGCCAGCAGCGAGCGCGGCGTACAGAGCTTCGATGCGGCGCTGCATGAGCTCTACAAAGAGAATCGCATTACGCTCGAAGAAGCTCTGGCGAACGCGGATTCGCGCACCAACCTGGAAGCCAAGATCAACTTCGGATAACGCGCGGCGCATGACGCGCCGAGCGCTCGCTAAGCTTGCCGCTGGCTGCCCACGCATACGTTGCTGCAGGGGTCTTACGCTCGCACTCTCGACCACCAGCCGCATGCGCCGGTTAGCGACCGATAGTGCAGTGCACAAAAGATACGACCGCAACAGTTAGCTGGAAGTCACGCGTGACGCGCAGCCCGGTGCTATTGGGCACTGGCTTCTGAAGTGCGTCCTTTGTCGTTCATTAGGCCGACGAATTGGCATCATGCGTCCCGCGCCATATTCATTGCGCCCTTGACACACGAACTCATGAGACTACGCTTCCCGCGGAAGAACGGGACACGGATCAGTCGCTGTCTCGCGATGAAGCCTCAAACAAGAGGCCAGGGGAAGATCTCATGGCGATTTATCGCAAGCTCATCGCATCATTGTCCGTCATGGCAGCGTTGGCTAACGCGCAGACGCCGGAACGCAACGCGGATGTGCCTCACCTACAGAACAAACCCGGCGCCGCACAACACTTACAGCGTTCGTGGCCAGCCGCTGCGCCGCTCTCAACCTCTCGCCGCGTCGCGGCCTCGACGCCAGCCGCCGCTAATGTGATTCCGGCCGTTTGTCCGGAGCCGCAAGCGATCTGCGGTTACGTTACGGTGCCTCTCGACTATGCGCATCCGGACGGTCGAACCCTCCGGATCTACTTTGAACAGTATGTCCATAGCGCTCCCGGACCCGCCGTGAGTGCAATATTCGCCAATTTCGGTGGCCCAGGGGCTTCAGTCACGGGCGGGCGCGACTTTGACCAATACTTGTTTGGCCCGAATCTGGACGTTCACGACCTGGTACTCATAGACGATCGCGGTACCGGGCTCTCCGCGACCATTCGCTGCCAGGAACTGCAGCATGGGACAGCGCCGCTGGCTCAGGCGGAAACTGATTGTGCGGAACAATTGGGGGACGCCGCCAGCCGCTACGGCAGTGGCGACATCGCGCAGGATATGGATGAGGTCCGAGCCGCGCTGGGCTACGACCAAGTGGATTATTTCGGAGCTTCTTACGGCGGCATGGACGTCATTGCGTATGCCACACGGTTTGGCGCGCACTTGCGCTCCGTGGTGCTGGATGCGCCCCTAGGCCCACCCGGGGCGAACGAATTCATGAGATTACGCTTTCGCACCCATTCGGATCCACGCATGGTGCGCTTGGTCTGCGCGCGCTCATTGCTCTGTGGTCCGGAGCATCCCGGTGCTACTAGTGAGTTCGAGGCTCTCATCGAGTCCATCCAGCAGCATCCGATCGAGGGAAGCACATTCGATGCGAGCGGCAACCCCATGTACGTGCATGTCGATGAGACCGCGCTATTGAATTTTGTGGTGACTTACCCGGAGAATTTCGTCAACACCGGAGAAATTCTGGCAGCTGCGCGGGCGCTCACTCACGGGGATACCGCGCCCCTTCTGCGCCTCGATGCGGAGGGAATATTTTCCGCCATAGGTGATTCCGGAGATGCGACGGCCTATTCCGCAGGCGATTTCTATGCATCGGCGTGCGTCACGACGGGGCAGGCATGGGATTGGTCGGAATCGGTTCCTGAGCGCCGCGGCAGTTACAACGATGCGGTGCAAGAGTTGCCGGAGGATTATTTTGCTCCATTCTCTAAATCGGCGCCCACGGGCGTCCTGTTCAGCGACGCCGGACTCGGGTGCCTGTGGTGGCAGGAGCCAACGCCCGCCACGCCGCTCACTCCGCCGCACCCAATGTACCCTTCTGTGCCGACGCTCGTTTTGGATGGGGACATCGACAATCGCGTGCCGCTCGAGGAGACCAAGCTGGTCGCGGGTCTCTTTCCTCACTATACCTTCGTAACGATTCCGGAGGCCGGTCACGAAACGGTCGGGTACTCAATATGCGCACAAACCTTAGTTGCGAAGTTTATTGAAAAGCTGACCGCTGGCGATCCGAGTTGCGCGGATACACCGGAGCTGGTGTTCCCCGCCGTGGGACAGTTCCCGATACTCGCCGCCTATGCCCACCCGGCTCCGGTCGACTCCAGCGGATCCAACCAGATCGGCATCCCAGAGCGCAAAGTCGTGACGGTTGCCGTGGCCGCGGCCATCGATGCGCTTCAGCGCAGCATCATTGGGTCGGGCACCGGAGTTGGCTTGCGAGGCGGAACGTTTCAGACGGTATTTGGCGAGAGCTGGACCACGACGCTCGCCAATTGTGCTTTCAGTACAGACGTTTTGGTTAACGGCACGGTAATTTGGGGTGCGGACGACTCGATCGACGCCGATTTGGCCGTCAGCGGCGCCGGCACTGCCGGCGGCACCCTACACGTCCGCGGGTTCTGGCAAGTTCCAGGACCCGTTGGGTATTTCAAAATCACCGGCTCGCTGGGTGGTAAGCACGTAGCGGTCCTTGTACCGGAAGCCTGAGGTCTTGGACCGTATGACATGCATATGGAGTTGTCGACCGGAGGGAGTTACGGAGTCTTATTGAAACTCGTCGCGGCGAGTAGAACCCGTGGCCGGAGCGGGTTTCCAATGGCTCAGCCAACGCCTTCGCGGCACCTCGTCGGAGCGCTGCCATAATGTACTCACCCGCGCGAGCCTAACGGCGATTGCCGTCGGGCCGCGTTCGTAACCTGTGCGACCGCCCGCGCAGCATCTCGATGATTCACCCAGCATGGGCAGGCAGCAATCCAAGCACACGAATCTATCGCCGAGCCGTTGAACCTTTGCGGCTTTTCCGGGAACGCACGGGTTGAACTTCAAGCGGCGCCTCCTCTCGATCTACTGCGCCGCAATAGGGGGATGATTCAAATGAAAACACTACTCATGGCGATGCCGCGGTGCGGCTCGCTGATCGCAGCTTTTTTGGCTATTTGCACCGGGGTTGCCACTGCCGGCACGGTCGACGATTCGATCCTGCAGGGGCTGAAGACGGTCAAGGTCATCGGATCTACCGTGCCCGGGAACGGGGATGTCAATCCTTATGGTATGGCCCAGGTGACGCACACGGTGGGCAACTTAAAGAGTGGACACATCCTCATCAGCAACTTCAATAACTCGACGAACGCGCAGGGCACGGGTACGACGATCGTCGACCTGGCTCCGGATGGAACCCAGAGCCTGTTCGCGGCTCTCGATGCCGCGAGCCTGCCGGGCCCCTGTCCCGGAGGTCTTGGGCTCACGACCGCGCTCGTGGTATTGAACGAGGGCTGGGTCATCGTCGGCAGCCTGCCTACCAGCGATGGCACCTCGGCGACGGCGCAGGCCGGTTGTCTGATCGTGCTCGACAGCATGGGCAAAGCGGTGGAAACGATTTACGGTTCTCTCATCAACGGCCCCTGGGACATGACCGCCTTCGAGGGTCCGGGGCAGGCGAAGCTCTTCATCACCAACGTGCTGAACGGCACCGTCGCCGCGAACGGGAAAGTGGTGCACGAGGGCACTGTGGTGCGTGTCGATCTGGCGATCCCGTCGACGCAGATGCCCTTGCTCGAATCGCTCACGGTCATTGGCTCGGGATTCGCGGAACGCACGGATCCTGCCGCGCTCGTGCTCGGGCCCACCGGAGTTGCACTGAGTGCGGTGTGCAGTGCGGACGATGCGGGCTGTGCTCGGGAACTTGAGCTCTACGTTGCCGATACCTTGAATAATCGGATCACCGTGATCACGCGGCCGCTCGAGCGCGTGAGGTCAGACGGCACGGGCATGACCTTTTCCTCCGGCGGCAGCCTGAATGCGCCCTTGGGCCTGATTGCCGTCGCATCAGACGGCCACCTCCTCACCGTGAATGGCGCGGATGGGTTCATCACCGAAATCAATGCCGAGGGCCAGCAGGTCGCCAAGATTCTGATCGACAACACCGGCTCGCCACCGGGCGCGGGAGCGCTCTTCGATTTGGTGTTTGATCCGACGCGCGGTGTCTATTTCGTGGACGATGCCAGTAATACGATGAATCTCTTGCATTGACCGGCTGCGGACCGGCAGGGCGCTCACACCGCGGCGCTTGGGCGTGCGGCCGCGCTGATCAATCCGTTGCCGGGAACACCGTGTAGGCATCGAACACCGGTCCATCCACGCAGACTCGCTTCATGGCCGGCCCGCTGGAGGTGTGCACGAGTATCGTGCAGCCCGCGCAGCCGCCGACGGCACAAGCCATGTACTCCTCGACGCACACCTGGCAGTCGACGCCATGGCGGCGCGCGAGGCGCGCGGCGGCGGCGAGCATCGGGGTCGGGCCGCAGGCAAAGATCTCCACTGCGTCGAGCTCCTGCGGTGCAAGCGTTTGCAGCCACGCCTGCACAAGCTCAGTCACGAACCCATTGAAGCAGCCGGCAAATCCCGAGCGGCTCGCAAGTCGGCTCGCGATGCCCCAATCATTCATGAGCGGCATGCTGGCGCTCACCTCCGCGGCAATCCCTGCAAGGCTCGTGCGCGCGCTTTGCGCACGGAATGGAAAAGGCACCTCGGACCCCATGAAGGCAAGAGGCGCCCAAGGGGCATCCTTGCGGCTCAGCAAATGCTCGGCGAGAAACACGACCGGCGGCATCCCGACGCCGCCGCCGATCAGCACGGCGCGGGGCCGCGCGGGATGCAGAGTGAAGCCGCATCCGATGGGCCCGAGGATGGACAGGGTGTCGCCCGATTGCGCCTGGCTCAAGGCGTGCAATCCTGAGCCTTCGACCTTGTAGAGGATTTCCACCCAACCGGCGCGCGCATCGGCGCGCATGAGCGAGAGCGGCCGGCGCATGGGAATGGTCTCGTGGCAGGTGAGGTGCGCGAAGCTGCCGGGGGTTGCATGCGCTGCGCACTTCGGCGCCTCGATGCGGATCACGAACTGGCCGGCGTCAAATGCCGCTTGCTCAAGGACCCGGCCTTCCTCGAGGAAGATCGTGCCGCGGCTCGCCGCGCTCACGCGGACGTGCCCGGCGCGCGGACTACGGCCGCGAGCACCGCCATGCGTACGGCGACGCCGTTTCTGACCTGATCGCGGATGACCGATTGTGGTCCGTCGGCGACGTCGGAGGCGATCTCGATGCCGCGGTTCATCGGCTGCGGGTGCATCACGATGGCGTCGGGCTTGGCGAGCGCAAGACGCTCGGGGGTCAGGCCAAATTTCGCGAAGTAGCGATCACCGTCGGGCAGCGACGCCTGCGTCATGCGCTCTTTCTGGATGCGCAGCATCATGACGACGTCCGCGTCCTTGAGGCCCGTCTTGAGCGTGCCGAAGCGCGCGGCGCCTGCGAACTCGTCGGCCTCCGGCATGAAGGCGGGTGGCGCCACGATGCGCAGCTCAGGAACTCCCAGCGTGCGAAAGGCGTGATAGGCCGAGCGCGCGACGCGCGAATGACGGATGTCGCCCACGATGGCGATGCTCAAATTCTCGAAGCTGCCCTTCCTCTGGCGCACGGTGAGCGCATCCAGAAGCCCCTGCGTCGGGTGCGCGATGTGCGCTTCGCCGGCCGAGAGGACGCTGACGTGCGGCGCCACGTGGTTTGCCACCAGCCCCAAGACGCCCGCTTCGGCTTCGCGGATGACGAGCACGTCGGCGTGCAGCGCCTCGAGAGTGTAAACGGTGTCGAGCATGCTCTCGCCCTTGGCGCGCGAGGACAGCTGCACCTCAAGATTGACGACCTGCGCTCCCAGGCGCTTCGCGGCGAGCTCGAACGACACGCGCGTGCGGGTGGAAGGCTCGGTGAAGAGATTGGCGACGGTCACCCCGCGCAGCACGCTGCTCGCCGGGATGCGCGCACCCGGCGCGCGCACGTACATTTGGGCCTGCGCGAGGAGCTCTTCGAGCTGCGAGCGCGGCAGCCCCTCGAGCGTCAACAGATGCCGGAGCGTCCCGTCCGCCCGCGTTTGCGCGGCCGCGCCCAGATCGTTCATTTGCTCTGTCCCTCCCCCGCCAGCCAGCGCTCGAGAATCACGGCCGCCGCGGCGCTGTCGATGTGCTCGCGCCGAATGCGCCGGCGCTGTCCGGCCGCGCGCTGCGCTTTAAGCCGCGCGCCCGCCTCGAGGGAGGAGAAGCGTTCATCAACCCTCTCGACCGGCAGAGCGAAGCGGCGCTCGAGCTCGGCGGCGAAGGCGCTCGCCGCGGGCGCGAGCGCACCGGGACTGTCGTCCACATTATACGGAGCGCCGACGATTAGGAGGTGCGGCTGCAGCGCGTGCACTTCCCGCGCGATGGCGCTCCAGTCGGGCCCGTGTGCCCCGACGAGGAGCGCGGCACGCGGACCTGCGGTGCGGGTGAGTGTGTCGCCTGCGGCGATGCCAATGCGCTTCAGACCAAAATCAAATGCAATGACGCATCGGATCTCATTCATGCCCGGAGGAGGGCGCGTTCAGTGCGCACCCGGCTACGCATGGCCGGAGTCGGGGCTTACCTGATCGACCTCGATGCCGAGGAACCGCCAGGCCGCAAGCCAGCGCTCCTCGAACGGCAGCTCGAAAACGACGCGCGCATCGGCGGGCATGGAGAGCCAGGCATTGTCGCGCATCTCGCGCTCGAGCTGGCCCGAGTCCCAGCCGGCATAACCGAGGGCAATGAAGGCGCCCCCGGGCGCCTCGCCGCGTGCCATGGCCGCCAGGATGTCCCGGGAGGTCGTCACCTGAATGGATTCGGAAACCTTGTGCGTGTGGTCCCACTCGCCACCCGGCCGATGCAGGACGAAGCCGCGGTCGGTGTGCACCGGGCCGCCGCGCAGCACCGGCTGCGCCGCGATCTCGTCGCTCGAGGGCTCGAGCTGCATTTGCGTCAGCACATCGCACAGCTTCATTGGCAGCGGCTTGTTGAGCACGATGCCGAGCGCTCCCTTATCCGTGTGCTCGCACACCAGCGTCACCGCCTGCGCGAAGTTGGGATCGTTCAACGTGGGCATCGCGATCAACAGCTGATTGGTGAACGTCGAGTCGCCCATGCCGCGCAGTATGGGCATGCGGGGCGGCTTGCTCAAGGAACTGCGGAGACGCCGCCGGCTTGAACTCGGCCGCCGACAAACTGCCATTCATAGGCAAAACGCAGCACGTGGTACTGGCGCTCAAGCTCGGGAGGAAAGGGGTCAAAGGGGCTTGCCAGCTTCAGGATATCGAGTGAGGCTTGGTCAAGCTCGGGGTCCCCGCTTGACTGGCGGATCACGGCCTTCTCCAGAGTGCCGGCTGCGTTGATCGCCACCTCAAGGACTGGGCTTGCCGCCTTGCCGGAGCGGCGCGCGGCGCTTGGGTAGTTGAGCGTGCCGATGCGCTCGACCTTGTGGCGCCAGGCATCGAGGTAGGGTGCGAGGCTTGCGGCGCGGGAGTCCGGGGTAACCCAGAGTTCGTCGCGTCGGGGCCCCTCTAGCTGCGCAGGTCCGGTGTCCTCGTCGGGGCCCGCCTCATCGGCGCGCCGTCCGTCGAGTCGGATGGGCTCTTGCCCCGGCGTTTGCGTGCCGGAGTCTTCTGCGAAATAGCGCACCTGCGGATTCCAGCCGGTGCTCGTCAACACCCGCTCCGCCGGGGCGTCGGGCGCGGCACCCGCGTCGGCGGTGAGCGCGCCCTTGTCGGCACCTGCCTGCTCGGGCATGGGCATGGCCGCTGCGCGGTTGCGCGGCATCACATGCTCGGAGGTGTTGCCGGAGCCACGCTGGGTGCGCTGCGCGAGATAGGTTGCGGTGTCATTCTTTGCCGACTCCGGCAGCTCGTCGGAAACCAGCAGCACCTGCAGCCCTGGGGGGCTGCTGCCGCTATCCGCGGCTGCGCTGAAGGTGAGGCCGAGAATGAGCACGGCATGCGCAAGTGCGGCAAAGAAGAAGGTGACGAGGAGGCGGTCGCGCACCGGAGCGACCCCTTCGCGTGTGGCCAAAGCCCTCGATGTCACGGATGACCCTAAAGGCGCGCTTGCGCGTTGGGCGGCGAGTATAGCGGGGGGCGGCGGGAGAAATTCGTGTCCAAGGTCGCAGGCTTCAGCGCGCTGCCAGCCGACGCTCGATGGCTGCGACCAGAAGCGCGCCAATGTCGGTGCCAAACTGCTTGTCGATCTCGCGGATGCCGGTGGGGCTCGTCACGTTGATTTCCGTGACGAATCCACCGATGACGTCCAGCCCCACAAACAGCATGCCGGCCTGCGCAAGCTTCGGGCCGACCTGCCGGGCAAGCCAGCGGTCGCGCTCGTTGAGCGCGCGGCCGACGCCACGCGCGCCCGCGGCGAGGTTGCCCCTGTGATCCGTGGGCGCGGGAATGCGCGCCAGGGCGTAATCCACCGGCTCACCCTCGATGAGCAGAATGCGCGAGTCGCCCGTGCTGGCGATTTCCGGCAGGTAGCGCTGCACGATGATGAAGCGCTGCCCGTAGTCGCTCAGGGTCTCGAAGATCACGTGGCTGTTCTTATCGTCGCGCGCGACGACGAAGATGGAGCGGCCCGCCATCCCATCCAGCGGCTTGCAGACGATCTTGTCCTGCTCGCGCAGAAAGGCGTCCATATCGCTCATCTCGCGCGTGATGAGCGTCGGGGCGCAGCACTCGGGAAACCAGGCGGTGTAGACCTTCTCGTTCATGTCGCGCAGGCCGCGCGCGCGGTTCACGACGAGCGCGCCCTGATCCTCGGCACGCTCGAGAATGTAGGTCGAATAGACGTATTCGGTGTCGAAAGGCGGGTCCTTGCGCATGAGAATGCAGTCGAACTCCCCCAGCGGGGCGACGCGCGCCTCCCCGAGCGTGTGCCAGGAAGCCGGATCGGCGCGCACCGTGAGCGGCCGCACGCGTGCGCAAGCTTTGCCGTCGCGCAGGGCGAGGTCGCGCTGCTCGAGGTAGAAGAGCTCGAAGCCGTGTGCCTGCGCGGCGATGAGCATCGCGAGGGTGGAGTCCTTCGCGTACTTGATCTTCGCGATCGGATCCATGACGACGGCCAAGCTGCGCGCTGCTTTCATGGGGTCGAATGGTAGCGGAAGCTTTGAGATTATGATTAACGCCGAGGCGAATATGTCGAAGCGGCACAAAACTGCAGCGCAGCCGCGCGCTTAACTCGCAAAAACGTGACGGGCGTGGCATAGCGGGGGGTGTACCGATATGTTAAAAACTGCGCTGCGTTCCAATCTCGCTTCGCACGCACACCACGCATACCTATGACAGGAGTTCTCAGCACCGTGACGGCCAGCAACTCGAAGCTCCAGGGCCTGAAAGTCCTGGTCATCGACGACAGCAAAACGATCCGCCGCACAGCCGAAACGCTGCTCGCGAAGGAAGGTTGCGAGGTCTTCACGGCGATCGATGGATTTGATGCGCTCGCCAAAATCGCGGACCACCAACCCGACATCGTGTTCGTTGATATCATGATGCCGCGGCTCGATGGCTATCAGACCTGCTCGCTCATAAAGCACAACAAGGTTTTCCGTCAGATTCCAGTGATCATGCTGTCCTCGAAGGATGGGCTGTTCGATCGCGCCCGCGGACGCATCGTAGGCTCCGAGCATTATCTGACGAAGCCCTTTACGAAGGATGAGCTCTTGAACGCCATCGAGACGCATATCGGGAGATAAGGCCCATGCCGCTCATACTCATCGTGGACGACTCGCCGACCGAAATGCATGTCATGCAAAAAGCACTCGAGCGTCACGGTTACCGCACCGCAGCTGCCGCCGATGGCGCCGAGGGCATACGCATGGCGCGCGAGATGAATCCCGATCTCATTTTCATGGACATCGTCATGCCGGGGATGAACGGTTATCAGGCGACGCGCGCTCTGGCGAGCGATCCAAAGACGCGCTCCATTCCGATCATCATGGTGACCTCCAAGGGTCAGCAGACCGATCGCATCTGGGGCTTGCGCCAGGGGGCGGTCGATTACATGGTGAAGCCCGTTTCCCCGGATCAGCTCGTTGCGAAGGCACAGGCCACGCTTGCGGTCTGAATCATTGGCGCCCTGATGGCGGAAGTCGCTCTCAAATCACTGCGGGATCGGCCGTACGAGCTACTGGCAGAGCTCGAGCGGCGCGGGCGCGCGGTCTCGGCTCAGGTGAGCCACGAGGGCGCGGTCGGGCGCGAGTGGGTGGGCGTTGCCCTGCGCATTGCCGGCGAGCTCTATCTCGTGGCGCGCGAGGAGACCCGCGAGGTGTCGAGCGTGCCGCCGAGTTTGACGCGCGTACCGGGTGCCAAGAGCTGGGTGAAGGGGCTTGCCAATGTTCGCGGCCATCTGCTCGCAGTCATCGATCTGCGGCAGTTCCTCGGCGGCAGTGCCACCGTCCTGACGCGCAATACGCGCATTCTCGTGGTCAATCACCGGGATATTCCGGCGGGTCTTGTGGTTGATGAGGTGCTGGGCTTCCGGCGCTTTGCCGAAAACGAATTCTCCGGGGATGCGCCGCAGACGCTCGCGCAGTGCGATCGCTATTTGGCGGGCGCTTTTCGCCGCGGCGGCGAACAATGGCCGGTGCTGAGCCTGCGGCAGATGCTGGAGAGCGCAACCTTTACGGAGGCGGCGGCGTGACCCGTGCCATCGATAGCTGGGTCGCGGCGGCGCTCGTCCTCATCGTGGCCGCAGCCGGCGCCTGCCTCTTGGCGCACGGGGTGCTGCCGGGTTACGCGCTTCTGTGGTGGGTACCCCTCGTGCCGGGCGTGGCCGCAGTTGCGGTCCTCGCGGTCGTTTGGACGAGCGTGCGCGAGCAGCGCGCCACCGCCAATCAGCAGCGCCTGGCGGTTGATGCGCAGCGCATGGAGAACGAACGCAGCCAGCAGGCCATCCTGCGCCTGCTTGATGAGCTCTCAAGTCTCGCGGACGGGGATTTGACCGTGCAGGCGACCGTCACCGAAGACATCACCGGCGCGATCGCGGACTCGATCAACTATGCGGTCGAGGCGCTGCGCGGCCTTGTCATCACGATCAACCACTCCTCGATTCAGGTCGACGGCGCGACGCGCCAGACGCAGGCACTTGCGCAGCACCTGGCTAAGGCGAGCGGCGCACAGTCAAAGCAGATTGCCTCGGCGACCGAGTCGGCGGGCGGCATGGCTTCATCCACCGAAGAGGTCTCGGGCAATGCCGAGCGCGCCGCAGACGTGGCGCGGCATTCGGTGGAAGTGGCGCACAAGGGCGGGGACGCGGTGCGCCGCACGATCGACGGCATGAACGCCATTCGCGAGACGATCCAGGAGACTTCCAAGCGCATCAAGCGCCTGGGTGAGAGCTCGCAGGAGATCGGTAACATCGTCGAACTCATCAATGACATCGCGGAGCAGACCAATATCCTGGCGCTGAACGCCTCGATCCAGGCTTCAATGGCCGGGGAAGCCGGACGCGGCTTCGCGGTGGTCGCGGACGAGGTGCAGCGCCTCGCGGAGCGCGCGGCGAATGCCACCAAGCAGATCGAGGTGCTGGTGCGCACCATTCAGACCGACACCAACGAGGCGGTCGTGTCGATGGAGCGCAGCACCACGGACGTGGTCGGCGGCGCGCTCCTCGCCGAGAATGCCGGTGCCGCTCTTGAGGAGATCGAACAGGTCTCCAATCAGATCGCAAGTCTGGTGCAGAACATCTCTGCGAGTGCGCGCCAGCAAACTTCCGCCGCGCAGGCCATCGCGCGCAACATGCAGGTGCTGAAGGAAATCAGCGCACAGACCGCGGACTCGACCAGCGCAACCTCGAGCGCGATCGCGAAGCTTGCCGAACTCTCGGCAGGCCTGCGCCGTTCCGCCTCGGGCTTCCGGCTGCCGGGCGCTGCGGCGCCTGAGCCGGCCGCGCCGACTACGGGTAGCTTCCGCACTCAGGAGGAGGCCAAGCTCACGCGCGGTCTGCGGCCGGCGGTGGGCGGTTCTTAGGCCTTGCATCATGGCGGACGTTGCGTCTCAAACCTTCGATTTCGTAGGCCGGGAGCTGAATGCGACGCTCGCCGAGGCGCGCACCGCGCTCGAAAGCTACGTCGAGCAGCCGCTCAATTTCGCGCTTCTGGAGCGCTGCGCGCGCGAGCTGCACCAGGTGCAAGGCGTGCTGCGCGTACTGGAGATCTACGGCGCGGCGCTGCTCGCGGAGGAAATGGAGCACGTTGCGCGCTATCTGCTGGCAACGGCCGCGGAGCGCAAGAGCCAGGCCGAGAGCCTGGATGCCTTGATGCGCGCGATGGTGCAGCTGCCGAGCTACCTTGAGCGCGTGCTCGCCGGCGGCCGGGATCTGGCATTGGTGCTGCTGCCGCTGCTGAATGATCTGCGCGCCGTGCGCGGCAGCTCGCTCCTATCCGAGGGCACTCTGCTGCTCTTGAATTTGAAGTCCGACAAGCAGGCGCAGCCGATCCCGGTGGGCCCCGGTGAGCAGCCGCTGACGGTCGAGCAGTGGGGGCGGCGGCTGCGCACGCGTTTCCAGGTCGGCCTCATCGGCTGGATCCGCGGCGAACGCATCGAGCAGAACCTCGAGATCCTGGCGGCCGTCTCCAGCAAGATTGAGCAGATTGCCACCCATCAGCCGGTGTTCCAGCTGTGGTGGGTGGTGGGCGCGGTCATCGAGGCGCTGCAGGAAGGCGCCCTCGAGGGTGGTGTCTCGGTGAAGCGCCTCTTGGGCTTGGCGGACCGCGAGATCAAACGCCTCTACGAGCAGGGCGAGTCGCGCTACGCGCAGTCCCCGCCGGTCGAGCTTCTCAATAATCTTCTCTACTACGTCGGCCGCACTGAGACCACCGGTCCGCGGGCGGTCGCCGTGCGCGCCTCGTTTCGCCTCTCCGAGCTGTTGCCGGTGGATGAGAACATCGAGGAGGAGCGCGAGAATCTCTCCGCCCCCTCCGTCAAGCTCATGCAGACGGTGGCGGCCGCCATCCGCGAGGACCTCTCCAAGGTCAAAGATGTCCTCGACATCTTCGTGCGCCGCGGCGCAGGCCAGCCGCGCGAGCTGGGCTCGCAGGCGGCGCTGTTGCGCAAAATCGCAGACACGCTGGGCGTTTTGGGTCTCGGCGAGCTGCGCACCAACATCATGCGCGAGACCCGGCGCCTGGATCAGATCGTGGCCGGCGAGCTTGCGCCCGATGAGGCGCTCCTGGTTGAGATTGCAGCGACGCTCATCGGTGTCGAGGACAAACTCGACGACCAGCTGGTGGGCATGATCCTGCCGAAGTCGACGCTGCCGGGGGACAGCGAGGACGCCGAGTTCCAGCAGGTGCAAAGCGCGGTGCTGCGCGAGTGCATCCTGAATCTTGCGCGCATCAAAGAAGCGGTATCCCAGGCAGTGGTGGGAGCGATCGATGCGGCCGGGCTTGATAGCTGGCAGGAGTTGATGCGCGGTCTGAAGGCGGGCCTCTTGATGCTCGGCAAGACGCGCGCAGTGGAGATCATCGAGGCGATCGGCATGCAGCTGCGGCGCGTCATGCAGCCGGGCGGGCGGGCGCTCACGCTCGGCTCGCTCGACCGGCTCGCCGACGCGATCGTCAGTGTCGAGTACTACATGGAGACGCTGCAATCCGGACGCAGCGATCCGTGGTACATGCTCGATAATGCGGAAAGTGCGCTGCGTGCTCTGGAGTCCGAGCCGACGCCCGCGGTGCCGACGGTGGAGGCGCTTGCGCCGGGCTCGTTCGCGCGCACCGTGCAGCTTGCGCGCAGCGGGGATGCGAGCGAGGCGCAGCCTGCGCTATTGACGGGCACGCACCCGGTGCTGCCGATCCTGCCCGCGCGCGAGCCTGCAAGCGTCGCCTTCGCGGACAGCGCCGATCCGGAGCTCCTCAAACTCTTCATCGAGGAGGCGCGCGAGGAGCTGCAGAAGATCACGCAGCATTTCCACGCATGGGAGCAGAACCCGCTCGATCGCGAGGCGCTCGTTACGGTGCGCCGCTCCTTTCATACCTTGAAGGGCAGCGGCCGCATGGTGGGCGCGCGCGAGCTCGCCGAATTCGCCTGGTCGATCGAGAATCTCCTGAACCGACTGCTCGACAATACCCTCTCCCGCACGCAGCCCATCGTCGCGACACTCGCAAGCGCGGTCATCACTCTGCCGCAGTTGATTGACCAGCTCGAGACGGGGCACGCGCAGGTGCATGAGGCGGGATCCATTCTGACGCGTGCCAACGCTTTGGCGGCCAACCAGCCGGAAGTAGCGGCCGCTGCGCCGCCACCTGCGGAGGCGCCTGCCGAGCCGAGCCCGGCGCCGGCCGCGCAGGCTCCGGCGCCTGCAGCCGAGCCTGCAGAGGCCGCCGCGGCCGCGCCGCCGGCGCCCGATCCGCTAGAATTCAGCGCAGATGCCGTGCTCGCCGACATCTATGCGCGCGAGACGAGTGCGCATGTCTCGGCCGTGCGCGCCTACCTGGAACGCGAAAGCAGCGCCTCCCCGCCGCATGCGCTGCCCGAGGAGATCTATCGCGCCGTGCACACGCTCTCCGGCAGCTCCAACATGGCCGAGGCGCGGCACGGCATCAGACTCGCCCAACCGCTCGATCAGTGGTTGCGCAAGGCGTTTGACAGTGGGCTCGGCTTGGAGGGCGGCGATCTCATTCTGCTGGCGGACACCATGGCAGCCATGGAGTCTGTGGCGACCAACCTTGATGAGTCGACGGGCTTTTTCCTCTCGCATGAGAGCCTGCTGCGGCGCATCGCCCATGCGCATGCTGCGCTCGACCGCCGCATCGCCGATGCTGCGCGCGCCGCGCATGCGGCGCAGCAGGCGCAGCCGCCGGCCGACGCGGTGCCGCAGTTTGATCCTGAGATCGCGAGCATCTTTACCGAGGAGGCGACCGAGCTTCTCGAAAGCGCCGAGGCGGCGATAGAGGCCTGGCGCGCGGAACCTGAAAGCGCCGAGCTGCGCGGCGCGCTGCAGCGGCCGCTGCACACTTTGAAGGGCGGCGCGCGCATGGCCGGTATTCAGCCCATGGGCGATCTTAGCCACGAACTTGAGAGCCTGGTGCTGCAGATCGACCAGGGCGCGGTGGCGGCGACCCCAGCGACATTTGACGTTCTGCAGGCGAGCATTGATGAGCTCGCGCGCATGCGTGAGGCGGTGGCCACGGGGCGGGGACTCTCTGCGGCGCGCAGCGCCATCGAGCGCATCCAGGCTCTGTCGCGCTCGGTAGCGGCGCCTCCCGCCGATGAGTCTGCGCCGCTCGCCGCGCAGATTCCGGAGCCGACGCTGCAGACGCCGGCCCCTGCGACGCACATCGCGGCAGCCGTCGCCGACGTTCCGGCGAGCGATGATTTTGCACCCATTGTCGAGGAGATCCTGGAGGCGGCGGCGCAGGCCCCGGCCACCGTGACTGCGACGGCGGCGCCCGTCAGCGAGGTTCCGACAGCGGCACGCGATGCTTTAGCGCCGATCGTCGAGGAGATTCTGGAGGCGTCGGCGCAGGTGCCGGCTTCCGTGACCGAGGAGGCGCCCGCCGCCGACGTCGCCCCCGCGCTCGACGTGCCGGAAGTCATGGCCGAAGTTCTAGCGTCGCTCGCTGAATTTCCGGCGCCCGCCGACGTGATCGTTGCTGCGGCAGCGCTTGATGTGAGTTCCCCGGAGCCGCTGGATGAGATTGAGCCGGAGGTGCCGAGCTATGAATGGACCGCCGCTCAGCTGGCGTTGCCAGAGACAGCCGTGCCCGACGCAAGCACGGCTTCCAACGAGGATGCAGCGGCGCAAGCCGTCCTGATCGAGCCGCCGCCTGCAGCGCCTGCAGCGCCTGCCGCGCCGGCAGCCGCCGCGGAGGAGATCCTGTTGCCGCCGCAGCTGGTGCCGCCGGGCAGAGAGCCCGTGCCGCCCGGCGACCGGCCTGAGCTTGCACGCGTGGATGCCGAGCTTTTGGATCACATGCTCAACACCTCGGGCGAGGTCAGCATTGCGCGCGCGCGGCTTGAACAGCAGCTAGGATCGATTGATTTCAATCTGGGCGAGTTGTCGCGGACCGTGACGCGGCTGAAAGAGCAGCTGCGCAAGCTTGAGATCGAGACCGAGACGCAGATCCTGCACGGCCACGAGGAAAAAGGCGGCAGCCATCGCAGCGACTTTGATCCCCTCGAACTCGATCGCTACTCCTCGATCCAGCAATTCTCGCGTGCGCTCGCCGAGACGGCGAGCGACGTCGCAAGCATCCAGCAGCTTCTGGAGACGCTCACCCAGGAGGCGCAGAACCTACTTACCCAGCAGGCGCGCACGATCACCGAGCTGCAGAATGGCCTGATGCGCACGCGCATGGTGCCCTTCCAGCGCCACGTGCAGCGCCTTGCCCGCATCGTGCGCCAGGCAGCCTCCGACAGCGGCAAGCGCGCGGAGCTCGTTGTCGAAGGCGCCGCTGGTGAACTTGACCGTCAAGTGCTCGAGCGCATGCTGCCGCCTTTTGAGCACATGCTGCGCAATGCCGTGGTGCACGGGATCGAGAGCCCCGAGGAGCGACTGGCGCGCGGCAAAGGGGAGACCGGGCGCATTCGCCTCGAGCTGCGCCGCGAGGGCGCGGAGGTGCTGGTGCGCCTGACCGACGATGGTGCCGGCATGAACCTGCGGGCCATTCGCGACAAGGGCATCGCGCTCGGCTTCGTCGGTCCGGAGCAGGCGTTGAGCGATGAGGATGCGATGCAGCTCATTCTCGAGCCGGGCTTCTCCACCGCCGGCATCATCACTCAACAGGCCGGCCGCGGCGTCGGCATGGACATCGTCGCGACCGAGATCAAGCGCTTGGGCGGCGCGCTCAACATGGAGTCGACGCCGGGCCTGGGAACCACCTTCACCATCCGCCTGCCCTTTACGCTTGCGATCAGCCATGCGCTCGTCGTGCGCACCGAGCAGGAGTACTACGCGCTGCCGCTGCCGACAGTGGAAGGCGTCCTCAGGCTGCCGAAGGCCGAGGTGCAAGCGCACCTCGGCCCGGATGCACCGGTCTTCGAGTCGGGCGGCCAAAAGTACCGCTTTCAGTCTCTGGCCACCTTCGTGGGGCTTGAGCCCGCGCCGCTGCCGGAGCAGGACGTGACGATTCCGGTGGTGCTGGTACGTGCCGGCGAGCACTCCACCGCGCTCATCACGGATGAGCTCATCGGCAGCCGCGAGATTGTTGTGAAGTCGGTCGGGCCGCAGATCTCCGCGATCCGCGGGATTTCCGGCGCGACCATCCTCGGCGACGGGCGCATCGTCATCATTCTCGACATCGGCGCTTTGGTTAGAAGCGAATGGCGCGTGCGTGCGCAGCCGCTGGTGGCGCGCGATCGCGGCGACCGGCGCATCTTTGCCATGGTGGTCGACGACTCCATTACCGTGCGGCGCGTCACGCAGCGGCTCCTCGAGAGGAACGGCATGCGCGTCCTTACGGCGCGCGATGGCATGGACGCTGTCACGCTGCTGCAGGATCACGTGCCCGACATCATTCTCCTCGACATCGAAATGCCGCGCATGGACGGCTACGAAGTCGCGGCGCACGTGCGCAACGACCCGCGCCTGCGCGATGTGCCGATCATCATGATCACGTCGCGCTCAGGCGAGAAGCATCGCGCACGCGCCATCGAGATCGGCGTCGACGACTATCTTGGCAAGCCCTATCAGGAAGCGCAGCTCCTTGATGCGATTGCACCGCTCGTGGAGCGGCACCGCGCGACGCAGAACTCGCGCAAGCTTGCCGAGGCACGGGTTAACTAAAAGGGCAGGCGATGGCTGAAAGAGTCCAAGAGGTCTATAGCCTGCTGATTCCTCTCATCGAGGGTCGGCTCATCATCCCGCGTGCCTGCGTCGCCGAGGTCATCGGCTTTCATACGCCCTCGGAGATGACCGGCGCGCCGCCGTGGTACATCGGCACTGTCACCTGGACCGGCCGGCAGGTGCCGCTCGTTTCCTTCGAGGGAGCGTGCGGACAGATGATTCCGCCGGCCTCCGGGCGCACGCGTATCGTCATCTTTCACTGCATCGGCTCGCGCCTGGAAGGCGGCTACTTCGGCATCGTATCGCAGGGCTTTCCGCAACTCGTGCGCGTCAGCTCCGATGTGGTACGACCGGATAATTCACGCGCCATTGAAGAGCGCGCGCCCATCGTCTGCCAGATTCGCATGGTGAACGAGACGCCTCTCGTGCCGGATCTCGAACGCCTCGAGGACATGATCGCGCAAGAAACGCACATCAACGCCTAGGCGCGGCACACGCTCAGGCCGGCCTGCGCCGCGACCTGCTGCTTCTCTTAGCCTGCTTCTGCAGCCGTGCGCGGCCAGTACGAGCCTTGGCTGCGCGGTCAATATGCCTCTTGGCGACTGCTTTGCCGTGGACAGACCCGCACCCGGGGCATCTGTTCGGGTCCGCCCCGAACAGCACCATAACCTTGCGGCATACATAGCACTCAAAGGCCTCAGACATACGATCTCCAGCAGATGTAGAGCTTCCGGTTTCTGTTGCGACTCAATAATACTCGGGTCCGGAAAATACACGGCGGACCATTGCCTCAGCCGTTGGCTCGCAAGCGCCGGGCCCGCGGTCGGGCATCATCGGTGGCTGTTTGCCATTTCTGAGGGGTCTCGGCGTGCGCCGTGCCGCATCGCTCCCCGGCATTGCTCTGGCGAAGCTTTGCACCGATACTTGGCCGGTTTCGCATGAGGCATAACATCGCACTGCTCCTGGGATATAGCCAGCAGCACCAAGCAGGGCTCATGAACTGGTTGCGCCCCGCAGCGCCGGGACTATCAAAGGGCTGCGGGACAGCGGGCGGATTGCCCGAAGAAGGGGAAGGTCATGGACGCCGACACCGCACGCGAAGTCGCAAAACTTCAGATGCGCACTTCAGTTCTGGAGGAGATACTCTTGCGGGTATACGTTTCAGAGCTTGCAACAACGGCAACGAGGTCGCGCACCGACGCTCAGCTGATGGCGGCTTCAAACGTGGAGACTTTCGCAGAAGAGCTGCGGCGTCAAATGCAGGACTCTTCGATCCTCAACAAATATCCCGAGCTGACCCAGGCTTTCCGCGAGCACGTTGACTCTTTGAAGGCATCAATTCTGAAGCTCCGCTGAAGGAAGCCATCAATATGCCGATCCGCAGCATGGTGTCGCTCGCAGTTGTCATCGCGCTCGCGGCTTGCGCCAATGCTGCGCGGGCCGCTGAGCAGTTCACGGGGTACCTGTGCTGCAATATGCGCACTGACGGCTCCTGGATCAGTGACATCAACTACGCGGAAAATGGCAAGACAGTCATCCCTGCGGGCACGCCCGTCAAGGTGCTGGGCTATGGCCGTCAACGGGTGCACATCGAGATCGGCGGCAAGAAACAGGCTATCGGCAACGACTATAGCCGGGATCTTGCGCTGGATGCCTTCGCCAAACGCTACGTGGTAGCGGAGAGTCCGTCCGATAAGCTGGCGCAGTATCCAAAGCCAGTCCAGGACGCCATCACCTCGATGCGTTTGAGGAAGGGCATGAGCCGCGAACAGGTGCTGATGGCGGTGGGCTACCCGGTGACCAGCGAAAATCCCAGTCTTGATGCGAAGGTCTGGCACTACTGGCTGTCGAGCTTTGCCGAGTATCGCGTTACGTTCGACGAGCAGGGCCTCGTTACTGAGATCGATGCCGATCCGGACACGCGCGACAAAGTAGTCATGCAGTAGCGCAGGCGCAGGAGCGTCGCGCGACGCACCGCATTGGGATTTAGCCGAAGTGCGCTTGCATGCGGCAATCGGCGTCTACAGGAGTGCAGGCCAGCGCCTGCACCCGCAGAAGCAATCTACTCCACACGCACCGTCTGTAGCAGCGTTGCGCCGACGACCTTGCCGTTGCCGGATTCCTGTACGAATGCCACGACGCGATCATTGTTCGCGGCCAATTCCTGCTTCAATGGCACTCGGAACTCCTGGCTGAACTGCTGCCCAGGCTCAAGCACTCCTACCTTGGAAAGATGCTCGACTACGGCTACATGCGCCAGGGTCTTGCCCCGATTTTCGCCGCGCAGAACTTTTGTTTCTATCCGATCCAGCGCGATCGCGAGGTAAACATCGGCGCGGTGCTGCGCTGCATCGCCATCGACTTCGATTCGTCCGCTCAAGTTTGCCGGGGTTCCCGGTTCCACCTTGAGCGCCGCGACAGTGACGGGAATTTTGGGACTGGCAGCCGCGGAGCGAAAAATTTGTTCGATTTTATCGCGATTCTGCAAGCGCATTTCCGTAGCGCCGTCGACGATAAACTGCGGGGTGTACGGAAAACGAATCTTGAGCGCGCGAATGTAGTCCGCTTGCCGGGCAGTAAGCTGCGCTGTTGCGAACGGGTCCGGCCAGCTATCGTTCCAATAGTCCATGTGTTCGCTGAGTACGATGAGGTGCGCGCCCGGGATGGGTTGCAGCGCGTCAAGCTGCAGCAGAAATGCGTCCGCGGGAGGGCAGGAAGAGCACCCTTCTGCCGTGAATAATTCGACGAGTACCGGCGCGGGTGCAGAGCCGGAGGCGTTGGCAGCATTTGCCATTGCAGCGCCGCTCCCCAGTGAAAATACCAGGAAGACAATGGGAATGATTCGCACGACAACTTACCTCTTCACGCCTGGACGGCTGGATTGGGAATCAACTTGTGCGCCAAGAGTTTATGCCGGAAGGCCGGCAGCTGCTATCAATGCGCGCGGCGCGTCGTCTTGAAGCCGCCCCAGCATGCGTTGCTGCAGCGACGAACTCGGGCAATGCTGTAATCAGACTCTGCGCGAGCGCCAGCTTATAGATCGCCAAACGCGTGCTGCAAAGCGGCGAGCGCTGCGATGGCCGCGGTTTCTGTTCGCAGGATCCGCGGCCCCAATTGCACGGGCACAAAGCCCTGCGCGATGGCCGCCGCCCCCTCCTCGGGCGCCAGGCCCCCTTCCGGGCCAATCAAGAGAATGATTTTTTCGATGGGCTTGATGGCGCCGATGCGCAAGGTGCCCGCAGGCGACAGCAGTAGTCGCATGACGTCCGCAGGAGGCTCGGCGCCAAGATACTCCTGGAGGTCGAGCGCCGCCGCCAGCTCCGGCAAACGATTGCGGCCGCACTGCTCGCAGGCAGCAACCGCAATGGCGCGCCAGTGCTGCGACTTTTTCTGCGCCTGGCGCGCATCGAGGCGCACGACGCTTCTGTGCATGATGAGCGGGACGATGCGCCGCACGCCAAGCTCGGTCGCCTTCTGTATGACCCAATCCATGCGCTCGCCGCGCGATATGCCCTGCGCCAGCGTCACGGCAAGCGGCGACTCGCGCTCCGTCGCAGCATGCGCGCCGACGTCAATGAGTACGGCGTCCTTCTGCAATGATTCGATGCGTGCGGCGTACTCACCGCCCGCGCCGTCAAAGAGCGTCACGGCAGCGCCCACTCCGAGCCGCAGCACCCGCAGCAGGTGATGCGCCGCGCTGCCGGAGACGAGGCAGCGCCTGCCGCTTGCCAGAGGCTCCTCGATATAAACCCGCGTCAGTCGCACGTCGCCTTCTCGATGCCTTCCTCGGCAACGCTCACCATGAGATCGATCTCCTCGGGCGTGATCACATAGGGAGGCATGAAGTACACGACGTTGCCGATCGGGCGCAGCAGCACTCCGCGCGCAAGACCATGGCGATAAACCCGCAGGCCGCGCCGCTCCTGCCACGGGTAAGGGACGCGGGCGGCTTTGTCCTTGACGAGCTCGATCGCCACGATCATGCCGCGCTGGCGCACTTCGGCGACGTGTGCATGCTCGGCAAGCGCCTGCGCCCGCGTGCCCATGCGCGCGGCCAACACGCGGTTCTTTGCCAGGACGCCGTCGGCGTCAAAGATCGCAAGGCTGGCGCGTGCCGCGGCACAGGCGAGCGGGTTGCCGGTAAAGCTGTGTGAGTGCAGGAAGGCATTCATCTTCAGGTAGTCATCATAGAATGCGCCGTACATCGTCTCCGTCGTCATGACCACGGAGAGCGGCAGGTAGCCTGCGGTCAGTCCCTTCGACAAACACAAAAGATCCGGGCGGATTGCCGCCTGCTCGCAGGCAAAGAGCGTTCCGGTGCGTCCGAAGCCGACCGCGACCTCGTCGGCAATGAGGTGCACCTCGTAGCGATCGCAGGCTTTTCTCAGCAGTGCCAGATACACCGGATCGTACATGCGCATGCCGCCGGCGCACTGCACCAGGGGCTCGACGATCACCGCCGCCGTCTCCTCGTGATAGCGCGCGAGCGCCTCCTCCATGAGCTCAAATTTGAGAGTCGAATGCTCGGCCCAGGTCGCCCCCGGTGCGCGCGCGAAGCAGTCCGGGGAGTCGACCACGCGCACATCCATGAGGAGCGGCCGGTAAATCGCCTTGTAGAGCTCCACATCGCCGAGCGCGAGCGCACCCAGGGTCTCGCCGTGATAGCTGTTCGCAAGCGTAATGAAGCGCCGCTTGCCGCTGCGGCCGATGTTCCTCCAATAATGGAAGCTCATCTTGGCGGCGACCTCGACTGCGGAGGAGCCGTTGTCCGCGTAAAAGCAGCGGCTGAGACCCGGCGGCGCCACCTGCACCAGCGCTTCGCTCAAGGCGATCACCGGCTCGTGCGTGAAGCCTGCGAGGATCACGTGCTCGAGGTCGTGAAGCTGCGCAGCGACGGCCGCATTGATACGCGGATTCGCATGCCCAAAGAGATTCACCCACCAGGAGCTCACCGCGTCGAGGTAACGGTGGCCCGAGAAATCCTCGAGCCACACGCCTGCGCCGCGGCGGATCGGCACGAGCGGCAGGTGCTCGTGGTCCTTCATCTGCGTGCACGGATGCCAAACATGCGCCAGATCGCGTGCGACGTAGGACGCGTTGCTCTCATTCATAGGCTATTTCCCGCGGGACGCGCGCCCATTGTGGCATGATTTGCGGCATGCAAATCGACCTCGCCACGGGGTTGCTCGCGCGGGCCACACAGGTGCTGTCGCCGCATTTCGATGCGCGGCCGCAAGGCAGCGCGCCTGCACTCATCGTCGTCCACGGCATCAGCCTGCCGCCGGGCGAGTTCGGCGGGGCATGGATCGATCAGCTCTTCACCGGCACTCTGGATCCGGATGCGCATCCCTTCTTTCGCGACGTCGCCCGGCAGCGCGTCTCGGCGCACGCGCTCATCCGCCGTGATGGCAGCATCGTGCAGTACGTGCCCTTTCAGGCGCGCGCCTGGCACGCGGGTGAATCGCAATACCAGGGAAGGCACGGCTGCAATGATTTTTCCATCGGCATCGAGCTTGAGGGCACGGATGAGCTGCCCTATGCGGATGCGCAGTACGAGTCGCTGGCGCATCTGATACGCGCACTCCTCGCAGCCTACCCGTCGCTCGCAAGCGAGCGCATTGCGGGCCACAGCGACATCGCGCCCGGCAGGAAGAGCGACCCCGGCAGCGCCTTCGACTGGCAGCGCCTGCGCCGCAGCCTCTCCTAGCGCGCCTTGCCGCGATCGTGGCGCCACAGCACCTCGGCGCCGCACTCATGCCGCGCCAGCACGCGGGCGATCACGAACAGCAGATCAGACAGCCGGTTCAAATAATTTGTCAGGTCCGCACTCAGCGGCTCCTGCTTGGCAAGCGACCAGGCGCGGCGCTCCGCGCGGCGGGCTATGGTGCGGGCGAGATGGCAGGCGGCCGCCGCCGGGCCGCCGCCCGGAAGAATGAAATCCTTGAGCGCTGGCAGGCCTTCGTTCAAGCCGTCGAGCGACTCCTCGAGCCTTGTGACTTGCGCCGCCTTGATGGCGCGCGATCCGGGGATGCACAGCTCGCCGCCCAAATCAAAGAGATCGTGCTGCACTTCAGTGAGCAGGGCGGCGATGCCCTGCGGCAGTTGCGGCACGCTCAGGATCATGCCGACCGCGGAGTTGAGCTCATCGACCGTGCCGTACGCTTCCACGCGCGCGGCATCCTTGGCGACGCGGCGCCCGTCCCCCAACCCGGTCGTGCCGTCATCGCCGGTGCGCGTATAGATCTTGCTCAGGCGGTTACCCATGGCTGGCTCCGTTGCGTTAGGCTCTCTAAAACGGCAGTTGGATGCAGGACATGGTATCAAATGAGCTCCAGGCGGCACTCGATGCCGCCGAGGCGGCCGCCGAGGTCATCCGTGCGCACTACGGGCGCGGCATCGGCGTGCGCATCAAGCCCGATACCTCTCCGGTGACGGAGGCGGATGAGCTTGCGGAGAAGACCATCCGCACGGTATTGAGCGCGCGCTTTCCGGCGTTTGGATTCTATGGTGAGGAGAGCGGGCAGCACGGCATGGATGCCGAGGCGATTTGGATCGTCGATCCCATCGACGGCACCAAATGCTTCGTGCGCGACATCCCATTTTTTTCAACGCAGATCGCGCTGTGGCGCGGCGGCCGGCCCGTGCTCGGCGTCTCGAGCGCGCCGGTCTTCGGTGAACTCGCCTGGGCCGAGGAGCGCAGCGGCGCATTCCTGAACGGGCGGCCGATTCGCGTCAGCAGCATCGCCGATCTGGCGCAGGCCACCGTTTCGACCGGCAACATCAAGGCCATCGCGCGCTCACCCGCGTGGCTTGGCATGGGCCGCCTGGTTGACCTTGCCTACAGCACCCGTGGCTATGGCGACTTCGTCCATTACCACCTGCTCGCGCGCGGCGCGCTCGAAGTCGTGATTGAGTCCGATCTCAGCATTTACGATTTCGCGGCGCTCACGGTGATCATCCGCGAGGCAGGCGGCACCGTCACGGATCTCGAGGGCGAGGAGCTGACCCTCAATTCAAAGTCCGTGCTCGCAACCAACGGCCCTATGCACGCCGCGGTGTGCGCCATGCTCAGTAGCCAGGCGCACTCCTGAGCGCGCCCGGCTCTGGCGCGACTGCATCCGCACGCAAGAGCGGCACCAGAATCGCATTCATGCCATCGAGGCTCAGGGCACCGGCCTTGGCGTAGCGCAGAATCCCGTCGCGTCGATGACGTAATTGGTCGGCACGCCTTTGAGCGGCCCGTTCATCCCCCTGGAACTCGCGTGCCAGCGCAATGGCCAGCGCCGCGGCGAGCGAGCGCAGCTTGGTAAGCGGCAGGGAATTCTCGGTGGTCACGGCGAGCACGCGCAGACCCGCTGGTTGCTGCATGCGATAGAAGGAAGCCAGCGTCGGCAGTTCCTTCTTGCACGGGCGCGCACCAAGTCGCCCAGAAAAGCACCACTACTTGGGCGTGCGCGGATTCGCCAGCGCAGCATAGACGCCGAGCCCCATGAACGCCGCAGCGGACACGTAGCGTCCATAGCCGCGCCAGCGCGAGTGGCGGCGGATGCGCTGCGCGAGCGACGCGGCAGCGAATACGTACACCGTGTCCGTGCAGAACGCGAGCGCTACGAATACGCAGCCGAGGAATAAGGTCTGCGCGAGTGGCGCGGCACCCGGATGAATGAACTGCGGCAGGAGGGCTGCGAAGAATAATGCGGTCTTCGGGTTCAGCAACGCGACGAGAAAAGCGGCGCGGAAGAGCCGGCCGGCGGCTAGCGGCCGTATGCGCGCCGTGTCAGGCTCGGCGGCGGGCGCGGCGCGCAGCGCCTGCACGCCGAGGAACACAAGGTATGCAGCGCCGCAGAACTTTACGACGCTGAAGGCGGCTGCCGAAGCTGCGATCACGACGGCGAGCCCGAGGGAGGCGGCGGCGGCATTGGCGAGGTTTCCGAGCGCGATGCCGCAAACCGATGCGAGCCCCGCGCCGCGTCCCTGGCTCAAGGTACGCGTGAGGATGTAAATCACGCCGGGTCCCGGCGTGACCGCGAGGATCAGGCTCGCAACGAGAAAGGTCGCAAACTGCGCCGACATGAGAGGCGCTGCAATCACCTGCCGTACCCCCGACGCCGCTGCCGTGTGATAGGAGCTCGCGGAAGTTTGCCACAGACGTTACTTGAAGCAAGGAGTGCCGGAGCCCGCGTTGCGCAGGCGCCGCACTTCGCGGCCCTTGGATTGCAAAATGCGCGCGCCATGAGCTTGCGTCAGGCGCTGGCGAACACCCGCCGGCCGCTTGCGGCCAATTCCACCATCGGTGTCGAATAGAGCTCGCTCAGGCTCTGCTCGCTCAGGATCTCAGCCGTGGGCCCGAGACGCCAGGCGCCGTCCCCGAACAGCAGCAAGACGCGATCGGCAAAACGCGCGGCGAGCGTCGGATCGTGCAGGGATGCAATGATGCTCGCGCCCCGCGATGCCAGCTCACGCAACAGCGCGAGGACCGCGAGCTGATGATGCGGGTCCAAATGATTGGTCGGCTCATCCACGAGATAAACCTCGGGCTCCTGGGCGAGGAGGCCGGCGATGGCGACACGGCGCTGTTCGCCGCCTGAGAGCGTGTCGGTGCGGCGCTCGGCAAAGCCGCTCAAATCCATCTGCTGCAGGGCCGCGCGCGCGATCCGCTCATCCTCGCGTCCCTCCCACTGCCATGGCGCAAGATGCGGATGGCGGCCGATGAGCACGCTCTCGAGCGCCGTCGTCGTGAAGCTCTCTTCAAGATCCTGCAGCAGGACGCCGATGCGGCGCGCAATCCTGCGGCGCGGCAATGCGGCCAGCTCTTCGCCGTCGAGAGTCACGCTGCCGGCCGCGGCAGGGCGCAGCCCGGCGAGCGTGTGCAGCGTGAGGGTTTTCCCGGAGCCGTTCCTGCCGAGGATGGCGATGAACTCGCGCGGCGCGAAAGTCGCCGTGAGCTCCTGCACCAGCTGCCGCGTGCCCGCCGTGATGCCAAGCGCGTTCGCCGCGAGGCACGTGCCGCCCAGGGATGATGTCGGCATGATGCCTTAGGGCTGCAGCCGCGCGAGCGACCACGGACCGGGCGCAAAGCCCTCAAGCGCGTCCGGGGAAAGCCTGCGGGTCCACAAGAAGCGATCGTGGATGCGGGATTTGCCTTCCTGCCACAATTCCACCTTCTCGGCCCAGAGGCGGTAGCCGCCCCAATGCGGCGGCCGGGGAATGTTGAAATCCGCGCCCTCGCGGGGCGGATCGGCGGGGTTCGGCACGCCGAAGCGCCGGGCGGCAGCGGCGACCGCCGCGACGAGATCCGCCCGCGAGCCGATCGGGCGGCTCTGCGCGCTCGCCCAGGCGGCGATGCGGCTCGGCCAGGGGCGCGATGCGAAGTAGGCGTCGCTCTCGGCGGCGGGCGATTGCGTCACCGGCCCCGTCACGCGCACCTGCCGGTGCAGGTAATCCCAGTGCATGACGGCCGCGGCGCGCGGGCAGAGCGCCAGATCAGCGCCCTTCTTCGACTCGTAATTGGTGTAGAACACGAGATAACCCGGCTCCTCGACCAGGCCCTTGCAGAGGACGACGCGCGCCGCAGGCTCACCGTCGGCTGACGTGGTCGCGAGCACCATGGCGTTCGGATTGGGTTGCTGGCGCAGTTCCCAGGCATCCTTGAGCCACCGGCTCACGATCGGCATAGGCTCTACGGGCACGGGATCGGACAGCGGCGGGCTCGGCGAGGTCATCCCACAAATGGTAGAGCCTCTTGCGCCCGGCTGCACTTGCCTCGCGCGCTCATGCTCGCTACAACGGAGGCTGCCTCGGGCCCTGAGTCCTAAGAATGTCGACCGATGACACCACGCTTGAAGACCTGCGCCGCCGCCTGAACGACATCGATCGGCGGCTGCTCGCGATCGTCGCCGAGCGCAAGAACGTGAGCGGCGAGGTCGCGCGGGTGAAGCGCGCAACCGGCAGACCGACACGCGACTACGAGCGCGAGCGCGAGGTCGTTCTCGGCGTGCGCGCCGTGGCTGCCGAGCTTGGCGTCTCGCCGGGACTGGCCGAGGATCTGCTGCGCCTCCTCATCCGCTCATCGCTCACGACGCAGGAGCGCGCGAGCGTCGCCGCGCGCGGCGCGGGCTCGGGACGCCGCGTGCTGGTCATCGGCGGCGCGGGCCTGATGGGCCGCTGGTTCGTGGAATTCCTAAGCTCGCAGGGCTTTGCCGTCGAAGTGGCAGATCCGGCCGGCGCCTGTGCGGGGGTCGCGTGCGTCGATGATTGGCGCAAGACCGATCTGCAGCATGATTTCATCATGCTCGCAACCCCGCTCGGGGTGACGGATGCCATCCTGCGCGACCTTGCGCTGCGCCGCCCGCCGGGCGTGATCTTTGACATCGGCTCGCTGAAGTCGCCGCTGCGCGCGGGACTGCTCGCGCTGCGCTCGCATGGCTGCAAGGTGACCTCCGTGCATCCCATGTTCGGCCCGGATACCGAGCTTCTCTCCGGACGCCACGTCATCTTTGTTGACCTCGGGTCTGCTGCCGCGCTCGAGGCCGCGCAGGAACTGTTCGCGCCGACCATGGCCGAGCAGGTAGTCATGAGCCTGGATGATCATGACCGCCTGATCGCCTACGTGCTCGGGCTCTCGCATGCCTTGAACATCGCTTTTTTCACCGCGCTTGCGGAAAGCGGCGAGGCCGCGCCGCGTCTAGCGCGCCTATCGAGCACGACATTTGATGCGCAGCTGGATGTGGCAAGCCGCGTCGCGCGCGATAATCCGGATCTGTACTACGAGATTCAAAGCCTGAATGACTACGGCGCAGAGTCCCTGGAGGCGCTGTCGAAGGCGGTGGAACGCATCCGCACCGCCGTCCTCTCTCAGGATCACGCGGCGTTCGTGGCACTGATGCGCCGCGGCCACGACTATCTGCAGGATCGCAAGATCCTGAGCGAACGGCGCGCCTAGGCGCGCGGCAGTCCTTGCCGTGACCCTAAGAGGTGTTCGAGCGGTGCGCCCCGTGCGGGCCGCGGCAAATCTTGCGGCGCTCGAGGCTGAAAATCGCATCGTCAAGGCGCGCCTGCGCGCACTCACCTCCCGGGTCGTGCGCAATCAGTCGATTCTGCAGAAGTCGCAGGAGAGAGAGCTTGAGCTGCTGCGCGCGGGCTCCCTGGGAGATCTCCTCAAGATCCTGTTCCGCGATCTGAAGACTTCTTATCAGCTCGAGGCCGTCGTGCTGGCGCTGTGCGATCCGCAGCACGAGATCCGCCATCTGCTGTGGGGCGATCCGATCCTTGAGGAGCATCGGCAGGAGGTTCTGTTCGTCGACCGCTTAGGCATGCTTGCACCCGCAGTCGAGGCTCTGGAGCGCCCGTGGCTCGGACGCTACCGGGAAAAGCTGCATGCCGGGCTCTTTGCGGGAGTCACAGGATTGGGCAGCGTCGCACTCATCCCGATGCGCCACAACGATGCGCTCGAGGGTGTGCTGATGTTCGGCAGCGCCGACAAGACGCGCTTCGGTGCGCAGCTTGCGACCGACTTTCTCGCGCACCTTGGCCTGGTGAGCGCAGTATGTCTGGAAAACGGCGTGAACCGTGCACGGCTGCTGCGCAGCGGCTTCACGGATTTTCTGACGGGATTTTATAATCGGCGCTATCTGCAGGCGCGCCTGCGCGAGGAACTCGCGCGCGCGCAGCGCCTCGGCCACAGCCTCGCCTTATTGATGATCGACATCGATCACTTCAAACAGATCAACGACCGCTTCGGGCATCTGGCAGGCGATACGGTGTTGCATGAGGTCGCCGGGCGCATCGGCGCGCAGATGCGCACTAGCGACACCGGCGCGCGCTTCGGCGGCGACGAGTTCGCCATGCTGCTGCAGGAGGGCAGCGTCGTCGACGCCGAGTGCGTGGCGTTGCGCGTCCTGCAGGCCGTGCGCGCGCGCCCGATCGCGCTGGCAGAAGATGCCGCGGAGGTTATCGGCCTGTCCATCGGCGTCGCGGCCGCCGCTCCGCCACCGGATTTGCGCGATCACAAGCTCTTCGGCGAGCGCTTGATCGCGGCGGCGGATGCGGCGCTCTATCGCGCGAAGAGCCAGGGGCGCAACCAGGTGGCGGTCGCGGCAGATACCGTGCGCTAGCAGCATCAGTGCGTGTTGCGGTTTTTCGAGCGCAGCAGGAAAAGAAAAATAGGCGCCCCGACGATGGCCATGATCGCCCCGACCGGCAGCTGCCGCGGGCTTGCGACGGTGCGGGCGATGAGATCTGCCGCAGCCAGCACCGTGCCGCCGGCAAGGGCGGAAGCGGGCGCCACCAGGCGGTGGTCGCTCGTCCTGAAGATGAGCCGCACCGCATGCGGCGTGATGAGGCCGACGAAGCCGACCGTGCCGGCGCTCACCACCGCAATGGCCGTGAGGATGGCGCAGCCGATGAAGAGGAGCGGGCGCCAGGTCTCAAGGTCGAGCCCCACTGCGCGAGCGCGCACTTCTCCTGCAGCGAGCACGTTGAGCGGGCGCGCCACGACCACGGCGAGCGCGGCGGCGAGGAACGCGGCGCCAAGGCTCGCCCGCGGCGAGAGCGCCCAGCTCAAATCGCCCGC
>Ga0302314_10001591_pt1 | contig 42365 bp, 36 predicted proteins | sample III_Palsa_N2_3_FD_200533 | JGI IMG/M metagenome (GOLD analysis project Ga0302314, IMG submission 200533) | Peat permafrost microbial communities from Stordalen Mire near Abisko, Sweden - III_Palsa_N2_3 | ecosystem: Environmental > Terrestrial > Soil > Palsa > Peat permafrost | place: Sweden... | reverse complement strand
AGAATCTGCTCGAGCGTCAGCTCGCCGCGGACCTCACGCGAACGTTGGGCAGCCAGGAGCAGCGGCCGACCCGAGGCGAGCACGCGACTGCGGCCTTCGTTCAAGAAGGGCTTGCTGGCGTCGGATTGTCTGAGCAGCTCGTCGCCGACGTGGCGTTTGCTGATGTAGAACGCGAAGAACCGGTGCAGCCAGGCCGTAAATGCCGCTCCTGGCGTCTGACCCGCGACGGTCTCGGTAGCTTCGCAGACCGCGTTGACCTCGTCGGTGTAGAGAGCCTCGAGTAGTTCTTGCCGGCTCGGGAAGTTGCGGTACAGGGTCGCCATGCCGACTCCCGCGCGGCGCGAGATCTCGGCCATCGAGACCAGCGCGTCGGTGTCGGCAAATGCGGCGCGGGCGGCGGCGAGGATCTTGTCGCGGTTACGCTCGGCGTCGGCACGTCTGACGGTTGATCTGGTGGCTTGTTCGGACACAGACTTGCTAAGTGGATAGGTTATCCGTTACAGTGAAGCGGACAAGCTATCCGCTTCACGACGGACTCTACCTGACCGACGCGCTCGCGGCCACACAAGGAGCTCTCCATGAACTACCGAACCCTGGGACGCACCGGCGTCTCGGTCAGCCAGCTGTGCCTGGGCGCGATGATGTTCGGCGCTGCCGGCAACCCCGACCACGACGACGCGATCCGCATCATCCACCGGGCGCTTGATGCCGGGATCAACTTCATCGACACCGCCGACGCGTATTCCGCCGGCGAGTCAGAGCTGATCGTCGGCAAGGCGCTCGCCGACGGGCGGCGCGAACACGTCGTGCTCGCGACCAAGGTGGGGCTGCCGTTCGACGAGAGCCCCAACCACCGCGGCGCTTCCCGGCGGTGGATCACCGAGGCGGTCGAAGGCTCGCTGAAGCGGCTGCAGACCGACTGGATTGACCTCTACCAGCTACACGTTCCCGATCCGAACACCGACATCGACGAGACCCTCGGCGCACTCTCTGACCTGGTGCGTGCGGGCAAGATCCGCTCGTTCGGCGCGTCGAAGCTGCCCGCCTCTCAGATCGTCGAGGCCCAGTGGACCGCCGAACGCCGCGGCCACGGACGGTTCCGCACCGAGCAGCCCCCCTACTCCCTCCTGACCCGCGCGATCGAGTACGACGCACTGCCGACCTGCCTGCGCCACGGCATGGGCGTGTTGACCTACAGCCCACTCGCCGGCGGCTGGCTATCGGGCAAGTACCGCAAGGGCGCGGAGGTCAGCGGACCTGGCTCAGCCGCCCGCGCCCAGCGCTTCCCCGGGGTCTATGACTCAGCCAATCCGGCCAACGCGACCAAGCTCGACGCCGCCGACGCACTCGGCGCACTTGCCGACGAAGCCGGGCTCACCCTGATCCAGATGGCGATCGCGTTCGTCACCCGCCACCCCGCGGTCACCTCCGCGATCATCGGCCCGCGCACCATGGAGCACCTGGACACCTACCTCGCCGCCGACGGGATCCACCTGTCAGACGATGTGCTCGACCGTATCGACCAGATCGTCCCCCCGGGAGTCACGATCAATGCCGCCGACAACATGTGGGCCCACAGCACCACCGCGCTGAGCGCCGCGTTCCGCCGCCGGTAGTGCAACCCCGTTAGCAGGATTTGACAACGGTTGGCGGGTGTGTGGGGGCGTGAACCACGATCGCGAGGGCGTGATCAGCGCCGAGCGAGGGTCGGAGTCAGGCACCTGGTCGAGTAACGCGACCCACAGTCGCGTTACTCGACCAGGTCCCGAGCCGCGGGTTGCGAGCACCAGCGTCGACGCATGATGCCCGCGCCGCCCTGCGCAGAGCGATCGAACGCCCGCGCCGGGTTCGGCGCCGCGTACGGCTACCGTTCGCGACGCGGAGCATCGCGCTCGTTCCGGCCGCCCTGCTGGCAGCGATGGTCGCGACGGGGGCTGCCGCAACAGTGGCGCTCGTCAGCGCGAGCCCGACCACGTTGTTCGAGCACAACGCCGGCCGCTTCGGCAATCCCGCCGAGATTCACCAGACGGTGATCCCGTCAACGGTCCGCAAGATGAACGCCTACGAGGTTCCCGGGATCGGTGAGGGCGGAGACTCAGACCACCCGACTCACCGCCCACCGCTCGCGGTCCATGCGCCACCGGCACTCGATCCCGACCTCGGCGGGGGCCTCGGTCTCGTCCGGAAGCTCGGCGACGAGCCAGAAGCCCAGCTTCCTGGGCACGCCCGCGCTCGCGACGTTGGCCTTGTCGTGATGGATCTCGACGTGCGTGATGTTCACCAGCGACAGCGCGGCGTCGGTCAACAGCCGCGCGACAGCCGTGGCCAGGCCTTGCCTCGTGAACCGCGGGTGGATCCAGTAGCCCAGCTCGAGCCCGTCGGGCGCAATCCGCCGATGCAGCCCGCAACCCCCGACCACGCGGTCCTCGACGAACGCGCCGAGCACGACGTCCCCGCCGCCCGACCACTCACGTCCGAACGCGGCAAGCATCGACCGGCGCTGCTCGATTGTCAGCGGCTCGTCTACAGCCCAGCTCATCCAGGGCCGCAGGTGAGAAACGCTCTCGGCAACCGCCGCCGACAAGATCTCGGCGTCCTCGGGCAGCCACCGGCGCAGAAGCAGCCCGTCCGCACCGGCGATGCGCTCGGGAAGGATCGGGACGCCCACCGCAACATATCCAAGCAAACGGTGCCCGCAAGAGCCCAGGACCGGGCTGATCGAGCGCCGGCCGTGAACGGCGCCCCCGATCCGTACTCTTCCGAAGTCCGGCGCGGCAGATCCCCGATGACCACGACCCGGCGCGCTCGGAGAATGAGTCGATGCTCGTTACAGAGGCCACAGTCCAGGTGTCGTCTTGACCACGATCGAGCCCAGGAGGATCATCCTCCACGGCCGCTGCGTGAGCTACGTAAAGGAGGGCAGCGGCCCGGTGCTCCTGCTGATCCACGGGATGGCCGGTACCTTGCGGAACTGGCAGGAGGTGGTCGAGCCGCTGGCGCAGCACTACACGGTGATCGCGCCAGACCTGCCCGGGCACGGCGGGTCGGCGCCCGGCGCCGGTGACTACTCGCTCGGCGCGTTCGCGTCGGGACTACGCGATCTGCTGCTCGCGCTCGGGCACGAGCGCGCCACGCTCGTCGGGCACTCACTCGGCGGCGGGATCGCGATGCAGTTCGCCTATCAGTTCCCCGAAGCGACCGAGCGCCTCGTGCTCGTCTCCAGCGGCGGACTCGGGCCCGAGGTGAGCCCGGTCCTGCGCGCGGCAGCGCTACCGGGAGCGGACCTGTTCATCGCCGCGACCGCCGCGCTGGGGAGCACGGTTGGGAGCAAGGTCGCACGCGTCCTCGGGTTTGCCGGGCTGCGGCCGACAGCGGACGTCGCAGAGGTCGCGCGTGGCTACGCATCGCTCGTCGATCGCGACCGCCGAGCCGCCTTCCTCGCCACGCTCCACGGGGTCGTCGGCACCCACGGCCAGCGCGTGTACGCCGGCGACCGGCTCTATCTCGCCGAGGGCATGCCCGTCATGATCGCGTGGGGTGCGCGCGACCCGATCATCCCCGTCCAGCATGGCGAGGACGCGCACGCGGCGATTCCCGGCAGCCGCCTCGAGGTCTTCGAGGGAGTCGGACACCTGCCGCAACTCGAGGCTCCGGGGCACTTCATCGCCGTGCTCGAGAAGTTTGTCGCCGAGACCGAGCCGTCTCAGTTCGACTCAGAGCTGTGGCGGAGCCGCCTTCGCATAGCGAGCGGCCAACCTTAACCGCGGGCACCGGGCGCCGGTCCAGGCCTGGTGGTCCCGGGCCGTGGCCACTTAGCCTGGATCCACCGATCCAGGCTTAGACTGGGCGCCATGCAGGCCGCGGCGAGGGCGCCCTCACGTCGGCGTCAGGTAGCACTGCTCGCACTCGCGGCGGGCCTGTCTGGTTTTACGCTGCTGCGGGCGATCTCGCCCAACGACGAGGGACTGATGCTCCAGGCGGGCGCTCGCATCGCAGCCGGCGAGTTGCCCTACCGCGACTTCTGGACCAACTACCCCCCAGGCCAGGAGCTCGTGCTCGCGGGCCTCGACAAGGTGTTCGGCGTGTCGATGCTCAGCTGGCGGATCATGCGCGTCGCCGTCGACGCGACCGTCTCGCTGCTCGGCTACCGGCTGACACGGCGACTGGCACCGGAGCGGCTGGCCCTGCTCGCGTGGGTAGCCGTGGCCGGCGCGATGGCATGGCCGACAGGGCCGGGGCCAGATCCGCCCGCGCTCGGGCTCGCGTTCGCCGCACTGCTTCTGGCACCGCGCAAGCCGCTCCTGGCCGGCGCGCTCGCCGGTCTATCCGTGTTCTTTCGGATCGAGATCGGAGCGGCGGCCGCACTCGGCGTCATCCTGACCGTGCCCGCGGGATCCCGCGTTCACGCCGCGATCGCGGCGGCGACCCTCGCCGCGGTCTCGCTCGGCCCGTTCTTCGCCGCCGACCCCGCGGCGATGTGGCACGACACGATCGGGTTTCTCGCGATCCAGCATCTCCAGCGCCTGCCCTTCCCGCTGGATTTCCACGGCTCGCTCCGACCAAGCAAGCTGATCGAGTTCTACTTCCCGTTGATCCTGATCCTCGGCTCGGGGTTGTGGCTGATCGCGGCCGTGAGCGAAAGACGGACGGGACGCGGCACCCTCGCCCTCGCGCCCTTGGCGGTCGTCGGCGTCGGCTACCTGCTCGGCCGCACCGACGAGTTCCATCTGCTGCCGCTGTCGGCGGTGCTGGCAGTGATGCTCGCCGGCGCCGCGGCGGTCGAGCGGCGACTCGCAGTTCGGTTCGCGCTGCTCGTCGGCCTCGCGCTGATCGCAATCAATGGTCTGGAGCGACGGGCGGGGCAGGCGCTCCACCCGCCCGCGTCGGCCGCCGTGCCGGGCCCGGCCGGCGACGGCGTGCAGACCTCCCCTGCCGACGCCCGCGCGCTGCGCGAGCTGATCGCGACCGTCAACTCGCTCACCGCACCGGGCGCGCCGATCTTCGTCGCAAACCCCCGCTTTGATCTCGTCCGCGTCGGCGATCCACTGCTTTACATCATCCTCGGACACCCGAACCCGACGCGCTACGACGTGATGCAGCCCGGAGTCGTGACCACGGCGCCGGTCCAGCGCGAGATCATCCGTTCGCTACGGCGCAGCCACACACGCCTCGTGGTGCGCTGGCTCGATCCGACGGCGGACTCGCCCGAGCCGGGCGGCGCCGGTCGCTCGAGCGGCGTCCACATCCTCGACCGTTACCTGGCGGCCAACTTCCACCGCTACGCCACCTTCGGCTACTACGAGGTGCTCGTCCCTACGATCCCCCCACGATGACGGAGGGATCCGCCCAGCCGGTGGTCGCGCCGCTGGTGGTCGCTCAGCCGGTGGTCGCGCCGCCGCCGGGGCATCCGCGGTTCGCGCTCGTCGATTCGCTACGCGCGATCGCGGCGATCAGCGTGCTCCTCACCCACACCGGGTTCGCAACCTCGGCGATCACCAACCCGACCTACGGGGCGTACGTGGGCCGCCTCAACGTCGGCGTGACGGTCTTCTTCGTGATCTCGGGCTTCCTGCTCTACCGCCCGTTTGCCGCCCATCGTCTGCTGAGCGCGCCCGCGACACGCGTCCGCGACTACGCCCGCCGCCGGCTGCTGCGGATCGTGCCCGCCTACTGGCTCGCGCTCACGGTGCTCGCGATCTTCCCGGGCCTCCCGGGCGTGTTCACGAATCACTGGTGGATCTACTACGGGTTCCTGCAGGTCTACAACGACGGCACGATCCTGAAGGGGATCGGGCCCGCATGGACGCTCTGCGTAGAGATCACTTTCTACGCGTTCCTGCCGGTCTACGCGGTCGCGCTGGCGCGCTGCCTGCGGCGGGCCGGCCTGCGCCGGCAGGTGCAGGCCGAGCTCGTGCTGTTGGCGGTGATCTCGGTCGCCGCGGTCTGGTACCGCTACTGGCTGACCGTCCACGCACCGATCAGCCCGATGCTGTTCGCGCTGCCGACGCAGATCGACTGGTTCGCGGCCGGTATGGCGCTCGCGGTTCTCAGCGTTGCCTCGCAGGCGACGATCAGGCCGTGGCCCGCGATGCGAATCGTCACGCGCCGGCCCGTGCTCCCGTGGGCCGTGGCGGCGGCCGCCTTCTGGGCCGTCTCGAAGCTCGTGACGGGACCCCACCAGATCGATCTCTTCGGTCACGAGGCACTGATTTTCACCCCTGGCGAGGATCTGGCACAGCACATTCTCTACACCGTCGTCGGCGCCGCGCTGGTCGTGCCTGCGGTCTTCGGCGCCGACGGCGGCGGGCGGGTCCGCAGCATCCTGGCCGACCGCCGTCTCGCATGGCTCGGGCTGATCTCGTACGGCATCTATCTGTGGCAGTCACCGCTGCTCGAATGGGTGTGCCAGCCGTCGGGGACGGACATCGTCACCAGGTGCCGCTTCCACGGCGCCGGCCTGTTCCAGAGCTTCCCGTTCCTGTCCTTGACCTTGCTCAGCGCGGTGATCGTGATCGCCTGCGCTGCCACCAGCTACTACCTCCTCGAGCGACCGCTGCTGCGCCTGAAGTACCGGCGCTCTCCGCCCGCGCCCCCGCGGGAGCTGGCGACCGCCGACGGATGAGCCACCGCCGACGGATGAGCGACCGCCGAGCGATGAGCGACCGCCGAGCGATGAGCGACCGCCGAGCGATGAGCGACCGGTTCTCCTTCCCGCGCTCCGAGCTGCGGCGGCGCACGCTGCGAGGGGTCCTGATCACCGGCGGATTCCTGGTCGTGATCGACGCCCTCGTGCTCATTCAGGGGCTCATCGTCACGCGCTTGCTGGGACCAAGCGAGATCGGGCTCTACGGCATCGTGTCGACGTTCGTCGTGTCGATCGTCGCGCTCAAGCGGGTCGGGATAGACGAGGCGTTCGTGCAGCAGGATGAGCTCGACCAGGAGGCCGAGTTCCAGCGGGCGTTCACGCTCGAGCTGGTGGTCGGGGCGGTCTTCACCGCGATCATCTGCGCGCTCGCGCCGGCAGTGGCTGCCGTGTACCGGGATTCCCGCCTGACGGCGCTCACGCTGGCGCTGGCGTACCTGCCGCTCACGTTCGCACTCCAGGCCCCGATCTGGGTCTTCTTCAGGCGGATGCAGTACGCCCGCCAGCGCTCGCTACAGGCGATCCAGCTGCTGGTCGGACTCGTCGTCACGCTGCCGCTGGCCGCGGCGACCACGCTCGGCGTGTGGAGCATTGTGATCGGGCAGGTCGCGGGGTACTTCGCTGCGATCGCGGTCGGCCTCGCTCTCAGCCCTTACCGGCTGCGGTTGCGATACGACCGCGCCGCCGCGCAGCGGTACCTGCGCTTCTCTGGGCCGGTCATGGTCGCGACTCTCGGCGCGCTCATGGTCGCCCAGGGCCAGCAGCTCGCGTTCAAGCTCGAGGGTGGGCTCGCGGCGGCGGGCTTCATCACGCTCGCGGTGACCCTGACCCGATACGTCGACCGCGCCGACCAGATCGTCACCGCCAGCATTTACCCCGCCATCTGCGCGATCCAGGACCGGCCGGACGCACAAGCGGAACTGTTCGTCAAATCCAACCGGGCGACGCTGGCGTGGGTGCTGCCGTTCTCGGCGGGCGTGGTGCTGTTCGCCCCCGATCTGGTCCGGTTCGTGCTCGGTCCGCGCTGGCATCCCGCGATCGTGCTCTTACAGGGCCTTGCGGTGGCCGGCGCGATCGGGCAGCTCGGCTTCAATTGGTTCTCGTTCTACCGTGCCCGCGGACAGACGGGACCACCCGCCGTCGAGGCCCTGGTCGGCGCCGCCGCGTTCCTCGCGCTCGCCGTCCCGGGCCTGATTGTTGACGGCTCTGACGGCTTTCTCGCCGGCCGGCTGGCCGCGGTCACGATCGCCGTAGGCGTCCGCTGGCGTTACGTTCGGCGCCTGCTGCCCGGCGTGCGGGCGTGGGCGCTGTTGACTCCTGCACTGCTGCCACTTGTGATCGCGATCGCGGCGGTTGGTGCCGTGCGGGCCGGTTTGTGGGGTGGCTACCGCAGCGTCTGGCAGGCGCTGGCCGAGGCGGTCCTGTTCTGCGGCGTCTACATCGCGCTCGTGATGCGCCGCGAGCGAGACCTGATCGCCGAGTTGCGGGACGCGCTGCGATGAGGCGCCACTGGGCGCAGCGGGGGACGCCCCTCGCGCTCGCTCTTGCCTCGTTCGTTCTCGCGTTCGTTCAGCGACCCGGCGTTGTCGTCGCCGACACGAAGATCAACCTCTATGTGTCCAGCTCGCGGTTTCTCTCTGACGTCGTGTCGGCGTGGAACCCGAGCGGCTCGCTCGGCGCCGTGTTCAGCGGGCAGTACAGCGGCTACCTGTTCCCGATGGCGCCGTTCTATGCGCTCGGGCACGCGGCCGGACTGCCGACGTGGGTCGTGCAACGACTCTGGCTGGGTGCCCTGTTCGCGCTTGGCGCTTGGGGGGTCGTGCGGCTGATCGACGTGCTCTACTCGCGCGAGCGAGGGATCGCGCACGTCACCGCTGCGGCGATGTTCATCGTCAACCCGTACGTGGTCACCTACGTCGACCGGACGTCGATCGCGCTGCTCAGTTACATGCTGCTGCCGTGGATGCTGGTAGCGGTCCATGAGGGGCTGCGCGATCCGCGTGGTTGGCGCTGGCCGGCGCTGTTCGCGCTGTTCGTGACGGCCGCCGGGGGCGGCGTCAACGTCGCGGTCCTGGCGTTCGTGCTGCTCGGCCCGGTGCTGCTGATCGGGTACGAGCGGCTGCTCGGCGGTGTCGGCGGTGGTGCGGTTGGGCCGTTCCTGGCGCGACTGGTGCCGCTCACGGCGCTGGCGTCGCTGTGGTGGGTGGCCGGCGTGGCCATCGCCGCGGTCCACGGACCGAACTTCCTCCAGTTCACCGAGCAGCCCGGCTCGATCTGGAACACGACCAGCCTCACGGAGAGCCTGCGCCTGATGGGGCTATGGACGAGCTACTTCGGCCAGAGCTTCACCGGCGCAGCGCGCCCGTACGTCTCCGACGGCGCCGTCATGCTCTACCAGCCGCTGGTAGTGGCAGCGTCGCTGCTGATCCCGGGCCTCGCGCTCGCCGGACTGACATGGACCCTGCGCCGTCGCTACGCGCCCTTCCTGCTCACGATGGTCCTCGTTGGGCTGGTGCTGATGAGCGCCGGCTTTCCGAACGGGACGCTGCTCCGCCACGGGCTCGACTTCACCTACTACCACTTCAGCATTGTCCAGTTCCTGCGCACGACCTACAAGGCCGGCCCGCTGGTCGCGCTCGGACTCGCCTGCCTGGGCGGGATCGGAGCGGCCGCGCTCGCGGGGCGACTGCACTCGCGGCGTATGGGGGCGACCGCCGCGCTCGCCACGGGGGTGGGACTGCTTGCGCTCGCCGCTTGGCCACTGATCCGCGGCCAAGCCCTGGACGGGCAGCTGGCATTGCCACATGGAGTCCCGAAGGCCTGGCAGGCGGCTGCACGCAGCCTCGACCAGACCCTGCCGGCCGGCGATCGCGCGATGGTTCTGCCCGGGCAGCTGTTCGCGTACTACAACTGGGGTGACACGGTTGACCCGATCCTGCCGGCGCTGACCTCACGGCCGGTCGCGGTCAGATCGATCACCCCGTTCGCCAACTTCCGCTCGGTCAGCCTGCAGTGGGGGGTCGACGCACTGATCACGCAGCAGCGGGGGTATCCTGGGGAGCTACGCCCCCTGCTCGATCTGCTCGGCGTCGAGCAGGTGATCTCCGGCTCGGACGACGATCTGGCCCAGAGCGGGGCGCTGTCGCCCGCGGATGCGGCACGCGCGCTCGCGACGCAGGGACTCGCGGTCCCGACCCGCTCGTACGGGCCCGAGCGCACCGTCGAGCCGACGCCAGGAACACTCGCACCCGCTGTCAAGCTCCCCGAGGTCCGCAGCTACACCGTCGCGACCGGCGGGATGGTGCGCGTCGTGCCACGCGCGGAGCCGACGATTCTTGACGGTGACGGGGGCGGCGTAATCGACATGGCCGCGCTCGGCGCACTCCACCCCGGCCGCGCGCTGCTCTACGCGGCCGACCTCTCGCCTGGACAGATCCGCTCGGCCGCGCGCTCGGGCGCCAACTTCGTGATCTCCGACTCCAATCGCAGGCAGGTGCTGATCACCTCGAGCCTGTTCCAGAACACGGGGCCGGTGTTCGGTCCCTCAGATCCGATCTCGGTCGACTCGGCGGTACTCGACCCCTTTCCGGCGCAGGGCACCGACGCCCAGACGGTCGAGCAGCTCGGCGGGGGCGTCAGCTTCGTCCGTGCCCCGTACTCCCCCGGGTTCCCCCAGTTCCCCGAGCACCGGCCGTTCGCGGCGATCGACGGCAATCTGTCGACCGAGTGGCTCGCCGACCGGCACCTCGACGCCTCTCGGCGCTATCTCCAGGTCGGCTTCTCACGGCCGCGGACCGTGTCCTACGTGGACTTGATGCCCTACGACAGCCCACGCGCCACCGTTCCCGCGGTCACTGTCAACGGGCGTTACTTTCGCATCCACCCGGGGTTCAACCATCTCGTCCTGCACCTCCGCCACGTCTCGATGCTGCAGGTCAACCTCGACGGCGTCACCCATCCGCGGGTGGCGGCGGGTGGGGGCGGGGGCATCGTCGAGCTGAGGATCCCGGGCGTCCACCCGAGCGAGACCCTGCGCCCGCCGGTTTTGGAAACGCACGCACTGGACGGGGTGGATCTCCGCGCCGACTCGCTCACCTTCCTGTTCCAGCGCACCACCGGCGACGATCCGTTCGAGCGCCAGCCGATCGAGCCCGATCCCGAGATCGGGGATGTGCACGAACCCGGCGACGCGGAGACCGTGCTGGCGCGCAGCTTCCAGATCCCCGCCGCGCGCTCGTGGCGCGCGGACGCCTGGGTGAGCGCATCCTCAACCGCCCCCGACTCCGCGTTCGACCGGCTGGCCGGATACCGCGGCCCTGACAGCTTCGAATCCTCGGGACGTTTCGAGGGCGAGCCCCGGTACCGCGCCTCGTCCGCGTTCGGCGGCACGGGATGGATCGGAGAGTGGCTGCCTGGTCATCGGGCGTGGATATCCGTGCGCTCGACCCGGCAGCTCACGGCCGGCCGCCTCCGCCTCGCCGCGTCCGCCGAGATCGTGCGGCGGCCGACGCTTGTGCGCCTGGAATACGACGGCGGCGTGACGGCGGCGCTGCCGGTGGAGGCGGACGGCACGGTGACACTGCCGCGGACGATCCGGTCGCGCAGCTTCCGGCTGGACATCCTCGCCGCCGCCTTCCCGCGCGGCACGAGCGCGTTCGACCGCCGGCGCCGTGCGGTCGGGATCGGTCGGATCGCCGGGATCGCCGGCCTTGGGTCGGTCCGGATCCCGCGCCGCGGCCCGCTGCGCAGCGGGTGCGACGGACCGCTGCTACGAGTCGCGGGCGCAGAGATCAGGCTCACCGCCCGGGGGACGATCCAGCAGCTTGACAGCGGTGGCCCGCTACGCGCGAGCTCGTGTGAACGCGCGGTCCACCTGCCCGCGGGGCAGGTGGTGCTACGAGGTCAGGCCGGTCCGCTGCTCGTCGACCTGCTGGCACTACGCTCGCCGGCCCCCGAACCGCCGGTCGTCACTCGCGGCCCGTCGTGGCTGGTGCTCGGGGAGAGCTACGACAGCGGCTGGCGCGCAACCTGCGACGGGCACTCCCTGGGCGCGCCGATCCCGATCCAGGGGTACGCGAACGGTTGGCCGCTCGACCGAAGCTGCAGAACCCTCGATTTCGACTACGGCCCGGACAGCACGCTCCTGCTCGCAGATCTGATCTCCGGCGCCGTCGTCGCGGCGCTGGTGTTGCTCTTGATCGTGCTCGCTGCCCGCCGGCGCCGGGCCTGGCCTGGGGCCGGACCCGACCGCCCGGGCGACCTGGCCTCCGGCGGGCCGCCGCGCAGGTGGCAACCGGGACGCGCGATCGCCGCCGGGGTAGCGGCCGCGGCGGTGCTCGGGTTCGTGTTCGCGCTCCGGGCCGGAGTGGTACTCGGCCCGCTCCTGGCGCTCGCGCTCTGGCGCGGAGTACGCCCCGGAGCCGCGACACGCCTCGCGGGCGCGCTATTGGTGGTCGTGGTACCGGCGATCTACCTCCTCTTCCCTGCACCAAACCTCGGCGGCTTCAACCCGAATTACCCCAACGACCAGATCTACGCGCACTTCGCCGCGGTGCTCGCTGTGTGCGCGCTCGGATTCGCGCTCGTGCGGGTGGTCGTCGCCGCGCGCGGTCCGCAGGACCCCGCGGTCAGTGCGGCCAGGAGCCCGAGCGATGCCCGAGCAGGCGAGCCGCCTTCGGCAGACCGGCCAGGAGCAGAACCTTGAGGGCGAGGTTGCGTCCGAACCACGGCAGCTCTCGCATCGCCGCGAGCAGCTCGCGAGCGAGCGCCCGCCGCGACATCGGCGTCGTGCGCTCGTAATCGGCGAGCGAGCCGACACGGCCGCGATAGCGCCAGCCGTCGCGGCCGATCACCTCGCAGGCCAGCGCCAGCGTCACCCCGATCGACGAGAACGAGTCGTGCACCAGCAGCCTGCCGCCGGCCGGCACCCGCGAGCCCCAATCGCGCAGGTCGCTCCGAGCCGGCCTGAGGCGATGGGCCCCGTCGACGAACAGCAGCTCGACCGGGCCCGTGACCGTGTCGAGGGCCTGCTGCGAGGGTCGGCGCACGTGTCGCACGCGCTCGGCCACCTGCGCCCGTTCGAGGTTGGCATGGAACGACTCGTGGTCGGACTCCCCCAGCTCCGCCCGCGGACTTACCTCCTGCGGCCCTCGATCGCCGCCAAGATGCGGGTCGATCGCCACCACCTCGACGCCGGCCGCCGCTGCCAGCGCCAGCACGATCGTCGAACGGCCCTGGAAGCTGCCGATCTCGACGATCACCGCAGGTGACTGCGGCACGCGTGCGGCCTCCCACAGTCGCCCGGCTTGCGCCGGTGTGAGCCAGCCTTCGACCGGCTCGATCGCCGCCAGCACGGACGCGAGATCCGCCCCGGGGACCGAACGGGACGTGTTGCGGGCTCGGGCGCTCACGCCGCGCGGCCGGCGGGCAGGCGCTCCCGCAGGCGTACTCGGAGCCTGCGCGGCGCCGTCGAGGCGGCGGCGTCGAGCACGGCCAGGTTGGCGGTCGCCGTCTGCTCCCAGGTGAATTCGCGCGACCGGGACCGCGCGGCCTCGCCGAGGCGCCGCCGGCGCTCCGGTGAGCGAATGAGCTCCGAGACCCTCGCGGCCAGCTCCTCAGCACCGTCCGCGAGCACGCCCGTCTCCCCGTCGACGATCGATTCAGGCAACCCGCCGACGCGGAGGGCTGCGCTCGGCGTGCCCCGGGCTGCGGCCTCGAGCACGGTCAAGCACCATCCTTCGGCCGAGGAGGCGGTCAGCGTCACCCAGGCCGTGTCGTAGAGCTCGGCCTTGCGGCGCTCATCGACGAAACCATGCAGCGTCACCCGGTCGCGCAGGCCGCGGCGCTCGATCTCGGTCTCGAGCGCGGCCCGGTGAGAACCGTCGCCGGCGATCTCGAGCGCCGCCTCGGGAATCTTCTCGAGCACGTCGAGAACGACCTCGATCCGCTTGTACTGCTTCAGGCGGCCGAGGTAGAGGAGGGTCGGCACCGGTCCTTTGGGCGACGGCGAGAACGGCAGCTCATCCACTCCCAGGTAGACAACGTGGATATTGCATGCAGGCACACCGAGCGCGACCAGATCGCGACGGGCGGCCTCGGAGATCGTCAGCATCGGCGTGCCGCTGTACAGGTAGCGCAGTGGAAGGCTTTCGAGCAGTTCGGCCGCGACCCGTCCGCGCCGGCCGAGCTCGTGGACGTAGTGCTCCCGATGCACGTGGTGACAGAGGGCCACCCGCGGCACCCGCAGCCGTGGCCATAACGGGGTGTAGAACGCGATCCCGTTGATGACCTCGAGGATCACGTCGGCGTCCCGGCCCAGGCCGCGCGCCGTGACCGCCCACGCGGCTCGCGGGAACACGGTCAGTCGTGTGCCCATCCGGTGGATTTCTAGGTGTGCGCGTGGACGCTCGAGCCGTTTGGCGCCCGGGTAGTCGCCGGCGATGATCGTGACGCGATGCCCCCAGTCGAGCCAGCGTGTCACCTGACCGTGAAGGTTCGTGCCGGTCCCACCGGCTTCGGGGTGCGTCCAGTCCCGGTCGGTGAGGATCAGGATATGTCTCCGGTTCGCTGGGATGCTGGACACGCCGCAGTCAACGTAGCCGAGGCGACCACCTCGGTCCACCCCGATCGATTAGCTTCCCCGTATCGGGGTGAAATGCTGACAGCGGCGGCTTCCGGTGGTTCGGCGCTCGAGCGGCCCCACGGCCTGCGCCGAGCGGCGGCACTGTGGCGCCTGTTCCGCAGCGAGCAATCGGACCCGGCCCCCTTCTACCGGCTGCTCGCCCTCGAAGCCGCGGAGGATCTCGACCGCCGCTATGGCCCGTTGCGGGGGACGACGATCGTCGATCTCGGCTGCGGCCCCGGCTACTACACCGATGCTCTGCGCGACCTCGGCGCGACCGTGATTCCGGTAGACAACGACCCAGTGGAGATGCGGCTCGCCGGCGAGCCACCCCTCGGAGCGCTGATCGCGGACGCCGGCGATCTGCCACTCGAGGACGCGAGCATTGACGGCGCATTCTGCTCGAACCTGCTCGAGCACACCCCGAGCGCAGATCCGGTGTTGCGAGAGATCGAGCGGATCCTGCGACCGGGGGGCTGGGGCTACATCTCGTGGACGAACTGGTACTCGCCGTGGGGCGGGCACGACATGAGCCCCTACCACTTCCTCGGACCCAGGCTCGGACCGGCGCTGTACGTGCGCCGGCACGGGCCGCCGCGGAAAAACCCCTACGGCGCGGGTCTGTGGGCGTGTCACATCGGCCCCACCCTGCGTCTCGTGCGAGCGCGCCGGGCGCTGTGCATCGAGCGCGTCGAACCGCGGTACTGGCCGCGGCTGGCTGTCATCACCCGGATACCCGGTATCCGCGAGCTGCTGACCTGGAACTGCGTGATCAGGGTCAGGAAGGTCTAGACGATCTGCGACCGATGCCCGCCGGCCCTCGGGCCTCTGAACGGGCGTCGCGGCACGGCCTCCTCGATCGAGACCGTTGCCGCCGCACGGAGGGTGCGGCGCCCACGCAGCGCTGCGGGCAGCATCGGCAGGACGGCGGCCGCGGCCGACAGCTGGTTACGGAGGCGGCGCTCGAGCAGCGCGTGGTACGCCCATGCCGCCTGGCGGTAGGCGACGAACGGCAACCAGCGCGGCGGGAACGCCTTCGCCACCAGCAGCAGCGTGTTGCGCTCCACCAGGAAGAGGAGACCATTGGGAAGCCGGCCGGCAGAGCTTTCGCCCGCGTGCAGCGCGACGGCCGGCTCGTACAGGCAGCGCCAACCGGCGAGGCGCAGGCGCAGCGAGAGGTCGACGTCCTCGAGGTAGGCGAAGTAGCGCTCGTCGAAACCGCCGGCCGAGAGCACCGCCGAGCGGCGGTAGAGCGCGGCGCCGGCACAGGCCCCGAACACCTCCCCGGACGTGTCCCAGCGCCCGTCGTCGCGCATGAAGCGCCCTCGCTGCTCGCAGACGCCGTCGCGCCTGAGGACGTCGCCCGCGTCGTACACCCGCCCGGGGTCGCTCAGGGACAGCATCTTGCACGCCACCGCCGCCGCGCCGGCGTCGGCTGCGAGCGCGCTTGCCGTCCGTGCCAGCCAGTCGGGCGCGAGCACGATGTCGGTGTTGAGCAGCGCGACGAGGCTGCCGCAAGCCTCGCGCAGGCCGCGGTTGGCGGCATGCGCGAAGCCGGTGTTGCGAGCGAGCGCGACCACACGGACCCCGGGATGCTCGCCCTGCAGGTAGGCGAGCGACCCGTCCTCGGAGCCGTTGTCGACGACGATCACTTCAGCCGGGGCGAGCTGCTGCGCAGCGATGCTTTCCAGCAGCGCCGGCAGCCAGGCGCGACCGTTCCAGTTCGGCACCACGACGGAGACGGAATCCTTCATCGCTGTGGCGCGGTGATCGAGGATGATTGGGTCATGCGCGCTCGCGTTGCCGTCTTGGTGCTCGCCGTGCTCGTCTGCGCCTGGTTCGCACTCCAGATCCGCGAGTCGCGCGAGACAGATCGCGTGACCGCGATCATCTCGAGCTCGGCCAAGCTGAGCAGAGCGCAGTCGAGCACGGCGCGGTCCTTGCTCGAGAACGCCAAGCTGCTGAACCCCGACACGGCGGTCACGGTGCTCCGGGCGCGGCTTGCGCTCGGGGAGGGCGATCCCGCCGCAGCGAGGCAGATCCTGGCCGGAGTGCTCGCGCAGGAGCCGATGAACCTGAGCGCCTGGGCCTGGATGGTGCGGGCATCGCAGGATGACCCGCACGAGCGCCTGATCGCATTCGCCCACGTCCTGCAGCTCGTGCCCAAGGTACCGCCGCCGCCCTGATCCCGGACCCGCGTCACTGCGGCACGCCCGCCTGCGCGCCCCTACGTCCGAGCTCCGCCTGCGCGAGCAGAGAGCCCGCGAGTACGAGCCCGATCAGTGTCACGGCAGGCATCTCCCAGTCCCAGTCGAGCGGCGCATGCGCGGCGTATACGACGACGCCGGCAATCGGGCCCGCCGCCAGCGCCGGGGCGGCCCGGTAGGCCTCGCGGGCGGCGAGCGCGATCCCGCCGACGAAGGCCGCCAGCAGCACCACGCCGACGAGCCCGAGCTCGGCCGCGGTCTGCAACGGAAGCGAGTGGGCGTCCTCGGCGTAGTCGTCAAAGGGACGGTGGCTGAGCCAGTAGACGGCCCAGCCGCCGGCGCCGATCCCCCGCAGTGGCTGAGCGGCGAAAGCATCGATGGCTACGCGCCAATACGCGTAACGGTTGCTCTGGAGTGACACGTACCGCGTCGCCCCCGGGCTGAGTGGCTGGCTGGTGTGCTCCTTGGCGCCGGCAACGACGGCCAGACTGAACCCCGCGCAGATGATCGCGAGCGCGATCACCGGTGCGCGCCTCGGAAGTCGCACCGGTGACGTGCCCGTCCTCGCAAGCGCCCAGCCGGCCGCTGCGGCGCCGAGCACGACGAGCAGCGCCAGCACGAGCGTGATCGCGCCCTGGCGCTCCCGTATGGCGAGCCCGCCGGCGAGCGAGGTGACGCCGCGGAAGGGTGCGGCGGCAGCCGCCGCGAGCGCACCTGCGGCGATCGCCAGCAGCACGCCGCGTACCTGCTCTCGCGTCGGCGCCGCGACGACAAGCGCCACGAGGCCCGCCGCGCAGGCGAACAGCGCCCCGCGGGAGAAGCTCAGATAGAGGCCCATCCCGAGTGGCGCGCACGCAGCCGCAGCCGCCGCCCGCAGCCGTGGCGGGCGGTCCGCGTCGCCGGCCAGGTGGGCGCACAGCACGAGGCCGATCGCCGCGACCTCGCCCATCGCGTTCCAGTATGTGAGCGGTTGCTCGAGTCGGCCCTGCGCGGTGATCGACCGGGAGAAGCTCAGCAGTCCCGGTGCCAGCCGTTCTGAGATGCCGTACCCGATCACCACCAGCGCGCCCCCGGCAAGCGCAGGCTCGACCGCCGCGAGCGCAGGACGCGCGCGCAGCAGCGCAGCCGCGGCGAGCAGCACCCCCGTGTACGTGACCACGATCTGGCCCGCGTCGTAGGCACCGCCCGCCGTCGGTGCCCACAACGCCGACGCCAGCGTCCACACCGCGAGCAGCGAAAGACCGGCGAGCGCCACCACACTCCACCGGTGGCGGGGCAGCGGACGGTCGCACACAATCATCGCGACAGCTACCGCCGCCCACGCGATCAGCCCCGCCCATACACGTGGCCCCTCGAAATATCCGCCCGCGAAGAAGGCGAGCACGGTCGGCCCGGCGAGCAAGGCAACGCGAGCACCGGTCAGGGCAGCGATGCGCGCGGCTGCGGGCCAGCGCTCCACCGAGCGGCTAACCCGAGATTTCCCTGGACGCACGCCGAGCGAGCCGCGCGGATCGCAACGGCCTGCGGTAGCTAACGGTGCGTGCGTCCACCGCAGCGGCGCCGTCGACCTCGAGCCGGAAGTTGGCCTGGAAGTTGGCGCGCGAGAAGCGCGCCGCATTGCGCACACACGCGCCCGGGTCGACGGCGCCGTCATCGAACTCCGTGACCGCCAGCGCGAGCTCGTCCGCACCGCCAGAGAAGAAGCATCCGGTCACGCCGTCCTCGATCGTCTCCAGTGCCCCGCCCTCGCCACGCGCGATCACCGGCCGCCCCGCGGCCTGCGCCTCGACCGCCGCGATCCCGAACTCCTCGACGGATGTCACCACGAGCGCTCGCGCGCGCTGGACGATCTCGGCCACCGCCGCGTCGGGCGCCCTGCCGCTGAAATGGATCGTCGGCCCGGCACTGCGACGCAGGCTCCGCGCGTCGGGGCCGTCGCCGACGACGACCAGCGGCAGGCGCAAGATGTTGAATGCGGTGATCGCGACCTCGATCTGCTTGTGGGGCATCAGCTTCGAGACGACGGCGTAATGGTCCCCCACGCGTCCCGCAGAGAAGCGGGCGGTGTCGACAGGCGGGTACACGACCGCGGATTCGCGGCCGAAGTAGGCGCGCACGCGCGCCTGGGTGGCGTGTGAGTTTGCGACGTAGCGATCGGTTCGCTGAGCGGCGATCCAGTCCCACTGGCGCCAGCGACGGAAGGTGCTGCGCAGGAATGCGCGCGTAACCGGGTCGCGCGTGCGCGTCAGCGTGCGATCACGGTCGTTCCAGGCGTAGCGGAACGGGTTGTGACAGTAGCTCACGTGGGTGGTGTGCGGGTCGCAGATGACCGCGTGCGCCCACGCTGATGAGCTCGAGATCACGAGGTCATATGCAGACAGGTCGAAGGACTCGATCGCGGCGGGGTACAGCGGCAGCAGCGCTCGAAAGGTGCGCTCCGCCGGTCGCAGGCGCTGGAGGAACGAGCTGTGGATCGTGCGTCCTGCGAACCTGCCCTCGGTCCCCTCCTCATCGTAGACCGCGGTGTAAAGGTCGGCGTGCGGCCACATCTCGCACAGCTCGATGAACACCCGTTCGGCGCCGCGGACATCGAGCAGGAAGTCGTGCACCAGAGCGACCCGCGGCGAGTCGATCGAGAGCCCCATCCCCATGCGCCCAGTCTAGGTGGTCGGTTTCGCAATTACGCGGCGCACTAAGCCCGTGTCGCCGGCCACGAAGTAGCCTGGCGTGGGCAGATGCCGGTCGTCCTCTTCGTCAGCTACGCAGGCATCTGGGGTGGGGCCGAGCGGCTCCTCGTGCAGTTCGCAGGCGCGCCCCGGGGGGAGATCTGCCTCGCGTGCCCCGATGGGCCGCTGGCCCGGGCCGGCCGGGACGCCGGTCTCAGGGTGTTCCCGTTGCGCGAACACGCGCTCGAGGTCCGCGCGACCCTCGGCGACCGGGTCCTGTCCGCCGCACGGCTCACTGGCCATGCGGTCGAGATCCGGACCCTGATCCGCGACCTTGACCCCGATCTGGTCGTGGCCTGGGGGATGCGTTCCGCGCTCGCCTGCCTGGCAACGGCCCGGAGCGGCGGGCGGACGGGTCCCGTGGTCGTCTTCCAGCACAACGACCTGCTGCCCGGAGGGATCATCAGCGCGCTCGTGCGGGCCGCCGCCGCGCGCGCCGATCTGGTCATCGCGCTCTCGCACGCGATCGCCACCGACCTCGATCCTCGTCGCCGGCTCGCCGGCAGGCTGCAGGTCGTTCACCCGGGCGTGGACGCCGGGACGTTCGCATCCGACGCGGCTGCGGCGGTGCCACCGGAGGTGCTCGTACTCGGCGCGCTCGTCGACTGGAAGCGGCCTGACCTCGCGCTCGAGGTGTGCGCGCTCGCCCGGCGCCGGCACCCTGAGCTGAGACTGCGGCTCGTGGGCGCCCCGCTCGCCGGCGAAGACGCGATCGTGGCGCGGCTGCGCGAGCGTGCGAGCGCGCCGGACCTCGCCGGTTCCGTAGAGCTCACGGGCGCGGTGGCGGATCCGCGGCCGGCCCTCGAGCGCGCCACTGTCCTGCTCCATTGCGCCGAGCGCGAGCCGTTCGGGCTCGCCGTGCTCGAGGCGCTCGCCGCGGGCCGACCGGCGGTCGTCCCCGCAGCCGCCGGCCCCGCCGAGATCGTCGACCGCGCGTGCGCGGTCCTCTACCCGCCCGGTGACGCGGACGCCGCGGCGGACGGGATCGTGGCGCTGCTCGACGATCCGGCGCGAGCCCGCAGGATGGGCGCCCACGGTCGGGTCCGAGCGTGCGAGCAGTTCGGTCGCGCGGCGGCGCTGGAGCGATATGCGGCGGCTCTCGCGCCGGTGACACGCCCCGACCGCACGCCGCGACCGGTCACGGGCGGCTCGCTCGCGCTGGTAACCGTGACCCACGACTCGGCGCTCGAGCTGGGGGCGCTGCTGCGGTCCGTGGACCGCCATCTGCCGGGCGTGCGCATCGTGGTCGCCGACTGCGACTCGCACGACGACAGCGCCGCCGTCGCCCGGAGCTGGAGAGGCAGCGGTTCGGTCGACCTGGTGGCACTCGAACAGAACATCGGGTTCGGACGCGCCTGCAATCGCGCGCTGCAAGCGGTGACCGAGCCGGTCGCGGTGCTCCTGAACCCGGATGTCGAGCTGGTCGACGATTCGCTGTTGGCGCTCGCGCAAGAGGCGGCGAGGGTTGACCGGCCCGAGCGGCTACTGGCGCCGCTGGTGCTGGCGGGCGACGGTTCGCGCCAAGACTCGGTCCACCCGCGTCCGACCTCGCCCGCCGACCTTGCGCGGGCGCTGGTGCCGCCGGCGCTCGTGCCTGGGCCTGTGGCGCTGCCAATCGCCCCTTGGCGCGGACAGAGGCCGCGGCGCGTCGGCTGGGCCGTGGGGTGCGCTCTGGCCGCCAAGACCGACACGCTACGCCGGCTCGGCCCGTTCGATGAGCGGATCTTCCTCTACGGCGAGGACCTCGACCTCGGACTGCGCGCCGCAGCCGCCGGCGTCGAAACGTGGTTCTGGCCCACTGCCCGGGTGCTTCACCACCGCGCGCACTCGACCGACGCCGCATTTGGCGGCGAGCCGTTCGAGCTGCTCGCGTCGGCGCGCCGCGAGGTCGTCGCGCGAGTGCTCGGGCCACCCCGGGCGCGGCTCGATGACCTGGCGCAAGGTGTCACCTTCGCCTCGCGCCTGGCGCTCAAGCGCGCGATCGGGCGAGCGAGCGAGCGTGAGCGGCGCCAGCTCGACGCATTGCGGGCCGCGCGGAGGTGACGTGATCAGCGAGGCTCGACGCAGACCGTGGCGAGTGTGCCCTTCTTGCGACAGCCCTCGAGCGCCAGCGCCCCCCGCCGGAACGCCCCGTACGCCGGCGTCGCCAGCACGCGGTTGAACTCGAAGCTGAACAGGCCGGAGTAGTTGAACGTGTACGCCCCGGGGTATTCGTGCCCGATCCACGTGTACAGGTAGAAACCGAGCAGGTCCAGGCGGCGCCGCGCGGCGGCCAGGAGCGGCAGCAGCGCCGCGATATCGCGCGCCTGACCGGCCTCGGTTGTGGCGAAGCCGTAGTCCTGATTCGCGGGCACCTTGCCCAGCGAGGAGGGCCAGCCCGTCTCGGTGACAAGGATCGGCTTGTGCGCGTCGCCGTTGCGGTTCATGACCCTGCGGTTCAGCCCGATGATCTCGATCACTCCCTGCGGCATCGCCGTATACGGGTGGACGGCGGCGATGTCGAACAGCTTCCGGACGCCGGGGACCTTGTAGATCTGCGCCAGGTACTCCCACGAGTAGTTGGTGAGGCCGGCAAGGACGACCTTGGCGCCGGGGTCGGCCGCCTTGACCGCGGCGTGCGCTGCGGACAGCAATTTCACATAGCCCTCGACCGAGGGCTGTGCCGACCAGTACGCGATCAAATTCGGCTCGTTCCAGATCTGCCACATGCGGATCGGGTCCTTCGGGATCTGCGGGTTATCCGTCCAGAACGTTCCGCGCGGTCCGTAGCGGTCTACGAGCGCGGTCATGAAGTCGGCGTACGGAGCCGTCGCAGCCGGCGGTGACCCTGCGCTTGCGGGCGGAACCGCATCCCACGCGGGCGCGTAGATGACCACCGGCAGTACCGTCAGCCCACGCTCCGCCGCGAGCCTGACGACGTTGTCGATCGCCGACCACTGTGTCGGCACGCCGCCGACGTCCTGGAAGCTCGACCGTTGCGCAACCGGGACGCCGGCGAACGTCGCGAAGGGCTGGGCGCCGGCCCAGTTGAACGTCACCCGCAGGCTCTCGACGCCGCTCGCGACCATCACGTCGAGCTGGTGCGCGAGGTTGACGTGCGAGCCGAAGATCGGGCCGTCGGCCATCATGCCGACGAATCCCTTGGGAACGCGAGCGGACGCCGGGGCGGGGGTCGCGGCGACCACGAACACAGCCGCGAGCGCGACGATGGCGGGACGCATGCGCATCGGTTTGCCGAGTCTAGGCGGCCCGAGTCAGCGCCCGGTCAGTGAGCTCGGCGGTCCGCTGCCACGGGAACTGTGCCGCACGCGCAGGCCCGGCGGCCACGAGTCTCGCCCGTACCCCGTCGTCGCACGACGCCGCCAGAGTCGCGTCGGCGAACTCCTCGGCACGTCCCGGGTCCGCAATCAGGGCAGCTCCGCCGCAGGTCTCCGGCAACGCACCGTGGGGCGAGATCACGACCGGCGTCCCGGCGGCCATCGCCTCCAGGCACGGCAGGCCGAAGCCCTCGTAGAGCGAGGGCATCACGAGCGCCAGCGCGCCCGCGTACAGGCCGGGCAGGTCTTCCTCGGCGATGTACCCGAGCCGGCGCAGCCCGTCGGCGGGGCTGCGGAGATAGGCCCGGTCCGATCCGGCTACGACGAGGTCGATCCCTCGTCCGCCGAGCGCGCGCGCGGCGAGCCCGAGCGCGGCGAGGTTCTTACGCGCGGAGGGCGTTCCGAGGGCGAGCACGTAGGGACGCGCCAGCGCGTACCGCCTGCGCGCCGCGGTGGGATCGACTTCGGGGGCGAACCGCTCGTCGACGCCCGGCGCGATTACCGTGATGCGCTCCGGCGCAGCGCCGAGGACCTCGACCAGCTCGCCGCGGGAGAATTCCGACACGGTGATCAGGAGCCGAGCGTGTCGGGCCAGCCACGGCAGGACGCGTCGCTGATACTCGACATACGGGCGCGAGTACGCCCCTGGATGCCGAAGCGCGGCCGCGTCATGGATCACGACTGCGTTACGCGACGAGAGCACCGGAGCGAGGTTCGCCGGCGAGTACACGAGCGCGCACCCCGCCGCCTCTAACGGCAGCACACCCTGCTCCCAGACATGACCGGCGCGATGTGCCAGTCCCCCGGGGGGACGGATCACCCGGTAGCAGTCCGGGCGCGCGGCGGGCAGGCGGACCGCCATCTCCCGCGCGAGTCGCTCGACGCCCCCGATCTGGACCCGGACAGCCGCGCGAGCGTTGATCGCGATCTGCTTCACGCCCAGCGCGACCCCGTCGGCACGCCCGCGGAGCTACGTTGCTCGCGCCGCCCGCCGCAGGGCGAGCCCGCCGGCGAGGACGACGATCCCGAGCGCCGCGCTCAGCGTTGCGGGAAACCCTGTTCGAGGTAGCGTAGCGGTGGATCGGACTGACACCGGCGACGGCGCAGACTCCGTGAGCGCAGGTGGGGTCGAAGCGACGAGCGGTTGGGCCGGCGCGGGCGTGGGAGTCGGCGTGCTCGTGGGAGTGGTCGTTGACGTGCTCGGCGTGGTCGTGGATGCCAGCGGATCTGTGTACTGCTGATCCCCGGCGGAACCCCCGGCAAGCGCCGTGGCCGGGGCGAGCATGCATGCCGCGACGAGCAAGACGAGGCACAGGTAGCGCACGTGACGAGTGTTATCAGACGGTCACAGCGCCGTCAGCCGACCCCTTCCCGCGAGCTCGAGCCCGGTCAGCCGACCCCTTCCCGCGGGCTCGAGCCCCGTAGCACCCTGCTGTCGTCAGCGAGCCGGCGGGTCACGCGGGCCGCGTCGAGGTGCTCGAGCAGCGCCTGTGCATACTTGCGCGACGTCGCGAGCTCGTCACGCAGGCGCGCAAGCGTGACCTGACCCTCTGCGACTGCGATCCGCTCGACCACCGCGCGGACCTCTGCGATCGCGTCCGGATGCGCGTGCATCGAGCGACCGATCCGCACTGCTCGCCCCGCGGCGTGAAGCGCCTGAAGCTGATCGGCCTCGGCGCCAAGCTCGGCTTCGCTTGGGGGCTCGTGTCCGGCCGCGCGCAGGCGCTCCTCGAGCGCGAGCGCTGCGGCGTCGAGCGGAGGCGGGGCCGCGGCCACGGTCGCAGGGCTGGCCGGCGCCTCGGCGACGGCATGCTGCCTGCCGCCGGCGGCGGCCTTCACGATCAGCCCTCCGCCGAGCGTGTTCGGGGGGGCGATCCGGCGTACCACGACTCGGTCGCCGTCGGCCGCGATCAGCGGCCGCTCCGTCCGTAGCTGCCACAGATCCCCACCGAGGCGCACCGCGCGTGCCGGCGTCGCTCGGGTGCCGTGGTGCAGCTGCACGCGCTCGCGATCGCCGAGGCGCTCGTGCAGCGCGAGCTCAGCCTCGAGCCTGTAGGTGGCTTGAATGGGAGCGTCGGCGCCGGCGAGGACGTCACCGCGCGCCACCGCGCGACGCTCGAGCCCTGACAGATTGACAGCTACTCGCTGTCCCGCCGCGGCCTGATCGACTGCCCGATCGTGCACCTGCACGCCCCGCACTCGCGCCACGCCCTTGCCGGGCAGCAGGTCAAGTCGGTCGCCGCGACGGATCATCCCGGACCACAGGGTCCCCGTCACGACCGTCCCCGCGCCCTTGATCGTGAACACGCGATCGACGTGCAGGACCGCCGGGCGGGGGTCGGCGGTCCGGCTCGGCGTGCGCGCGGCGGTGCGCTCGAGCGCAGCCGCGAGCTCGGCAACTCCGGCCCCGGTGCGCGCCGAGCAAGCGACGAGCTCGACATCGTCCGGCAGCAGTTCGGCGGCGGCCGCGAGCGCCGGACCCGGGTCGGCGATGTCGGACTTCGTCACCGCGACGACGCCACGGCGAACCTCGAGCGCCTCGAGCACCCGGATGTGCTCGAGCGTCTGCGGCATCACGCCGTCATCGGCCGCGATCACGAGCAGGAACAGGTCGATTCCGGTCGCGCCGGCGACCATCACGCGCAGCAGCCGTTCGTGGCCCGGGACATCCACCAGCGACAGCATCCTGCCGCCGGGCAGCGCGAGCGGCGCGAATCCGAGCGCGATCGTGATCCCACGCGCCTTCTCCTCCGGCAGGCGGTCGGTGTCGACGCCCGTGAGCGCCTGCACCAGCGCGGTCTTCCCGTGGTCTATGTGCCCGGCGGTTCCAACCGTCAGCGGAGCATCCGCACCGCTCATTCCAGCGCAGCGCGGACCGCCCGCGCGGCCTCCTCGGCCTCCTCGTCGCTGAGCGTCCGCGGATCGAGGAGCAGGCGCCCATGCTGGATTCGCCCGATCACCGGCGGCTCTCCGTTCCGAAGGGCATGGGCGAGCGCCTCCGCCCCCTTGCCGCGCCCGTCGAGCGCGACCACGGGGCCGGGCAGCTCGAGCAAAGGCAGCGCGCCACCACCGACGCGTGCCGTGCTCGCCACCACCTCTCCCCCGATCGCCTTGGCGAGCGCCTGCGCGCGCCGCTCGAGCTCGTCCTCGGACGCAGTGAGCATGGCCAGTACCGGCACCTCCCGGCGCGCCAGCTCCGGATCTCGGTAGAGCGCCAGCGTCGCCTCGAGCGCGGCCAGCGAAAGCTTGTCGATCCGGACCGCCCGGGCGAGTGGGTGGACCCGCGCGGCCTCGATCGCCTCACGCCGGCCAACGATCACGCCCGCCTGCGGTCCGCCGAGCAGCTTGTCGCCCGAGAAGCAGACGAGCGCGGCGCCCGCGCGCACGGAGCGGCGAACCGGCGGCTCGTCGGCGAGCAGTTCGAGCTCGTCGGCGAGCACCCCAGAGCCGACATCGTCGATCACCGGAACCCCGAGCGAGCACAGGGCCTCGATCTCGACCTGCTCGACGAATCCGAGCGTCCTGAAGTTCGACGCGTGCGCACGCATCAGCGCCCCGGTCTGCGACCCGATCGCTGTGCGGTAGTCGCCCAGCCGCGTGCGATTGGTGGTGCCGACCTCGACCAGACGCGCGCCGGCCTGAACCACAATCTCCGGGATTCGAAACCCACCCCCGATCTCGATCAGCTGGCCGCGCGAGACCACGAGCTCGCGCCCGCCCCCGGCGAGCGCCGCGGCACACAGCAGGACGGCGGCCGCGCAGTTGTTTACCGCCAGCGCCGCCTCCGCGCCCGTGAGCTCGCACAGGAGCCGCTCGACGTGCTCGTGGCGCGAGCCGCGTCCACCACTCGCCAGGTCGAGCTCGAGGTTGGAGTAACCGCGCGCCGCCCGTCCGACGGCGGCGCGAGCAGCGCGCGCGAGCGGCGCGCGCCCCAGATTCGTGTGTACGACGACGCCGGTGGCGTTCAGCACCCGGCGAAGCGAGGGGACGAGCCGGTCGTTCGCCCGTGCCACCAGGTCGACCTCGTCCTCGGCGCCGCCCAGCAGCTCGGCCCGGCGCTCGGCCAGCGTGGCCCGCGCCACGGCGACCGCCAGCCTGTCGACCGACGGTAGACCGCGGAGCGCCTCGCGCGAATCCCCGTCGGCGTCGGGCTTTGTTCCATTCATCTCACGGAGCGGCGAAGGAGTCGAACCTTCCCACCGTGGGGCTGCCACGGCTCGCCGGCTTTGAAGGCCAGTCGGGGCACCGGCCCCGGCCGCTCCATGCCGCGACTATACGACCGAGATCTCACCCGGCTCACCGTCGAGCATCCGCCCGATCACTGCTCCCTCCAGCTCGCCTGCCCGCGCCGGCGGAATTGACACCAGCAGCCCGCCCGAGGTCGTCGGATCGCAGATCAGGCGGCGGCGCGCCTCGGTCACGTCCGCTGCGAAGGTGGTGAAGGTGTCGGCGTAGGAGCGGTTGTTGCGGCCGCCGCCGGAGACACCCACGCCGTCGTCGAGTAACGAGAGGACGCCGTCCAGCGCCGGCACCGCCTCCGCGCGCACCTCCGCCGCGAGCCCGCTCTCGCGTCCGAGACCGTGCAAGTGCCCCAACAGCCCGAAGCCGGTCACGTCGGTCGCCGCGTGGGCACCGGCCGCGAGCGCCCGCCGGCTCGCCTCGGCGTTCAGCGTGACCATCACCGCGACCGCCTCGGCGAGCTGGCCAGGGTCGGCGGCGCCGCGCTTGTGTGCCGTTGTGATCGCTCCGACGCCGAGTGGCTTGGTCAGCACGAGCGCGTCCCCGGCCCGCGCCGAGGCGTTTGTCAGCATCTCGGCGGGGTTGACCGTTCCGGTCACTGCGAGCCCGTACTTCGGCTCCGGGTCGTCGATCGAGTGACCACCGACGATCAGGCAACCGGCCTCATCGGCCACCGCCAGTCCACCTTCAAGGATGCTGCGGAGGACCTCGCCGCCGAGCCGCTCGAGCGGGAACGCAACGAGACTGAGCGCCGTCAGCGGGACCCCGCCCATTGCGTAGACGTCGGAGAGGGCGTTGGCGGCGGCGATCCGGCCGAAGTCGAACGGGTCATCGACGATCGGCGTGAAGAAGTCGACGGTTTGCACGAGCGCGAGGTCGGGTCGCACCTGGAACACCGCCGCGTCGTCGCCGCTCGCCGACCCGACCAGCAGTCGTGGGTCGCCCGGCGCCGGAAGGGCGCGCAGGATCGGCAGCAGGTCGGAAGCTGGAAGCTTGCATCCGCACCCGGCGCCATGCGACAGGGATGTGAGCGTGACCGGTTTCAGGCTTTCTTGCTCTTGCTCGTGCTCTTGCGCTTCGGCGCGGCATCAGGATCCGGGTGCAGCCCACTGTTCGCCGGCGAGAAGATGCTCACCTCACCCACGTCCCAGCGGATCCTGTATCTCGGCCGCGGGTCGCCGCGCAGAACCTCTTCGATCACGCCGTGGCGAGGTGTGCGTAGCCCCGACGTCTGCGTCCGCGCGCGACGGCCACTCTTTTCGGCGACGACACGATCTCCAACCTCGAATGCCACGACTTGGTCTCCTCTCGGTCCGGGGGTGCGACAGGCGAGCATGATACGGAACCTCGCCGGATGCGCTTCAGCACCCGTGCAATGCCGGTGCCAACTTGCTTCGCTTACGCCTAACCGCCTCCGGCGGGGGTAATATTGGCGCGCTTTTGGCCGGGTCCATCCAGGTACCGTCCGGCCCTTTGGCAGGGGCAGGAGGTCCATGAGGTAGAGGGAGTTTCCATGAGACGCTCGTCGGCATTTGGCAGGCTGAGACCGAGTCGGCCGAGTCCCGCGATGGTCGTCGCGTTGATTGCGCTCGTGATCGCCTGCGCAGGGACGGCGACCGCCGCCACGGTTCTGATCCACTCGAGCTCGCAGATTGCCAACGGGGTGATCACAGCGCAGAACATCCACGCGACCACGATTACGGGCAAGCAGATCAAGAATGGATCGATCGGCGCGAACCAGCTGGCGAACAACTCGATCGCGACGGACAAGCTGACCGCAGGCGCGCTCAAGTCGCTGACGAGTGGCGGCAAGGGCAGCAGCAGCACGACCAGCACGAGCAGCACGACCGACAACACGGGCATCGGCTCGGCGATGGAGTGGGACCGCGAGAGCGGGCCGTCGTCCGGCTCCGGCGAGCAGACGGTGATGACCGCGACCGGTCTGACGCCGGGCGTGTACGCGATCTTCGCCGAGACCAACGTCAGCGACACCAACTCTGCGGGCAACCCGTTCGAGACCGAGCCCACCGTAACCGCCGACTGCCAGATCAACACGGACTCCGACGTGGCGTACGGGAGCACCGTGATCGGAGGATCGTATTTCGCCGGCACGGGGAACGTGAACATGGAGATCACGCACACGTTCTCGGGAACCGGCACGATCACGATGCAGTGCTCCTCCGCGCAGTCCTCGTGGACAGCCGCCGGCAGCTCGATCATCGCGATCCGGCTGAGCAGCGCCCCGAAGGTGGCCGTGACGAGCTAGCCAGCTTCGCCGGCCCCGTCCGCCGCGGTAAGGTGCGCCTCGCCGCGGCGGAACGGAGTCCATGCCTGGCGGAACGGAGTCCATGCCGCGGCGGAACGGAGTCCATGCCTGATCCACAAACGATTCGACGCCTAGCCGAGCTGATCGTGCGCTTCGGCGCCAACGTCCAGCCCGGGCAGATCCTTGCTATCAGCACCGAGCCCGGCAAGGAGGAGCTGACTCGCGCAGTCGCCGACGTCGCCTACCAGCAGCACGCGAGGTTCGTGGATCTTGCGGTCTTCGACGTCCAGCTGAAGCGCTCGCGTGTGCTTCATGCGGCCGAGGACACGCTCGACTTCGTACCACCGTGGTACGGCGAGCGGATGGAGGCACTCGGCGAGCACCGTTGCGCGAGGATCTCGTTCTCAGGTCCAGCGGCGCCGCACGCGCTCGACGGACTCGACCCCTCGCGCGTCGGGCGCGACATCCTCCCGGCCACACGCGAAGGCATGGCGCTCCTCAACGCACGGTCGACCAACTGGAGCGTCTGTCCCGGCCCCACGCGGGCATGGGCCGAGCTGGTCCATCCCGGTCTCGGCGGAGAGGAAGCGCTCGAGCTTCTGTGGCGACAGATCGCGCATATATGCCGCCTCGACGAGCCCGACCCCGTCGCCGCCTGGACGAGCCGTCTCGATGCACTCGAGACGACTGCGGCGACGCTAAACGAGCGTCGATTCGCGGCGATCCGTTTCGAGGGGCCGGGCACCGACATCAGCATCGGGCTACTCCCGAGCAGCCGCTGGCAGGGCGCTCGCTTGTCTACGGTCGACGGGATCGTCCACGCCCCGAACATCCCGACCGAGGAGGTGTTCACGACGCCCGATCCTGCACGGGTGGACGGCGTCGTGCGGGCCACGAAGCCGCTGTTCGTCGCAGACGCGCTGGTGAAGGGGCTACAGATCCGGTTCGAGAACGGGAGAGCGGTTCAGATCGATGCCGACCAGGGAGCCGACACTGTCCGCGCGCTCGCCGGCCGCGATCAAGGCGCGGACAGGCTCGGCGAGGTGGCCCTTGTCGACCGCGAGGGACGGGTCGGGCCTCTCGACACCGTCTTCTTCGACACCCTGCTCGACGAGAACGCGGCCAGCCACATCGCGCTCGGGCAGGGATTCGAATTCGTCGTTGACGGCCATGATCACGACGCGATCAACCGGAGCCAGATCCACATCGACTTCATGATCGGCAGCGACGACGTCACCGTCACCGGCATGACCGGCACGGGCGAGGCCGTGCCGGTGCTGAGCGGCGGGGTCTGGCAGGTGTGAGCTTTGCCCTGGACAGTATGGACGCACGAGGTCCAGCCTCATGCGTCGATACTGACTACGCTTGAACGAGCCCAGGAGAGGTGCCGGAGCGGCTGAACGGGCGCGACTGGAAATCGCGTAACGGGGGTTGACCTCGTTCGGGGGTTCGAATCCCCCCCTCTCCGTTTGTTTGTTTGTGCACCGCGGTCTCGGCGATCTTCGTTGCCAACTTTCCAACCTCGGTCATCTCACCCCGTTTCCCTGGTTAATGAGAGAACAGATACGGGACCCACGGCAGGCGCTTGTTGGTCACGACCGCGCAGAGAGGACGTAGCCGCGTGGCGACGAGGCCCGAAGCCACGATCACCCGGCCGGCGCGGCCTTCGCTACGCCTGATCAGAGGCCGCGCGCATGACACGCCCGGGTGGACATGCTTCTGCGGCGAGTGCACGCCAACGCCCGCAGATGAGCCGGTCTCTCCGCTCGCGCATGTCTGCGGGCCGTACGGCGCGGGCCTGCTGCTCGAGACGCGGCTCGACGCGTTTCCGACCCGCGATGACGCCTTTCTCGTAATCGACTCGCGCCTGAGGGTTCAGACCGTTTCGCGGCAGGCGGCGACGCTGCTGGGCGAGAGCGAAGAGGACATGATCGACAGGCCCGTGGCCGAGTTCCTCGAATCTGCCGACACGGAGGTTCAGGAGCCCGAGGATTTCCTCCAGCTGATCCGCCACGCGAGCACGGACAGCGACGAGCGTCACTCGGTGTTCGTGCGGCCGCAGAACGCGTTCGGCATCCGCATGATCGCCAGGATCGCCCCGTGCGGACCGCCGCGCGCTGCGCTCGTGCTGCTCCGGAGCCGGGCTCTGCAGGTCGAGATATGCCACGGCGCCCTCCGCTAGAGAGCGACACGCTACCGGCGTAAGAGCGACGCCCTCCCGGGCGTAATTGCGACGCCCTCCCGGGCGTAATTCAGGCCGCAGGTAGGACCTGCGGCGCCCCGCAGGACACCAGAGCATCCGGCATCACGATCGTGCCGTCGTCCTGCTGCCCGTTCTCCAGCAGCGCCACGATCGTCCTCCCGACCGCGACCGCGGTTCCGTTGAGCGAGTGCACGTGGGCGAGCTTCCCCTCCGCGTTGCGGTAGCGGATGTCGAGCCGCCGGGCCTGGAAGTCGGTCGTGTCCGAGCAGGAGGTGAGCTCCCGATAGCGCCCCTGGCCGGGAAGCCACGCCTCGCAGTCGTACTTCTTGGCCGCCGAAGCGCCCAGGTCGTTCACGGCGATCGCGACCACGCGGTAGGGGATCTCGAGCTCGGTCAGGATCGACTCCTCGATGCTCAGCAGACGCTCGTGCTCGGCCGCCGAGTCCTCCGGCGCCACGAACGAGAACATCTCGACCTTCTCGAACTGGTGCACCCGGAAGATCCCACGCGTGTCCTTGCCCGCGGCACCGGCTTCGCGCCGAAAGCACGACGAGAACCCCGCGTACCGTGCCGGCAGCTCGTCCGCCGCGAGGATCTCATCCCGGTGAAATGAGGCCAGTGGCACTTCTGAGGTTCCGACGAGATACAGCTCGTCGTCGGGGAGCCGATAGATCTGCTGCTCGGTGTCGGGCAGGAAGCCGGTCCCGTAGAGCGCGTCCTCGCGCACCAGCACGGGCGGGATCACTGGCTCGAAGCCCTCTCCGCGCAACTTCTCGAAGGCGTAGCGGACAAGCGTGATCTCGAGCATCGCGAGGTCACCGAGCAGATAGGCGAAACGCGATCCCGACAGCCGCGCAGCCCGCTCCATGTCGATGCGCGGGCCGGCCAGCTCGAGGTGGTCCCTGCCCGTGGCCCCTGCCTCTCCCGCCTCGCGCAGCACCTCGTCCTCGTCGGGAGCGTCCGGTGCCGGAAGATTTGGGAGCGATGCAAGGACGCCGTCGCGTTCGTTCCGCACCACCAGCTCACGATCGCTCAGCTCGCGACCTCGCGCCGCGAGCTGCGCGAGCTGCTCGCGCTCCTCGGTTGTGGGCGCGCCCTTGCGACCCCGACTCGCGCGGTTCTGCTCGGCTCTGAGCTCCTCGAGCTCGGAGGTGAGGGCGCGCCAGAACTCGTCGAGCTCGAGCAGCCGATCGACCGCCTGAGCCAGTCTCGGGTCCCGCCGGGCAAGAGCGGCCCTGACCGCGTCCGGATCGCGGCGGATCAGCCTGATGTCGAGAACGCGGGGCCTCCGTCGGAGTCGTCGACCGCGGCCACCACTAGGTATGCGATGGCTTCGCCTTGATGACTTTGCCGGACGGGGAGATTACGTACCACAGGCCACCATTGAGATTGAGCGCCTGCCCGCCCGCCGTGCCGGGTGCGGTGTCGGCCACGTACGTGTACAGCGGCCAGCCCGAGTACGTGATCACCTGACCACCCGATGGGTTTGGGTCACTTCCCAGCAGCGATTGCTTGACCGATCCCGAGGCAGCCGCCTTCTCGCCATTCGGCAGCGACGCCGGGGGCCAGATCGATGCGCATCCGCCGACGCAGGTGACTTTCGCGTCGTTGTCCGGTTCGAAGATGTAGAGCGTGCGTCCTTGAGCATTGACCAGTACGGGTCCCAGGCCGGGGATCGTAGCGCTGGATATCTTGGGCCCGGTCGCCACGACAGCCTTTGGTTTGGCCTTGGCAGGCGCCTTCGCGGCCTTCTTCTTCGGCTTCGTGACGGACTTCTTCGGCGTCACGGGCGGAGTTACCGGCGCCGTCGGCGTCACGGGCGGAGTTACCGGCGCCGTCGGCGTAGTAGTCGTCGCCGGGACCGCGGCTATGGTCGTCGCCGTCGCCGGGGGGATCGGACCGATCGGGAGCGCATCGCACGGCTTAGCGCCCAGTTCGGTCTGGCCCTTGCGGCCCGCGTACTGGGACACGAACAGCGCCACCTCCTGCGCCTGCTTGCCGACGACGATGTTCTGCGGCATTGTCGCGCCCGAGAAGCCGCCGTTCTCGATCGCGTAGAGAACGCGGAGCGCAGGCCGCTCGCAGCGCACATTGAAGTTGGGGCCGTTCGTCACCAGACGGGTCCTGATGTTCGAAGCTGAGCCGTGGGTCCCGGCGTAGGAGAGGGTGTGGCACCCACCACAGCGCTGCGAGAACAGGACGGCGCCCGCATAGGCTGCCGCGTTCGTCTTGGGCACGCTGATTTTCTCGGTCCCGCACCCGGCAAAGAGGAGCGCGACCGCCAAACTGGCGCCCGAGACCAGGAGGACCTTGAAGCGCCGTCTCATGCGGGCCGAGATCATACGGAACAATCGAGGTTCGATGTCACGCGTCCGAATGCCAGCTCCCGTCCGTGCCGCGGTCGCGCTCTCCCTCGTGCTCGCAGTTGCGGGGTGCGCCAACACGATTCGGGTGGGTGGCGGCCGTACCCTCCGCATCGCTTTGACCGAGTACCGGCTGACCCCCGACACCGTCCGCGCCTACGCGGGAAGGCTCACGATCATGGCCCGCAACCTCGGCACGCGGACGCACGACCTGGTGGTTTCGCTCGGGAACTTCAACGAGGCCGCGCCCCTCTATCTCGCGCCCGGCGCCACCGGGACGGTCACGCTCGATCTCGAACCGGGGCAGTACATGCTGCGCTCCACGCTCCTCGACGATCAGGCGCTCGGCATGTGGGGGACCCTCGACGTGGTTGCGCTGCGTCGACACTAGCCGCCAAGCATCGCAGCGGCCCGGCGAGCATCGCAGCGGCCCGGCGAGCCCTCGCAGCGGCCCGGCGAGCCCTCGCAGCGGCCTGGCGAGCCCCGACGCCGACCGCCTGGTTGCCGCCGAGGTGGACGATCGCGCCGCGAAAGCTTATGGCGAACGTCTCGTGGCCGGCGCCGGGGATCGAACTGGAATTCGTCGCGCGCCGGTCGGGTCCTGCACTAGCTATAACCCTCCTCGATGGTCGCGATGTCCGACACTGAGTTGTTCCGCGAGGTTTTCGGTCACTTTGCCACCGGCGTGGCTGTGATCACGAGCTCCGGCGCAGGCCGATCCGGCGGCATGACGGCCAACGCGCTGTGCTCGCTCTCACTCGATCCGCCGCTGGCGCTCGTGTGCTTCCAGGAAGGGGCGCGAACGCTCCCGATCGTTCGCGACTCCGGTCGCTTCGGGGTCAACGTGCTCGGCTCCGAGCAGGAGCGCCTGGCCGGCGTGTTCGCCTCCAAGGTCCCGGAGAACGAGAAGCTCGACAACGTCGAGCACACGTTCGCGCACGGTGTACCGATCATCGCCGGAGCGCTCGCATGGGCGGTATGCGACCTGCGCGAGCTGATCGCCGGCGGCGATCACACGATCGCGATCGGTGAGGTGATCGAGATGGGGCAAAGCACCGGCTCGCCGCTGATCTGGTACCGCGGCGGGTACCGCACGCTTACGGAGTAGATGGCGGGGGCCAAGGCGCGATGAAAGACGTCCACATCGCCGTCGGCTCGGCCGTGATCGCGCTGTTCGCGGCCACCGGACTTTGGGGCGCCTGGCGCTGGTGGCGTGTCGAGCCGAGCCAACTGTTCTGGCGCCTGCTGCGGACGAGCCAGATTGTTCTGCTGATCCAGATCGCCCTCGGCGGCATCCTCGAGCTCGAGGGCCGCAAGGCGCCGTCGCTGCACATCCTCTACGGCCTGCTGCCCCTTGCCGTCTCCTTCGTCGCCGAGCAGCTCAGGATCTCCACAACCGAGATGATCCTCACCGGCCGAGGGTTCGAATCCGCCGCCGAAGTCGGGCAGCTCCCCGAAGAAGAGCAGCAGTTCATCGTCCTCTCGATCGTCCGCCGCGAGATCGGAGTGATGGCTCTCGCTGCGCTGGTGATCGTGGCGCTGTGCCTGCGCGCGGCGATGACCGCGTCTTAGCGCGGGGGGCGGGCGGTCCGGGCCCTGCACCATTGCGTAGGACCCAGCACACCGCTCGAGCCCACCCCCAAACAGAACCCTGGTGCCGGGACCGAACCGCCCGCCCGGCCCCTCCGCCACGGGGACCGAACCGCCCGACCACCCCCACGGCGAGGGGGTTACGTAACCAGCGTCACAAGCCGAGCAGCCCCACCCCTGATATAACCGCGAAGGCGTGCTTCGAACCTATCTCCCCGCGATCGTGTTCCTCGTACTTGGCGGGCTTGTTGGATCGCTGTTCGCGGTCCTGAACCTTTTCCTCGGCAAGCGCCATCCGAACCGAAACAAGGCGGACCCGTACGAGTGTGGTCTGCCCTCCGACGTCCAGCGCGGCTTCCGGTTCGGGATCAGCTTCTATCTGGTGGCGATGTTGTTCATCCTGTTCGACATCGAGGTCATCTTCCTGTATCCGATCGCCGTCGAGCTCCGGTCGTTCGGGACATTCGCACTGAGCGAGACGATCGTCTTCGTCGCGCTACTGACGATCGCATTCGGCTACATCTGGCGCCGGGGGGCACTCGAATGGAGGTGATCCGCCAGCAGCTCGACTCTCCTGGCGACTTCCGCTCGCGTCAGCTCCAGGCGCGCGACATGCTGCGCGGCGACCTCGAGGGCGACGCGCTCGAGCAGTACGTCACGGACCGGGTGCTGACGACAACGCTGGACAAGGCCGTCGCCTGGGGCCGCTCGAATGCGATCTGGCCTGCGACCTTCGGCCTCGCGTGCTGCGCGATCGAGATGATGTCGATCGTCGCGGCCCGGGTCGACATCGCGCGCTTCGGGTTCGAGGCCTTCCGCGCCTCCCCGCGCCAGTCCGACCTGCTGATCCTCTCCGGACGGGTGTCGATCAAGATGGCGCCAATCGTGCGCCGGATCTACGACCAGATGCTCGAGCCGAAGTGGGCGATCTCGATGGGGGCGTGCTGCTCCTCGATGGGCGTGTTCAACAACTACGCGCTCGTCCCGTCGGACAAGTTCATGCCGATCGACGTTCACGTTCCCGGCTGCCCCCCTCGCCCGGAGGCGCTGGCTCACGGGATCCTGAAGCTGCGCGCGAAGGTACAGGGGCATCCGCCCGAGGGCTGGCGCGAGCGCTACGGCGCCGTCGGCACTGAGGAGGTCATCCTCGAGGAGCCGGACGGTGCCTGACGCGACCGGCCTCGAGCTGATCGCACACGACCTCCGCGATGCAGACGGTGAATCGGTCCTAGGCACGGTGTTCCTGCACGGGCGGGCCACCGTGATCGCCGAGCCAAGCCGGGTTCACGGCCTGCTCGAGCGCCTGAAGGACCGTGGCTACAGCTTCCTCGCGAGCCTCCACGGATGCGACTACTACCCAGAGGAGCCGCGGCTCGGCGTGCTCTACGAGCTGCTCGACATGCACGAGGTCGATCGCATCTCGGTCAAAGCGCGAGTCCACCTCGACGCACCGCACATCGCCTCCGTCGTCGATCTCTGGCCCGGCGCCAACCACCCGGAGCGTGAGGTCTACGACATGTTCGGCGTCGTCTTCGACGGCCACCCCGATCTGCGCAGGATCCTGATGCCCGAGGACTACGAGGGATATCCGCAGCGCCGTGATTTCCCGATCGGCGGCGAGCCGGTTCTGTTCACGCACAACGAAGAGAACTCCTACGGGAAGTGGCAGTGAGCGCGACGAGCGACTACCGCCGGCAGGAGGAGTCGATCACGCTTTCGAGCGAGTCGGCCGGTCAGGGCGAGACGCATGAGCTGCTGACGCTCAACATCGGACCTCATCATCCGGCCACCCACGGTGTGCTGAGGCTGCTGGTGACGCTCGAGGGGGAGATCGTCCGGGACATCAAGCCGATCATCGGTTACGTGCACACCGGAATCGAGAAGACCTGCGAGGACAAGGCTTACTGGAAGGTCATCCCTTGCGTTGAGCGGATGGACTACCTGAGCTACTACTTCAACGCGATGGCTTTCTGTGGCGCCGTCGAGACGCTCCTGGGCATCGAGGTGCCGCCGCGGGCGCAGTACCTGCGCGTGATCCACCTCGAGCTCAACCGGATCATGTCCCACCTCGTCTGGCTCGGCACGAGCGCGCTCGACCTCGGGGCGATGTCGATGTTCTGGTACTGCTTCCGGGAGCGCGAGACGATCCTCGACCTGTTCGAGATGTCCTCCGGCCAGCGGATGCACACGCGCTACTTCCAGGTCGGCGGCGTGATGGAGGATATCCCCGTGGGGTTCGCCGAGAAGCTGGCGGCGTTCACCAAGAACATGCCCACCCGCGCCGACCAGTATGCCGCGCTGCTCGAGCAGAACGAGATCGTTCTCCAACGGCTACGCAACGTCTGCCCCCTCGACGAGCAGACACTCCTCTCGCTCGGTGTCACCGGCCCGCTGCTCCGGGCGGCGGGCAACCCGTGGGACCTCCGCAAGGCGGAGCCCTATTCGTCGTATGACCACTTCGAGTTCAAGATCCCGGTCGGCACGGTCGGCGACAACTACGACCGCTTCCGCGTCCGTCACGCCGAGCTGTACGAGTCGACGAAGATCATCGACCAGGCGCTCCAGGGACTCCCCGAGGGGCCGCACATCACGACCGACCGCAAGGTGGCACTGCCGCCACGCCACGAGCTCGCGACGTCGATGGAGGCTCTGATCCATCACTTCAAGCTCGTCACCGAGGGCTTCCGGGTCCCGGCGGGCGAGGCCTACTACCCGATCGAGTCGCCGCGCGGCGAGCTCGGCTGCTTCGTGCGCGCGGACGGCTCCGCCAAGCCGGCCCGCGTTCACATGCGCGACCCGAGCTTCGTCAACCTGCAGGCGACCGCGCCCATGTGCAAGGACGCCTACATCGCCGATCTGATCGCAACGCTCGCCATGCTCGACCCGATCCTGGGGGGCATCGACCGGTGAAATCACTCCGACTACATGGGGTTCTTCCCCCCTGGGGCATCGCCCGGTGAGCGCGACGCCGGCTCCGAGACACAACGATTGGGACCGCCCGCAGGCCCAGGCGGTCCCGCGCTTCGAGCACGGCTCCCGCGTACCCGGGTGGGACGACGCGGTCGACCTGACCAAAGACCCTGCCGTCGTCCCTGATCCGGCGAGGACCGCAGTCCCTGCCCGGCTGCGCCAGGAGATCGAGGCCGCGATGTCACGGTACCCCGACCGCCACTCGGCCTCGATTCCCGCACTCCACGCCGCGCAGGAGGAGCATGGCTGGTGCTCGCCCGAAGCGATCGATCAGGTCGCCGCGGTGATGCGCGTGACCCCCGCATATCTGACCTCCGTCGCGACCTTCTACGACATGCTGGTTACCGAGCCGAAGGGCCGCAACGACGTCTTCGTGTGCACCAACATCTCGTGCTCGCTGCTCGGCGCGGACGACCTGTATGAGGCGATGAGCGCGGCCGCCGCGGACGAGGACGACATCACCGTCCGCTCGTTCGAATGCCTCGGGGCCTGCGACATCGCGCCGATGGCTTCGGTCAACGGCCAGTATGTCGGCCCCCTCGAGCTCGCCGACGCCGAGCGGATCGTCGCCGACCTGCTCGCCGGGCGAGAGGTGCTCGCCGAGAAGCAGCTGCGATACAGGCCGTGTGCCGACCCGGGGGCTGCGGGATGAAGAAGATCCTGTTCGACCGGATCGACGAGCCGGGGCTGAACACGATGGCCGTCTACGAGCGCCGTGGCGGCTACGCGTCGCTGCGCAAGGCGATGACGATGAGCCGCCAGGAGGTCCTGGACGAGCTCCTCGCATCGTCGATCCGGGGCCGCGGCGGCGCCGGCTTCCCGATGGGCAGGAAGGTTTCGTTCCTCCCCAAGGGCGACATGGACAAGTACCTGGTCTGCAACGCCGACGAGTCCGAGCCGGGCACGTTCAAGGATCGAGAGCTGATGCAGAAGAGCCCGCACATGCTGATCGAGGGGATCGTGATCGCGTCCTACGCCGGCGGAATCGATCGCGCCTTCATCTACATCCGCGGCGAGTACTCCTACCAGGCCGATATCCTCGACGCGGCGATCGAGGAGGCGCGCGCCGCCGGCTACGTCGGCGAGCGGATCCTCGGATCCGAGCACACGCTCTCGCTCGTGCTCCACCGCGGCGCCGGCGCCTACATCTGCGGCGAGGAGACGGGGCTGCTCGACTCGCTCGAGGGTAAGCGCGGCAACCCGCGACTGAAGCCCCCCTTCCCCGCGATCGAGGGCCTCTACGACGGCCCGACGCTGATCAACAACGTCGAGACGCTCGCGACGATCCCGCACATCATCGCGATGGGAGGCGCCGAGTACGCGAAGATCGGCACCGAGACCTCCACCGGGACCAAGCTTGTGTCCGTCTCAGGCGACGTCAAGCGACCGGGAAACTACGAGATCGAGCTCGGAACCCCCTCCCGCGAGATCATCTACGGCCTCGCCGGCGGCCCACCCGACGGTCGCAAGGTGAAGCTCTGGTTCCCGGGCGGATCGAGCGCGCCGGTTCTGACCGCCGATGACCTCGACACCCCGTACGACTTCGACTCGATGGCGAAGGCGGGCTCGATGCTCGGCTCGGGGGCGATCATCGTCGTCGACGACTCCCACCCGGTGCTGGACGTCGCGATGAAGCTCGCGAAGTTCTACGCCCACGAGTCGTGTGGCAAGTGCGTGCCATGCCGCGAGGGCACCAACTGGACGGTCAAGATGCTGCAGCGGATCGAGTCGGGCGAGGCGACGCCGATGGACCTCGACATCATGGCCTCGGTACAGGAGCAGATCATCGGCAACTGCCTATGCGTCCTGGGCGACGCGATGGCGATGCCCATCGGCTCGATCATCGAGAAGTACCGCCCTGAGCTCGAGGCGCACATCGAGGCCGCACGAGAACGGGCGGGAACCGGAGCGCTCGAGGACGTGATCGCGATCCCGGTGTACTGATGCCCCGCCCGGAGCAAAAGACGATTCAGCTCACGATCGACGGCCGCGAGGTGAGGGCGACCGAGGGTGAGATGCTGGTCGAGGCGGCCAGGTACGGCGACATCGAGATCCCCTACTTCTGTTTCGAGCGCAAGCTGGGAAGCCCGGTCGGCGCCTGCCGCATGTGCCTGGTCGAGATCGAGGGGATCCCGAAGCTGCAGACGTCGTGCTCGACCGCGGTCAAGGACGGCATGGTCGTCCACACCCAGACCCAGCGAGTGCGCGTCGCGCAGCACGCCATCGTCGAGTTCCTGCTCGTCAACCACCCGCTCGACTGCCCTGTCTGTGACAAGGGCGGCGAGTGCCCGCTGCAGGACATCACGTTTGGCTGGGGCGGCGGTCGCTCGCGCGTGATCGAGCCGAAGCGCCATTTCGTGAAGCCGCTCGCGCTCTCGCCGCTGGTAGCGATCGACCGCGAGCGCTGCATCCTCTGTTACCGCTGCGTCCGCTTCTCGCAGGAGATCGCCGAGGACTACCAGCTGATCTTCGCCGAGCGGGGTGCGCACACGTTCGTCGCCACCCACGACGGTCACCCCTACGTCGCCCCGTTCAGTGGGAACATCATCGAGCTCTGCCCGGTCGGGGCGCTGACGTCGCAGCCCTACCGCTTTCGCGCCCGACCTTGGGACATCGAGGACGCCGGCGGCGTGTGCACGCTGTGCCCGGCGCAATGCAACGTCTCCTTCACCGTACGCGAGGAGAAGGTCATGCGTGTGCTCGCCCGCGAGCACCCCGAGGTCGACGACGGCTGGCTGTGCGACAAGGGGCGCTTCGCCTACCAGGCGATCCACGTCGACGAGCGGATCACGGCGCCGATGGTGCGCGACGGTGGCAGCCTCCGCAAGGTCTCATGGGAGCGCGCGTTCGAGGTCGCCGGCGGCCTGGGGCGCCATCGCGGCCGGACTGGGGCGCTCGTCGGCGGCGGCGCCAGCAACGAGGAGGGCTTCCTGCTAGCGCGGCTGCTCCGCGACGGACTCGGCTCGGGCGACATCGATTCCCGCGTCGGTGGCGCGGTCGCGCCGGAGCTTGCGCGCGCCCTAGCGGCGCCCTCGCTGCAGGCAACCGTGACAGACCTCGAGTTCGCCCACACGGTGCTCGTGCTCGGCTGCGAGCCACAGCACGACGCGCCGATTCTCGACTTGCGGATCCGCAAGGGCGTTCGCCGCAACGGGACCAAGCTCGCGGTCGCCACCGCGAGGCCGAGCGCCCTTGATCCGAACGCGGAGCTGGCGGTCAGGTTCGCACCCGGGAGCGAGGTCGCGTTCCTCGCCGGGCTCGCCGCCGAGCTGCAGGCCGGTGCGGGCGGAAGCGATCTGGCACGCCTGCTGCGCGACGGCGGCGACGAGGTCGTGATCCTGTGGGGCGAGCGGATCGGCGCCGCCGCGCTCCCGCACCTGCTGAGCATCGCGGGGAGCCTCGGTCTGGCGTCGCACGAGGGCGCCGGGCTGCTCGAGATCCCGGCGAGCGCCAACGGACGTGGGCTCCGCGAGGCAGGCGTGCTGCCCGACGCCGGTCCCGGCTACTCGGAGCTACCCGCCGAGCTCGTGGGCCGCCCTGCCGCAGAAATCGCCTCGGCCGCCGCCGATCGCGAGCTGACCGCCCTGTACCTGTTCGAGACCGATCCGGTCAGAGACCTTCCGGACCGGGCCGGATGGCATCGGGCGCTGCACCACGCCGGCCTCGTGGTCGCGCACGCGTCGGTCCTGACCGAGGGGATTCTCGAGCACGCCGACGTCGTCTTCCCGGCGGAGTCGCACGCCGAGAAGGAGGGCACGGTCGTCCACCCCGACGGCCGCCTGCAGCGGCTGCGGATTGCGATCGCTCATCCGGACGAGGTGCGCGCGGGCTGGTGGGTGATCGCCGAACTGGCGCGACGGATCGGTCATGAGCTCGGCGTCTCCTCGAGTCCCGTCGCGTTCGAGCAGCTCGTGGAGGCGGTGCCGTTCTACGGCGGACTGACGCTCGACCAGCTCGCCGGCCGCGGCGTGCGCTGGCCTGCCCGGGCGCAGGCCGCGGCGCTGATGAACGGTCACCTGCCCTTGGCCGGCCGGGCGGGCGGGTACGCACCCGCCCCGCTCGCAGCCCCGGCACCCAGCCCATCAGCCAACGGATACCTCCGCCTCGGCGTCCACCGGCCGATCTGGGCCTCGCCCGAGGTGGAGATCTCACCGGCACTCAAGTTCCTGATTGCCTGCCAGCACGCCGAGCTCTCACCCGAGGATGCTCAGCGCCTCGGG
>Ga0302314_10001590_pt1 | contig 42380 bp, 42 predicted proteins | sample III_Palsa_N2_3_FD_200533 | JGI IMG/M metagenome (GOLD analysis project Ga0302314, IMG submission 200533) | Peat permafrost microbial communities from Stordalen Mire near Abisko, Sweden - III_Palsa_N2_3 | ecosystem: Environmental > Terrestrial > Soil > Palsa > Peat permafrost | place: Sweden... | reverse complement strand
GCGACCTCGGCGTGTGGTCGATCGGCCTGGCCGGCGAGGCGGACCAGTCGCTCTACGACCTGCCGCTCGGCGACGGTCCCGTAGCCCTGGTCGTCGGCAGCGAGGAGAAGGGGTTGGCGCCGCTGGTGCGCAAACGCTGCGATGCGGTGGCCGCAATCCCCCAGCACGGCACGCTGCCATCGCTCAACGTCGGTGTCGCCGGCGCGGTCGCCTGCTTCGAGGTGGCGCGCCAGCGGTCGGCAAGATCGATGGCGCAGGGCTGACCGACCTCCACCTCGCCCCGGCCCCGCACGGGCCCGCCGTACGCTGAGGCCGTGCACGGAGCCGGCACGAGCTCGTGGAAAATCGCCGTCGGCAACGGCAACGCGCTGAACGCGGCGTGCCCCCTCGTCTCATGCACCTCAGCGCCGGTGCGCCGTCCCCAGTGGCGCTCGAGGCAGCACCTGCCTGGCACCGGTGGTGGACCTCGCTGGCATCGGCACCACGGGCCGACCTGCGGAGTGGCTCGTCACCCGGCCCAGAGGAACGGGACTCGAGCACGGCGCTCACGCTGTTGCTGGACCAACTCCAGGGTGAGGCTGACGCCTGGTCGAGCGATCTGGCGCGCCGTCATCCCGCCCCGAGCCTGCCGCCGTATGCCCCCGTCGAAGACCTGCAGCGCCGCCAGGAATTGCACCGTCAAGTGGCCGAGGAAGTCATCGGCGACTATGCCGTGACTCCGGATCGGGTGACCGCGCGCGTCGAGCTCATCTGGTCCGGAGGGCCATGGACTCACCAACCCTCGCGCGGCGCCCTCCTTTGCTCCATCGCCACCTGGATGAATGAGGGCGCCTACCGGTCGGCTCTCAAGGCAACCTTCGAGCGGGGGCTGGCCCGAGGCTAGGCAGTCCGACTTCCAGGCAGGGCGACTCCACGTCAAGCCGGCGCCACCTCGGAGGTGCAGTAGGCGCACCGATGCGCGGCGACAGGAATGTCGCTAAGGCACTCCGGGCACTCCCGCGTCTCGGGCTTGGGCTCCTCGCTGGGCAGCACGTTGAGACGTCGCATCAGCGCAGTGAGCGGGACCACGACGGCGAAGAAGACGACCGTGGCCACGATGAGGAACGACAGCAGCGCGTTGAGGAACGATCCGTACTTGAACTGCGAGTGGTTGATGGTGAAGGTCAGGCTCGAGAAGCTGGGCTTGCCGAAGATGGCGGCGATGAGCGGCGTGATCAGATCGGCCACGAAGGCGGTGATCATGGCCGTGAAGGCGACGCCGACGACCACGGCCACCGCCAGGTCGACGACGTTGCCCCGCAGGACGAACTTCTTGAAGTCGGACAGCATCTGGTCGGGGCCTCCCTGCTCGTGCACTCGGGTACACGCATCCTCGCGTCTTCGGGTTCTCATCGCTGACGGCGCGCCGTGTGGTCTGTACCCGGTTCGGCTTCAACCTCTACGACGGGTCGGGTGCCAAGCGAAACGGGGCCTGAGACTGGGAGCCCGAGGCAGGAATCGAACCCGCGACATCTTCATTACAAGTGAAGTGCTCTACCAACTGAGCTACTCGGGCGCTGCGCCCCAGGTTACAGGCCCGCGCGGCGGCCACCCGCCCCACCAGCGGAAAGGCTTGCTTCGGGCCGCGCCCCGGGCCAGGCTGGGCGCTCAATGGATGACGAACAGCCGCAGACGGGATCTTCCGGCTCGCTCTCCATCGTCCGGGCGGTGGCGGTCCTCATCCTCTTTGTCGTGGCGGTGGCGGTGCTGGTGTCGGTCGGGACGCGGCCCAGCGTGAGCAGTACGCCCACGACTACCACGCCGACGACGACGGCTACCGCTGCCGGCAGCACCACGACCACTGCCGCGGCCGGCGCCGCGGCCTCCTCCACGACCACCACGACGACGGCCCATCACACCGCAACGACCAAGGCCGGCCACAAGGGGTCGACCAAGGACACGACCACCACGACCACGGCACCGCACAGCGCCACCACCGTGGTCGTGGCCAATGCCACCACCGTGAACGGGCTGGCCGCTCACTACTCGACGGTCATCGGCGCCGGCGGCTGGACGATGCAGACGCCGCTGGACGCGTCGACCAGCGAGGCGACGTCGGCCGTCTACTACGCGCCGGGCCAGCAGGAGCAGGCGGCATCCATCGCCACGACCATCGGCGTGAAGCCTGCCCAGGTGCTGCCGATCTCCGCGGCCACGCCCCTCAGCAGCACCACCGGCATCGACGTGGTGGTAGTGATCGGGTCGGACTTGGCGGCGCCCGCCTCGACGACGACCACCGCGGCCTGACGTTGCCCGCCGCGGGCGACGCCGCAGCGGCGGCGCTGCCGGAACTCCTGCGACCTCTGGCGGCCGACCCGCAGCACAGCGCACTGTTCCTCGATTTCGACGGCACGCTCTCCGCTGTCGTCAAGGACCCGCGGGACGCCGCGCCGCTGCCCGGCGTGCCGGACCTGCTGGCCGACCTCGCCGCCGCCTTCGCGCTGGTGGCGGTCATCTCGGGCCGGCCGACGGCGTTCTTGGAGGAAGTCCTGGGCCCGCCGCCCGGCGTGACGCTGGCCGGCCTCTACGGCCTGGAGCGCGCCCTGCAGCGATCGGCGCACGACACCTGGGCGGCGGTCATCGACGAGGTCGTCGCCGAGGCGTTGGCGACGGCGCCCGAGGGGGTCTATGTCGAGCCCAAGGGGCTGACGGTGACGCTGCATTTCCGCCGTGCTCCCGAGCACAAGGACTGGGTACTCGACTTTGCCGAGCGCCAGCACGTCACCCGTGGCCTGGCGGTGGTCCAAGGACGGCTCGAGCGCGAACTGCGCCCCCCGCTGGCTGTGGACAAGGGCACCGTGGTGCGCTCCTTGGTGGCGGAGTACGACGAGCGGGGCGAGCCCCTGCGGGCGCTGGCCGCGTTCGGCGACGACCTGGGCGACCTGCCCGCTTTCGCCGCCCTCGACGCGCTGCACGACGCCGCCACTACTGAGAACGGCCCGCGCCCCACCGTCGTCCGGGTGGCGGCCGTCGACAGTGAGAGCCCGGCCGCGGTGGCTGCGGCAGCGGACCTGTCAGTGCCCGGCGCCGCCGGCGCGGTGGCGCTGCTCCGTGACCTGGCGGACGCCGCAACCGGTGCCGGCGCCGGCGCGTAGCCCCCGCCCGCTCAGCGCCGCGCCGCCGCCAGCTGGTCGGCCCACCAGTCGGCCGAGGTCCGCCCCCGCACCGCCGTGCGCAATGCCTCGGCCCGCGCCGTACGCGCCGGCGCGTCCATGGAGAGCGCGGCGTGCAACGCGTCGGCCGTCCCCGCCACGTCGAAGGGATTGATGCCGACGGCGCCACGACCGTCGAGCGCCAATTCCTCCCACGCCCCGGCTTCGTGCGACAGCACGAGCACGCCGTCGACCGCGTTGAGCAGCGGGCCTTCCTTGGCCACCAGGTTGAGGCCGTCGCGCACCGGGTTGACCAGCAGCACGTCCGACACCGTCAACGCGGCGAGCGAGCGGACCCAGTCGTCCTTGACCGAGAGCACGATGGGCGCCCAACCGGCAGCCTCGTCCCCGAAGGCGTGGTTGATGCGCTCGGCCGTGTGCTCGACCTCGGCCCCGTAGGCGAGATACTCCGCCAGCCCCTGCCGGCTGGGATAGGCGAACGCCACGTGCACCACCCGGCCGCGCCACTCGGGGTACTCGGTCAGCAGTTCCTCGAAGGCGAGCATCCCCCGCACGATGTTCTTCGAAGGCTCCATGCGGTCCGTCCGCGCGACGATGCGGCGCCCGCCCACGTCGGCCCGCAACGCGGTCGCCGCGGCCACACAGGCCGCAGACGCCGCCTCCTCCTCGAGCACGTCCACGTCGGGACCGAGCGGCGCCACGAAGGTCGGGGGCGCCCCCGACGCATCCCCCGCCATGGCGTAACACCCCAGGAAGCATTCCTCCCACTGGTGGCAGTGGAAGCCGCAGGCCGAGTAGCCGGCCATGCCGTCGAGCAGTTCCGCCCGCACATCGTCGGGCAACACCGCCAGCATGGCCGGCGCAGCGAACGGCGTGTGCAGGAAATGGACCGTGCGCAGATCGGGCCGCGCCTCGGCCAGCATCCGTCCGAGCAGCGAGAAGTGATAGTCCTGTACGAGGACGTCGGCGCCCTCGCCCGCCCGCGCCGCCACCACATCGGCCATCGCACGGTTGTAGGCCCGGTACCCCTCCCAGGCTTCGCGCCAGTGGCGGTCGAAGCGGGGCCGGTGCGGCAGGTCGAAGAGGTGGTGATGGCAGTACCACAGCGTGGTGTTGGCGACCACGTCGTAGGCCTGTCGGTAGGTGGCGTCGTCGATGACCACGGGCAGCAGATCGAGTCCGTCTTCGTGCATGAGGCCTTGGGCGACAGCCTCGCGGTCCGCCGCCCCCATCGTCACCGAGGCCCACGTCGTGCCGCTCCCCGCCAAGATCCGGTGCAACGAGGAGGCCAGCCCACCGGCGGCGGGCACCGGAACGAGCGCGCCGCCGGGTTCGGCGCGGAAGGTGAGGGGGCCGCGGTTCGAGACGACGATGGTGCTGCTCACGATGTCACGTTCCGCTCGTCACGGTCACACGTCACGATCGGCATGCGACGTCGGCGGGGGCACGCGCTCGAGCGCCGCTCGCAACACGTCGACCGCCTGCGGGCGCAGCTCGTGCAGCGGGCGGTTGCGGTGGATGCGCTCGCCCAGGTCGACCTGGGCGAGGCGGTCGGCCCCGAGCTGCTGGGCCACGTCGATCAGCAGGCCGATCTCGACCCCGTAGCCGGCGGCGAAGCCGAGCTTCTCGAAGACCCAGCGGTGCGCCGCCGTCTCGCCGGCGAGCGGCTGGCGCACCCAGGAGAGTTCGGGGAAGAGCAGCTCGAGTGCGGGCCGGGCCACCAGCTCGGTGACCCGGCCACCGCCGGTGGGATCACCGTGCAGCGGCCGGGTGTAGAAGCCCTTGACCAGGGCCACGTGGTCGGTGGTGAGCAGCGGCCCGAGCAGCCCGGTCACGAACGCCGGCGTCGTGTTGGCCACGTCGGCATCGAGGAAGACCACGACGTCGCCGGTGGAGGCGGCCAGAGCGGCGGTCATGGCCTGCCCCTTGCCTCCGGCCCCTCCGGGTCCCGCCACCACGGATGCGCCGGCGTCTCGGGCCTGTTCGGCCGTGTCGTCGCGCGAGCCGTCGTCGAGCACGATGACCTCGTCGACCAGGTTTCCCCCGTGCCCGTCCAGGAAGGGCTGGACGACGGCCCGGACGACCGATCCCACGGTGGAACCCTCGTCGCGGGCGGGGATGCACACCGAGACCGTCGTGCCGGTGCGGGCCTTGGCCTCGAGCACCAGGCCCGTGGCGAAGTCACCGTGGTGATAGGTGTGCGGCACGCCCACGATTCAAGCAGCCGGACCACGTTGAGCCGACCGTCCTGGGCGGGCTATCATTGTTCCCATCATCCAGAGCGACTGAGGGACGGGCCCGTTGACGTCGCGGCAACCAGTGCAGTGCGGGGGACCGCAGGAGCACCTGGTGCCAATGCCCGACCGATGAGGAGGACCAATGGTCAGTTTTGTCACCGGGTTGCGTTGTCGTGAATGTCAGCGTGCCTTCCCAGCCGAAGCCCTGCACGTCTGCGACTACTGCTTCGGGCCCCTGGAGGTCGCCTACGACTACGAGCGGATCGCCGCCTCGGTCAGCCGCGACAGCATCGCGGCCGGTCCACGCTCCATCTGGCGCTACCGCGACCTGCTCCCCGTCGACGATGCCACGCCGGTCGACCTAGGGGCCGGGTTCACCCCGCTGGTCCGGGCCGACCGCCTGGCCGCCGAGCTGGGGCTGGGCGAGCTGTGGATCAAGGACGACACGGCCAATCCCACCGGCTCGTTCAAGGACCGGGTGGTCTCGGTCGCGCTCACGAAGGCCCGTCAGCTCGGCTTCAAGGTTGCCGCCTGCGCTTCCACGGGCAACCTGGCCAACTCGGTGGCGGCGCACGCCGCCCGGGCCGGCATGGACTCGGTCGTCCTCATTCCCAACGACCTCGAGACGGCCAAGGTCACCATGACTGCGGTCTACGGGGGAACGGTGATCGCCGTGGAAGGGAACTACGACGACGTCAACCGCCTCTGTGCCGAGCTGACGAGCGAGCGCCCCAGCTGGGCCTTCGTCAACGTGAACGTACGCACCTACTACGCCGAGGGTTCCAAGACGCTGGCCTTCGAAATCGCCGAGCAGCTGGGCTGGCAGGCACCGGACCACGTGGTGGTGCCGATCGGGTCGGGCAGCCAGCTGACCAAGGTGGCCAAGGGCTTCTCCGAGCTGGGCAAGGTCGGCCTCCTACCCGAGGAACCTGCGGTCCGGGTGTCGGGCGCCCAGGCCGAGGGCTGTTCTCCCGTGGCCACGGCCTTTGCCGGGGGCACGGACGCCATCCGGCCGGTCAAGCCCAAGACGATCGCCAAGTCGCTCGCCATCGGCAACCCGGCCGACGGTTGGTACGCCCTGGACGTCATTCGGCGCTCGGGCGGGTCGTGTGCCGCCGTGACCGACGGCGAGATCGTGGAGGCCATCGGGCTGCTGGCCCGCACCGAGGGGATCTTCGCCGAGACCGCCGGCGGCGTGACCATCGCCACCCTGGCCAAGCTGGCTGCATCCGGGGCCATCCGTCCCGACGAGCGCGTGGTGGCCCTGGTCACCGGGCACGGCCTGAAGACGGTAGAGGCACTGGCCGATGCTCCGGGCAGTACTCCCACGGCGACGATCGCGCCCACCCTCGACGCCTTCGACGCCGCGCTGGACGACTACGACACCAAGGAGATCCCCCGATGAGCGTCACCGTCCGTATCCCCACCCAATTGCGCACCCTGACCGCGGGCGCGGGTGAGGTCGAGGTGGAGGGGAGCTCGGTCGGCGAGGCGCTCAAGGCCCTGGACGCCGCCCACCCGGGCCTGGCCGAGCGCCTCTTCGACGACGCCGGCAACCTGCGCCGTTTCGTGAACGTCTTCTTGGCCGACGAGGACGTGCGGTTCCTCGACGGTCTGGCCACGCCCGTCACTCCCGGGCAGACGCTCTCCATCGTCCCCGCCGTCGCCGGAGGCTGAGCAGGTCCTGCCCAGTGGCCAGGTCCGGCCCCCGGGGAGGATTGTGGGCGGACGCAGCGGGGCGAGCCGAACTGCATCGCCCTTGCGCCGGTCCGCCTAAGGTGGTTGTATTAGCACTCACAAGACGAGAGTGCTAATGGAGGAAGAGACCTGATGGCCAAGATCATCGCCTTCGATTCCGAGGCCCGCCGTGGCCTGGAGACCGGGATGAACAAGCTGGCGGACGCCGTCCGCGTGACCCTCGGCCCGAAGGGCCGCAACGTCGTGCTGGACAAGAAGTGGGGCGCCCCGACGATCACCAACGATGGTGTCTCCATCGCCAAGGAGATCGACCTGGAGGACCCGTTCGAGAGGATCGGCGCCGAGCTGGTCAAGGAAGTTGCGAAGAAGACCGACGATGTGGCCGGCGACGGCACCACCACGGCGACCGTCCTGGCCTGGGCCATGGTGCGTGAAGGCCTGCGCAACGTCGCCGCCGGGGCCAACCCGATGTCGCTCAAGCGGGGTATCGAGGCCGCGGTCGAGATCGCCGTGGGCTCCATCCACGGCCTCGCCAAGGAGACCGAGTCCAAGTCCCAGATCGCCCAGGTGGCCTCCATCTCGGCCGCCGACAGCGAGATCGGCGAAATGATCTCCGAGGCCATCGACAAGGTCGGCCGCGACGGCGTCATCACCGTCGAGGAGTCCCAGACCTTCGGCATGGACATGGACCTCGTCGAGGGCATGCGCTTCGACAAGGGCTACATCGCTCCTTACTTCGTTACCGACCCCGAGCGCATGGAGGCGACCCTCGAGGACGCTTACGTGCTGCTGGTCGGTTCGAAGATCACCGCCGTACGGGACCTGCTGCCGGTGCTCGAGAAGGTCATTCAGAGCGGCAAGCCGCTGCTGATCATCGCCGAGGACGTGGAGGGCGAGGCCCTGGCCACCCTCGTGGTGAACAAGATCCGTGGCACCTTCCGCTCGGTGGCCGTGAAGGCCCCCGGCTTCGGCGAGCGCCGCAAGGCCATGCTGCAGGACATCGCCATCCTCACCGGCGGCCAGGTCGTCACCGAAGAGGTCGGCCTCAAGCTGGAGAACGTGACGCTCGACCTGCTGGGCACCGCCCGCAAGGTCGTCATCACCAAGGACGAGACCACGATCGTGGAGGGTGCGGGCAGCGAGTCCGACATCAAGGGCCGGATCAACCAGATCAAGACCGAGATCGAGAACACCGACTCGGACTACGACCGGGAGAAGCTGCAGGAGCGCCTGGCCAAGCTGTCCGGCGGTGTGGCCGTGATCAAGGTCGGGGCCGCCACCGAGGTGGAGCTCAAGGAGAAGAAGCACCGCATCGAGGACGCGGTCTCGACGACCAAGGCCGCCATCGAAGAGGGTGTGGTCCCGGGCGGTGGCGTTGCGCTGCTGCGTTCGCAGACCGCCATCCTCGAGGGTGCCGAGAAGCTCGAGGGCGACGAGGCCACCGGAGCCCGCATCGTGGCCCGGGCGGTCGAGGAGCCGCTGAAGCAGATCGCCGTCAACGCCGGCCTCGAGGGCGGAGTCATCGTCGAGAAGGTGCGTGGATTGAAGGGGGCCAACGGCCTGAACGCCGCCACCGGCGAGTACGAGGACCTCTTCAAGAACGGTGTGATCGACGCCGCCAAGGTGACCCGTTCGGCCCTGCAGAACGCGGCCTCCATCGCGGCACTGTTCCTGACGACCGAGGCCGTCATTGTGGACAAGCCCGAGGAAGACGCGCCGGCCATGCCGGGCGGGATGGACGACTACTAGACCTTCCCGTGGGCTGGACGCAGGTAGTGCCTTCGTCCGGCCTGGCTCGAACCGAGACTGTATGGATGCGCCCGGCCTCGCGGCCGGGCGCATCCGTGTTCCGGGGCCGACCTGTGTTCCGGGTGCGAGCACCTTCTCTACACTGACGGCGTGGCCTTGACCCCGACAACCGGCTGGGGCGTGCTGCACCTGTTCTGCCGGCTGACCCCTGAGTTCGACGCCAACGCCCTGCGCAAGGCCGTGAGCGCCGCCGAGGCGGACGGCTACCAGGTGGTCCCGGTGGCCCTGCTGGGCCACAAGGCCGACCTGGGGCTGATGGCGTTGGGCCCTGACATCTGGCGCCTGCGCCGGCTGCAGACCGAGGCCGTCGGGGCCGGACTGGTGGCTGCCGAGTCGTACGTGTCGCTGACCGAGATCTCCGAGTACGCCGCCGGCGTGCCCGACGAGCTGCGTCAGGCCCGGCTCTTCCCGTCGCTCCCGCCCGAGGGCAAGGACGCGTTCTGCTTCTACCCGATGAGCAAGCGACGGGGCGACGCGCACAACTGGTATTCGCTGGACTTCGAGACCCGCAAGGAGCTGATGATGGGTCACGGCAAGGTGGGGCGGACCTTCCACGGCCGGGTCCTCCAGGTCATCACCGGCTCGACCGGACTCGATGACTACGAGTGGGGCGTCACGTTGTTCGGCGTCCATCCCGACGACTTGAAGGACTGCGTCTACGAGATGCGCTTCGACGAGGCGTCCGCCCTCTACGCCGAGTTCGGGCCCTTCTACACGGGCATGGTGGGCACGCTCGACGACGTGTTGGCGGTGTTGGGTGCCTGAACAGGACACCGTGCGATGAACGTGACCACGACCACGACCCCGTCCTCGACCGTCACCCCAACCGTCACCCCGACGCCCTCGTTGGACGATCTCAGGGACGCGCTCCGCCGTCTCGGCCGGGTGGTCGTCGCGTTCAGCGGCGGCGCCGACTCGTCGCTACTGGCCAAGGTGGCCCACGACACGTTGGGAAGGGCCTCGGTGCTGTGCGCGACGGCCCTGTCACCGTCGCTGGCCGCGACCGAGCAGGCGGATTGTCGTTCCCTGGCCGTCGAGTGGGACCTGCGCTGGGTCGGCGTCCCGACCAACGAAATGGAAGATGCCGTCTACGTCGCCAACGGCCCGGACCGCTGTGCCCGTTGCAAGACTGCGTTGATGCAGGCCCTGGGGCCGCTCGCGGCGTCCGAAGGCGCCACGGTCGTGCTCGGGGTGAACGTCAGCGACCTGGGGGATCACCGACCGGGCCAGGCGGCGGCGGCTGCGGACGGCGCCGTCTTCCCCCTGGTCGAGGCCGGCTTCACCAAGGACGACATTCGGCGTTCGTCTCGGGAGCTCGGGCTGCGCACCTGGGACAAGCCCGCCGCGGCCTGTCTGGCCTCGCGCCTGCCCTACGGCACCCCCGTCACCCTGGGCCGTCTGGCCGCCGTCGAAGAGGCCGAAGCGGCGCTGCGTGCGCTCGGGTTCGGGCAGCTGCGGGTGCGCCACCACGGCGACGCCGCCCGCCTGGAGGTCGAGCCGGAGGCGCTGGCCGAGGTGGTGGCCCGCCGGGACGAGGTCGTGGCTGCCGTGCGGGCGGCCGGCTTCCGCTTCGTCGCCCTCGACCTGGAGGGTTTCCGGTCCGGCAGCCTGAACCGCGGCCTCACGGCCGCCCCGGGCCGACCATGAGCGCAGTGAGGGTGAAGGTCAAGCTGACGTTTCCCGAGTCCGAGGTGCGGCGGGCTGTCCTGGCCATCCTGGTGCGCCGGTTCGACGTGGATCCCGACATCCGCCGGGCCGACGTGGAGGAGCACCGGGGCTGGATCGTGTGCGAAATGGACGGTGAGGCGGCCCAGGTCGACGCCGCCCTCGACTGGCTCCGTACGGAGGGCATCACAGTCGACCTGCTGGGGGACGTCTTCGAGGGTTGACGGCCACGCCCGGGGCCGGGGGCCGGCGCAACGCTGTCAGCCCTCGTCGGGCTCCTGGGGCACGTGCCAGCCCGCCGACGAGACCCCCCGGGGCTCGTAGAAGACGCAGCCCTCGGGGCAGGCGAACGGCAGCGGCTCGTTGGCATCGACCTTGCAGCGTTCCAGACGATCACCCCGTGGCGTGGTCCGCATCACGTAATGGCGGCAATCCTCGTTGACGGACACATCCCATTCTGGCCCAGTGGGCGGGCCGCGGTAGCGTCACCGCTCGTGGACCCGAGTGCCGACCGCGACGTCCCCCTCAAGACCTTGCTGCGCTGGAGCGAGGCGCTGGCCGGCATCGCCCGCACGGGCCTCGGCTTCACCGAGAGCCTCTACGAGCAGGAACGCTTCGAGGAGATCCTCAAGGTGGCGGCCGACATCCGTGCCGAGGCCGACGGCGACAACGAGGACCCTGACTACGCCGGGGGATTGGTGCAGGAGTGGATGGACACCGTCGGCAAGGGTGTCCCGGGTTACGTCACTCCCAAGGTCGCCGTCGGTGCGGCGGTCGCCAACGACAAAGGCGAGCTGCTGCTGATCCAACGCGCCGACTCGGGCATCTGGCTCTATCCGACCGGGTGGTGCGACGTGGGGTATTCGGCTGCCGAGGTCGTGGTGAAGGAGGTCGAAGAGGAGACCGGCATCATCGCCGAACCGGTGCGTCTCATCGCTGTCCTCGACGGCCTGCGTCTCGGCTTCACCCGGGTGCCGCTGTACTCGCTCCTCTTCTACTGCCGGGCCGTGGGCGGCGAGCTGGCCCCACATCCGCTCGAGACGCGCGACGTCGGCTGGTTCACCCGCGAGACGCTGCCCCAGCCGCTGGTCGGGTCCGAACGCTGGGGCGAGCACGTCTTCGCCGCCATCAACGGCGAGCGCCGCGACGTGCTCTACGACAGCGTGCGCCGACCGATGTGGCGGGGCGAATCGGCGACGTCGTGATTTCGGTCGAGGCCGCCGCCCTGGTCGACGACGACCTCTGCGCCGCGGTCGACCGCCTCGTCCCCCAGCTCTCCCGCTCGTCGCCTCCGCCAAGCCGTGCCGTCTTGGAACGGATCGTGACCGATGATGCCACGACGTTGTTCGTGGCCCGCAACGACGTCGGCATCGTGGGCATGCTGACGCTGGCAACCTTCCAGATCCCGACGGGCGTGCGCGCCTGGATAGAAGATGTCGTCGTCGACACCGACGCCCGGGGCAGCGGCGTGGCGGCTGCCCTCGTGCAGGCCGCGCTGGAGCGCTCGGCCGAGCTCGGCGCCCGCACGCTGGACCTCACGTCACGGCCCGACCGCGCCGCGGCCAACCGGCTCTACGTTCGCATGGGGTTCGAGACCCGGCAGACCAACGTCTATCGGCGGACGCTCGACGCTCCGGGATAGATCTCTCGCCTTCGGACACTCCCAGGTGGCACACTGGAAAACGTGAAGCGTCTCGATCGGGCGACGGCAGTCCTGCTGGTGCTGGCCGCGCTCTTGGCCGCGACCCAGTTCGTTTCGGCCTTCTTCGTCCACGTCGCCGTGCGCGCCGAACCGAGCGCGGCCGGTTGGGCGGTGCCCCCGACGAAGACCTACATACAGGCTTTCGGCCTCTCCGAGCTGATCCTGACCGCCTTGAGTCTGGGCGCGGTCGTCGTGGTGTGTTCGTCGCTGAGCCGTCGTAACGTACGGGAGCGCGGCGCCGGGCGGCTCGCCTGGGGCGTCTCCGTCCTGGCCACTCTCCTTGGGCTCGTGGGGTTCGTCTACTTGTTCGGCGCCGGAATGTGCCTCCTCCTGGCGTGCGTCAGCGTGCCGCGCCGTCAGCCCATCGCCACGATCGGCGCGTCGAGTGCGAGACCGCCCGTCGAGCCGTTGAAGACGGCGTCGCCGTAGTTGAAGATGCCCCCGTCGGAGGCCACCAACCAATAGCCCCCTCCGTCAGGCGAGGCCGACATGCCGACGATCGGCTTGTTGAGGACGATGGAGCCGGCCGAGCCATCGAAGCCGGCGTCGCCGTAGTTGAAGATGCCGCCGTCGGACGCCACGAGCCAATAGCCGTGCCCCGATGCGCTCGGGGCCATGCCCACGATGGGCTTGTTGAGCGGCTGCCCGCCGCGTGACCCGTAGTAGACGGCATCGCCGTAGCTGAAGATCCCCCCATCGGAGGCGACCAGCCAATACCCCCCGCCGTCCGGCGTCGAGGCCATCCCGACAATGGGCTTGTTGAGGTGCATCGACCCGGCCGATCCGAAGAAGTGCGCGTCGCCGTAGCTGAAGATCCCTCCGTCGGAGGCGACCAGCCAATACCCCCCGCCGTCCGGCGTCGAGGCCATTCCGACGATGGGCTTGTTGAGGCGGATGGACCCGGTCGAGCCGTAGAAGCCAGCGTTCCCGTAGCTGAAGATGCCGCCGTCGGTAGCCACCTCCCAGTACCCGCCGCCGCCGGGGGTCTCCGCCATGCCCACCATCGGCGCGTTGAGATGCTGGCCGCCCATGGAGCCCAGGAACGACTGGCAGAACGAGAAGATGCCGCCGTCCGCGGCCACCATGCGGTACCCCGGCCCGGATCCGCAGTTCACCGCGGCGCCGAGCTGCCGGGCCTGTCCTGAGTTCGGGTCGATCATGAGGGAGGACTCGTCGACCGCCTCGAACGCGCTGGCCGGAACCTGCTTGAGCTCGTTGACGAGTGCGATCGGCCAGTTCTCGTCGGCGGTACCGCCGAAGTACCAGTTGGAGCCGTTGTCGGCCAGGATCAGCCCGTACTGCTGCATGGCGCGCAGCACCACCTGCGCCTGCGCGGAGTACCCGGAGATGTTGTAGTCAGCCTTGAGCCGGAAGCGGGCCCCCATGGGCGGCAGGTCCGGGTTCGACGACGAACCCGCCTCGTGGCGGGCCGGCCAGATGTACGACGTGTCCGTTGTCTCGGCCGTCATCCTGATGGCGTGGGTGATGACGCCCGACTGCACCTCGTCGTAGCGCACGAGGCCGGGCAGGATGGGCAGTCCCGCGGCGTCGGCCGACGTCCATCCTGCGGGGCGCAGCGCGTTCGAGTTGAGATTCCAGATCGCGCCTGATCCGGCAGTCGAACCCGATGCGCTGTACTGCGCGTCCCAGAGTTCGTAGAGGGTGCAGGTGGCCGGGTTGACCATGATGGCGTGGCGATCGCCCGTCGACTGTTGCCCGCCCTCAATGGGAGTGCTCGCACTGAACGGGTACGGCCCCGGGTCGCTCTCATCGGCGTACTGGAACGTGATGGGTACCTCGGGCTGTGAGGGGGACACGACGGTGTAGGGGATGCCATACGGTGTAGAGGGGTCATCCGAGGGTCCGAAGTCCGGGTGGAGGTTCGTCGTGCTGGCGTCCATGCTGGCCAGCCAGGCCGCACTCTGCGGGTTCACGGGGAGGTTGGCGACGGGCGTGTTCCACACGTTGTCCGCCGGGAACATGGGGCAGTTCGGTGCTCCGGGCAAGGGCGTCCCGGCCGAAGCCGGCGTCGGCGAAAGAGCTACCGTGAGACCCAGCCACATCACCCCCGTGGTCACGAAAGCGACCGGTCCTGTGATCCTGCCGGTCCTGCCGGTCCTGCGTCGTCGCATGAGTGACCCCTCCCAGCGTGAACGACCGTACCCGAAGCGGCAGGCTGCATCTGACGACCGAAGCTGCCCGCCGCACGAGGGAGTCGGGCCGCAGCCCGTGCGCTGCGGGCACGACAAGAGCATCACCAAACTCGACCGGCCCAGTTAGGGTTTCGGTGGGGCGGACACGGAGGGTGACGGTTGTGAGCGCGAACGGGATGCAGGGGCGCAATTGGGTGCTTGCCGCGATGATCTTCGCGGTCTCCATGACCTTCATCGATCAGACGATCGTCTCCATCGCGGTGCCGAACATTCAGCGGGAGCTCGGTCTCACGTCGACCGGTGTGCAATGGGTCGTGAACGGCTACCTCATCTCCCTGGCCGCGCTCTTCGCCCTGGGCGGACGCCTCTCGGACATCTTCGGCCACAAGAAGATCTGCGTGATCGGCGTCATCGTCTTCGTCGTGGCGTCGGCCATGTGCGGGCTGACGCCCAAGGGCTCAGGCGCCGAGGCCTGGATCGTGACGTTCCGGGTGGTCCAGGGGGCCGGTGGCGCGCTCATGTTCCCGGCGGCGCTCGCCATCGTGGTCAACACGTTCCCTTTGCGGGAGCGCGGGAAGGCGCTGGCGCTGTTCTTCGGCATCGCCGGTGGCCTCACCGCCATCGGACCCATTCTGGGCGGCTATCTCACCGAATGGACCTGGCGTGCCATCTTCTGGGTGAACATCCCGGTCGCCCTCATCGCCTTGGTCCTCATCGCGGTGTCGAAGCCCAAGACGCAGTACCAGCGCGCCCCGATCGACTACCGGGGAGCGGTTCTGATCGCCGCCGGCATCGGGCTCAGCATCTTCGGGCTGCAGCAGTCGGTCCCGTGGGGCTGGAGCAATCCCTGGACGTGGATCTGCATCGTCGCCGGCCTCCTGATCATCGCCGTGTTCGTCCTGGTCGAGACGCGGACCGAATCGCCTCTCATCAAGGTCAAGATATTCCGTGTCCGGGCATTCGCCATGGAGAACCTCGTCCTGCTGATCGCCATGATGACGTTCATCCCGGTCTTCTTCTTCGCCAGCGAGTACGCGCAGATCGCGCTGCACGACACCGCGTCGGGGGCCGGCATCTTTCTGTTGTTCTTCTTCATCGGCTTCGTCATCGCAGCGCAGATCGGGGGCCGCATCCTCGACCGCGAAGGGGCGAAGCGGGCCGTGGTGCTTGGGTGTGCCATTGCTGCGGTGGGCTTCGGCGTTTGGGCCTCCAAGGCCACGACGCTCTCCTTTTCGAAGCAGCAGATCTGGGTGATCGTGGCCGGGTTCGGCATGGGGATGATGCTCGGGCCGGCCAATACCGATGCCGTGAACCGAGCGGGGAATCTCTCGTACGGCGAGGCGACCGGCATCACCCAGACGATCCGTAATTTCGGGGCCAGCCTGGGGTTGGCCGGCCTCGGGACGATCCTGCTCTTCAGTTACCGCTCGCACCTCACGACGTCGTTGAAGGCGATGGGTGACCCGCATGCCGCAGCAGAAGCCAACAAAATCACGCAGAGCCAGCAGGGGAGCGGGTCAGTGAGCTCCATTCCTCACTTCGTGTCCCTCAACTTCGCCCAAGCCACCGAGGTCGTGCTCTACGTCATGTGCGGGATCATGGGCTTCGCCGCGCTGGTCGCGTTCTTCGGGCTGCAACGGGGCCGCCAGGAGGTGGCGCCCGTCGAGGATGGCATTGTTCCTGCACCCGCCGCGCCGGGGTGACTCTGACCAGGGCACGGGGAGCCGGCGCCTAGATGCCGCGGTCGACACTGGGATTGCCGTAACCTCGCACCGGCGACCCCGGCGCAGTCCGGCCGCCCGCTCGACAGGAGGCAAAACGTGGCAAACAGCAGCCGCATCGGACTCCTCTTCGCGCTACTGGTGGCCATCGGCGCGTTGGCCACCGGCTGCAGTGCGATCGACAAGGTCAAAAACGATGTCCACACCGTCGAGGGCAACAAGTCCACCGTCGACTCGTTCACCCAGAACCTGCAGTCGAGCAAGGACATGCCTTTCGAGGCGACCTACATGACGACGGGGGACTCGCCGGCCACGATCGTCTACGCGGTCGACCCGTCCAGCGGCGGCCTCGCCTTCCACGAGACGCAGACGGGATCCAGCGCGTCCAACGTGCAGCTGATCGTGAACTCGTCCGGCGAGTACAGCTGCAGCCAGAGCGGATCCGGCACAGCCTGGTCATGCCAGAAGCTGGGCCAGGCCGACGCCGCCACCGAGAACAAGATCTTCGACGTCTACACCCCCTCGCACTGGGTCTCCTTCCTCAAGGGCGTCTCGCTGGTGGCTGGATTGGCGGGTGACAAGGTCACGAGCTCCACCAAGTCACTGAACGGCTTCGACATGAACTGCGTCGACCTGGTCGCCAAAGGGGTTGCTGGAACCAGCACCATCTGCAGCACGAGCCAGGGCATCCTCGGCTACGTCAACGTCGCCTCGGACTCGACCGTGTTCGAGATCACGAACTTCACGTCGTCACCCGCGCCCTCGCTGTTCCAGTTACCGCCCGGCGCTACCGTGACCACGGCGACGACACAATGAGGGGATGACCACCTTCATCACTCGCTACGCCACGTCTGGTGCCGGGATCCGCCTGGCCGTCAAGGACCTGATCGACATGGCGGGGGAGCCGACGACGGCGGGTTGCCGCGCTGTGGCGGACCGGGCGGTACCGGCGGCCCGGGATGCCGCGTGCCTGGCCGGCGCCCGGGAGGCGGGAGCCCGGATCGTCGGCCGCACGAATCTGCACGAGTTGGCCCTCGGCGTGACGGGCGTCAATGAGTGGTACGGGACGCCGGTGAACCCGCTCGATCCGACCCGCGTCCCCGGCGGTTCCTCGAGCGGTTCTGCGGTCGCCGTGGCCACCGACGAGGCGGACGTGGCGTACGGCAGCGACACCGGCGGCTCTATCCGGATTCCCGCCGCGTGTTGCGGCATCGCCGGTCTCAAGACGACGTGGGGTCGGATCCCCCTCGACGGCGTCTGGCCGCTCGCGCCCAGCTTCGACACCGTCGGGCCGATGGCCCGCACGGTGGGCGGGCTGGTCACCGGAATGCAGCTCCTCGAGCCCGGCTTCAGCATCGCTGGCGTAGAGGGGACGGACCTGGTCATCGGTCGCTTGCCCATTGAGGCGGATCCCGCCATCACCGCCGCGCTCGACCAGGCCCTGGGCCTGGTGGGATGGGACAGCCGAGAGCTGGCGGTGCGGGGGTGGGACGACGCCACCTTGCAGGCTGGGCTCCTCCTGGTTGTCGAGGCCTGGGATTCCGACGCCGCTTTGGTGGCGGAGGATCCGGAGGGCATCAGTGACGGCGTGCGGGGCCGGCTGGAGCTCGGGGGCTCCTTCGACGAGGACACCGTCGCCGCGGCCTGGGGCGTCCAGCGCGCCTGGAAGGCCGCGCTCGAGCGCGTCTTCGCCGAGGTCGACCTGCTGGTCACGCCGACACTGAGCATCTTTGCGCCGCCGCTCGAGGACGGCGACGACCTCCTCGTGTCGCGCTGCACCCTTCCGGTCAACCTGGCCGGGGTGCCGGCCGTCTCACTCCCTGTGCCCACCGGCGGTCCGTTGCCCGCGAGCATGCAGTTGATCGGGCCGGCCCAGAGCGAGGAGCGGCTGCTGGCGGCGGCGGTGGTTCTCGAGGCTGCCGTGGCATCGGCCTGACGACGTGTAAGCGAAGCCCCGAGGCCGGGCTCTCGTTCAGCGCGTGCGTGCGCAACAGGGCGCGGCAGGACAGTGCCGTCGGCCATAAAATCGGTTGATGCAGATCGACGTGTGGTCGGATTATGCCTGCCCCTGGTGCGCCCTCGGATTGGCTCGGTTGAATGTGGCCTTGGGTGAGTTCGAGCACGCGGAGGACATCACCGTGGTGCACCGATCGTTCGAGCTGGACCCGCATGCGCCGGCCTCGAGTCCAGGCACGTCGGAGGAGGCCGTGGCCCGCAAGTACGGCATGCGTCCCGAACAGGTCCGTGCCGGTCACGCCCAACTGACCGCGTTCGGGGCGGAGGTGGGATTCACCTTCGACTTTGACCGCGTCCGCCGGGGCAACACCTTCGACGCGCACCGGCTCACCCAGGCGGTGCGCGGCACCGAGTGGGAGGGAGCACTGGTGGAGCGGCTGTTCGCCGCACATTTCGGCGAGGGGCAACTGCTCTCGGATCACGATTTCCTGCACGACGTGGCGCGGTCGGTCGGACTGCCCGAAGGCATCACCGACCAGGTGTTCGGAAGCGACGATTACGGCAAAGAGGTCCGAGCCGATGAAGCCGCCGCGTCGGAACTCGGTGTGACGGGCGTTCCCTACTTCCTCATCAATGATGCGTGGCCCGTCCCGGGAGCGCAGGACGTCGAGACGCTGGGCATCTTGCTCAAGAGGGCCTGGTCACGCGTCGGCCATTGAGCCGAGGATTCCGTCGACCATCTCGACGGTCGTATTGGGGTGGAGGAAAGCGAAGCGGGCGACCGTCTCGCCTTCCCAGGTTGTCGGCGTGACGAAGCCGATCTGCTCGTTGAGCAGCCGAGCCGACCAGACCTCGTAGTCGAGCTTGCTCCATCCCGGCCGGCGGAACAGCACGATGGAGAGCCCGGGGTCGCGTACGAGCTCGACGTGGGGTGACTCGGCGATCCGCTCGGCGGCCCGCTCGGCCATGGCCAGCCCAGCCTCCACGCCCTCGCGATAGGCGTCGAGGCCGTTGACCGCCAGCGAGAACCAGAGTGGCAGCCCCCGGGCTCGCCGGGTGAGGTGGAAGGCGTAGTCGCTCGGGTTCCATTCCTCGGGGTTCTCGCTGTGCAGGACCTCCAGATATTGGGCGTCCTGAGTGTGGACCGCCTTGGCCAGATTCGGTTGGCGGTAGACCAGCCCGGCGCAGTCGAAGGGAGCGAAGAGCCACTTGTGGGGATCGACGATGAACGAGTCCGCCCGCTCGAACCCCGCGAACCGGTCCCGCATGGAGGGGGCGAACAGCGCGGCGGCGCCCCCGTAGGCGCCGTCGATGTGGAACCAGAGGGAGTACTCGTCCGCCACGTCCGCCACGCCAGCGAGGTCGTCGACGATGCCGGCGTTGGTCGTGCCCGCCGTGGCGACGACGCCGATGACGTCAGCGCGGCGCGGATCCTCACGCAGCGCGGCCCGCAGTGCCGGTCCGGTCAGGCGATGGTCCAGCGTGGCAACGGTGAGCGTGCCGACTCCGAGCACGTGGAGGGCCTTGCCCACCGAGGAATGTGCGTCTTCGCTCAGGGCAATGAGCGGGCGCAGCGGCGCGGCGGACTGGCGCCGATGTCCGGCCGTGTCGCGGGCCACCATGAGGGCCGACAGGTTTCCCGCCGACCCCCCGGCGACGAAGCAGCCGCCGGCTCCCTGGGGAAAGCCGGCTTGGGCCGCCAGCACCCCGAGAGCCTGGTTCTCGGCCACGACGACGCCGGCCGCTTCGAGCCAGGAGGTGCCGTGCAGCGACGAGCAGGACACGAACATGTCGAAGAGCAGGGAGGCCTTGGTCGGGGCAGCCGGGATGAACGACAAGAAGCGGGGGCTGTCGCACGACACCACCGCCGTCGAGAGCTTTTCGATGAACAGCTGCAGCACCTCGGCGGCGTCGTTTCCCTCCGGCCGCATGAGCCCCGCCAGTTCGGCGTCGAGGGATTCCACGAGACCGCCGAAGTCGAGGGCGACCGGGTCCATGGACAGCCGTTCCCGGCATGCCGCCAGGACGAGCTCGGTCATCGCCTCGTCGTAGTGGAACATCTGGCTCGCCATTAGGCCGACGGGCCATCCGGCGTCGTGTCGGGGCGACGATGGGCGCGCCAGGCCTCCTCGGCGCGGCTGGCGACCTCGTGCGGCGGGGCCCCGGTCTTGGCGGCGACCAACACCACGTCGTCGAATTCGGGCTTCGCCCGTCCACTGATGACCTTCATGCGGACGACGATGCCGTCCACGGTGACCTGTTCGAGCCGGCGGGCCACCGGCCAGCGCTCCACCGCAGTGGCGCGGATGCCCATCGTTCCGGTCACCCGCTGCATCTCGGCCCGCTGCGTCCCGACGAGCGTGGCGTCGGTCAAGACGTGCAGAACATGGCCGGGCCGGCCCTTCTTCATGGTGACCGGGCTCACCCAGGCGTCGAACGCCCCGCCTTCGAGCGCGGCGGCGATCGCCAGGCCCAGCTGCTCGCCGGTGACGTCGTCGAGGTTCGTCTCGAGCAGCACGGCGCCCTGTCCGGGACCGACGGCTGGCCGGTCGACCCGTTGACCGATCACCACCTGGGTGCAGTTGGGCAGGTCCTCCATCTCTCCGGCGCCTCCGCCGAAGCCCGACGCGGTGACCGTCATGTCGGGGAGGGGACCGAACGCCGTGGACAGCGCGGCCAGCAAGGCGGCCCCGGTGGGCGTCGTGAGCTCAATCTGCACGTCTCGGCCGTAGGACGGGATTCCCTCGAGCAGGCGGACGGTCGCCGGCGCAGGGTTCGGCAACCGTCCGTGCGCGCTGCGCACCATCCCTATTCCCGTGGCGACCGCGGAGGCGGACACCTCGTCGACGCCGAGCACCTCGAGCGCGGCCACCGTCCCGACGACATCGATGATGGCGTCGTGTCCACCGACCTCGTGAAAGTGCACCTGGTCGACCGGCCGACGATGCAGGGCGGACTCGACGGTCGCCAGCCGGTAGAAGACCGCCTGGGCCCGCGCCGTCACCCGGGCCGGCAGGGCGGCTTCCTCGATGAGTGCCGCAATCACCCCGTGGGTGCGCACCACGACGTCGTCGCCCCCGACCACGGCGCGGGTGCAGGCGATGCCCCCTCGGACGCCGTCCTCGAACTCGAGGTGCCAGCCGGGAAGAGGAAGACGGTTGAGCAGCGCACGGACCTCGTCGACGTCGGCGCCCGCGTCGACGAGTGATCCCAGGGCCATGTCCCCCGCGATGCCGGCGAAGCAGTGAAACCACGCCAGCGTCGAGGAACCCGACCCCTGCTGCGTCACGGGAGGACCCGGGCGATGGCGCAGGCGGCCCCGTATCCGTTGTCGATACCGACGACCGTGATGCCCGAGGAGCAGGCGGAGAGCATGGCGAGCAGAGCGGTCACGCCTTCGAGCGCCGCGCCGTACCCCGTACTCGTGGGTACCGCGACGACGGGTGCGGGGGTCAGGCCGCCTACCACGCTGGCGAGCGCGCCCTCCATGCCGGCGACGACCACGACAGCGTCCGCCATGGCGAGCGTGTCGAGCTCCGCCAGGAGCCGGTGCAACCCGGCCACGCCGCAGTCGGTGAGCTGCCGGGGTGCGAAACCGAGTGCGCCCAGTACTGCCATGCATTCGGTAGCCACGGGGAGATCGGCTGTCCCGGCCGTGATGACGACGACGGCACCGTCTCGGGGGGGCGCCGGACGGAAGACCACCGTCGCCAGCGGCCCGCTCTCGGCCACGGCGCCTGGAGCGAAGCCGTGCGCGGCTGCAGCGGCCGTGACCGCCTTCACCTGCGCCTCGGTCGCCCGAGTCAGCAGGACCGGGCCATCGGCCTCGGTGAGGAGCGCTTCAACCACCGCTGCGCAGTGCTCGGGCGTCTTGCCGGGGCCGTAGACGGCCTCGGGCATGCCGAGGCGCAGGTCGCGATGGTGGTCCACGCGGGCGAAGCCCAGGTCGGAGTAGGGAAGCCGGCGCAGCTGCCGCACGGCGTCGTCAGGCGTGCAGCGTCCCGCGGCGACGTCTTCGATCAGTGTGCGAAGCGTGGAAGCGTCCATGAGCTGCTCTATCCTGCCCAACTGTGAACCCGCCTGCGACCTCCGTGGCCTTTTTCGGGCCGGAGGCCACCTTCACACAGGAAGCACTTCTCACCCAGCCCGACCTGGCCCGGGCCGATCTCAGAGCCCTCCCCTCCATTACGGCGGTGCTCGAAGCCGTGGCCAGGGGCGACGTCGACCTCGGTTTCGTGCCCATCGAGAACGGGATCGAGGGGACGGTCAGCGCCACCATCGACGGCCTGATTCACGACGTCGACCTGCGTATTCAGCGTGAGGTCGTCATGGATATCCACCTCCACTTGATGGCTTGTCCGGGCACGGGCCTGGGCGACATCCACGCCGTTTCCTCGTACCCCCACGCGCTGGCCCAGTGCCAGAAATACCTGGCCCGTATTTTGCCGGGCGTCGAGCAGCGGGTGGCGAATTCCACCGCGGACGCGGCCCGTGTGCTCGGCGAGTCGGGGGCGGCGGGTGAGGCCGCCATCGCGCCGAGACTGGCGGCCGAGCGGTACGGCCTGACCATCGTGGCGGAAGACGTGGAAGACCACCCGGAGAACCAGACGCGGTTCGTCCTGGTGGCTCCGACCAAAATCCCGGCCGTCACCGGGCATGACAAGACCAGCATCGTCTGCTTCCAGCGGGCCGACCACCCCGGGAGCCTCCACGGCATCCTGGGCCAGTTCGCCGCGCGGAACATCAACCTGACCAAGCTCGAGTCCCGTCCCACGAAGCAGGCGCTCGGTGACTACTGCTTCGTCATCGACCTGTCGGGTCATGTGGGTGACGAGGTCGTGGCGGACTGTCTCCGGGATCTCCACGCCGGCCTGGCCGGCGTGAAATTCCTCGGCTCGTACCCGGCAGCCGGGGAGCAGGGCCCCGAACAGCGACGACAGGCCGATGCGGCGTGGCAGGCGGCGGACACGTGGCTTCTCCAGATCCGCGGTGCCATCGAGTAACTGTGGTCGGCCGCTGGTACTGTGCGCGGGGAGGGCCTGTGACGCTGCAGACGATTGACGTCGACCAGCACCTGTTCGAGTCGAGGACGACCTGGTCCGAGTACATCGATCCGGCGCGGCAGTCCGATGCGTTGTCGATCACCGACGATGACGCCGGTTGGCCGTGGCTCACGTGGCGGGGTGAGCGGCTGACCCCGCTGGAGGTCCCGATCCCGGAGCGCTCCACACTGATCGGGGAGGACCGCCTCCGGCGCCTCCGGGGCGAGCGAGCCCCGGCATCGTTCGAGGAGCTGGTGCCGGACTCCTATCGCCTGGCCGGTTCCCGCCTGGCCTCGCTCCATGCGTTCGGGCTCGACGCGGCGGTCTTGTTCCCGAATTACGGGCTCTTGTGGGAACAGCGGTTGGCCTCGGACCGCGCCGCGCAGCGTGCCAACGCGCGGGCGTACAACCGCTTCGTGGCGGACGTGTGCGGCGATGGCGAGGGTCGGCTCTTCGGGGTGGCCCACGTGCTGTTGCACGACCCGGCCTGGGCGGTGGAGGAGATCCGGCGGGTACGGGCACAGGGCGTGCGCCTGGCCATGATCGCCCCCGCCCCCGTTGATGGGAAGCCCCTTTCGCACCCGGATTTCGACAGCGTGTGGGCGGCGTTCAGCGACGAAGGCGTCGCCCCGGTGTTCCATGTCTCGGACTTCGAGAGCCCCCTGCACCCCGCCTGGCGAACGGGGGAGCAAGAGGAGGGCGAGCGATTGTTCGACTCGATCTTCCTGTATCTGGCGCCGGCGGTCGCCCTGGCCAACCTGATCTTGAACGGGGTGCTCGAGCGCTTCCCGCGCTTACGTGTCGGAGTGGTCGAGCTGACGGCGAGTTGGGTGCCGAGCTTCCTGCTGCACATCGACGGGGCGTCGGACTTCTACACCCAGCGTCACGGCGAGCCGTTTCACAAGCTGTCGGACCGCCCCTCGAACTACTTCCTCCGCCAGGTCCGGGTCGCCGCGCTGCCCTACGAGATGCCGAACCGTCTCGTCCCCAACGTCGGCGACGACACCTTCATGCTGGGCAGCGACTGGCCCCACGCCGAAGGCGTCGCAGACCCGATGGCACAGGCCCAACGCGCCGTTGCCGGGCTGGGGGAACCGGCCCGCGCCAACATGTTGGGGGCCAACGCCGCGTGGCTCCTGGGCCTGTGACCATCGATCTCGAAGCAGCGGCGGCCGAGCGGGACCGTCTGCGCGCCACCTACCTCCGCGAACGGCCCGACCGACCGCCGTCGACGGCACGCGGCATCCACCATGTGGCACTGATCTGTTCGAACGTGGAGCAGACCATCCGCTTCTACCAGGACCTGCTCGGCTTTCCGCTCGTCGAGCTCTTCGAGAACCGGGACTACAAGGGGTCGACCCACCTCTTCTTCGACCTTGGTCACGACAACACCTTGGCCTTCTTCGACTTCCCCGACCTCGGACTCGGGCCCTACGCCGAGGTGCTCGGTGGGTTGCACCATGTCGCTATCTCCATTGACCAGGCCCAGTGGGACGCGGCACGGGCCCGACTCGAAGTGGCAGGCATCCCCACGCAGATCGAGAGCGGGACGTCGCTGTACTTCTCGGATCCAGATGGGGTGCGGCTCGAGCTCATCGCCGAAGGTCTCGGCTCGTTGTACGGGACCCCGCTGCACTGATGCCCGTCACGGGCATGGCCAACCTGGCGATCAAGGTCGCCGACCTGGAGGCGGCGTGCGCCTGGTACGAGGCCGCCGGAGCTGCGGTGACCACGCCGATCGAATGGGAGAACGGCCGGAGAGCCGACGTCCAGCTCGGCACGCTCTCCCTGACGCTCTTCACGATGGCGATTTACGAGGACGCCTGCGAATTGCCTGACGAGGGTTTTCTTCACCCGGCGCTCTTCGTGGACGATCTCGACGCTGAGCTGGCCAACCACACGGTCCTGTGGGGCCCGCGGACGGTCAGCGGAACGTTCGGCACGCGTCGTATCGCCTTCGTGGAGGCTCCGGGGGGCATCCGCCTCGAGTTCATGGAACAGATGGAGGAACTGCCGGGCTGACGGGCTCGCTGCCGGGGGTGGGCCCGACCAGGCGCCCACACCGCCGCGTCGATGACAGACTCCAGTTGTCATGAAGGTGCATCTCGTCGACGGGACCTACGAGCTCTTCCGCCATTTCTTCGGGGCCCCACCGCATCGCAACGCTGCCGGCCAGGAGGTCGCCGCGGTGAGGGGGGTGGTCAGCTCCGTCCTGCAACTGCTGGGAGACGGCGCGACCCACGTCGGCGTGGCGACCGACCATGTCATTGAGTCCTTTCGCAATGACCTGTGGCCCGGCTACAAGACCGGCGAAAATGTCGATCCCGATCTGTGGTCCCAGGCCTGGCCCCTCGAGGCGGCGCTCGCCGCGCTGGGGGTGGTGGTCTGGCCGATGGTCGATCTGGAGGCCGATGACGCCTTGGCGAGCGGCGCCGCGGTGGCCGACGCCGACCCCGAGGTGGACCAGGTGATCATCTGCACTCCCGACAAGGATCTCGGTCAATGCGTGCGGGGGACCCGCATTGTGCAGCTCGACCGACGTAAGGACGTCGTGATCGATGAAGGCGGTGTCACGGCCAAGTTCGGAGTGAGTCCCTCCTCAATCCCGGATTACCTGGCGCTGGTCGGTGACACTGCGGACGGCTTCCCGGGGTTGGCGGGATGGGGGGCCAAGTCGGCCGCCACGGTCCTGGCCCGCTGGAACCACATTGAGGACATCCCTGCGGATGCAGCTGACTGGGATGTCAGCGTGCGGGCGGCCGCAAAACTGGCGACGACGCTGCGGGAGGGACGCGACGATGCGCGACTCTTCAAGGAGCTGGCGACGTTGCGGATCGACCGGTCCCTCCTCGGGCAGGTCGACGACCTGTGCTGGCGGGGACCGACGGACGACTTTGCCGAGGTGTGCGCGGACCTGGACGCCCCGGGCATTGCCCGGCGGGCCGAAGCGCTCGCCGCCTCCCGCTGACCGACCATGACCTACCCGGACGTCGCCACGGACGGGACAGGACCGGAGAACGTGAGACGGCGGAGGTAGAGGTCTCGGCGTTGGGAAACTCGACCGCGCCGGGGACCCAGGCGTGGAAGGCGATCCAGAAACAATAGTGGCCACCCGTGGTGACCAGAGCTTGGAGTTGCCCGGGCCGCCGGACTTCCAGACCAGGTAGGGCGCGCGGTCAGGAGCCCAGGTAACTGGTGGCCAGCGCCGCTTCCATCTCGGCTGGCGTCCCCCGGTGCGCGATGACGCCCTGCAGGACGACGGCGGCGCTGTCGGCGATGGGAAGCGCGGTGCGGGCGAATTGCTCGACCAGCAGGATGGACAGGCCCGCCTCAGCCAGCTCCCGGACCTTGTCGTAGAGCTGCCCGACCACGATGGGCGCCAGGCCCATGGAGAGCTCGTCGAGCAGCAACAGCTTCGGGTCGGTGGCGAAGGCACGCGCCAGGGCGAGCATCTGCTGCTCGCCCCCCGACAGGGTCCCGGCCATCTGCTTGCGCCGTCCGCTGAGTTGGGGGAACTGCGAGTAGGCCACGTCCTCAATCCGGTCCATCGGTATCCCGACCTGGGTCGCCATGAGGAGGTTCTCCCGCACGGTGAGGTTGGGAAAGATGCCGCGTCCCTCGGGAACGGTGCAGATGCCCTTCCGGGCCCGATCATCCGCCGACGCGGAGGTGGCGACGGCGCCTTCGAACCACACGTCCCCGCTGTACGGCGACAGGGTGCCGCTGCAGACGTTGAGCATCGTGGTCTTGCCGCCTCCGTTGGGGCCCAACAGCGCCATTACCGAACCGGCCGCCACCTCCAAGCTCACCCCGTGGACGACCTCGATCGGGCCGTAGCCGGCCCGGATGTCACGCAGCTCGAGGATCGCCGGAACGGGGGAGCCGACTGGCGACGCGGACTCGCTCACGGTGCGCCGAGGTAGGCGTTGATCACGACGGGGTCGTCTTTGACCTGGTCGGGCGTTCCACTCGCGATGATCACGCCGTAGTCGAGGACGTGAATGTGTTGACAAGTGTCCATCACCAGCCCGACGTCGTGCTCGACCAGGCAGATCGCCAGATCGCGTTCCTCGACCAGCTCGCGTAGCAGCCGGCCGAACGCCTCTGTCTCCTGCTCCGTCTGTCCCGACGCCGGCTCGTCGAGCAGGAGCACCTTCGGTTGGGTCATGAGGGCTCGAGCTACTTCCACCACCCGGGCCCGACCGGTCGGGAGCTCGCTGACCTCGCGGTCGGCCACGTCACCCAGGCCCACCATGTCGAGGATCCGATCGGTCTCGGCGCCGACGTCGATCCGACCGCGCCGGCCCCATGTGTTGCGGATCTCGCCGGCCACCTGGATGTTGTCACGAACGGTGAGCGAGGTGAAGAGCTCGAGCCGCTGGTAGGTGCGAGAGAGCCCGCGGCGGGCGCGGCGGGCGGGTCCGGCCTTCGTGACGTCGTGGCCATCGATCTTGACCTGTCCCGACTTGGGCGCCAACAATCCGCTCACGACGTTGAACAGCGTGGTCTTGCCGGCACCGTTGGGCCCGATGAGGCCGGTGACACCCCCTTCGACCACGGTCAGCGACACGTCGCTCAAGACCTGGGCCCCACCGAAGGCCACGCACACGTCAGTGACCTCAAGGACGGGCATCGGCCACACTCTCGACGACGACTTCCATGGCGACCGGCGCCGTGGTCGGTCGGTCCCGGCCCGGCGACTTCTTGACCGGGTCGACGAACGCTTCCGGTTGGACGAGACGGCCGACCGCCGGCAGGGCAATGGCGATGAGGCCCGTCGCCAGCACGAGCCACCAGTTCCCCATCACCTTGGTGAGCACGAGGAGGTAGGCGACGATCTCGGCCATCACCCCGAGGAGCAGCACCCCCTTGGCCTGCCAGAGCGGCCGGTACCGATCAACGATGTCGGGGACCGCACCGCTCGGGTTGCGACCGAGGCTGACGCCGACCAGCGCCGGGGCCACCAGGGAGAGGTTGGACAGGACGCTCCAGAACCCCCCACCACCGTGGTCCGTGCTGAGGTTCGTGAAGGTGGAAGTCAGGGCCTGGAAGGCGGTCCCCGCCAGGATCCCGCCCATGAGGGCGCCGGCGACGTTGCCGATGCCTCCGACGACTGTGAGCATGACGAGGGCCAGGCTGATGAAGATGATGAACGTCGTGTCGCTGACACTCCCCGTCGCGCTCGACAACAGCACACCGCCCAGCCCGGCGATCGCCGCCGAGATCATGAACACCGAGAGCTTGAGCTTGATCAGGTTCTGGCCCAGCGTCGCCGCCGCCGCCGGGCTGTCCTTCATTGCCGTGAGGCGGCGCCCGTAGTTGCTTCGTCGCAATGCGATGAGACCGATGCCGATCAGAATGAAGATGCAGGTCGACGCGGTCAGGAATGTCTTCGACGAGCTGAGATCGATCGGGCCGATCTTCAGCGCCGGAATTTGCAGAGTGCCATTGGGGAAGATCGAGTACTTCCAATGGAAGATGGGAAAGACGTGCGGCGCAATGTCGGCGATGATCATGTCGGAGACGAAGACGCCGAACGCGAGGGTGGCCAGCGCTAAGTAGAGGCCACGGAGGCGCAGGGCCGGCAGGGCGATGAGGCCGCCCACGACGGCCGTGACGGCTATCCCGAGGAGAAGCCCCCAGAGCGTGATCCGCTGCGTGAGCCCGGAACCGGATAGGCCGAGGTGGAAGACGATGATGGTGGCGATCGCTCCGAAAGAGACCGGCGCGAGGTTGATCTCGCCGGCGTAGCCCGTGAGCAGGGTGAGCGACAGGGCGATGATGCCGTAGATGATGCCGACGGTGAGCGACCCCATGTCGCTCGAGTCCATGACCTGTTCGAGGAGGAGCACGACCGCGAGCAGGATGGCGCCCCAGGTGACGGCGGAACGGATCGTCGGGACGGTGAACCGCTCCCTCGTGCGCAAGAGCGTCGCCCCCCGCAACCGGTCCTGTGGCAGCACGATCAGGACCACGAAGAGGACGATCATGGGCAGCGCGATGCGGAAGTTGGACGCCCACTCCCATGATTCGGGGAAGTACCCCAGCACGTACGTGCTGGCCAGCCCGAGGAAGAGCGCTCCGGCGAACGTGAGCCAGATGCTTCGAAGCCGGCCGAACATCGCAGCGGCGATGGAGTCCAGGACGAGCAGGGTGAGGACGTGGACGTCGAGGGAGCCTCCGCTGATCGGGGTGATGAGGATTCCGGCCAGTGCGGCCAGTGCCCCACCGAGAGCCCACGAGAATGCTGCGAGGCGCTCGGGTCGCCCGCCGTTGAGTTGGAGGAGCGCCGGATTGTCGACCACGGCTCGCATCGCCACTCCGGTGCGGGTGCTCGTGAACAAGAGGCGAATGCCCACGGCGATGAGCACACCGCAACCCACGGCGATCGCCTCGTGGTCGGTGACATAGACACCGAGAAACTTGAACTTCGCCGCGTTGCCGAAGAACAGCTGGTCGGTGCGCGGCACGCCCGGATTCCAGATCCACTGCGCCAGTGCGATCAACCCCAACATGATGCCGATGGTGACGACGATTTTGGTTACGTCAGCCGTTTGACGGAGGCCCCGCATGACGACGACGTAGAGGGCGATCCCCAGCAGCGGAGCAAGGACGACGAGCACGGTGAAGAGCGCCAGGGGCGCCGGCCAGTTCCAGCCGTAGCGGAACTGCCAGTAGGTGAAGGCGGCCAGCATCGCCATGGCTCCCTGGGCGAGATTGAAGATGCCCGAGGTCGTGTAGGTGAGGACGAGGCCGGAGGCCGCGATCCCGTAGACCGCGCCGGTGACGAGCCCGAGGATGGTGTAAGTGAGTAACAGGTGCATGGCCGGAGCTCCCGTCGCTCAGGTCAGGCGGCAGGCGAGCTGACGTTCTGGGCGCTCACCCCTGAGGCTTCAGCACAGTAGAGGTCGCGTACTGGGTTGCGTAACCCTGGGAGTTCAAAGGAGTACCGATCACCGACCCGGTGTTGGGGACGACGTACTTCGAGGAGCAATCGAACGTCCCGAGCTTCTTCGGGTAGGCCTGCACCCACTTGGTCCCGTCGAGCTTCATCAGGAGACCGCAGTCGGGCGGGATGTTCTTGGCCGGGTTGCCCGAAGCGTTGAGACCGCCACCGGTCCAGCTCGTCACCTTGGCCAGGTGGTTGATCATGCACTGGCGGGTCAGGGTGGAGCCACACGCCTTGGCTTCGGTGGCCCAGAGAAGGAACGAAGATGTCGCCTGCTCTCCCAGCTGCGACGTCAGGCCGCCGTACTTCTTGACGATCGACAGGTACTGGGCGACGGCGGGGACGACCTTGGCCGCTTCGAGTGGTTCGTAGGACAGCCGCACGTAGGCGTTGTTGGCCAGGCCCTCGGTGTTCCACTGGGCGAAGGCGGCGGTGTACGCCCCCGAGTCCATCACCCAGATCGGGTCGTAGCCGATCTGGTTCTCGGCTTCGAAGGCGCCGTAGAGGGTCGGTCCCGGAGTGGCGTCGTTGAAGACGATCTGCGCGCCGCAACTCTGGAGTTTCTGCACGAAGGGCGTGTAGTTCGCCTCGCCGTTGTAGTCGATGCTGGCGGTGCAATTGGGGAGGAACTTCCAGCCGGCCGCCGTGTACGCCTGCACAGCCTTGGCTGTCGAGGACTCCTGGGTGGAGAGGGTGGAGTCGTAGATGCCGGCCTTCTTGGTCTTCGATCCGAAGAGTTTCTCGGCTTCATATGCGCTGGACACCGGGCTGGCGTTGGCTGGGTTCGGCGACGCCTGGTACATCTCGTAGGCGTTCGCCACGACCGGGGCCACGGTGAAGCCGGGTACAGCCGCCAGGTTGCAGCCGAGACGGGTCTGCTCGGCGGTGCCGTCGAGTGCGAACCCTTCCCCGACCAGCATGAAGTCCTTGCCGCAGGCCTGTGTGATCGCCGAACCAACGTTGGTCACCGCGGCGTCGTAGTAGTCGCCGACGATCTTGCGGCCGCCGATGCCACCTTGCGCGTCGCACCACGAGATCATGTCCTTGACCGCGTCGCCCATTTCCTGGTCGAGACCGGGGAGACCGGAGAAGCCCCGGTCGTCGCCGTAGGCGACGTTGATGGTGGAGTTGGTGACACCCTTATCCGTCGCCCCGGTGTCGTGCCCTTTGCCGCAGGGCGATGGGAGCGTCCCGAAGGTGGAGGAGGAGGTCGATACTGATGCCCCACCAACCCCGGGTGTAATGAGCACCCCCGCGGCTGTGAGCGTCGTGATCATCAGCGCTGCCCCGAGGGCCCGTAGGCCCGTCACCCTCTTCATCGTCGCACCCCCTGTCTACGGAACTTGACCGACTGGGCCTGCCCCGCATCCCATCGAAAATCCTAGAACACGTTCCTGTTTGGGCACACTAGCAACATGGGAGTCAGAAATCTCTGCGCGAGCTGGGAGCGGCGCACAGGCTACGGGTGACTCGGTGTCTCGATGTGGTAGCGCTTCGTGTAGTCCTCGAACTCCACGGCCAACTCGGGGTAGGTCCACCCGAAGTCGGCAGGGTCGTAGCGGTGCCTGCCGAAGAGGTCTTGCGGCCGATCCGCAAGAAAGGCGCGCATGCGCCGGGTATGGAGAGAACCCACCTCCTCGCCGAACCCGCTGTACAACTCTCGGACCACGCCGACCGGGTCGGCGATCAACGCCTCGTAGTGGATGTGCTGACACCAGCCGTCCTCCGCTCGCTCGTCGAACGCCATCGCCGAGCGGAGCGCGAAGCCGCACTTGCGTTTCCACTCCTCGGCAGTGGGACGGGGGTCCTTCCGGCTGGTCAAGACGCGCTGGCCCGCGTTGGCGAGACTGGCCAACGACGTGACGACCGGCCCAGGGTCCCGGTGGGTCCAGATGACCCTGGCGTCGGGGTAGGCCGCGAGCATGGCGTCGAGATTCCACAGGTGATTGGGCGTCTTCAAAATCCAGCGCTCGGTCGGCTGGCGCGACTGCAGTGTTTGCAGGGCGAGCCGGTGCTCGTCGTAGGCCGAGGTCATGTCGGCTTTTTCGAGCCAGCGCGCGTAGCTCGGCACGTGGGCCTGCGTCTCGAGCGCCAGCGCGCGCACGTCGTACATGAAGATCGCCACACATTCCTCCGCGACAGTGGCGCCGAAGGGGTGCATGGCCTTGAGCGGGGGGTTGAGCTTCATCAGTCCGTCGAGGTCCTTGGCCGTTCGGGCGACTCGTGGGTCTTCCGCCGCTTCCTCCAAGGTCGCCGGGGGAACCGGATGGGCGGCCTCCCACTGGAGGAGCGGCCTCGCCACGGGATCGAGCCCGAGCAGTATGGAGAGCAGGCTGGTTCCTGTCCGCGGTAACCCGACGATGATCCAGGGCCGCTCAATGCGGCCCTCGCGCACCTCGGGGTGTTTCTTCGACCAATCCTGCAGAGCGAGTCGGTTGGCCAGAGCGCGAGCCAGCATCTTGGAGACGAGGAGGCGCCCCAACGTCGTCAACTGTGCTTCGTCTTCGCAGGCGCGGAGGTAGACCTCGAGCGGCTCTTGGTAGGAGTCGCTTCCGAAATCGTCAGACCCGGCCAACTTGATGGCGGCGGCGGTCACCGACGACGGGCTGAGCGAGGGCAGCTCGGGGCCGAACCGCGCCAGCTGTGCCCCCGTCCAATTGAGTGCCCGGAGGGGCGGGCTGCGCAGCTCTGAGTCGCGCCAGGTGTACTCGACCGTGCTCATCGGTTCACCGTCCTACCTTCACTGCACCACGACAACCGTGCGGCCGACGGAACGGCGGGCCTCGTGTTCGTCGAGCGCCCGGCCCGCGTCTTCCATGGAGACCCGCCTTCCGACGGCGGGACGGATGTCCCCGGCTGCCGCCAATCGCAGCAGATCGGCGTGGATTTCGTCAGCCACGTCCCTCCCGAATGGATTGAAGCCAAAGCGTCGCATGCCGGGATCGACGGAGTCGGCCCAGGCCACCATGACGGCCACGATGTCGATGTTCCCGATGCACGCCATCCGGAGCGGGCGGCCGGTCATGCCGTTGGCGTCGTCGTCGGCGAACCCCACCGCGAGATACCGGCCTCCGTGCGCAGTGCAACGCCACGAACGCTCCACGAAGTCGCCTCCAGTCAGGTCGTAGACGACATCGGCACCGGCATCACCGGTGGCGACCAGCACCGCCTCGACGAAGTCCTCGGCCGTGTGGTCGATGACCAGGTCGGCACCCCGGGAGGCGCACAAGGCTCCCTTCTCGGGACCCCCCGCCACCGCAATGACCCGGGCCCCGGCGGCCTTCCCGAGCTGGATCCCGGCCGTGCCCAATCCGCTGGCGGCGGAGTGGACGACCAGCGTGTCACCTGGCTGGAGGCGCCCTCTCTTGAAGAGGGCCAGGTGGGAGGTCTGGAAGGACAGTAGGAAGGCAGCGGCCTCGACATCGTCGAAAGTCGGAGGCGCATCGAACACCGAGATGGCATCGGCGATCGCGTAATCGGCGATGCCGCCGAGCGCGTTCTTGGTGATGGCCACGACCCGCTTGCCCACCCACGACTCGGCGCCCTGGCCGGCGGCATCGACCACACCGCAGACATCCATGCCCAGCGTGAAGGGCGGAGGAGTAGGGACAGAGACCAGGTTGCCCCGGCAGCGGTCGATGTCGTTGAAGTTGAGGGACGCGGCGCCCACCTTGACCCGTACCTCACCGGGTCCGGGTTCGGGACGTTCGACGGACTGCACCAACAGGACTTCACCGGGCGGCCCATGACGGGTCACCTGCACGGCCCTCATGTCTGCCACGCGTCCTCCCCCTCGTTCGTCCGAACCTGGCCACGACGAGACGACGACCTGGGTGCTCGCCGTGGCGCTGCGAGGTTACCCCTTCCCCTGAAGGGGTCTACGGAGACGGATTCGTTTGACGAGTTGACGCAGCCGGGGACGTTCCCCCATTTCCGATCGACCTTGCTCAAGAGGTGCCGAAGGTTCCTCGCGGGTCGACGCCGAGGTCGGGAATGGGCTGATCTGTGGCGAACCGATAGAGGATCGTGCGCATGTACATCCCGGCGGCCGATGCGTACATCGAGATGCCGATGAGGAGGACAAATCCGAGTACGGCGATCGGGACGCCGATGACGTTGGCGTGCTTTGCGATGCAGACCACTCCGATCAGAATGACGAGTAGCGCACCGAGCGAGAAGCCGAGGAAGAGCAGTCCGAATCGCAACCCGCCTCGCGCGACGGTGCCGAATCGCGCCTTCAGGATGGAGGAAGACCGCTTGACTGCCTCGAGCGGCCCGGCGTTCTCGAACGCGAGGACAGGGATGACGAGGAAGGTGGCGACGGCCCAGGCGAGGCCTCCCGCGAAGCCGATCAGGCGTCCGACGAGCCCGAGCCTTTGTTCGAGCAGCCGGATCGCCGTTCCAACCACCGCCGAGAGGATGGCCCAGCTGAAGATGACTCGGCGTCGACCCCAGGCTTGAGCCAGCGACCCGCTAATCGTGGGCGTCCTGCCTTCGATGCGATCAGTGGCTGCGAAGACCAGCGCCACGTTGAAGATCACGGTGGCGGCGGTGGCCATCACTGACCCGCAGGCCAAAGCCACAAGAAAGGCGATCCCGTTGTGACCGAGTGCCAGCGCGACCGGACCGGCGACGACGGCGAATGCGACCAGCGCGGTGAGGGTGGCCATGACCGGGAGCCAGATCATCTGGCGGTCCTGTCTGAACAATCGCAACGATGCTCGAAGGATCGCCTTGCCGGTTGGGTTGCTCGCCGCCATCTGCCCGCCTTTCTTCCCCGGTCAGCACAGTTTCGGGCCTTGTCGTCGCGTCACGGAGTAGATGTGCGCACTGTTGTGCGTCAAATGACAATTTCGTTCTTCTTCGTTCTTCTTCGTTCTTCTTCGTTCTTCGTTCCGCCGGTGCCGGTGCCGGTGCCGGTGCCGGTGCCGGTGTCGCGAGTCGGGTCCCTCCTCAGAGCGTTGCCCGCCGCCGTCCTGAGGGATGAGAGTTCACACAGCCGTAGCCTGCGGCCAGATCTTGTCTGTTACTACTTTCATGTGGAGCGCCTGGGCATACCGCGTCAGCCATGGGCGTCGACCCGGCGACCGTCCCGGAGGGGGCGGTGACGGACATTCTGAGTCGCGAGCAGTCGGTCGACACGCATCAGAAGGCGCTGCGTATCAACCTGGATCCTCGCTGGTACGGGACGGTGGCCGAGATCGGCGCCGGGCAGGAGGTCGCCCGGTGGTTCTTCCGGGTCGGTGCGGCGGCAGGGACCATCGCCAAGACGATCTCCGCCTACGACATGGCAGTCAGCGACGCGGTCTACGGCGAGGTAGACCGGTACGTCTCGGAGGCACGGCTCCAGGCCATGCTGGACCACGAGTACGCATTGAATATCGACCGGCTGGGGGACCGGCGAGGCGACAACACGTCCTTCTTCGCCTTCGCCGACACCGTCGTAGCCCGGAGCTTCCGCGGCGGCAACGAATGCCACGGCTGGATGGGCGTCAAGTTCCAAGCCCATCCGCACGATGAACCGAGCCAGGTCGTCCTGCACGTGCGCATGCTCGACGTGGAAGCGGCGCTGCAGCAGGAGGCCCTCGGCGTCGTCGGGGTCAATCTCCTGCATGGCGCTTTCTTCGAGCATCACGAGCCGGAGAAGCTCGTGGAGAGCCTGCTCGATCGGTTGAGCACCGACCGGATAGAGATCGACCTCATCCGATTCCGCGGTATCGAGTTCCGGAGTGTGGACAACCGGCTGGTGGCATTGCAGTTGGTCCAGCTCGGGTTGAGCGGGGTTGCCATGTTCGGCCCGGACAAAGAAGTACTTCAACCGAGCGAGATCCTCCGCAAGAAGGCCGTGCTCATCGAGCGAGGGAGCTTCCGTCCCACCACCATGGTCAACCTGGACATGCTGGAGTGCGCACTGGCGAAGTTCGAGGCCGATCCCGCTGTTGACGGCAGGCCCGTGTTGGCGCTGGCCGAGCTCACCATGCGGAACCTTCTCGCCGGCGGAGACCAGGTGGACCGGCGCGATTTTCTGGCCCGTGCCGAGCTCTTGGGCGCGTGCGGCTTGACCACCATGATTTCGGACTATTTCGACTACTACCGACTGGCGGCCTTCTTGTCCGAACGGACGAGCGGGCGGATTGGGATCGTGATGGGAGTGCCGAGCCTGATCGACCTGTTCGACGAGCAGAATCACGCGCAATTGCAGGGCGGCATTCTCGAGAGCTTCGGCCGTTTGTTCAAGAACGACCTCAAGGTCTACGTGTACCCATTGCGACGATCGGAGAAGGACGAGCTCGAGACCGTCGACAACCTGAGCGTGGACCTCGCCGTGCGACCTCTCTACGACTACCTGGCCCGACGAGGAAGCTTTGTGCCCCTCGACAACTACTGCGAGAGCTATCTCTCGATCTTCAGTCGAGACGTGCTCAAGCGGATCGGGGAGGGAGACGAGAGCTGGGAGCCGATGGTGCCCGCCGGGGTCGCCGAACTCATAAAGAAGCGAGGGTTTTTCGGTTGCATCCGGTCGTCGGTGTGATCGGCCGCAGCGAAACAATGCCGGAAGCTGGTCCAGCTGTTCCTTGCCTCTCTCTTTCTGCCTCGAGCGGAGGGAGTGGGATTTGAACCCACGGAAGCTTACGCCTCGCAGCTTTTCAAGAGCTGTGCATTCGTCCGCTCTGCCATCCCTCCAGGTGTCTCATGCTAGGTGAGTGTCGTGACTCGGCTTCTCATCCGCCGGTCATCCGCCGGCCCACTCGGCCAGTTCGACGACGACGCCCGGGCCGTCGAGGAACACAAGCTTGCGATCGTGATACTCGAGGACCTCGTTGCGCGGCGTGATCCCGTTCGCCGCCAGGTGGTCGAGCATGGCGGCGAGGTCGTTGACCCGGAAGCACACGTGGTTGAACCCGGTCCGGTCGAGCGCGCCGGCCCCGCTGTCGACATTGATCGGCGGTGCGTGGAAGTACAGCAGCTGAATCTCCTGGTGCACGTCAGCTCCCGCGAGTGTCAGGGTGACGTGATCGGACTCCCACCCGGGAATTCCCATGTACTCCGACACCTGCTCGCCGGACGCCACGACGGCGATGCTCTCTTCGAAGCCGAGGAGCCCGAAGAACCGTTGCGCCGCCGGCAGGTCGGTCACCACGATCGTGATGTGATCGAAGCCCTCCGTCCGTGCGGTCACCTCGCCAAGTCCAGACCAGACCGAGGCGTACGTCTACTTCGACGCTGACGTCTGCTCGCGTTGCGCCGCGTCTCGAGCTCGGCTGCGCAACCTTCCCCGAATCGCCTGGTCGAGCAGCACCTTCCGCAGTCGTACCGCCTTCGGCGTGACCTCGACGCACTCGTCCTCGCTGATGAACTCCAGCGCGTGTTCCAATGAGAAGTTCATGGCGGGTGTCAGGCGCTCGAAGTCCTCCGCCGTCGCCGAACGGATGTTGTTCAGCTTCTTCTCCTTGGTCGGATTGACGTCCATCTCGTCGGCCCGGGCGTTCTCCCCGATGATCATGCCCTCGTAGACCTCTTCGGCCGGTCCGACGATCAACGTTCCGCGTTCTTGCAGGTTCATCAACGCAAAGGTGGTCGTCACGCCGCGCCGATCGGCCACCATCGATCCGTTGCGCCTGGTCCGCAGGTCGCCGTGCCAGGGCTCCCACCCGTCGAACACGTGGTGGAGGATGCCCGTCCCCCGGGTCTCCGTCAGGAACTCGGTGCGGAATCCGATCAGGCCACGAGCCGGCACCCGGTAGTCGAAGCGCACCCAACCCGTTCCATGGTTGACCATTTCGGACATGGTGCCCTTGCGCAACGCCAGCAGCTGGGTGACGACGCCGAGATACTCGTCGGGCACGTCGATACTCACCCGCTCCACCGGTTCGTACACCTTGCCATCGATCTCACGGGTGACGACCTGCGGCTTGCCGACCGTCAGCTCGAATCCCTCCCGGCGCATGGTCTCGACCAGCACGGCCAGCTGCAGCTCACCGCGTCCCAGCACCTCCCACATGTCGGGGCGCTCGCTCGGGGCCACCCTGATCGCCACGTTGCCGATGAGTTCGGAGTCCAGTCGGGCCTTCAGCAGGCGGGCGGTCAGCTTCGTGCCGTCGGCGCCGGAGAGGGGTGACGTGTTGATGCCGATGGTCATGGCCAGGCTCGGCTCATCGACGGTGATGGCCGGCAAGGCCAGCGGTCGGTCGGGATCGGCCAACGTCTCTCCGATGGTGACCTCCGCCAGGCCGGCCACGGAAACGATCTCGCCCGGACCGGCCGAGTCCGCCGCTACCTGGTCAAGCGCCTCGGTCACGTAGAGCTCGGTGATCTTGACCTTCTCGATGGTGCCGTCGAGGCGGCACCAAGCCACCGGGCTGCCCTTGGTCAGCGTGCCGTTGTGGATCCGGCAGATGGCCAGGCGGCCGACATAGGGGGAGGCCGAGAGGTTGCAGACCAGGGCCTGCGTCCCGGCGTCAGGGTCGAAGGACGGAGCCGGGACATGGTCGATGATGGCGCGGAACAACGGTTCGACGTTCTCGCCCTCGACGCCGGGCTCGGTGCTCACCCAGCCCGCCCTGGCGTTGGCGTAGAGAATCGGGAAGTCGATCTGATCTTCGTCGGCGTCGAGGTCGAGGAACAGCTCCTCGACCTGGTGGACGACCTCGGCGATCCGCGCGTCGGCCCGGTCGACCTTGTTGATCACGAGCACGACGGGCAGACGGGCCTCCAGCGTCTTGCGCAGGACGAAGCGGGTCTGGGGCAGGGGCCCTTCAGAGGCGTCCACCAACAAGAGGACGCCGTCGACCATGGTCAACCCCCGCTCGACCTCCCCGCCGAAGTCGGCATGCCCCGGGGTGTCGATGATGTTGAACTTCACCCCGCCCCAGCGCACAGCGGTGTTCTTGGCCAGGATGGTGATGCCCTTCTCGCGCTCGAGGTCCCCGGAGTCCATGACGCGGTCGGTCAGCTCCTGGTGGGCGCCGAACGCTCCGGTCTGGCGCAGGAGCGCGTCGACCAGCGTGGTCTTGCCGTGGTCGACGTGCGCCACGATGGCCACGTTTCTGATGTCTTCTCGGGTCTCCATGGGGGGACCCCACGATAGAGGACGTGGGTCCGATCTCTTTCAGTCGGCCGATCGGATCTCTTTCAGGCGGCCGATCGGAGCGATGTTCCGGCGCCACCGAGCGCCAGCTCCACCGCCTCCGTGCCCAGGGTGAGGACTGCCGGCTCGGGGTCCACCCTGACCAGGTGGCCCGAATCGGGCCACCATCCGACCACGCGGCCGGGCACGTCACCCCCGCGGAGGCGCAGGGCTTCGACCAGGGTCACCAAAGCCAGTTCGGCCCGCACCGAGCCTCGGCGCGGACCCGACAGCACCACCAGGTGTGCATTGGCCGAGCGCACATCGGCGCGTCCCCGGAGCGCCAGCAGTGCCGAATGGGGGCTGTCCCACCAGTGATCGCGACCCACGACAGGCGTCGAGGGGAACGACGACCAGTCGAGCGCACACCACAGCCTTGTGGCCCAGGTCACCGCCTCCGCGCCCACCGCAGCACGGCCTGCCGGCGGCAGGGCGTCGACCCAGCGGTCGAGCTGCGTGGCGGACGAGCTTCCGTCGCGGACCCAAAGAGAGGATTCGGCCAGCCTGTCGCGCACTGCCTCCAATGGGGAGCGCGCCCTTCCTGCGAGCAGCGAGCGGACGGCGGCGACCCCGATGGATCGCCGCGCCGTGAGGGCGGACCAGGCAAAGGGCGTGGCCGTATCGGTGCCGACCGTGACAGGGCTGAAGGCGGTCCGCACCTCGTGGTCGGTCACCCGGAAACGGACCGCTCCGGCGCGGCGCACGGCCAGACGGGCCAGCTTCGACTTCGCCTCGTCGAGGGCGGCGCGCCAGGTGGCGGCGTCGACCGTCGGGACGGGCGCCACGAGCGCATCCATGAGGCGGCTATCCATCAGTGGTGGCAGCGCCAGCAGCACTCATGGAGTCGGTGTTCATGGAGTCGGCATTTCCGAGCCAGGCGGCAATGTGCGAAGCGATCGCCCGGAGGTGCTCCTCGCGGACGTCCTCGACGCCGTAGCGGCCCGACGCGGACTCCAGCAAGGCCAGGCGGAAGGGAGGAGAGCCACTGCGGAGGGTTTCGAGCAGCGCCAGATAGTGCAGTGACCGTCGCGCAGCTGCCCATGGCCCGCTGGTGGACAGTCCGAGCGCGCAGACTGAAGCGGTACGCGGCTGCGGTAGACCCACCACGAGATCGAACACCCCGTGCAACACGATCCGGCCTCCCGCCAACGGGATGGCGACGCGGTCGTTCGTCCGCGGCATCCAGCCCGGGGCGAACCGGGGCACGAGCCCGGTCAGGTTCCGTGCGTGGAGTGCGAGCGTCTCGGCAAGGACAGCGCGGGCCGGCGCCGACAGTGACTCGATCTCCGCTGTGTCCGCCTCCTCGCCGCTTGCGTGGAGCGCGTCGAGCGCATCGCCCAGAGGGTCCTCTATCTCCCCTGTCTGCACGAGTTGCCGGAGCAAGGCGCGCACCAGCCGTGACAGGACGAGCCGGTCGGTCAGCTCGCGCCCATCGCGCCCGTCGAGTTCATCGGCGGAGCCGAGCAACTGGCGCGGTCCGAGGAAGAGCGGCGGCGCGTGCTCGCCTCGTGCGGCGATCACGTCGTAGGCGGCATCCTCCAGCCAGGCCCGCAGGCCGCCGGCCAGCCCGGGATCGAAGCGCGGGCGAGCGGCGGTGTCGCCGCGCAGCAGCGCGAGAACCTCGGCGCCGGTACCACGATCCACCGGCGCATCGCCCGAAGGCGCAGGCCGGAGCAGGGGACGTGGTGCGACGAGAACCATGGGTGCAGTGTGCCTACGGGGTGTGACACCGTGACGAGCCTCTACCCTGAGGTGGACATGGGACATGCGCTCCTGCTGGCCTCCGCCGGCAACACGGCCTTCTACGTGATCTTCGGGATCTTCGTGGTGGCGATGATCGCGCTGGCGGTGATCGTGATCATGTGGGCGGTGCGCCATGATCTGGCCGGACGGCAGGCATGGCGCGCTCGCCAAGAAGCAAGGGTGCGCGGGCAGCAACCGCCGGAGCCCCCCTCAGCGGGAACCGGGCCATGAGCGACGCCAACCATTTTGCCGGCGCATCGCCCACGCCAGCAGAACCGGCACCCCCACCACCCACAACGTCGCCAACGTCACCGTCGTTCACCGAGCGCCTGCGCGCCCGATGGGCCCATCGCCGTCGTCTGTCCAATGGCCGCAGGGCTCGCACGTCACAGCACATGTCCCCGGAGCGCACCGCCTTCGTCCTCGCCGGCGGCGGCAGCCGGGGCGCGGTCCAGGTCGGCATGCTGCAGGAGCTCATCCGGCGCGGCATCCGGGCCGACCGGGTCTACGGCGCATCGGTCGGGGCCATCAACGGCGCCTCGTACGCCGGCCAACCCACGGCGGAGAACGCCGAGAAGATGGCCGACATCTGGCGTGGCGTGAAGGGGACCGACATCTTCCCCCGGGGCCCGCTCGATGGCCCGTGGGCCTTCTTGCAGAAGCGGCCGTCGGTGCACTCCAACTCGGGGCTGCGGGCCATCATCGAGTCCGGAATCGACTACGAGGACCTGGAGGACGCCACCATCCCGATCGAGGTGGTGGCTGCGTCGCTCACCGACGGCCGCGAGCGCTGGATAGGCCATGGCCCCGCCGTCGAGGCCATCCTGGCGTCCTCGGCCATCCCGTCCATCTTCCCGCCGGTGACCATCGGCGGCGATGTGCTGATCGACGGCGGTGTGGTCAACAATGTTCCCATCAGCCGGGCGCTCCAAGCCGGGTGCGAGCGCATCTATGTACTGCTCTGCGGGCCGCTGCACTACCACCCGCCCCCGCCACGCCGCCCCCTCGAGGCCCAACTGACGGCATTCTTCATCGCCATGCACGCTCGATTCATCCGCGAGCTGGCCCTGCTCCCGGCAGGCGTCGAGGTGGTGGTCTTCAGCGGGGGCGGCGAGCCCTCCGGCCAGTACCGCGACTTCTCCGCCTCGGCGAGCCTCATTGAGGAGGGGCGGGCCGAAGTGGCCGCCGTTCTCGACCGCTACGCCGGCACGTCACAGGACCTGGCCCCGCCTCCCCCGACGACGCCCACCGCCCCGCCCGTGGCATCCCCGCCGGCATCCCCGCCGGCATCCCCGCCGTCGACCCCGCCGGCGACCATCCCCGCGTTGTGAGTAGCCCCGCCACATGAGTAGCGACCGCTACCTCCTGTCCAACGACGCGCCCGAGTCGATGGACCGCTTCACCGCCTTCACCACGCTGTTCGACC
>Ga0302314_10001589_pt1 | contig 42390 bp, 36 predicted proteins | sample III_Palsa_N2_3_FD_200533 | JGI IMG/M metagenome (GOLD analysis project Ga0302314, IMG submission 200533) | Peat permafrost microbial communities from Stordalen Mire near Abisko, Sweden - III_Palsa_N2_3 | ecosystem: Environmental > Terrestrial > Soil > Palsa > Peat permafrost | place: Sweden... | reverse complement strand
GGCCCGGCGGAAGTGGAAGAGCCCGTCGGCCATGCCGAACTCGAAGCCGATCTCGCCCGCCCGCTGGGCCAGGAACTCCCAGTCGGTCTGGTTGCACTGGAGCAGGTGCTCGTGGACGGTCTCCGTCCCGGTGACCTCGCCGATCCGCAACCGCGCCTGCCGGGCGATCCGCAGCGCGATCTCCGAGTCGGTCGCGTCGTTGAACGAGCTTGTCCTGCGCGCCCGTTGCAGCCGGTGGCACAGGTCGTAGCCACGTACCACGGTCCGCCCGACAGTGCCCTGGTAGTACCCCTCGACGGCGGTGACCTCGCCGACGATCAGCTTGCTGCCCGGCCCGGAGCCGACACGCACCTCGACGGCCGTCCCGATGGCCAGGCCCGCCTGGTCCAGCGCGGCCCCGGTGAGGTCCTCGAAGTCGAGCGCGAACATGGCCGGCAGCCGCAGCTGTGTGTCGACCTCGGCCCGCACCAGGCAGTTGGCGGCGGCGCCGGACAGCTCCCGGCCCGAACCGGGGCCGACCAGCACCGTGGGCCACACGGTGGCGCCCGGTTCCCTCGGCACGGTCATCGCTCGCGCTCCTGCGCGCCCGGCAGGTACACCAGCGTCCCGGGCCGCACCCGCAGCGGGTCGACGAACCCGTTCGCGGCGGCGATCTCGCGCCAGCGCCCCGGTCCGCCGTAGCAGCGCGTGGCGAGTTCGGGCAGGCTCTCGGCGCCGGTGAGCAGATGGGTACGACGCCCGGGCAGACCGCCCGAGCTCGGATTGGTCGGCCCCGGGAGCTTCGGGATCGAATGGAGCGTCAGATCGACGGTGGCCCGCACCGGTTTCCCGGACTGGCTGAACCTGGTGTAGGTGACCGTCACCTGGTTCAGGTGGACGAGATAGATCTGCTCACCCCAGATGAACTTCAGCTGGGGCAGCTCGTTCCGCTTGGTGGACGTCTCGTCGGTGACGCCCGCGAAGTGGGACCAGTCGAGCAGGCGCCGGCAGGTGGGCGCGACGTTCTGGCCGTCGAAGGTCAGTGAGCGCATGACGATGCTGGTGGTGCCCTTGGCCTTCTCCAGCTCGTCGACGTCCTTGGCGGCCAGCTCGACGCCGGAGGTGGCGGGTGCCTGCGGATCGGCCGTCGTGGCACCGGACTTGCCCACCTGGCGCAGCCCGGAGGACGGTGTCACCGGGGCGGCGTGTGAAATCACGATCGTCGCCGGGTTGAAGTCGAACTCGACGTAGTCGGTGGCCGACGTGGGCCGCGCCGGACCGAGTTTCGCCCTGCCGTTGTCCGTCAGCGCGCTCCGCTGGCTCTGAAGCATCTCAGAGGTGATGCTCATGTGTCCGGCTCCTATGTCTGATCGGCTATGTCTGATCGGCGGTTGGTGGCAGGAAGCCCTCGTGGTCGAGGGTCAGCGTCTCCAGGGCGACCGCGTTCTGCTTCGCGTCCATGACCGGTCCGCTCCACGAGACCGGGAACGCCTTGAGCAGGCTCCAGGAGGCGACGACGTTCTGGTGCACGTCCTGCAACTGGATGACCACGGTTCCCCCGGGCGGACCGCCGCCGTCGTCGTTCATCCAGCCGCCGGCCAGCTTGCCGAGCCAGACCTGCAACGCCTGTGAACTCTGCCGCTCCATCGCCCGCTCCAGGACCACCGGGGAGTACGACACCTGGCCGGGCAGTTTCACCTCCCTGCCGTAGTCGCCGCCGACCTTGATCGACTCGGTCCGGAAGTCGACTTTCAGGCCCCTGCACGCGGACCAATCGCCGAGCCGTTCGATGCCGTCGCCGCTGGAGAAGGTGACGGTGAAGCGCATGGACAGGCCGTAGTACCGGAACGCGGTGTCGGCGGCCGCCCCGCGCGCCGCCGACACCGCGGTGGAGGCGGCGGTGCCGGCTGCCGGGCCGAAGGACGCGATGCTCACTGATGGGATGCCTTTCCGGTCTAAGTCGGCGACAGGGCCGAGGAGTTCAGGTCGTCCTCAAGGAAGCCGGTGTGGGCGAGCCTGAGTGTCTCGATCGCGGGCCTGCTGCCGGCCGCGTCGAAGGAATCGACGGACCAGGCGATCGGGAAGAACTCGCTCAGGCGCCACTGGACCATCGGGATCCCGGCGAAGTCGACGAGCTGGATCGTGCCGCTCTGCGGCTGCGGGTTCTTCGAGGTCTGCGTCAGCCAGGACTGAACGACCCGCGAGTACGGCCCGGCCGCCCGGCTGAGCGTGATCGGCTCGTACCGGGTGGCGCCGGGGAAGAGCCAGACCTGGTTGCCGCGGTTCCCGACCCGGTGCTCGATCTGCTGCCAGGACACGGAGAGGCCGGTCACCCTGGACCAGTTGCCGAAGTGGTAGGCGACGTTGTCGATCAGCACCGAGTACCGGTGGCTCATGCCGACCGCCGGCGGCCCGGCGATGTTCTGGGCCTGCTCGGCTGCGCCGAACGTCGACCGCATCATGTTCATCTGCTGCCACGACTCCCGTCTATCTCGCCCGTCCGAACGGTCCGGTCTCGCTGAGCCGGCCCGCGCGCTCGCGGTCGACAAGCAGCTCGCGCCGGAGCCGCGTGTGGATCTTCTGGTAGACGCGGACCGCCACCTCGTCGATGTCGCCCGGGTCGTCGAGGTCGAGCGGACGCCGTCCGCTGAGCTCGATGAGCCTGTCCCTGACCGAGGCCAGCTCCGCGTCGAAGGGCGCCGGTGCCCCTGGCACCGGTTCCGGCTCCGCCGGTTCCCGGCGCGCCGCTCCCTCGGGCGCCGGTTCCTCGGGTTGTCGGGGCATGGACGGCGTCCCGCCCGGAGGTGCGGCGGGCGGTGCGGGCGTGGGCCCGGGCATGCCCGTCACATCGCCGACCTGCCGCTGCACCCCGCCGGTGGGCGCCGGGTGCCTTGGTGCGGTCCACGGCGCGGTCCACGAGGCGCTGCCCGCGGCCGGGGCCGCGCCCAGGCCGCGGGCCCACCGCTCGGTCGCCACCGCCGCGGCCTCCAGGGCGGTGCCGGCGTCGGAGTCCTCACCGGGAAGGGCGGAGCCGAGGGCGCGTTGCTGGGCTGCGTGGGTGAGTTCGTGCGCGAGCAGGCCGCGCGCGACCGGTTGGTCGAGCGGCCCCTCGTCAGCGGGCAGGAACACCTCGCCGCCCCGGGTGAAGGCGCGCGCACCAAGCGCCCGTGCCTCGACCTCGGCCTCCGGGCCGCGGTGGACCGGCACGTCGGAGACGTCCACGCCATGGGTCCGCCACACGGCGTCGACGAGCTCGCCCGGGGCGGCGCCGGTCGGCGGCGGGGCGGGGGCGGGCCGTCGCGGCTGTGGCACAGGGCTGTCCGCAGGAGCCCCCGGGGCAGGTGCGGGGGTCGTCCGGCGAGGGACGGTGGCAGTGGCCCGAGTCGGCCGCCCGCCGGGGACGAAGCGGTAGACCGGACGAACCGGGAGCGGCGACACCGGGCGCGGGGCGGCGGACGACGACGTGCCGGGGGAGGGCGGCACCGGCTCGGGCGGCACCGGCTTGGGTGGCACGGGCTCGGGTGGCACCGGCATGGGTGGCACTGGCTTGGGCGGCACGGGCTCGGGCGGCACGGGCTCGGGTGGCACCGGCATGGGTGGCACCGGCTTGGTGACCGGTGCCGCGAGGCCGGGCCCCGGCGCTTCGGGAACGTGCGCTTCGGGAGCGTGCGCTTCGGGAACGGGGGTACGCCTGTGGGGCCGCACGGGGCTCTCGCCGGACGTGGAGCGCGGCGACCGGACCACGGCCCGGTCGATGCCGGGCGCGGACGCGGACGACGCGGCGGGCCCGGGGGCCTGAGCGGGCTCGGGCGGCTGGGCCCGGGCTTCGGCCGGATCGGGCGAACCGGCGGGCGGGTCCGCCGGCGGCCGGGTGTCCGGCGCCGTCGGAGGCCGGAGCGGATTGCCGAGGCCCAGTCGTCGGCTCTCGGCCAGGGAGGCGCGCCGCACCCGGGGCGCTGCGGCAGGTGCGTCCCGCGTCGGCTGGGGCGGTGCGGCGGCCGCCGCGCTGGTCCACGACGCGCCGCCCTCGGGTGTCGGCGGCACAGCACCCGGCGTCGCGGGCGAGTCGGCTCCGGCCCCGGTCGCCCACGGCGGACGGTAGGACTCGACCATGCGCAGCCAGGCCGAGGAGGCAATCGGCGTGGCATCGGGCACGGGATCGCCCACGTACTCGTCGCGGGCCTCGACCAGGCTCGGCCGGGGCCCGGGCGCGGCGAGCACGCGCGGGGCGAGCCGAGGTACGGTCGGCGGCTGCTCAGCGGCCGGGGTGCGCTCGGTGACCGGTACCGGCTCCGGTGCCCGCCCACGGGCGCGGGCCGGACGCGGTGCGACCGGCTCCTGCTCCGGTGGCGCTTCGGCGCGGACCGCGATCAGTCCGGTCACCCGTCCGGTGACCGGCTCCACGGCGGGAGCCCCGCTCGCGCCAGGGGGGCACGGGTGCTCGGACGGGTCAGGGCCCCGGCGGACCGCCGGGCTGGTGCGGCCCGGCGCCAGAACCAGCGGCCGGAGCCGGTCGGCCGCGAACACGCCGATCGAGACGGCCGCGGTGAGCGGCGGCCGCCGGACGGTCGGAGCGAGCGGCGGCAGCCGTCGCCAGTGCGCATGACCGGGCGTCAGGCCGGTGCCGGGAACCGGGCCGGTGCCGGGGCGCGGATCGTGGGTCTCGCCGCGCCGCAGTCGGGGCAGCCAACGCATCTCGTCTCCTCTCCTCTCCGTCCTCGGGGGCCGGGGTCAGCAGGGTTGTGCGGGTCCCGCGGCACCGCCGTCGAGGCGGCCGTGGATCCGGCCGATCTCCTCGATCACCCGGGCCCGCACCGGGTGTTCGAGGTCGAGGATGTCCCGCAGCGGCCAGTGCAGGTAATGGGCGAGGTACACGGCCTCCTCCCAGAGGCGGTCGGCCGTGTACATCAGGATTCCCCCGGGGCATCACCGGCGATGTCCACCGCGAAGCCGTGTCCGCAGGCGGGGCAGGCGACGTCGGCCTCGGTGTGCCCGTCCTGGTTGATCCGCCGGTAGAGGTCCTGGAGGAACGCGAGATCGGAGGCGAACAGGTTCTCGATCACCAGGGTGTCCACCGCCGGCGCCGAGCCGAGCCGGGTCACCGTCCGGGCGAGCAGCAGCACGCTGAGGTAGGCCGGACTCTGCCTCAGCCGTGGATCGCTCTGGCTGGTGATCTCGTCGCGCGCCGTGGCCAGGCGCATCACGCCGTCCCGGTGCACCCGCCCCTGCTCGTCCACATAGCCCCGGGGCAGCACGAACGGGTAGCGGGTCATGAGCCCGGACGAGTCGGGCGGCGCGCCGTCGACATCGGCGCCGGACGGGTGCGTCAGCATGGCTTCTCCTCGGTCGTCCGGACATCGGTCGTCCGGACATCGGTCGTCCGGACATCGGTCGTCCGGACGTCGGTCATACGGACGTCGGTCATCCGGACGGCTGCATCAGGATCTGGTCGCATTGCAGCACCACGGTCTCGGTCACCACTTCGCTCGCACCGGCCTTCATCCCGCCGATGTCCAGCCGCGAGGGCCAGGCGTTCTCCAGCAGGTAGGTGATGATCGGATTGCCCGACTGAGGTGCCTGGGACGCCGTGAACAACTGCAGCGAGCAGGTCTTGCGGGCCGCGGGGTCGCCCTGGAGCACCGCCTGGTGCCAGGCCCACATGTACGTCTGCGTGTCCAGGCCGCGCTTGAGCGTGACCGACGGCGGTTTGGTCTTGCCGAACTGCTTGGTGTGCAGGATCCCCCCGGGGCCGGTGGAGATGTACTCGACCGGTTCCACCTCGGTGTTTATCCCGGACAGTTCACTGAACGTGGCAACCTGGATCCCGTCCACCTGGATCACGAAGGTCGCCGCGCTCATCACCGTCGGGTTGCCGGTGATCGCCATGGCCTGTCACCCCTTTCCGCTTGAGATGTCCTGTTGGGTGGTCCGCGCCGCGCCGGGCGGCGCCGCCTCACTCCTCCAGGGCCGCGCCCTGCGAGTACTGCGAGACCCGGAAGACGATGAACTCGGCCGGCTTGACCGGGGCGATCCCGATGTCGACGGTGAGGATTCCGGCGTCCCGGTTCTCCGGCGGGTTGTTCTCCTCGTCGCACTTGACGAAGAACGCCTCCTCCGGGGTGCGGCCGAACAGCGCCCCGCTGCGCCACACCCGGCGCAGGAACATGGTGATGGTGCGGTGCACCGAACCCCACAGGAAGCGGTCGTTGGGCTCGAACACGACCCAGTTGGTGCCGTCCAGGATGGACTTCTCCACGAAGTTGAACAGCCTGCGCACATTCAGGTAGCGCCACTCGGGATCGCTGGAGAGCGTCCGCGCGCCCCACACCCGGATGCCCTGACCGGGGAAGGCCCGGATGCAGTTGACGGCCACCGGGTTGAGCTGGTCGTGCTCGCCCCGGGTGATGCCGGTCTCCAGGTCGACGACGCCGCGGATCACCTCGTTCGCCGGGGCCTTGTGCACGCCGCGGGAGTCGTCGCTGCGCGCCCACACCCCGGCGATGTAGCCGCTGGGCGGGATGAGCGTCGGCCTGCCCTTGAGCGGGTCCATGACCTTGATCCAGGGCCAGTACAGCGCCGCGTACTTGGAGTCGTACCCGGCGGTGTCCATCCGCCAGTCCCTGACCTGCTGGGCGCCGAGCCCCGGCGGGGGGTCGAGGATGGCCACCCGCTCCGCCATCAGCTCGCAGTGCGCGATCATGGCGAGCTGCACGGCCTTGACCCCTTCGAGGTCCACGGCCCCGCGCTGGTAGGCGGCCATCAGGTCGGGGACGCAGAGCATGGTCACGTTCTCGATCGCCTCAAGACCGGCGAAACCCGTGCGGTCGGCGGTGTCCCCGACGTAGTCGGCCGGGCTGATCCGGACCGGGGCCGGTCCCTGCGGCACGAGGGCCGGTGACGAGGACGCTCCTCCGCTCAGGACGACCCGCGCCCCCTTCACCGGTACCAGCGCCGATGCCCCCTTGACCTCGTCGAGGCTGATCAGCCGGGAGGCCTCCTTGACCACGGTGGCGGCCTGCCGGGGGCCGCGCCGGAGCGAGAGGTTGTCGAACACCTCTGCCTCGCGGCCGTCCTGACTGACGATCAGCTTGAACAGCTCCTCGCCGGTATCGCTCGCGTCGGCGACCTCCACGGCCAGGTCGTTGCCCCCCTCCCCGGTGGCCAGCGCCCTGGCCCGCAGGGCAGGACGGTCGCCGTCCCCAGCCGCGGGCAGCTCGCCCCGCGCGGCGGAGCCGAGGGGTGTGCCGTCACCGTCCACTCGGCCGTCCGCCGACGCCTGCTCCCCGGCGTCCGCGTCGGTGGCGCCGATGCGCACCACGTACGCCGCGCCGCCGCCGTTGAGGAAATACCCGTAGACCGACTGCGGAAGATGCGCACCGTCCACGAAGCCACCGAAGGCCTTGCTGTACTGCGTCCAATTGGTCACCAGCGTCGGTTGGTTGGGCACCCCGCGCTCGGTGAATCCGACGAAGGCGCAGACCGCGGTGCCTACGCCTTCGATGGGCCGGGAGCCCGAGGAGACTTCCTCCACATAGACACCGGGGGAATGGTACGTAGGCATTGGCCCTCTGCCCCTCCTTCGAAACCGCCGGAACAACAACCCTGAGAGCAATCAGTCTCGGGCGCCCCGGCCCCGGTGGCTTGCAGGCTTCGGCAGCGTAGCCAGCGGGCCGCGGTGCGCGATCACGCAGCGACTGCATATGCCTAGTGAAAATGACAGCTTTGATCACATGTGATCAAATTCGGTCAAACAGGCCTTATTTCAAACATTTCTCGTACGCTCCTCGGCATGACCAACATGGATGTAGCACTCAAGGATGCGATGGCGATCGAGGGCGCCCTGGGCGTGGCGATCGCCGACTACACCAGCGGCATGGCGCTCGGAGTCCTGGGGAACAGCCCCGATCTCGACCTCAACGTCGCCGCGGCGGGCAACACCGAGGTGGTCCGGGCCAAGCTGCGAACGATGGAGATGCTGAACCTGCACCACGAGGGCATCGAGGACATCCTGATCAGCCTGACCAGCCAGTACCACCTCATACGCCCACTGACCAAGAAGGGCAGCCAGGGCCACTTCCTGTACCTGGCTCTGGACCGCAAGCGCGCCAACCTGGCGATGGCGCGGCTGCGGATGCGGCAGATCGAGGACAACCTCGTCATCTGACGGGGCTGTTGTGTGCAAGAGGGCAGCTCCCGTTCGCACACCAGTGGCCCGTCGCGCTCGTCGCCCCGGAGGAGTATGACGTGCATTCCGCCAACCGCGCGCTGGTCCTGTGGGGAACACGGCCGGGGGAAATCGGACCGGTCGGCTCGGTCAGGGAGGCCATGGACCGCGCCCTGGTCCTGCCGGGTGCCCAGGCCGTGGTGCTGGGCGACCTGCGCCGCCCGGAACCACTCACCTGGGCGCATCGTCCCCACATCACCGAGAGATTCGCCCTGGACGGCGCCCGCGGCTGCCTGGACCTGGCCGCGATGCTGCGCGAGGGCGCCGAGGAACTTGTTGTCAGCGGAAGCGGGTTCCTGTCCCTGCTGCAGACCACCCCGCTGCCCGCGGGGGGTTCCGCCTACATGCACCTCACACTGTCCCGGGCCACCTCGAACCTCGCGCTGGCCGCGATGGGACTGCGGGTCCTTGTTGGCGACCTGCCCCGGTTGCTGGCGGCCGAGCCGCAACCACCACCCCGCCGCAACCCGGGCCGCGAACCGACGCCGACGAGACTGCCACGAAGGGCGGGCGGATCGGCGCGTCCCGCCCCGTCCTCCGAACCGCACTCGATGGTCCCGCTGGAAACACTAAGGACGGTCCTGGAACGCCTGCGGCTGCTGTGACCGCCGGGGGTGCGGCCCTCCAGGCCCTCCAGGACCGCGAGGGCACGGTGGGGGCGAGGTTCGGGCACACCTTGCCCGGCCCGCTCCGCCCGGGCCGTCCGCGTGGGTAGCATGCGCAGGTGCCGTCCACGACCGGGGAGTGAAAGCCTGTGACCAGCCAATCAGCGGATACGCTGCGATCGCGGTATGTGGAGCAGGCCGCGTCGGACCTGCGGGAGAACCACCGGCGGCAGCAGGAGCTGGCCGAGGAGCTCGGTGTCCTCAGGCAGGAGGAGGCGCTCCTGGTGGACATCCTGGCTCTGGCCGAGCGGCACGAGAACCCCGCGAGCCCGTCCGGCCCGCGCGAACCGGTACCGGTGGAAGAGCCGGTAGCGGAGGAAGCGCCCGCGCGGGAGGACGTCCCTGTGGCGGCTGCCCAGGCTGCCCAGGCTGCCCAGGTGGCCGAGCAGCCGCGCCAGGCTCCGCTGAGCGACCTCCTCACCGGGCTGCTCGGCACCCATCAGGGGCCGCGGCTGGCGAAGCAGCTGCGGGAGGAGCTGGTGGCGAGGTTCCCGGAGTGGTCGCCGACGCCGCAGGTCGTGCGGAACACCCTGGAGTCGCTTGTGTCCAAGGGACTGGTCGAGCGCCACAACCAGCAGCGGTCGGTGACATACGCCCTGGTGCAGCCGGTCGAGCAGGAGGCCGCGACAGCGGCGGCCGACGCCGACTGAGCGCCCGGGGGCTCAGCCCCTCGTGGTCTCCGGCAGCCCCGCTTCCAGGCGGAGCCCCAACGCCCGCTCGGCGAAGCCCACTCGGGCGACGTCGGGAGCCAGCTCCCGCGCGCGTGCCAGAGCCTTGAGGGCCTCGTCATGACGTCCGGCCTGGTTGAGGGCGAGCGCCAGGGTGCACAGGGTCATGCACCGGCGCAGCGGAACGCTGCCGACTCGCGCGGCCGTACGGGCCTCGTGCACGGCCTGGTCGACATCGCCCTTGGCCAGGAAGTAGAGCGCCCTGAGGTCGCTTCCCGCCGTATCGGGCACGGCCGTGTCGCGAAGCCGCAGGTACAGCGCGAAGAAGCGTTCCGACGCGAGCGGATCCGGCCCTTCGGACTCCATGGTGTACGCCAGTGCCCGTGCCTGGGTGTGCGGCAGCGCCGCCCGCAGGGCGCCGGGCAGGTCGGGGGATTCCACCAGGGCCTCGATCAGGGCTGCCGCCCGGCGGTACCGGCCCTCGGCCATCAGCAGCAGCGTCTCGGCCTGCTGCCGCGTCAGCCGCTCCACCGGGTCCGACACCGCCCATGCGTCCAACGCGGCCCGGGCCTGCTGGACTTGTCCTTGGAGCAGCAGCTTCATCAGTGACCGCGCCGCAGGCTGGTCCGCCGCTGCCGCCGCCGTCCGAGTCGCGGAACCGCGGGGGAGCAGGGTGACCGTCTGCATCGCCGCCGCGATGACGGTGAAGCCGATGGCCGCGATCCCCGCGGCGGCTCCGAACGGTCGCGGACACAGCCACAGCGCGCCCGCGGCCAGAGTGCCGGCGATGGCCTGCAGCAGGATCCAGACAACCGTGCGCAGGGGCCTTCCGTGACGCTGGTCGACACCGATGCTCACCCGAAGGATGGGCAGGGGCACGCTGCGCACGACGACCGTGTACCTCGGCCCGGCCGTCGTCCGCCAAGCGGGCCCGAGCCCCCAGGAAATCGCCCTCACCGGAAACCCGCACCAGCGTCCGACGCACATCGCCGAAACCGAGCCCAGCAGCAGAGTGGCCGCCAGCGCTAGGTAGGTTCCGCACAGCGCGCCGGCTGTCCGCGGCGCAGTGGCCTCCGACCCGTGCAGGGCGACCCCGATGGCGGTGATCGACACCAGGACGCGGAGCATCCGCGGGACGACCGGGCGGGTGATTCCAGGTGATCTTTCGGCAGGCATGGCGAGATGGTCCCAGCCCGTCCACGCGGGCCGCGGCTCTCAGCCGACCGTGTAGTGATAAGGAAGCGCGACGAGTTGGTCGCCGGTGGGCGTGTAGCCGTCCTGGCTGAGCGAGCTGGTGTCGTCGACGTAGATGTCGCCGGACACCGTGCTCCCGGCGGGACCGCTCGGTGTGATGTCCAGGTACAGCGTGGCGCTGTGCCCCGGCTGGACGACGACCGGGCTGAAGTTCGCGTCCGGGTTCAGACCGAGCTCCCACAGGTCACCCGACGGTGAAGCGGCCGACGGATCGAAGGCCGCCGTGGTCGCGGTGAGCCCCAGGCTGGCCACCGACGACGGCGCCGCGTCGCCGCTGAACGCCCCGGCGGGCTGCGGCACGATGTCCCAGTCGCCCTGGGTGAGCCCCGGCGCCGCGTAGCTGCCGTAGGCATCGTCGCCGTTGGCGGTCGAGCCGAGATCTGGCTCGCCGTTGGCCGGCGAGAAATCGAACATGATGGGCGCCGTCGAGTCGGCCGTCGCCACGAGCTGCGTGGTGCCGGTCGGCACGATCCACTGCGGCTCCGGCGCGCTCAGGCTCAACGGCAGTGTCAGGTTGCTCGACGGGGTGAACGAGCTGAGTGGCACGGTGGCCTGCTGGTCGAGCCGGGCGTCCAGGAAGTACGACTCGACGGCGGTCGAGTCGTTCTTCACCGTCACGCTGACCAGGTGTGCCCTGCCACCGGGCAGCACCCCGCCGGTCGGCACGCCGGTGGTGCCCGCGGTGACCGGCGCGAAGTCGACCGTCCCGTCGAGCAGTGTCGACAGCGCGTTCCCGGTCACCGGATTGCTGAAGGTGACGATCAGCGTCCAGGTACCGGCGGCCGGTGCGAGCACGTGCAACCGCGCGGCCGAGGTGCTCAGCACGGTCTGACTCGCGCCCGGCGGTCCCACCAGCACCTGGTCGGCGGCGCGTGCCGGGTTCTGGCCGTCCGGCGAGACCAGGTAGGCCGTGAACGCGTCGGTGTTGTCGCCGGCCAACGCCAGCCGCACATCGAGGGCCTGCTGCCCCTTGGGCACGTTCACCTCGTAGAAGAGGGTCTGCGCCGGTACGTAGCCGCGGCCGTTCCCGCCGACCACGTTGGCGGTGAACCGGCCGACGCCGTCGCGCACCGCAATGACCGAGCGCAGTGTCATCGGGACGGAACTCGGGCCCGCCTGCGGTGAGTCGATCGCCAGCGAGGCGCTCTCGTCACCGGCCTGCGCGGGCAGCGGCGCGGTGACCCGCACCGTGGTCGAGGCGCCGGGTGCGAGGGTGACCCGCGACGGCGTCACCGTACCGAAGGCGTGGAACGACGAGACCGAGGCGGCGAAGCTCACCGGTCCGGTGTATCCGGTCGGGCCGGAGGCTGGGCTGCCGAGGAAGTCGGTGATCACCGCGGTCCACCTGCCCGGCTCCGGGGCGCGCAGGTCGATGTGCCCGTGGTTGCCGTCGCCCTGCGGCAGGCTGTAGCCGTTGAGCTGCCCGCTCGGGTTGAGCAGGGTCAGGTCGGCGGCCTGCTGGCCGGCCGTCCCCGGATACGCGATGTTCGCGTCGAGCCGGTCCGCGCCGGGAGGCACGGTGAAGGTGAACCGGGCCACGTTGTGGGTCAGGCCGTACGCGTCCTGGTAGGTGGGGTCGCCGTCGCGCAGCGTCACAGTCCTGCTGGCGATCACCCGGCTCGCGCCGAGCGTGCGACCGGCCAGTGACACGGTCTGCGGGTCGCGGCCGGTGTTGGTCAGCTGCAGCGAGAACCGCGAGGCGGTGCCGGGGGCACCCGACGCGTCGAGCTGGTCGGTGCCGGCCAGCAGGGTGTCGCCGACCGGCTTCGGCGCACCGTCGGTGGTGTGCACGGAGCGCGCGGCCTCGACCGCCCGGTAGGCGTCGACCAGACCGGCGCCCTGCTCCGCGCCGACGACGCCGAGGTCGTCAGCGGTGCTGGTGATGAGCCGGCCGACCAGCTGCGGGGTGGGGCTGGCGCCGCCGTGCGTGTCCCGGTAGGACTGGATCACCAGCGCGGCCACGCCCGCCACCAGCGGTCCTGCCTCGCTGGTGCCGCCGGACTGGGACACCCCGGTCGGCTGGCCGCGGCCGTTCAGGCAGTCGGGCGCGATCGTCGTGTTCGCCGTGCAGATCGCCCAGTCCAGGTCGCCCGGCGCCACCACGTCGATGCTGCGCCCCTGCTCGGTCGAGCCACCCGACGACAGCGAGCTGATGTTGTCGCTGACCCAGCCGCGCGCGCCGATGCTGTTGTAGCCGGCGGTGTCGGACTGGGCGTAGGAGCGGAAGGTGGTGGACGCGCCGACGGAGATCACGCCGGGCTGGGACGCGGGCGACCAGATGGTGCTCTCGGGACCGGCGTCGTACGAGGGCACGGTGACGGTCACCCCGGCCGCCATCGCGTCGGCGTTGGCCAGCTTGATCAGGTCCGCGCTGGTGTCCGGCATCGGGAACGAGCCGGCCTCCTCGTTCAGCACGTTCACATGGTCGACGCTGACCGCGTAGTCGATCGCTTCGAGAAAGGCGGAGGTGGTGGTGTAGTCGTTGGCGGCGTACACCTTGTAGGCGTCCAGGGTCACCTGCGGCGCCACGCCCTCCAGCCGGATCAGGCACGGATGCGCCAGCGGGGTCGTGGTGTAGTCGGCGAGGTTGTAGACCTCCCGGCCCTGCGCGGCGATCATGCCGTCGTCGAGGAACGACTCCAGATCCTCGGACTCAACCGAGCTGCCTTCACCCGTGAAGTCCTTGTAGTCGGCGATGACATGCGAGCCGTCGGCCCGGATCAGCTCCGGTGTGTTCACGTCGATGCTGCCGGCTATGTCACCGACGATCACGCCACTGCCGGTCGCGCCGAGCGAACGCGCGGTGCGCGCGCCCGGATCGTCGGAGTCCGCGTGTATCGCCTCTATCGCCTCGGGGTTCAGCTGCACGCCGCCCCCCGGCGCGCAGGCTCCGGCCGGCAGGCTGACCGGCGAACGGGAACCGCTTGCGGCACCGGCGGCCGCGACCGTCGGCACCGGCGGCGCGGGCTGGCCGATCACCTTGACGGCGGCGTCGGGCACGACCTCGGCGACCCCCGGGTCGGAGCGCAACGCGGCCTGCTCCTGCGTCGAGACCGTGGCGGCCACGGCGTTCAGCACGTTCATCGAGCGGATGTTCTTGGCGCCGACCGCGTGCAGCGCCTTGATCACAGGGTCCTGTGACGCGGCCACCGCCGATTCGCGGGCGGTCCGCATGGCCGGTGTGTCCGGCAGGTTCTGCTGCTGATCCGTGAGCACCACGATCACCGGCTGGCTGGGCCCGGTGGCCGACACGGCCGCCCCGGTCGACGCGACCGCGGCCGGCATCGATCCAAAAGCCAGCGCGGTGGCTGCCAGAACACCGACCCCCACCCCGGACATCGTTTTCAAACGCCTCATAAGCCCCTCCATCACCCGGCACCGCGTGAGTCACGGCGCGCCAATTATCATTGACGCGTCCCTGCCAGTGATAGGGGGAGATCCCTTTCAGGCCGTCAAACACCAGCGACGGCCCGCAGTTCGCCGTACCCGGCGCCGCGGCCGGTGGCCCCGCCTGCCTCCGCTCCGCCCGCAGCGGCACCCTGACCACAGGCCTGTCCGGGCGGCCTCCTACTATCGTCTCGTATTCCTCGACGGACGCTGACGCCCCTTGGCCATGCCCGTCGGCCAGGACGACGCGGCGGCTCCACCGCCCAGCGATGGAGCCGTACCTCCAGGAGGAACGTTCATGCACGCCCGGAAGATCGGCGCGGCCGCCGTCACAGCGGTGGCTCTGGTCGCTGCCCGCGACCTTGTCCAGAAGAAGCACGCACTGCTTCGCAACTTCCCGGTGATCGGGCATGCCCGGTACCTGCTGGAGACGATCGGTCCTGAGCTGCGGCAGTACATCGTGACCTCCAACGAGGAAGAGCGCCCGTTCAGCCGCGACCAGCGCACCTGGATCTATGCGTCGGCGAAGGAGGAGAACAACTACTTCGGCTTCGGCACCGACGTCGACGTCGAGCACGTGCAGGGGCACGCCTACCTGAAGCACCGCACCTTCGCCGGTGCGCTGCCCGACGCGCACGACCCGCAGGCCCCGCTGCCCTCGGCCAAGGTGCTGGGCGGCCCGCGCGGGCGCGCCAAGGCTTTCCGCCCGGCGAGTGTGGTGAACATCTCGGCGATGAGCTTCGGTTCGCTCTCCGGCGCGGCCATCACGGCGCTCAACAAGGGGGCGGCGCTGGCGGGCACGATGCACAACACGGGCGAGGGCGGCCTCTCGCCGTACCACCGCAACGGCGGCGACCTCGTCCTGCAGATCGGTACGTCGTACTTCGGCTGCCGCAACGAGGACGGCAGCTTCGACCTCGACAGGCTCAAGGACGTGGTCGCCGGGGCCCCGGTCAAGGCGATCGAGATCAAGCTCTCCCAGGGCGCCAAGCCGGGGCTGGGCGGGATGCTGCCGGGTTCCAAGGTGACCCCGGAGATCGCCGCGATCCGCGGCATCCCGGTCGGCAAGGACTGTGCCTCCCCGTCGCGGCACACCGCGTTCAGCGACGTCGACTCGATGCTCGACTTCGTCGAACTGCTCGCCACCGAGACCGGCGTGCCGGTCGGGGTCAAGAGCGCGGTCGGGGAGATGGGCTTCTGGCAGGAGCTGGCCAAGCTGATGGCGCGGGGCGACCGCGGCGTCGACTTCGTCACCGTCGACGGTGGCGAGGGCGGCACCGGCGCGGCGCCGCTGATCTTCACCGACTCGGTGTCGCTGCCGTTCCGGATGGGCTTCTCCCGGGTCTACGGTACTTTCGCCGAGCTGGGGCTGACCGACGAGCTGACCTTCATCGGCTCCGGCAAGCTCGGTCTCCCGGAGAACGCCGCGGTCGCGTTCGCCCTGGGCGCCGACATGGTCAACGTGGCTCGTGAGGCGATGCTGTCGATCGGCTGCGTCCAGTCGCAGAAGTGCCACACCGACAAGTGTCCGACCGGCATCGCGACCCAGAACCAGTGGCTGGCCCGCGGCCTCGACCCGGCCTCGAAGTCCACCCGGGCCGCTGTCTACCTGCGCACCCTGCGCAGGGAGCTGATGAAGGTCTCGGCGGCCGTCGGCGTCGCCCACCCGGCACTCATCACGGCCAACGACATCGAGATCATGAACGGCGACTACGAGGCCCGCAGCCTGGCCGGTGTCTACGGCTACAAGGACGGCTGGGGCGAGCTCGCCCCGCACCTCGCCGACGAGATCACCGCACTGCTCGACCTCAAGCCGATCCCCGTCCAGAAGCCGACCGTCTGACGCCGCCCCTGCCGGGTCGCGGGTGCCGGTCATCCGGTTCCCGGACGCGGATCAGGACCCGGGCCTGTGGGCGGACACGGCGTAGCGGCCCGGGGTGACGCCGACGACGCGCTTGAAGTGCCGGGCCAGATGCGACTGGTCGTAGAAGCCCGCGGCGCCCGCCACGTCGCCCGGCGGCCGTCCGTCGAGCAGCAGGCGGCGGGCCAGATCGACGCGGCGCGACGTCACGTACTGGTGGGGCGCGATGCCGAAGGCAGCGCTGAAGGCGCGAACGAGATGCGTGGGATGGGCGTGGATCAGGCACGCCGCCTGGTCCAGGGTCAGGGCCTCAAGCAGTCGTTCGTCCAGGAGGTCGCGCAGTTGCTGGGCGACACCGCGGCCGGGTGTCGGCCGGGCCCTCCCGAGGACCTCCCGGTCGCTCAGGTGCCCGCGCAGGCGCTCGGTGATCAGCGCCAGGCGGCTCTCCGCCTCGAACTCGTCCCCGCGGTGGGCCAGCGCGGCGTGCAGTTGTCCGACGCGCCGGCGCAGGACGGGATCCATCAGGTCCGGGCCGTCCACCGCCGACCCGGTCAGGCTCTCGTCCAACTGCGTCGTGTCCAGGTAGAGGACCCGTTTGCGGAACCCGTGCGGAGTGGCCGGCGACCCGTTGTGCGGGACGTTCGGCGGGAGCAGACTGACCGTGTCGCTCGGGGTCCCGCGCTGGTGGCGGGCCAGGTCGTAGCGGACCGCGCCGTCGTCGACGATCAGCAGCGTCCAGGTGTCGTGGACGTGCATCGGGTACGCGTGCTCGGTGAAGTGGGCGTGGAAGACCTCCGTCACCCCCGCGACCGGCGGGCGCCAGGCAGAGGCCTGCTCCAGGGACACCATGCAAGGAACGTACAAGACCGGGCGGGCGCCCATCCTTCAGTCTTGAAGCATGAGATCCACTGATGAGACCCGGCCTGAGAACGGCGCGGCGGACACGAACGCACCCGTCCGCTTCGACACGAAGATCGCTGTACTGCTGCGGGACGATCTGGAGACCTGGCAGCGGCTGAACGTGACCGCGTTCCTGGTCAGCGGGCTCGGCACGGCCGCACCTGAGGTGATCGGCGAGCCGTACGCGGACGCCGACGGGAACACCTATCTGTCGATGTTCCGCCAGCCCGTGCTGGTCTTCGAGGGCACGAAGGAGGTGCTGAAGGCCGCGCACGACCGCGTGCTGTCCCGGGAGCTGACCGCGGCCGTGTTTACCGCGGACCTGTTCGCCACCGGCAACGACCGGGACAACCGATCGGCTGTCCGGGCCGTGGGCAAGGACAGCCTCGATCTGGTCGGGCTGGCCGTCCACGGACCGCGCAACGCGGTGGACCGGGTCCTCAAGGGCACCCGGATGCACCCCTGACCCGTCCCGCCCGGCGGCGGTCGGCGAGGATGGGGACATGGACTCTCAGACCGTTGTACGCACGCGCCGGGCCCTGCACACGGTGGCGGAGACGCTGCTGGCCGGCCCGCAGTACCGGACCAGCGGCACGATCAGGCTGCAGGCAGCCCCGGGCGGCTTCGCCACCCGTTCCGAGCCGTGGCTCCGGGTGGTCGGCGCCGAGTTGGTGGCAGCCGGACGGTGCCTGCCGCTGGAACGGACCACGTGCGCCGGGCTCGCCGCGGAGATCGGGGTGGTGGCCGGTGCTCCGGCTGGGCTCTACCAGGACGGGGCGGGCGTCGGCATCGAGGAGGCCATCGACGCCGATCCGGCCGCCGCCGAGTGGCTGGCCCGTTGCTTCGCCATCGGTGATGCCGCGCTGCGCGGGACGTTCCCCGACGCCGACCCGGTCATCTGGCCCGAGCACTTCGACATCGGCGTGACCGTCGACGCGGCGAACTACGGTGTCTCGCCGGGCGACGACTTCCAGCCGGAGCCGTACGCCTACGTCGGCCCGCACGCCCAGCAGCAGGGGGAGTTCTGGAACGCGCCGTTCGGCGCGGTGCGGACGATCCGCGAACTCGGCGGCGTGGGCGGCGTGGCCGACTTCCTCGGTCACGGCCGCCGACTGCTCGTCCCCCGCCCGCAGCGCTGAGGAAATTGTTACCCACTGGTAAGCCGGGGTTGGGCCAAGCCTCGTGATGTGGTGCCAGGATCTGCCAGGCCGAATCCGGTGACCGAACCGGATCGGTGAAGCTCCCTGTCCCAGTCGCACAGCAGAAGGATCCCAGTGAAAGAAATGAAGTTCGCCAGCAGGATCGCCGGAGTCGCAGCCATCGCGGTCGCCCTGACAACGGGCCTGGCATCACCGGCGGTTGCCGCGCCGGCCGGTCATGCGTCGGTGAAGGTGCAGGCGGCCGCGCAGACAGTGACCCAGGCGCAGTGGCTCACCGACGTGAGCACCGCGATCGATCCGGCTTTCTCCTACATCGGACAGCGTGCGGCGGAGGCGCCCGGACAGAAGCTGGCCATCGTGCTGGACATCGACAACACGTCGATCCAGACGTACTTCCATCCGATCACCGAGCCCGCAGTGCCGCAGACACTCCAGCTGGCCGACTACGCGCAGTCGCTCGGCATCTCCGTCATCTTCGTCAGCGCCCGGCCGGACATCATCCAGCCGATCACGCTGCTCACGCTGCGCGACGCGGGCTACCGGGTGGACGGCCTCTACACCCGCGACCTCTGGGAGCTGACGGAGTCGGACCAGACCTTCAAGACCAACGCTCGGATCGCCATCGAGAACCAGGGCTACACGATCATCGCGAACATCGGGAACAACGTCAGCGACCTGGCCGGCGGCCACGCCGAGCGGACGTTCAAACTGCCCGACTACAACGGCCTGCTGTCCTGACCAACGCCCGCGGTCGTGCGGGAGTTCACCGGAAGGCGCGGGACCGGCCCGCCGGGTTGAATCCCCGGGGGTAGCAGCGGATGACGGCGATGGTGGGGGTCAGGCCCGCGGTCCGCAGCACGCTGATCACCAGCGGGGCGCTGCGGGCTTGGCTCGGGCACCCAGGGGCGTTACCTGCCTCCTCCTGGACTTTTGCCGTTCCTTTACAACCAGCGCCGCCGCTGCGCCGTCTCTCGGCTCAGTCGCTCTTGTCGCCGAGGCGGAAAGGTACACTTCTGGCTGCTCCGGGCCTGGTGGCCGTGCCTGTGGCCGCCGGGTGCGCCGCCGACCTCAGGACCGGATCAGAACAGCGGGGCGGCTGACTCTGCGACTCGACGGCCCCGGCCGGGTCCCAGCCCCGAAGCACGCCCCCGAACCAAGGACATCACGTGTCGACGATAGACCGAATACGAGTCGGTGCGCGCACTGCGGCCAGGCGACGGAGCAGCCGCTGGTACCACGTCGACCAGTGGCCGCCGGAGGTCCTCGCGCTGCTCGGTGCCTGGGTGTGCACCCGGCTGCTCTACGCCGCGCCGATCATCGCCAACATGGCCGGGCAGCAGTACGACATCGGTACCCTCTACCCGACCTGGGCGGCGGAGCTGGCACAGGGACACTTCCCCTGGCACGACGACACCTGGCAGTACCCGCCGGTGGCCGGGCTGGTCTTCCTCGCGCCCAGGGCGCTCCCCTTCCTGAGCTACCAGACCGCCTTCGGCCTGTTCATGCTGCTCTGCGACGCGGCGATCCTGGCGATGCTGCTGGTCACGGCGCGGGGAGAGGGACGCAGCAGGCTCGGCGTCTGGCTCTGGGTGCTCGGGCTGCCCATCCTGTGGGGGCTGCCCTACGTTCGCTTCGACCTCGCCGTGACGGCCCTCGCGGTCGGTTCGGTGCTGCTGATGAGGCGCTCCCCGGCGGGCAGCGGAGTACTCGCCGGGCTGGGAGCACTGGTCAAGGCGTGGCCGTTGATGATGCTCATCGGGGCGCCGCGCGGCCGGTCCAGCAGGCGCTCCTGGTTCACCGCCGTGCTGGGCTGCGCGGTGCCGGCCGCGGTCATGGGGATGTTCTTCACCCACGAGTTCGGCTTCCTCGGTGAGCAGGGGGCGCGCGGCATCGAGATCGAGTCCCTGCCGGGGAGCGCCCTGCTGGTCGCCCATCTCTTCGGCTACGACTCCGTCATCCAGTACACCTACGGGTCGTTCCAGATCAGCGGGGCGTACTCGGGGCAGATCGCCACCGCGACCCTCGCGCTGTCCGCCGCAGGCTTTCTCTGGCTGCTGTGGTGGCGGCTGAGGGCCAGGGTGTGGACGCCGGCCACCACCGCCGACGCGGCGTTCACCTCGATGCTGGTGTTCGTCACCACCAGTCGGGTGATAAGCCCTCAGTACTTCATCTGGCTGCTCGGCCTGGCGGCGGCCTGCCTGGTCTTCCGCACGACCGGTCAGCGTGTTCCCGCGCTGGCGATGCTGCCGCTCACGGTGTTCACGACCCTGGACTACCCGGTGTCCTGGGGGCAGATCCTGAACGGCGAGCCGGTCGCCGTCATGGTCGTGGTGGTGCGGAACCTGGGCCTGCTCTGGGTCACCGTTCACTCGGCGAGGGCGCTCTGGCGCTCCACCCGGCCGGAACAGGTGCTGCCGGCCCAGGGGTAGCTCACCGGGGCGGCTCGGCGCGGGGCGCGTTCCGGTCGAGGAATTCGAGGAATTAGAGGGATTCGAGGAATTCGAGGACGAGCGGGCCGGCGAGGTCGCGGCGCTCCTCGAAGTAGGCGTGACGGGCGCCCTGGATCAGCTCCAGCCGGGAGCCCGGGATGCGGGCTGCCAGCAGCGGTGCGTTGGCGGTGGGATTGAGCAGGTCGTCGGTGCCGTGCAGGACCAGGGTCGGCGCGACGATGCCGGGCAGCGCGTCCCACGCGTCGTGCCCGTCGCTCGCGCGCAGGTGCCCGCGCCGGGCATGCGGCGGCATGCTCCGGTCGCCGAGCGTGTGGTACGGGCCCGGGTGCGTGGCGAGCCAGGCCGGGGTGTACATCAGCTCCAGCAGGGCCTGTCGTGCCTCGGCCGGGGGCTGGACCAGGGATCTGCGGACGTCGCCGCTGCGGTCGATGCTGTGCCTGCCGCCGGGCGAGGTGCAGCCGAGCACCAGGGCCCGCACCCGCCGGGGGTGCCGGACGGCCAGCCACTGGGCGACGCGCCCGCCCATGGACGTGCCGTACACGTCCGCCCGGTCCACGGCCAGGTCGTCGAGGACCGCGACCACGTCGTCGGCGAACCGCTCGGTGGAGTAGGGCTGCTGAGGCCTGTCGCTCTCGCCCGTGCCCCGGTAGTCGAGGGTGACCGTGGTCCGGGAGCCGGCGAAGTCGTCGCGGACGCCGTCCCACCAGTGGTGGTCGTTCGCCTGGCCGGAGAGCAGCACGAGCGGGGGACCGTCACCGTGGACCTGGTAGGCGATGCGGACTCCGTCCGAGGTCGTGGCGTGCGGCACGGCGTTTCCTTTCGGAGGTGGCATGGTCGGCGGTCGGCAGGCATCGGCCGGGCGGCCGTCCCGGGCCACGGTATCGGCGGTGTCCAGCCGCGGGGCCCGCTGTCCGCCGTCAGCCCCTGACAGCCGCCACCGCGTCCACCGCGGCGTCGAGCGCCTGGCCACCGGTCGCCGCCGAGCGGCCCGGCGCCGTCCGTGGTGCCAGCAGCCCGCGCCCGGCGACCAGCCCGGCCAGCCCGAGCGCGGACCCGGCCAGCGGCACCAGGAAACCGCCGCTCGGTCCGTGCGCGTCGATCACCAGCCCGGCGGCGGTGGAGCCCGCTGCCAGGCCGAGCCCGATCGCCCCCGTCAGCCAGGTGAACGCCTCGGTCTTGGCACCCGCCCGCACCAGCGAATCCACCAGTGTGTACGCGCAGATGAGCGTCGGTGCGATGGCCAGCCCGCAGCACAGACCGGCCACGGCCAGCGCCGTCAGTGAGGGCATCGCCCACAGGGTGGAGCAGCCGAGGACCAGCAGCGCGTACGAGAGCAGCATCCGGCGCTGCGGCGACCGCTTCCATGACACCATCCCGAAGGCGACGCCCGCGGACATGCTGCCGCAGGCGAAGAGCCCGTAGATCACACCGCTCATACCGGCGTGCCCGGCTGCTTCCGCCGCGGCGGTGATCGAGACCTGGAGCCCGCCGAAGACCGAGCCGACGCCCAGCAGCGAGCCCGCGAGCAGCCGTACGCCGGGGTGTGCGAGGGCGGAGGCCCGGTGCGTGTCCGCCGCGGTCCGGACCGGCGGCGCGGTACGGCGCCGCGCGGCGAAGGCCAGGCCGCCGACGGCGGTGAGCGCCGCCTCGGCGACCAGCCCGGCGGCCGGTGCGACGGTTGTGCACAGGGCCGTGGCCAGGACCGGGCCGATGACGAAGGTGAGCTCGTCGGTGACGGATTCGAGCGCGAATGCCGTGGAGAGGCCGGCCGGCGGCTGGTCGCGCAGCGCGTGCACCCACCTGGCCCGGGTCAGGGCACCGATCGGCGGCACCGAGGCCCCGGCGGGAACGGCGAGCACGGAGAGCGTCCATGCGGGGGCGTGGCCGAGAGCGAAGGTGATCAGGGCGGCCACGGACGTCGCGTGCACCAGGACCATGGGGATCAGCACGGCCGCCTGGCCGTGCCGGTCGGCGAGCCGCCCGGACTGCGGGCCGATCAGCGCCTGGGCGACGGCGGCCACGGCGGCCGCCCCTCCGGCGAGGCCGTAGGAACCGGTGGTGTCGACGACCAGCAGCACGATGCCCAGGCTGAGCATCGCGAACGGGAGTCGTGCGAGGAAGGCTGGTGCGACGAATGTCCATGCGCCGGGGGTGCGCAGGAGTGTGCCGTATCCGACACGGGCGGGGACAGCCGAATCGGCTGGGGTGGCCTGACCGGTGCGGGCCATGGCGGTACTGACTTCCTGCTGCCTGGTAGCGCCCGGGCGGGAAGGGTCCCGGTGCGCCGAGGGCCGTCCTCTGTGCGCCGACCGCGGTGGACACCGGGCCCTGAGCCGCTTGTGGCGGGTCGCGGGCCACGGCCGCCGGACGGTCGTGCCGACTCTGCGTCAGGCAGATGTTGCATGTCTGGGTAAACAGCCATCAGCGTACCGGGTCGGTGCCGCCGGTTCCGCGGCGGGGCTTGGACGCCGCCGCGGCGGTGGACCGGTCGCGGCACCCGGGCGCGCCCGGACCGTCCCGTCCCGGCGTCACCCGGCTCGGCTCCGGCGCAGGCCGGAGGGTCCCTGACCCAGGAATCCGTCAGTTGCGGGGTCTTCCTGGTCACCGTTGCCGCGCGGCGGCCATGCTCGCCACCGGCGCTTCCCACGCACCTCCTCTCCATTTCCAGACATCCGGGAGTCCTCATGAGCAAGGCCATTCGAATGATCGCCGCGACGGTTGCCACCGCGACGGCGCTGGCCGTCGTCACGGCCGCGTCCGGCGGCACCGCCTTCGCGGCGGTCGGCGCCCCGTCGTTCAGCCGGGGCGCGTCCGGGTTCAACGTCTACTGCGCCCAGGAAGCGGTCTACGAGCAGTTCCATGGCACCGTCGCCGCGCCCGACGGCGACTTCGGGCCGGTCACGTACTCCAACGTGGTGAAGTTCCAGCAGGCGCTGAACCTCCAGCCCAACGGCGAGGTGGGTCCGCTGACCGGTACGCAGATGTGGCTGATCATCCAGCGGAACGACGAGTACTTCAACGGCGACTTCCAGACCCCGTGGGGCGTTCCGATGGACCACTGCTACCAGGTGCTCCCCACCAGCAGCTGAGCCGGTCGGCCGGGTCCGCGGTGACCCTCATGAACGCGTACGACCGCCGACACCAACACCGCCGGCGCTCACGTGGCCGGGCCGGACGGCGAGCCGCTGCCGGGCATGTGTCCCGGGACGCCCCGCTGTCCGGGTCAGCTGCCCGGGCGCAGGTCGGCGAGGGCCTCCAGGATCCGGTCGACGTCGTCGGCGCCGTGGTAGTGGACGAGTCCGAAGCGCACGGCGCCCTCGGACGCGGGGAGCCCGAGGGCCTGGGCGCACTCCCTGGCGTAGCTGTCGCCGGCCGCGACGAACACTCCCCGGTCGGCCAGTCGTGACGCGACCTCATGGGTCGACCTGCGTTCCACGGTGACGGCGAAGATCGGCTCCCGGCCCTCGGCGCTGTCCAGGCCGTGCAGCCGGACGTGCGGGAGGCGCCGGATCCCGTCGAGGGCACGCACTGTCAGTTCCCGCTCGTGAGCGGAGATCGCGGGATATCCGGTCTCCGTCAGGTAGTCGACCGCGGCGCCGAGCCCGGCGATGGACTCCAGGGCGGGGGTGCCCAGCTCCCACCGCCGGGGGCCGCTCGCCGGCGCCGGGCGGATCCGGTCGGGGGCGAGGCGGTCGAGGAGGTCGGGCCGGGCGGTCAGCAGGGCGAGGTGCGGCCCGAAGAACTTGTACGCCGAGCAGACGCTGATGTCGATGCCGTGGGCGAGCTGGTTGAGCGGGCGATGGGCGGCGGCCGCCACGCCGTCGGAGAAGGTGAGCGCGCCGACCGACCGGGCGGCCTCGACGAAGGGCTCGACCCGGACGATGGAGCCGATCAGGTTGGACGAGCGGGTGAAGGCGACCAGGCGGGTCCGCTCGTCGACGAGCTGGGGCAGGGCCGAGTAGTCCAGCTCGAAGGTCTCGGGGTCCAGCGGCACCAGACGCACCTCGGCGCCCCGGCTGCGGGCGATCGCGAGCCACGGCGACACATTGGCCTCGTGGTCGAGCTGCGTGCACACGATGTTGTCACCGGGGTTGAGCGTGGCGGCGAACGCGCGGGCGAAGTGCCAGATCAGCATGGTGGTGCTGCCGCCGAGGACGACCCCGTCGGCGTCGGCGCCGAGCAGGCCGGCGCAGCGCTCCCGGACCGAGGCGATGAGCTCCGCGGTTTCGACGGAGGTCGCGAATCCCCGGGTCGGGTTGGCGTTGGAACGGCGCAGGTAGTCCGACATCGCGGTGATGACGCTGTCGGTGACCTGGGTGCCGCCCGGCGCGTCGGCGTGCACGAAGGGGCGGCCGTCGGCGCCGGGCCGCCGGAGGCCGGGAAAGGCCGCGGCGAACGGCGAGGTGTGATCGGAGACGTGGACAGGCGCGGATGAGGTGACCATGCCGTCCATCGTCACCAGGTCCGGCCGGGCCTGTCTCATGTATCGACGGATATGCAAACGGACCGGGACGACGTGGACATCCGTCAACTCCCCGGCCCGGAAACGGCGCAGGTCGGCGGGGTGCGGGTGGGGTGCGGGTGGGGTGTTCGCGTACACGCCAACCGGTGCTCTAACGTTGACACGTGAGCCTTTGGACATCTCTGGAACCCGCGTCCCTGACCATCGACGCGGGCAGCACCGCGACCGTGCGCCTGCGCGTGCGCAACACCAGCGACGTGGTCGACGAGTACCGCTTCACGGCGGTCGGTCCGCTCGCGCCGTACACCACCGTGGAGCCGCCGCTCCTGCGGCTCTTCCCGGGAACCACCGGGTCCGTCGAGCTCACCTTCGCGCCGCCGCGCACCCCGGACGCCACCGCCGGGCCGAACCCCTACGCGGTCCAGATCATCCCCACCGAGCACCCCGAGGCGACCACCGTCCCCGAGGGCAACGTCACCATCACGCCGTTCACCGAGATGCGGGCCGAGCTCGTCCCGCACACCGTCAAGGGCCGCTTCCGGGGCAGGCCCAAGCTGGCCATAGACAACCTCGGCAACACCCAGCTCAACGCCTTCCTCGCGGGCAGCGACAACGGCAGCCAGCTCACCTATGAGATCCACCCCGCCAACGTCCAGATCGAACCCGGCCGCGCGGCCTTCGTCGACGCCAGGCTGAAGCCCCGCCAGATAGTCTGGTTCGGCCGCAAGCAGAACCGCCCGTACAGCCTGACGGTGCGTCGCGCCGAGCAGACCCCGCTGACGGTGGACGGCATGTACGTCCAGCCCGGGGTGCTGCCGCGCTGGCTCGCCACCGTGTTCAGCCTCGGACTGGTGCTCCTGCTGGTCTTCCTCGCCCTGTGGTTCGGGCACCAGCCGACGGTCGCCAGCCAGGCCACCGCACTGGTGCAGTCCGGCCCCACGCTGACCGCGCCCTCGGCGGCCGCACCGCTCCCCAGCCCGCCCCCCAGCCCCGCGGCGGCGCAGACCCAGGCCGCGCCCACCGCTGCCGCGGTCACCCCGCCACCGGCCGCGGTCCCGACGCCCGGCGCGGGCGGGGCCCCTGCCCCGGCCCAGCCGACCAGCGGGGGCGGCGGCGCACCCGCGACGAAGGCCGCGGCCCCGTCCAACCCGCCGGTCGAAATCACCGGGCTGGCCTCGGGCAGGTGCGTCACGGTGACCAACGGCGTCGCGCCGGGCGGCAAGGACGGCGAGCCGCTGGAGCTGTCGGACTGCAGCCGGGCCGTCTGGCAGCAGTGGACCTTCGTGATCAGCGGGGCGCCGCTCTACCGTGGGACGATCCACTCCCTGGGCCTGTGCATGGACGTGGCAGGAGCCGACACCGCCGACGGCACCACCGTCCAGCTGGCGAACTGCAGCGGCGACGCGGCCCAGGTGTGGACGCTGAACACGCAGACCGGCGACCTGGTGAGCATCCTGGCCAACAAGTGCCTGGACGCGACGAACAACGGAACCGCCGACGGGACCAAGCTGCAGCTGTGGGACTGCAACGGCGGCGGCAACCAGAAGTGGCACACCCAGGCGCTGTCCTGAGGCCGGCTCCGGTGGCGGACGGGCCGCATCAGCCGGCCCAGCGTCCGGTCAGGAAGGTGAGCGCGAGGACGGTGGACAGGGGGGCGGCCAGGGCCAGGTAGGCGGTGTTGAAGCGCGGGGAACGCAGGCCGCGGGAGGCCAGGGCGGTCCACAGCGGCCACCACAGCAGGGTGGCCCGGGGAATGGACATGTACCAGTAGGAGGTGCCCAGGGCCCAGAGGCTGAGCGCGATGTAGAGGGCCTCGGGCCAGCGGCGGCGGCGGATCAGCAGGGCCAGCAGCAGCAGGCCGACCAGCATGGCGAGGAGTTCGGCCTGGAACTCGACGGCGTAGCCGGTGCTCTGGACGTGGTCGAAGGCGTTGTGCCAGGTGTTGGACCAGGCCTGCCAGGGGGTGTGGAAGGTGCGGTACCAGCCGCGTTCCTGGGCGTGGTCCCAGTCCATCCAGTCACCGGTGTGTGAATGCAGGTACCAGGTGTAGAGGGCCACCGGCAGGGCGGGCAGGGCGAGCCAGGGCAGGGGGCGCCAGGCGCGGCGGGTGCGGGCGGTCCGGGCGGTGAGGGCGAAGTGCAGGGCGATGGCGGCGGCGAGGAAGAGCCCGCTGATACGGACGCTCGTGGCCAGGGCGGTGAGCAGGGCGGCCAGCGGCCATTCGCGGCGCTGGGCGGCGAGCCAGGCGGGCAGCGCGAGGGCGAGGAACAGGGCCTCGGTGTAGCCGACGGCCAGGAACACCGCGCACGGTGAGACCAGCAGGAACAGGACGGTGCGCCGGTCGGCGCCCGGCTGCGGCAGCTGCGCCCTGGCGATCCGGGCCAGTGCGAGGACGGCGACGGCCCCGGCGGCGAAGGAGATCAGCAGCCCGTCCACGGTCCACTGGGGCACCACGGTGTGGACCGCCCGCAGCAGCAGGGGAAAGCCGGGGAAGAACGCCTCCCGGTTGTCCCAGGTGCTCTGCCAGGGGCCCTCCTGGCCGGGGAAGTAGCCGTCGCGGGCGATGTGCAGGTAGTGGAACCAGTCCCATTGCTCGAACGGCGCGAGCAGCGGTCCGGGGTCATGGGTGTCGCCGTCGGCGGGGAAGAGCCAGCGGGCACAGTAGGCGATGGTCCAGATCCCGACGCGGGTCAGCAGGTACAGCCACAGCACGTCCCGGTCGCCGGGGTGCGGACGCCAGGACCGGGCCCTGGCACGGGGTGCGGTCGGTGTGCGGGTGGGTGTGCTTTCGAGCAGGTCGGACGGCATGCGGACGGCTCCCGGGCGGGCTGGTTTCGGGCAGGGGTCATCGCCCGACGGCGTCGCGTCGGGTCATTGCGGGCCGGGCCTCAGGGGAGTGAGGTGGTGGTTCCCATGGACAAGGGCCAGGTCGGGGTGGGGGTGGAGGTGGGGGAGGGAGCGACGGCCGTGCTGTCCGGCATCGGGGGAGGGGTGGTCGCGGGGGAGGGCGGCAGGTCCGGCGAGGGGCGGGTGACCGGGGTGGTGACCGGGGCCGGTCCGGGCAGCAGGGTGGCCGCCACGGCGCCGCCACCGGCCAGGACCAGGCAGGCTCCCGCCGTGAACGCGGCGATGCGGCGGCGGCGGGCCCGCCTGCCGCGGGCGGCGATGCGCGCGACCGGTGCCGGGACCGTCCGGGCCTGTGCGGCACTGGCGGTCTGCTGGAACAGGGACCGCAGCGGGTCGTGGGCTTCAGGCACCGGGGGCCTCCTCCATGCGCGGGTCCTGCAGGCGCTGGGCGAGCGCGGACCGGCCGCGAACCAGGTGCGTCTTCACGGTGCTGGCCGACAGTCCGGTCTCCGCCGTGATCTGCTCGACGGTGAGGTCGCACAGGTAGTGCAGGGTCAGCGTGCGTCGCTGCTGGTCCGGCAGGTCACGCAGGGCGTCCACCAGCGCGACCTGCTCCGGGCCCGGTCCCTCGACGTGCGGCGGCGCGCCGCTGCGCTTCCAGGCGTCGGCACTCCTGCGCCGGAAGCGCCACCGGCTCACCGCCAGCCGCCAGGCGACCGTGCGGATCCACGCGTCTGGGCGGCCCTCGCGGTCGAGCTGCTGCCGTCGGCTCCAGGCCTTGACGAACGCCTCCTGCACCACGTCCTGAGCCTCCTGCAGGTCCCCGAGCATCAGATAGAGCTGCCCGGTGAGACGCGTGACCGTCTGGGCATAGAACTCCTCGAACTCCTCAGCGGTCACACGTACTCCCGGTTCTCTGGTCTCACCAGCAATACGCCGGGCCCGGGGTGTCCGGTCTACACGGCGGCGGCAATCCTGGGGTGATGATCGTCACGCAACCGTCGGCGGCGGAACCGCGTCTCCGGCGGGCTCAGGGGGTGGGCAGGCCGCCCGGGCGGGCGGGGCGGCCGAAGCGGACCGGTACCCCGGGGGAGTACAGCACGCTCACCGGCGGCCCGACCGGCGCCGGCAGCCCGGCGGCGGTCACCAGCTCGTCGTCGAGGGACAGCAGTTCGGCCCGGTGCAGCGGCCAGCGCGGGTGGGTGTTGGGCAGGTACACCGGCCGGCCGAAGAAGGCGTTGTGCATGCCCCAGCGGGCGGTCAGGAAGTGGTCGAGGGCGGTGGGCTCCTCGATCCGCTCGCCGACCCGCACCGCGATCCGGCAGCGCGCCCCGCGCGGTCCCGGCCAGCGTCGGCTGCTGGTGTACGTGATGGTGTCCGCGTCGCGGTGGATGGCCATCCTGGCCCACATGTAGGGCAGCCGGAAGGCGCCGCGGGCGACGGCGACCGGCAGCAGTCGCGATGCCTCCAGGGAGCGGAACACCACGCCGCGCCGGCCGTGCCGATCCACCGAGTAGAGCCGCACGTTGGTCTCCGGAAAGGTGCCGAGGTACGGGATGCCCGGCACCCTGAACCAGCCGACCCGGTACATCCGGAAGGCCACCAGGCCGATGTAGGTGAGCCCGTCGAGTGTGTCCGGCACGGCCCCGGCCGGCAGCAGCGGCGCCACGTCCGCGGGGTCGGCGGCCCAGTGCAGGAACGTCAGGTCGAGCCAGGACTGGGTGAGCAGCGTGCCCGGCACCGCGCGCACCGGATCGGGCGATATCGGCTCTGCGGGGACAGGGGTCGGCGGCATCGCATCAGCGTCGCACATCCGTCCGGCCGTCGGCCCGGCCGGACGCGGCCGGGCCCGCCCGGCTCCGTCTCCGTGCGGAGAGGTGCCGGGCGGGCCCATGGCGTCTGTTGTTGTCCGATTGTCCGGTACATCCGGTATGTCCGGCTCACGATCCGGGGCGGCCTACGGCAGGATCCCGTTGATCAGCGTCGCCTCCGCCGCCTGGCCGACGGCCATCGGGTGGAAGCTGCCGACTCCTGGGGCCGTGTAGCCGCTGCCGCTGTTGTCCCAGTTGATGATCCCGTTGATCCAGGGGGTGCTTGAGCAGATGTCATGGCCGCTGAAGATGGCCGTCGGATTGACGAACTTGATGTCGAGTCCGGCGTTCGCGCCCGCGACCGTGCTCACCGCGGTGCTGATGGACTGGTCGAGGGAGACCGACATCTGGTTCATCCAGTTCATGTCGTTCACGTTGAGCAGCCGCTGCGACGGCGAGGTGCACGTGGTCGCGTCGGTCGGGAAGAGCTGGGGATAGCCCAGCACCACGATCGCCGCGTTCGGCGCGAGCTTGTGGATCGCCGTGTACACCGCCTCCAGGTGGGTCTGCAGCGCCGTGATGACCTCGGGCTCATAGACGGTGAGCGGGGCCGGGTCCACGGTCGGTGCGGCCGGCGGCACCCTGGTCAGGTAGAAGTTGCTCGCGGTGCAGTCGACCGCCTGGTCGACGCATCCCTGCAGGACGTCGGGGAACCTGCCGTCGTTCCCGCCGGCGCTGAGGGTGACCAGCGTGGTGTTCTGGTCGAGGTAGCCGGAGTCGTCGACCTGCAGCAGCTCGCCGTAGTCGGAGTAGTTGGCGTCGGTGTTCCCCCAGTCGGTGTTCCAGGTGTTTCCGGGGGTCACCGCGCTCGCGCTCAGGTCCACCGTCTCGGCGCCGCTGCAGGCCAGGAAGGCGAAGTCCGCGGCGCCGTTGCCTGCGGCCTCGGCCTGGATGGTCTGCTTGGCGCCCGGCATCTCCAGGCCGTAGGAGTAGGCCTGCGGCGAGCGGTGGCAGGCCTCGTGGATGTTGCCGCTGAACGTCTCGTCGGAGCCGAGCAGGTACGGCTGGTTGCTCTCCCCGGAGGAGTACGAGTCGCCGAGCGCCACGTACTGCACCGTCGGCTTCGGCGTCGGGATGAAGGCCACCGCGTCGAAGGCCACATCGCCGCCGTCGGTCGACGCGACCCGGGTGTTGTAGTTGCTCAGCGAGACGTGCGCACCGGCAGCCAGGTCGAAGGAGCCCAGGTCCACCCAGTCGTTCGCCTGCAGGTGCTGGTCGACCAGGCGGTGCTGCGAGGCGCCGGTATTGGTGTAGATCTGGTAGTCCGCCTGCTGGGTCGTCGCCCCGTTGTCCGGGACGTGCACCTCGATGCGGTTCCAGCCGGTCGTGCTCGACGGCGGCGTCCAGGTCGCGGTCATCGAGTCGTCCGCGAACGAGGTGCCGTTGTCGTCCGGCGTGTTGATCATGTGGCTGAACCACATGTGGCCGTTGAGCCCCTCCCCGAGCTGATGGAAGTCGATCTTCCCCTGGTAGGTGATGCAGTCCGAGGTGCACGAGGAGATCTCGGAGGCGGGGAAGTCGAACGACAGCGTCCCGCCGCTCTTCCAGGACTGCTTCTGGCCCGCGCAGGCGGGACCCGCGGCGCCATCGACGACGACGGCGTTACCGGGCAGCGTGTCGCCGGTGCCGCCGGAGGCCGTACAGCCGTCCGGCGGGTGGATGTCGGCGACGGTCGGCTCGGGCTGGCTCACGCCGTAGGTCATCACCCCGACGCCGCAGAGGGTGGAGCACGGCGACGCGGGCGGCGCCGTCGTCGGCATCCAGCTCACCGGCTCGTGCCACCAGCAGTGGAAGTCCGACAGGGTGCACAGGCCCGCCTTGTCCGGCGCACCGGTCACGTCGGTCGCGGCGTCCGGTTCACAGTCGTTGACGCTCATCACGCAGAAGGTCGAGAGCGGCGGCTCGGCGGCGGCCGGGTCGTTGTTCGGCCAGCTTCCGGCGGCGTAGGCGGGCGCCCAGCTCCCGGCCGAGTAGTTCAGCCGGGCGACCGGATAGGCGGCCCAGCCGACGACCTTCTCCGGATAGGTCCACTGCTGCGGATTGCTCGCGTCCTGATTGAGCTGGCCGTCGAACATGGACCGGTCGGCCGGATAGCCGGGGTCGGCCGGGTTGTTGGACCAGCCCAGGCCCCAGTTACCGCCCGAACCACCGGTGTCGGTGCAGGTCGGGCCGGGGGTGCAGCCGGTGGTGTTCCCGTAGGCCGAGGTCGGCTGGACCCCGGAGTTGTACGCCCAGACGGCGAACCACCAGTTCTCGATGTACTGGGAGCTGCCGCCGTTGGCGAGGATCCCGGCCGTGTACAGCTGGTTCCACTTGTCGATCAGCATGTTGAGGGTGGCCGCGATGTTCGACGCGTAGTCCGTGGCGATCGCCTGCTGCTCCTCGGCCGTGGTGTAGGCCGAGCTGCCGTCGGCGACCTGGCCCGTGGTGCCGATCGTCATGCCGGTGGTCACCTGGCCGACGCCGTATCCGCAGTCGACGTCGGACCAGGTGGTGCCGGGAGCCGGAACGGTGTCGGAGGGGTTGCCGTAGAAGCCGCCCTGGTTGAAGTTGCCGGTCAGCCCGTCCACGGCGTGCGGGCTGGCCTGCATGGTGTTGCTCTCCTGGGCGAGGATGCCCAGCAGGACCTGCACCGGGACTCCGCCGCCACCGTCCACGGTCCGCATCGGGAACATCCCCTGCGGGGTCCAGGACACGGGCATGCCCGAACCCTCCCAGTTCGCCGGGCGACTCACCTTCAGGTCACCCATGACCGCCAGGTCCGCGGCCCACTCGACCTGCTGCGCGCTGGCCTGGAAGGTCTGGATGCCCGGATCGTTGCGCGCGACCGCGCAGCCGCGCTGCGGGTCCCAGGTCACTGCGGCGGGATCCGCGCTGTCGTCGGCGTTGACGATGCTGTGCGTGCTGCTGGTCGCCGCCGACCTGACCGGTGCTTTGGCCGCAGCCTTGGCCGGCGCCTTGGCCGACGTGGCCGGTACCGGGTCCGCGAGCCGGTCCAGCGCCGGTGAGGCGGCGCTTCCCGCCGCCGGGATCAGCGCGGAGGGCTGCACGGTGAAGGAGGCGTGCTTCCCGGTGCCCACCACCGTCGCGTCGATCGCGATGGCGTCCTGCGCCGCGTCACCGGCCGCGGCCGAGGCCGCGGATCCGGAGGCCACGGCGTCGGACTTCTCCGCGCCCAGGGTCTCGGCGTCGACGTGGTTGGACACCGAGGAGACCAGCAGCCCGCCCTCGGTGGACGGCGTCGCTCCGGCCGCTCCGCCCACGCTCGTCCAGCCGCCGACCGGCCTGGTGCCCAGCTTGATCTTCGGGGCCTGCGGGCCGGTCAGGAACACCCGGCCCGCGCTGCCCTGGAGCTCGACCTGTCCCAGGTCCGCGGTGCCCACGAGGGTCGAGGAGCCGGTGGCGATCCGCCGGACCTGCACCTGGCTCCTGCCCGTCGGGACCTCGAACGCGAGTCCGCCCTGGCCGTCCGGGTGCAGCCGGAACGCGATGCCGCCCACTGCGGCCAGCGTGGCGACCCTGCCCCGGGGACTGATGGAGATCACCGAGTCACCGAGGGCGGCGGCCATTCCGCCCGCGTAGGGCACCGGTGACGTCACCTGGCCGGGCACCGTGGCCTTCTGCTGGACCGCGCCGGTCACCGCGTCCACCAGTTCCACGGATGTCGTGGTGGTGGCCGTGTCGGCGTTCAGCGCCGAGAAGGCGACGGTGTCCCCGCTGCCGCATCCCGGGCTGTAGTAGGAGAGCGACACCCGGTCCGGCAGCTTGCGCACCGCCCCGGTGTTCAGGTTCACGATCGCCGCGAAGGCACCGTGGTCGAATTCGTCCGCGTTGTCGGAGAAGCTCCACGGCGCGTAGACCACGGCCGCGTAGTTCCCGGAACCGGTCACGCAGTCCTGGCCGATCCACTGCGGGGTGTCCACGCCCGGCTCGGACAAGGACGCCGCCGTACGCCACTGGTAGGCCGAGGACGATTCGGCCACCAGGACGTTGAGGCCGTTGTCGTCCCCGATGGTGGTCACCGCGCGGTCCTTCGAGGTCCGCCACGACGCGGGCAGGACCTGGCCGGGATCGTCGATCTTCGAAGGGTCCGCGGGTGTCGCCGGTGTCGCCGACGCCGCCGACCCGGACGGGGGCGGCTGATGAGCCGCCGCAGCGGTGGAGGCGGACGCGTTGAGCGTCCCGAAGGCCGTCATGGCGAGGACGACTGGCACAGCCAGCAGTGACGCCCGTTTGTGCTTGCGCACGGAGGTTCTCTCCAAACTGTTCGCGGGGGCATGGCTGTCGGCGGGTCGGCCCGGATGGCGCCGACCCGCCGGACGGGGGGTCAGACCTGGTACGCCCAGGTCTGCTGCTGGGTGAGGTTGCAGGCCCAGGTCTGGATCACCTGGCCGTTCGTGCTCTCGGTGTTGGTGTCCGCGTCCAGGCACTGGCTGTCCCCGGCGTTGACGATCTGGCCCCGCGAGTTCCCGGTGGTCCACTGCTGGTTGACCCACCCGTTGCAGCCGTAGGCCCCGACGACCTGGCCGTTGTGGCCGGAGGTCCCGCTGTCGGCGTCGAGGCACTCGTTGTCCTGCTGGTTCACGATGATGTTCCGGCCGCTGTGCAGGGGCACCGGGTACCAGCGCCAGTTCTGGTTGGACCCGCCGTTGCAGGTCCAGCCCTGCGCCTTCTGCGGGCTCTGCCCGGACTCGTCGAGGTCGGCGTCCAGGCAGCTCAGGAATCCGGCGTTCTCCAGGTGCTGGATCGTGGTGACCGGACCGCCCTGGACCCCCTTGACGCCGTCGCTGAGGATGGCCGACCGGGTGTTGAACCCGACCTGGCCGTCGGCGGTGTCGCCGGCCTCGGTCTGGAAGACCTTGACCGCGGCCAGCGTCTGCGGGCCGAAGTCGCCGTCGGCCGCGAGGTTCATGCCCCAGTCCTGGAGCCACTGCTGGAGGTCGGTGACGCAGCCTCCGGTGTCGCCCTCGACGATGTTGGCGGGGCAGGCGGAGGAGTAGAAGGGGATCGGCGCCGGAACGCTGCCGGCGTGCGCCTGCGGGGCCGCGAAGGCCATCAGCCCCAGGGCACCGGTCAGGGCGAACAGCCGGGTTCCGAGGCGGGTCGGACGAAGGGACATGGTCGGGCTTCTCCGTATCTCTTGGTCCGGCACGTGCCGGACCGGACGGGACGGTTCGGGACGCTCTCCACGAGGACGCGTGCGGCTGCGGAGCCGAACCGGTGACGTACGGAGGCCGGCCGGTCGGGGAGGTCCCGGACCGCCGCGCCTCATGGGGGAAGACTGCCCGGCGGGATCCACGGCCGTCAGAGCCACGACGCAACTGCCGTCTTCTCGGGTCAGCCAGCCGCTGATCTGCGGGGACGCACCGGTGAGTGACGGAGACGCGGGACGCCCGCCGGTGAGGTCACGGCGGGTTGGGACGGCGGGCTGCTCAGGCCGCGGGCAGTCGGAAGATGTTCTGGGGGGTGGCGACCGAGGTCACGGCCTGGCCGAGCAGCGTGCTCAGCTCGTTGCCGTTGTCGTCGATGTCGGTGTTGACCAGCACCACCAGCGTCGCCCGCTGGGCGGGCAGGTGGACCATGAGGGTCTCGTAGCCCGGCACCACCCCGTTGTGGCCGATCCAGCCGTTGACGTCGAAGACGCCCAGGCCGTAGCCGACGCCCGGGATGCCGGTGGGCACGAAGTCCAGGCGCTGAGCCTGGGTGCGCCGGGACAGCAGATTCCCGCGGAACAGGTCACCGGCCCAGGTGCGCAGGTCGCCCAGGTCGGAGACCATCGCGCCGTCGGCCCAGGCCCAGCTCGGGTTCCAGTGCGTGGCATCGGCCTCCGCCCCGCTGAGCGTCTGCTCGGTGTAGCCGTGCGCGTACGGCTGCGGCAGGTAGGTGCCGTGCGCCAGGTAGCTGTGCGGCAGGTGGCTGGGGCCGGTCACGTGGCGGCGCAGGTACTCGGCCAGCGGCGTCCCGGTGATCTTCTCCACGACCAGACCGATCAGCACGGTGTTGGTGTTGGAGTACAGGTACTGGGTGCCCGCAGCAAAGAGGTTGGGGTGCCTGAACGCGTACCCGAGCAGCTGGCCGGGGGTGAAGCCGCGGGTGGGGTGGGAGTACAGCGCCTTGATGAAGCCCGGGTCGGCCGAGTAGGGGAACAGGCCGCTGCGCATGTCCGCCAGGTCCCGCAGGGTGATCCGGTCGCCGTCGGGGACGCCGTGGAGGTACGAGCCGATCGGGTCGTCCAGGTGCACTCGCCCCTGGTCGACCAGTTCGAGCAGCGCGGTGACGGTGAAGGTCTTGGTGACGCTGCCGATACGGCTGTTGATGTCCACCCGCATGGGTGCGCCGGTGCGCTTGTCGGCGACGCCGAACGCCCGCACGTACTGCCCCCGGCCCGGGAGCCACAGGCCGACGACCGCTCCGGGGACGGACGCCTGACGCATCGTCTGCCGGACGGCCCGGTCCAGCCGTGAAACCAGCGCCGGGTCAAGGCCGCGAGCCGGACAGTCGGCGCGGGGGCCGGCGACCGGCGCGGCGGCGGCGACCGGGACGGCGGCGGCGGGAGCGGACGCGAGCGGGACGACCCCGGCGACGGCGCACGCCGCCGCCAGCAGCCTGCGGATGCCGACCGGTCCAGGGCGGTGTGCGGACATCGGACCCTCTGCTCTCGCGTCGCTTCGGCCCCCGTCGGCAGCGTCTCAGCGAAGTGCCCCGGGCGCGAGTCGGGCCTGCGGCCGTCCAGGTGAAAGACCCACAGGTTCCACCCGACCGGCGCACCGGTCCGGGCTCGCGCGGGCCGACCGGGCGGCGCGGGTCAGAAGCTGATTTCCAGGGCCGCGATCGGGTGCCTGCGGCGACGGCCGGTGAGCGAGGCGGTCCAGTCGCCGACCCTGGCCATGACGTACTTGCGGCCGAGCAGGCGGCGCACCTTCTCGATGCCCTCCGCGTCCAGGAAGCGGGCGGTGCCCTCGGCGACGGGCGCGCCCGGTGCGACCCGGCCCCGAATGTCGCAGGGGACGACCGAGACCCTGGGATCCTGGCGCAGCCGCTTGACCTTCCAGGAAGCGGCCTCGGTCCACACGTAGAGCAGGCCGTCCTGCACGATGTGCCAGACCGGGGTGGCCACGGGTGTGCCGTCCTTGCGGTAGGTGGTGAGGCTGATGTAGCGGGCGCGGGTCAGCGCGTCGAGGGTGCCCGGTTCGATGGAAGTCACCCGGCAGACGCTACCGCCCCCGGGCACCGGGCCGGTGCGGGGCACGGGCCTGCGGGAAAGCCTCCGCACGCGGGCAGTGGACTGACGCGCCGCTCTCGTGTGCAGGTAGCGCGCCGGGCGGCGGTGAACCCAGGGCGATCTTGACGGCGGTCGCCCGGTGGGTGAGGTTGGGGGTATGAGAGACCGACTCGCGACCGCTGCCGGGCTGACGCTGCGCCGGTGGGAGGACACCGACGCGGATGCGGTGCTGGCGGCGTTCGCGCCCGCGGAGATGGCCCGGCAGTCCGGGCGGCGCCTGCGCGACCGGGCGGACGCCATGATGTGGCTGGCGGACCGGCGGCAGGACTGGGACGCCGGGACCGGGTACTGCTGGGCCGTCGTCGACCAGCGGGCCGTCGTGGTGGGCAGCGTGGCGGTCTCCGCGGTGGACCGTCGTCATGACACCGGCTGGGTGTCGTACTGGACCGTGGAGTCGGCCCGCGGCCGCGGCGTGGCCGCTGTCGCCGCCGGGGCGCTGTCCGCGTGGGCCTTCGGGGAGCTGGGGCTGTTCCGCCTCGAACTGGGGCACCGGATCAACAACCCGGCCTCCTGCCGCGTCGCGGAACGGGCCGGATTCAGGGTGGAGGGCGTGGAACGGGCCAAACTCCGCTACGGCGACACCCGCTACGACGTGGAACTGCACGCCAGGCTGGCCACCGACCCGTATCCGCCGCTCGGCCCGCCGTGATCCGTCGCATCCGCGACCGAGGTCTGCTCGCGATGCCACAAAACCGCCCTCCCATCGCGTTAGTGGTCTGAAAGTCGATCACGACGTTGGGGAGAAAGCTTTGAAGCAGACCACAGGGGGAAGCGGCGCCCGTCGCAGGCGCCTGCGTCAACTCCAGCCCCTGGCAACCGTGCTGGTGGCGACGCTGGGAATGGTCGGGGCCGCGGCGGTCCCGGCGACCGCCCTGGCCGCCGACCCGGCGTCAGCCGCCCCGACCCCGGCGGCCGGTACGACCACCCGGACCGTCACCCTGGTGACCGGTGACCGGGTGATCGTCACCACCGTCGGCGGGCAGACCCGCTACATCATCGACCCGGCGGTCCCCGGCGACGCGGCGTTCCAGAGCTACCGGGACGCGCAGGGCGACTACCACGTCGTGCCCGCCCTGGCCGAGCCCTTCCTCGGGACCACACTGAACCCCGCGCTCTTCGACGTCACGGCGCAACTGCGCGCCAACGCCAGGACCGCCTCGATGGCCGAGGTCAGTACCGGGACGTCCGCCCAGCTGGTGGCGGCGCTGCGCAAGGCCATCGGCGCCGACGTCAAGGCCGGCCGGACCCCGGGCACGACCGTGCCGCACCTGACCGGCATACCGGCCGCGCCCAAGGGCGACAGCCGGGTACCGGCGACCGCGGCGACGGGATACCCGCAGCGGGACCTGCAGCTGAACGTCACGGACCGGTCCGGCCACCCCACCACCGGGCTGGCGATGGTGATGAACACCGACTCCAGCACCAAGTTCCAGGCCCAGGTGCCGATCAACGGAGGCGTGGACCGGGTCGCGCTCCCGGCCGGCCACTACAGCGTCGAATACACCGGGGAGACGTACGACACCCAGGGCAACCTCACCTCCGCCCTCCAGCTCACCAGGACGGACTTCACCGTTCCGGCGACCGGGACCGTGCCGGACGTGGTCCTCGACGGCCGTACGGCGGTCCCGGTCCACGTCGCCACCCCGCTGCCCAGCACCACTCAGATGATCAATATGGGCTGGTACCGCACGGACGCCTCCTCACCGACCCAGGCCGGCAACCAGGACGGGGCCATGGGCTTCGCCTACACGCTGCTGGGGAACATCCCGTTCGCCACGAACCCGCAGCCGGCCGCCAAGGTCGGCCTGGTCAGCTCCGAGCTGCAGTGGGTCGGCGGCGACGCCAAGGGCACCTACAGCTACGACACGGACTTCCCCGCCAAGGGCGTGCCCGATGTCTCGGCCCTCAAGGTGACCGCGGCGCAGCTCACGACGGAGCACAACCACTACTACGCCGACCCGGCCACGCCCACCCAGGGCGAGGAGGCCGACCTGCCGGTCGACTACACGACCCCGGGGGCGCTGAACGGGACCGCGCTCCTCCCGCAGTCCATGCCGGCCGACGTCACCAAGTACCTCAACGTCGTCCCGCAGCACGACTGGTTCCAGGAGGTCGTCCAGGGCTCCGGCCTCATGCTCACCGCCGATCCGGTCGCGCCCAAGGCCGGGGCCACGTCCTCGGTCGACTGGGGCCGGGGACCGCTGGCACCCGGGGTCGGCCAGCACACGCTCCCGGCCGGCGCGGTGAACACCTGCGCGGCCTGCGCCGCCGGGGCCGACCTGTCGCTGACCTTCAACGACTTCAACGACAGCACCCCCGGCCACCAGGGCAGCCCCGGCTATGAGGCCGACGGGACCCCGATGCAGGTGACCTCCTCCATGAGCACCTACCAGAACGGTCAGCTGCTCGGGACGACGCCGAACAGCCCCACCTTCTCGATCAGCGACGCGCCCGCCGCGGGTGCGCAGTACAAGGTGGTGTACGACACGACCGCCGGGGCGCCGGTCAGCCAGTCGACCTCTGCCGACACCACGCTGGTGTTCTCCACCACGCCGGCCGCGGAGGCCGGGGCGGCGCTCACGCCACTGGGCAGCTGCACCGGCCAGAGCCAGACCACCCCGTGCCAGGTGCTGCCGCTGCTGAACATCAATACCCAGCTCGCGGTCAGTGAGAGCGGTACCGCCGCTGCGGGCACCGAGACCATGGGGCTGAACATCGGCCACGTCAGCTACAACGGCACCGGATCGCACGCGGCCATCACCTCGGCCGGTGTCCAGGTCTCCTTCGACGGCGGTACGACCTGGCAGAACGCGCAGCTCAGCCACACCGGTGCGGCCTCGGCCGGGACCTACACGGCCAGCTGGACCAACCCGGCCGCCGACGCCGGGGTCCACCCCTCGATCCGGATCACCGCCACCGACGCCGTGGGCGGCTCCATCAGCCAGACCGTCAACAACGCCTACGAGATCGTCAAGGGGGCCTGAGCATGCGACTGTCACCCGCCGTCAAAGCCGTCCGCACCACCGCCGGACTCGGCACGCTGGTCGTCGGCCTGATGCTGCCCTTCGGCGGCATCGCCCAGGCCGGAACGACGGCCCCCGCGACCGCGGCAACGACGCACGACGCCTGCGGCGCCGTGTCGCCGGGCGACGCGCGCTGCCTCGCCGTGGTGCGCAACGACGTGCACGGCGGCCTCGGTCTCCGCGGACGCGCCGCCGTCGGCCGGAACGCGGCGGCGGCGGTCCCGCCGACCGGATTCGGACCGGCGGACCTGCAGTCGGCGTACCGGCTGCCGGCCACCGGCGGCAAGGGCCAGACCATCGCGGTGATCGAGGCGTTCGGCGACCCGACGGCGGCGGCCGACCTCGCCGTCTACCGCTCCACCTACGGACTGCCGGCCTGCACCACCGCCAACGGCTGCTTCCACGAGGCCAACCAGAAGGGCAAGGCCTCGCCGCTCCCGCCGCCGCCGGCCACCAAGGCCACCGAGGGCTGGGAGACCGAGACCTCGCTGGACCTGGACATGGCCTCGGCGATCTGCCCCGACTGCCACATCCTGCTGGTCGAGGCCGACGACCAGACCGCGCCCGACCTGGGCGCGGCGGCCGCCGTCGCGCCCTCGCTCGGCGCGACCGAGGTCTCCAACAGCTACGGCACCGAGGAGGGCAACGGCGTCTCCGGCTACGCCAAGGACTACCAGCACACCGGTGTCGCCTATGTGGCCTCCTCGGGCGACTACGGCTACACGGTGCCCACGGAGCCCGCGGTCTTCCCCGGCGTGATCGCGGCCGGCGGCACCTCGCTGACCAGGTCGACGACCGCGCGCGGCTGGTCCGAGACCGCCTGGTCCGGCGCCGGCAGCGGCTGCTCGGCCTGGATCGCCAAGCCGGCCTGGCAGAAGGACACCGACTGCCCCGGACGCACGGTCTCCGACGTCTCCGCCGACGCCGACCCGAACACCGGCGTGGCCGTCTACTCGACCGCCGACGGCGGCTGGCTGGAGGTCGGCGGCACCAGCGCGTCGGCGCCGATCATCGCGGGCGTCATCGCGCTGGCCGGCAACCCCGGCAAGCTGCCCACCGCTTCGTACCTCTACGCCCGTGCCAAGGACCTCAACGACGTCACCTCCGGCAGCAACGGCAGCTGCGGCGACGGATACCTCTGCACCGCCGGCAAGGGCTACGACGCCCCGACCGGCATCGGCACCCCGAACGGGCTCGGCGCCTTCTGAGCCACTGCCCCGACCGCACAGCCCGCACCCCCTGCCCGGCGGCGTCCGCCACCGGGCAGGGGGTGCCCGCGTCCGTCCAGGTGGCCGTCTATTGCCCGTATATTCCAGATCCATCCCCCCTTCCTAGGGTTCCCCTGTAATCGCCACAGGCAGGGGAGTGACAGTGGACCGGAAAGCGAAGCAACCCGCGGCCGACGTGCACGCGAAGGCGCTTGAGGACGCGGCGTCGATGCGCGCGCTGATTTACGGGCACCTCCTTTCCCGGGGTATCTGCGTCGCCGCGAAACTGGGAATTCCCGAGCGGCTCGACCGGGGACCGTGCTCGGCCGAGGAACTGGCCGAGGCCAGTGGCGCGCATCCGCAGAACCTGCGCCGGCTGCTGGCCGGACTCGTCGCCTTCGACGTCTTCGCGCAGCGGGCGGACGGGGCCTTCGAGCTGGCGCCGCTGGGCCGCACGCTGACGGCGGGCGCCCCCGGCTCCGTCCTGTCGACCGCGCTGGTGGTGGGTGCGGAGATCGGCGACAGCTGGAACGACATGGAGGCCTCGGTCCGGACCGGCCACTGCGCCTTCGACGTGACCTTCGGCACCGACTTCTTCAGCTACCTCTCGAACCGGCCCCGGCTGCGGGAGGACTTCTACAGCTCGCAGGCCTCGGGTCTGCGGCTGGAGCTCGACGGCATCGCGCGACTGATCGCACCCGGCGGCGGGCAGCAGTTCGTGGACGTGGGCGGCGGCGACGGGGCCCTGCTCGCGGCCCTGCTGACGCGCTTCCCGGACGCCGGGGGCCTGCTGCTGGAGCACCCGGACGCGGTAGCCGCGGCGGCGGAGCGGTTCGGCGAGAGCGGGCTGGCGCGCCGCTGCACCGCGGTCGTCGGGGACTTCTTCGAGGACGTCCCGGCGGGCGGGGACGTCTACCTGCTCCGGCACATCCTGCACGACTGGGACGACGAGTCCTGTCTGCGCATTCTGCGCACCTGCCGGCGGGTCATGCCGGAGTCCGCGCGGCTCGTGGTCATCGAGACGCTGATGGCGGCGCCCGACGCGGACGAGGCGACCCGGCGGGCCGCGGCGCTGATGGACCTCTACATGATGTCGGTGGTCGACGGGCGCGAGCGGACCCTCGACGAGGTCGTCCGGCTGCTGGAGCA
>Ga0302314_10001588_pt1 | contig 42393 bp, 6 predicted proteins | sample III_Palsa_N2_3_FD_200533 | JGI IMG/M metagenome (GOLD analysis project Ga0302314, IMG submission 200533) | Peat permafrost microbial communities from Stordalen Mire near Abisko, Sweden - III_Palsa_N2_3 | ecosystem: Environmental > Terrestrial > Soil > Palsa > Peat permafrost | place: Sweden... | reverse complement strand
CAGGCCCGGGCCGCGGGCCTCGGCCCGGCCGCGGACGGCCTGGCCCTGCCCGGCGGCGACGTCGGCGAGCTGCTCGCAGGCCTCGGCCGTGCTCACCGCGACGACGGCGAGCCGCTCCGGCAGGTGAGCCCGGCCGTATCCGGCCGTGAGCGCGACGTCGCGCAGCTCGAGATCAGGGTGCCAGGCGAGGTGCGCGGCCCAGCGGGCCGCCTGCGCCCGCAAGGCGGTCGGGGTGCGAGCCGACAGCACCACCAGCTCCCGGTCCCGCCCGGGCGCCTCGCGGGCGGCGGCGGGCGCGGGCGGCGGCGCGTCCAGGATCGCGTGGGCGTTCGACCCGCCGAACCCGAACGCGCTCACGCCGCCCCGCCGGGGGTGATCGGCGGCCGGCGGCCAGGGCTGGGCGTGGGCGGCAACCCGGATGCCCTCGGGCAGCTCCAGCTCGGCGGCGCCGCGTTCGAAGTGCAGGCTGCGCGGCACGGTGCCCGCGCGCAGCGACAGCGCGAGCTTGATCAGCCCGGCGATCCCGGCGGCGGCCTCCAGGTGACCGATGTTGGTCTTGACCGAGCCGACCAGCAGCGGCCGCCGGGCGGCCCGGCCAGCGCCATAGACGGCGGCGAGGGCGGTCATCTCGGCCGCGTCACCGACGGGAGTGCCGGTGCCGTGCGCCTCCACGTAGTCGATGGTCGCCGGGTCGACCCCGGCACTGCGGCAGGCCTGCCGCAGCAGCTGCTCCTGCCCCTCGGGGCTGGCCGCGGGCAGCGCCCGGTTGGCGCCGTTGTTGTTCGTCGCCGTGCCGCGGATGACGCAGTAGACCGGGTGTCCCGCGCGGACCGCGCGCGACAGCGGCTCGAGCACGACCGCTCCGCCGCCTTCGCCCCGGACGTAGCCGCTGGCTCCGGTGTCGAACGCCCGGCTCTGCCCGTGGGGCGAGAGCACGCCGAGCTTCGACAGGGCGACCGCCGTGTCCGGGATGAGGTTGAGCTGGACGCCCCCGGCGATGGCGAGCCGGCACTCGCCCGCCCGGATCGCCTGGCAGGCGAGGTGCACCGCGACCAGGGACGCGGCGCACGAGGCATTGACGGTCATGCTCGGCCCGCGCAGCCCGAGCGTGTAGGAGATCCGGTTGGCGACCAGGCCGTCGACGTTGCCGGTGCTGGTGAACAGGTTCGCGGCGGCGGGGCCGCGCAGGAGCTTGAGCGCCTCGTAGTCGTTGAACTTGACGCCCTGGTAGACGCCGACCTCGGCCCCGTCGGGGTGCGCAGGACCGGCGGACAGCCCGAGCGGCGAGATCCCCGCGTCCTCGAGCGCCTCCCAGGCCAGTTCGAGCGCCAGCCGCTGCTGCGGGTCCATCTCCCGGGCCTCGCGCGGCGTGATCTGGAAGAAGCCGGCGTCGAACCCGGCGACGTCATCGAGGAACCCGCCGCGGGGCGAGACCATCTTGCCGGGCAGGCCGGGGTCCGGGTCGTAGTAGTCCGCCGCCAGCCAGCGGGCGGGCGGCACGTCGCCCACCGCGTCCGCCTCGTCCCGCAGGTTGCGCCAGAACGAGGCGGGCGAGTCGGCGCCGCCGGGGAACCGGCACGCGATGCCGACGATCGCCACCGGCTCGTCGTAGGCCGGCGGCGGCTCGGCTCCCGGACCGGTCACCTTAGCTGCCCGCGGCCGCGGACCCGCCGGCGGTGGCCGGCGCACCCGCCTCGGCGCTGGCTTGCTGCGCGGGCGCGGTCTCGGGCTCGGCCGCCGCCGTGGCGGCCGTCTCCGCGACCGGTGCGGCCGCCGTCCCGGCCGCCAGCGAGCGGCGGCTCTGGATCGCGAGGCAGCAGATGACGCAGGCGGCGACCACCGCGGCGGGCACCCAGAGGGTCACCTTGGACGCGTCGGTCAGCCCGATGACGAACACGTCGTGGGCGGCCCGGGCGATGACCGCCGTCGCGGCGGGCGACGACCCGGCGGGCAGCTTGGTGCCGGCCTGGCCGGGCGCCAACTGGAGGCCGCCGGCCGACGCGTGCGAGAAGGCCTGGATGAAGCTGTCGCGCGCGGCCGCCGGCAGGCTGAGGCTGGCCGCCGTGCTGCGGGCCTGGCTGGCCAGGTGCGTGGCCAGTGAGCCCTGCAAGATGGCGGTCACGACCGCGGTGCCGATGAGGCCGCCGACCTGGCGGCTGGTGTTCAGCAGCCCGGACGCGGCCCCGAGCTGCTGCGGCTGTACCTGCCGCATGGCCTCGGCGGTCAGCGGCGCCATGCACATGCCCAGGCCGAGGCCCCCGACGACGAGCGGCAGGATGAACGACGTCTCGTGGGCGCCCGTCGTGGTGGCCGGGATGAGCAGGACGATGCCGGCCGCGAACAGGCCGGTTCCGATCATCAGCAGGTACTTGGCGCCGAGCCGGTCGGCGAGCTTGCCGGCCAGCGGGGCGGAGACCATCGTGGCCAGCGAGAAGGGAACCAAGGTCAGGCCCGCGCGCAGCGCGGTCATGCCCAGCCCCGACTGCCAGTCCAGGATCAGCGGAAGGGAGATGCCGAGCATCCCGAAGGCGATGAGGGCCTGGATGAAGATCAGGACCGAGTAGTTCCGGTTGCGCAGCAGCGCGGGCGGGAGTACCGGCTCCTTGGCCCGCCATTCCCAGACCATCAGCGCGGCGAGCACGATGCCGCCGAGGATCATGACCTCGGGGATCGTGAGCGGTCCCCAGAACGTGCCCCAGTTGTACCGCTGCCCCTCGACGAGGCCGAAGACGATCAGGAACAGGCCCACGCTGGTGAGCGTCACGCCGAGCCAGTCCATGCTGTGCGTGCGGCCGGGGCGCAGGTCGGGGACGATCCGCGCGGTGCCGATCAGCGCCACGATGCCGATCGGGACGTTGACGAAGAAGATCCAGCGCCAGCTCGCCTCGGTGACGAGCACGCCGCCGATGGTCGGGCCCGCCACCGTGGACAGGCCGATGACGCTCCCCCAGATGCCCATCGCCGCGCCGCGCTTCTCGGCCGGGAAGATCGCCGAGATGAGCGTGAGCGTCTGCGGGGTGAGCAGCGCGCCGCCGACGCCCTGCACGACCCGGGCGGTGATGATCTCACCGGGGTTCTGCGAGAGCCCGCAGGCGACGGAGGCCAGCGTGAAGATCACGAGGCCGATCGCGAACAGGTTGCGCTGGCCGAAGATGTCACCCAGGCGCCCGGCCGGGATCAGCAGGGCCGAGTAGGCGAGCAGGTACGCGTTCACCACCCAGACGATCTGGTCGAGCGACGCGTGCAGGCCAGCGAGCATCGCGGGGAGCGCGACGTTCACGATGGTCGTGTCCAGCATGATCATGAAGAAACCGAGGCACAGCACCAGCAGCACTAGCCACGGGTTGATCTCACGCTCTCTCGTACTGGTCGCCACCATCGTCTCCTTACCTGGCAACTCGGGGCTTGACTGGGAGCTGCGGCGCCCGCCTTCGGCGCGTCAGCGGCTATGCTGGAAAAACGAGTCTTTGCTCGCGTCTGCGAGAATACGAGTGATGACTCGTATATGTCAACGTGCGACGAAGGGGGAAGCATGCCGCGACCAGGAGCACGATGGACGTGACCCCGCGCCGCCAGGCGCGGGGCGAGCGCCGGGTGGGCCAGCTCCTCGACGCCGCCGCCGAGGTGTTCGCCGAGTCCGGGTACGAGGCGGCGACGACGAACGCCATCGCCGCCCGGGCGGGCGCCTCCCCCGGCACGCTCTACCAGTTCTTCCCGAACAAGGAAGCCATGGCCGAGGCGCTGGCCGACCGGTACCTGGTGCGGCTCGGGGAGATCTTCGCCCCGGATATCGGGCGCCTGCCGGTGCCCGCGCTGGTCGACCAGCTGATCGATCCCCTGATGGCGTTCAGCGTCGCCAGTCCGGGCTTCATCGCGCTGTTCGTCTCCCCGGCCGCGCCCGGCAACCTCGCGCCCTCGGCCCAGCAGGTCTACAAGGCGATCCTCACGCAGGTCGACGAGCTGCTCGAGTCCGCGGGGCCGGAGGTTCCGGCCGGGCGGCGCCTGCGCTGCGCCCAGGTCACCGTCCAGGTCATCAAGGCGATGATGCCGCTCGTGCTGGCGGCGTCCGGTGCTGAGCGGACCGCCCTGATCGGCGAGCTGAAGCAGGTCATGGCCGGGTACCTGGGGCCGCTGCGCGAGGCCGCCGGCTAGGCCGGGCGCGCTCACGCGTACTCCTCGACCCGCGCCGGGCGCGGGGCACGCGCCGCCGGCTGACGCCGGCCGTCGCCGAGGATCGCCGCGGCGCCGCCCATCAGGAACCGGGCGACCTCGTCGACATCGCGGTCCTGCCACCGCGCCAGCCGGGTGCCCCGCACCGCCAGGTTGAAGGCGCCGAGGGCCGGGCTGCTGCGGATCTGGAAGTTGAGCCGGTCCCCGGCCTCGCCGCGGCACGCGCGGCGCAGCGCGTCGGTCAGGTACCAGCGGAAGACCAGCGCCATCCGCTGGCGGTCGTCCGCGGCCGCCTGCTCGTGGTGTTCCCCGGCTGAGCGTTCCCCGGCCGGCCCGGGCTGGCCCGCGGTGAGCTCGGCCCAGACTTCCTCGACGCTCGTGCGGAGGTACTGCGCCGTCAGCCAGGGTGCTTCCTCGGGCGCGGGCAGGCGCGGTTGCCGCAGGTACGTCTCGTAGAGCTTGTCGCCCCGGGCCGGGAACAGGACGCCGCGGCGCAGCACCCACACCCGGCCGCCGAGTTCGAACAGGTCGCTGTCGGGTGCGGTCGCGAAATCCTCGAGGTCGGCGGCGGCCAGCATCTCCTTAGCTAGGGCGCTGGTGCCGGCCTGCGGGGTGCACTGGTTGACCGATCCGGTGAGCACGAAGTCGGCGCCCATGGCGAAGGCCGCGGCGACCGCTTCCGGGGTGCCGAGACCGCCGCCGAGGCCGACGCGGACCGCCGGACCGCCGGCCCGGCGCTGCCCGTCCCGCGCCGCGAGAACCGCGGGCAGCAAGGTCAGGCCGCCCTCGTAGCTCTCGGCGCAGATGTCGTCGGCCATCGCGACATGCGCCGCGAGGGCGGCTTCCTCGCCGGTGATGAGCCCGCTCGCCGACAGCTGCCTGACCAGGGAGTCCGGTGGCGGCGCGAGGAACCGCCGGGCGGCGTCGAGTCCCGTCACCTTGGCGAGCAGGCGCCGGGCGGGCCGCGGCTGCCCATCCGGCCCGGGGCGCAGGCCGCGGACCCGGTAGCGCACCAGGTCCGCGTCGACCTGGGTGAACCCGGCGGCCTCGGCGCACGGGACGCCCACGCGCAGCAGCAGGTCGACGGCCCGGCCGGTGCTCGCCGGGTCGTGCGGGTCGGCGGTCAGGTTCACGCCCCAGGGCGCGCCGGGCGGCAGTTCCGCGCGCACCCGCCGGATGTCGTGCTCGGCCCGCTCCGCGGGCAGGTCGGCGAGGCCGAGGAAGGCGAGCGCGCCCGCGCGCCCGAGGCGGATCACGAGTTCGGGCGAGCTGATGCCCATCCGCATGCCCCCGGCCACGTAGGCGAGCCGCGCGCCGTGATCGCGCAGGAACGCCGGGTCGCCGAGCTCCTCCGGTCCGAGGTATGACGCGAACGCGCTGACCGGGTCCGGGGGCACGGGAGCACGTCCGGGCACGGAGGCCGGCGGCCCCGACTGCGCGATCGGTGTCGCTGGGGCGTACCCAACCGCGCAATCGGGTCCCGGAGCCGGCGGCGGCGCGGGCTGGGAAGGCGGTGCGAGCTGGGGCGACCGGGTGAAATGGGACTGCGGTGGCTCGATGGCTTGCGGCGGCAGCGGCCGCTCGGGGACGGCGGGAGGCACGGGGGCTGCGGGACGTTCCAGGGCCGCGGGACGTTCGGGAGTTGCCGCGCGGGCCGGGGGTGCGGGAGGCTCGGGTATTGCCGCTGGGGGCGCGGGTGCGGGACGGGGCGCGAGGCCTTGGTCGCGGGCGGCGTCGCGCAGTTCGCTCACCTTGGTGATCGGCACGACCGGCTGGTCCACGAGGCGGAAGAACTTGGTGAGGGCGGCGCGCGGGCCGATCTCGTAGATCCGGCCGGCCCGGGCGCCGATCGTGCGCATGTTCTCGAGCCAGCGGACGGGGCTGGACAGCTGGGCCACCAGGTTGGCGCTGAGCGCGTCGGGCCGGTGGAAGTCGCCCGTGTAGTTGGAGGTGACCTCGGCGGCGCCCGCGGGGGTGATCCGCAGGGCGAGCGACTCGAGCCGGGCCGCGAACTCAGCCACCGCCGGCTGCATGAGGCTGCAGTGGAACGGGGCGCTGACGTGCAGCGGTATGAATGTCAGATCGGGCAGCGCGGCGGCGAGCGCGGCCTTGGCCCGGGCCAGGCTCTCGGTCGTCCCGCTGATTACCACCTGGGTCGGGGAGTTGTAATTGGCGACCTCGGCGCCCGCCGCGATGCTGAGCCTCAGCGCGGGCGAGTCCTCGATGTCGTCGAGCATCAGCGCGGCCATGGCCCCCTGGCCCGCCGGGACCGCCCGCTGCATCAGGGCGCCGCGGGCCCGGACGAGGCGGACCGCGTCGGCGAGCGGCAGCGCCCCGGCGGCGACGAGGGCGGTGTACTCGCCGAGGCTGTGGCCGCCGAAGACCCGGGGCGCGAAGCCGAACTCCTCGGCCGCGACCCGGAAGACGGCGAGCTGCGTGGTCAGCAGGCACGGCTGGGTGAACTCGGTCTGGTGCAGGCGCGGGTCGTCGCCGAAGCAGATGAGGCGCAGGTCTTCGCCCGCGGCGTCGGACGCCTCGGCGAAGACGCGGGCGGCGACGGCGAAGCTGTCGTGGAAGTCGGCCCCCATGCCCTTGCGCTGCGCGCCCTGGCCGGGAAAGACCACGGCGTCGGGCCCGGCGGGGTCGGCGATGAGTGGGGCGGGGGCTGGGACCATCGGCTCGTTCATCATGATGATGCTCCGGCCGGGGCGCGGCGGGTTCGTCGCGCGGATCCGCCGCGGCGGCGCGGCGGTGGCGGGGGGAGGTACTCGGCCGCGATGCAGTGCTCCAGGTAGCGCGGGACCAGCTCGGCGATCGGCGGGCAGCTGACGCCGAACTGCCCGAGAACGCCCTGCGTGTAGGTGCCGTCCGGCGGCGAGCTGTCCAGGTAGTGGTCGCGGCCCCAGATCTCGTAGCCGTACTTGATCATTTCGACCGTCTGGCTCTCGAAGGGCCGGTCGGTTCCCCGGTAGCGGAACAGCTTCTGCGTGGCCCAGCGGTGGAACTCGTCGATGGACAGGTAGCGCAGGTTGTAGCCGAACTCGTTGATGTGCTGGCTGACCTCGAACAGCGTGCGGATGTCCGGGTTGGTCAGGTGGTAGGTCTCCCGGTAGGACGGGCGCCGCAGGCCGAGCTCGATGATGCCGGAGCTCACGTAGTCGACTGGGGTGATGTCCCAGTGGATCGGGGAGAGCACCGAGATCCCGGTCTCCGCGACCGACTTGAAGATGTCGTAGTAGACGCCCTTGACGCTGACTTCGGCGAAGGGATACCGGCCAGTCACCGCGTCGCCCATGATGTTGCCCGGCCGGACGATGTTCCAGACCAGGCCCTGCGCGGAGGCCTCGCGGATCAGCTTCTCCGAGCGGTACTTCGTCTCCTGGTAGGGGAGGTGATCGAAGCCCTGGCCGAGGTCGAGGTCGCGCTCGGTGAAGGGCGGGTTGGTGGTGTAGAGGTAGTCGCCGAGAGCGCTGAAGCTCGACACGTAGATCAGGTACTTCTGCCTGGTCGCGAGGGCCAGGTCGATGACCCTGCGGGTGCCCTCGACGTTGGTCGGCGCGAGGGCCTCGTAGAAGCTGACGAGGGTGGTCTTGCCGGCCGCGTGGATGATGGCGTCGGTCTGCTCGGCGAGGCGTTCCCAGGTCGCGTCGTCGAGGCCGAGCCGGGGCCGGCTGACGTCGCCGAGCAGCGGCGTCACCCGCCGGCCGAACTCCCCGGCCAGGTCGCCTTCCGGATCGTAGACGCCGAGGAAGTACCGGATGCGCTCGGTCGCCTGAGCGAGGGTCTCGCCGCGCGCGAGGCAGGTCACGGTCGCCGAGGTGCCGGTGAGCAAGTCGTAGAGCAGCTTGCCGCCGAGCACGCCGGTGACCCCGGTGACGAAGACCGAGTCCGCGGCGAGCGGCTGCTCCCGGGTCAGCACGTCCACCACGGTGGTGGCGACCGGCACCCGGTCGCGGACCACCGTCGCGGTCGCCCCGCCGGGCGCGAAGACCGCGCCGTTCCGGTCACCGTTGTGCGTGGGGGGAGGCCCGGTGATCAGGGCGGCCTCCGTGAGGTGCCGTGAGAAGGAGCGGATGGTGTGGTAGTCGTCGATGGTCGTGGCCGGGATCTGCACGGCGTACCGCTTCATCAGCTGGTTGAGCATCCGGACGGTGACCACCGAGTCGAACCCGAACTCCTGGAAGTCGGAGGTCACGTCGAGTTCTTCCGGGGCCTGCCGGGTCAGGTCGGCGAAGATCTGCCGGACATCGGTTTCCAGGAGATCCCGCAGGCCGGCCTCGTCGAGAGTGGCGTCGTGCGCGCCGTCCCGCGCGGTCTCGGGCGATGCGGCCTCGGGTAGCGCCGCCTTGGCGGGCGGTTGTCCCGCGGTGCCGGGACGCTGGAAATCCTCCGGCACGATCCAGTACCGGTCCCGGGCGAAGGGGTAGGTCGGGAGGCTCACGATTCGGCCGCCGCCGGAAGCGCGCAGCGCGTCCCAGTCGACGTTCCAGCCCTGGACCCAGAGATCGGCCAGTCGGGCGACGTCCCCGCGGGCGGCGAGTATGCCCAGGTACTCGCGATCGGTCTCGGACTCGCCGAGGTCCGTCCGGGCCGACGGCACCGAGCCGGCGCGGGTGTGCCCGGCCTGATCGGCGCCGTCCGTCGCGAACTTTTCGAGCCGTTCGATCAGCTCCTGGTGCGAGGCCGCCGTGATCGCCAGCCGGTGCTCGAACGCCTGGCGTCCGATCATCAGGGTCCAGGCGATGTCGGCCAGCTCGGCCGCCGCGCCGCGCCCGGACCGGGCGAACGCGAGGAGCCCGGCGGCGCTGGCCCGCAGGCGCTCGGGGTTCCTGGCCGACAGCAGGATCTGCCGTGGGCCTCGCGGCCCGCTCGGCCCGCTCGGCGGCTCGGCGGTCGCGGGTGCCTCCTCCAGGATGACGTGCGCGTTCGCGCCGCCGGCGCCGAAGGAGCTCACCGCCGCGACGCGGGGCGGGCCGCCGGGCCGACGGAGCCAGGGCTCGGCCTCGAGCGCGACCCGGAACGGGCTGGCCGCGAAGTCGATGTTGGGGTTCGGCGGGTCCGCGTGCAGGGACGGCGGGATCGTCTCGTGCTGCAGCTGGAGCAGCGTCTTGACCACCCCGGCGGCGCCGGCGGCGGCCTCCAGGTGGCCGACGGAGGACTTCGCCGAGCCGATGACCGCGTAGCCGCGGTCGGGAGTGGCCGCCCGGTACGCCTTCGTCAGGGCGGTGACCTCGATCGGGTCACCCAGGGAGGTCCCGGTGCCGTGGGCCTCGACGTAGCTCACGGCCCGGGCGTCGATCCGCGCGCTGCCGAGAGCGTCACCGATGAGGTCCGCCTGGGCATTCGGGTTGGGGACGCTGAAGCCGTTGGTCCGTCCGTCGTGGTTCACCGAGCTCGACCGGATCACGCCGTAGACCCGGTCACCGTCCTCGAGCGCGTCGGCTAGGGGCTTCAGCAGCAGGGTCACGACACCTTCGCCGGGCACGTATCCGTCGCCGCCCGCGCCGAAGGTCCGGCAGCGGCCGTCGGTCGAGGCCCACCGGCCGTACCCGAGCAGGAGGAACTTGCCCGGGTGGATGGACACGTTGACCCCGCCGGCCAGCGCGTAGCCGCACTCTCCGTGCCGCAGGCTCTCGCAGGCCAGGTGGATCGCGGTGAGCGAGCCCGAGCAGGCCGTGTCCACGGCGAGGCTGGGGCCGTTGAACCCGAAATGGTAGGAGACCCGGTTCGGCACGGCCCAGTAGCCCGCGATCGGCATGCCCGCCAGCAGCTGGTACTCGCCGTAGGTGACCCCGGCGAAGACGCCGGCGTCCTTGGTGCCGCGGCGCCGGGCGCTCGCGATGAGCCGGCCCGGCGGGTAGCCGCCGTCTTCGAGCGCGGCCCAGGCCGACTCGAGGAACAGCCGCTGCTGCGGGTCCATCTGCTGCGCGTCCCGCGGCGTGATGCCGAAGAACCGGGCGTCGAACCGGTCAACGTCGTCGATGAACCCGCCCCACCTGGCGTAGGTCGCGCCGGGCTCGTCGGGGTCGTCGGACAGGTGCTTGGTGTGGTCCCAGCGGTCCTTCGGCACCTCGGTGACGCAGTCGCGGGCCGCCATCAGGTTCGCCCAGAACTCGTCGTTGTTCGCGGCCATCGGGTAGCGTCCCGCCATCCCGATGACGGCGATGTCCGCGGGCCGCACGGTGGGGCCGGCGGCAGACGGCGGCTGAACCGCCACCGGGGCGTCGCCGGGGGCAGGTCCGGGGGCGGACACGTGGCCGCTGCCGGACACGTGGCCGCTGGCCGGCGCGTGGCCTTTGGTTGATCCGTGTCCGTTGGCTGATCCGTGGCCGTTGGCGGGCACGGCGCCGGTGCCCGCGCCGGTCAGCGCGGCGAGCTGGGCCGGCCGCTCGCGGACGAGGTAGGCGGCTAGCTCGGCGAGCGTCTGGTACTCGAAGAACAGGGTCTTCGGCAGCTCGCCGAAGTCGGCCTCGAGATCGTCGGTGAGCTTCGTGATCAGGACCGACTCGATCCCGTAGTCCTGCAGCCGGGCGCGCGCGTCGATCCGGCCGACCGGCAGGCGTGCCTGCCGGGCCAGGACTTGCTTCAGGTGGGCCTCAGCCCGGCCGCTCGGCTCGGTGTCCGCCGTGACCGGCCGGGGCAGGCTGGCCGGGCCTGGCGCCAGTTCGGCGACGGCGTTCTCGGCCAGGCCTGCTAGCGATGTCGTGGCCGAGAAGGCGCCGACCGGCAGGTGCGCCCCGAGCTCGCGGCTGAGCCGGTCGAGCAGCCGGACCCGGCTGGCCGGCGCGAAGCCGAGCTCATCCGAGGTCAGGTCCGGGTCGAGGTCGTCGGCGGCCACGCCGAGCTCGTCGGCGGCGATGGCGAGCACCGCGTACCTGGCCCGCTCCCCCACCGTCATCGCGTCGACCGGGACGGCGGGCGCGAGGCCGGGGGCGGCGACCGCCGGAGCCGGAGCCGGAGCGGAGGCGGCGGAGCTCACCGGGACCGCGTCGGGAACCCAGCACCGGTCCTCGGCGAACGCGTAGCCGGGCACGTGCACCCGGCGGACGGTACCGCCGTCGTACAGGCCGGCGAAGTCGAGCGCGGTTCCCGCTGCCCAGCTCCGGGCGAGCTGGTCCAGGTCAGCGTGGGGCGCTACCCGTTCCGCGGCCGCCGGACGGTCGCCGGGGGCGGCCGCTCCCCGGTACACCCCGTCGGCGGGCCGTCCGGCGGCCGCGAGCGCGAGCCGCTCGCGCAGCTCGGCCAGTGATCCCGCGACGATCGCCAGCCGGTGCGCGAAGGGCACGCGGCCCACCTGGAGCGTCGCGGCCACATCGTGGAGGGCCAGGCCGGGCTGGTCGGCGAGGAACCGGCCGAGGGTGCCGGCGGAACGCAGGAGGCTGTCTTCGGTGCGGGCCGACAGCGGGATCAGGGCCAGCGGCGACCGGGTGCGCGTCGGTTCCCGGTGCTCCGGCAGGTCCTCGACCACGAGGTGGGCGTTGGTGCCGCTGAACCCGAAAGCGCTGAGCGCGGCGGTGCGCCGCGGGCCGGGCCATGGCCGCAGCTGCGTGTTCACGAAGAACGGTGTCTCGGCGAACGGGATCAGCTTGTTGGGCTCGGCGAAGTGCAGCGACGGCGGGACCTGTCCGGCCCGCATCGACTGGAGGACCTTGAACAGGCTCGCCATCCCGGCCGCGTGCGAGGTGTGGCCGATGTTGGTCTTGACCGAGCCGACCGGGATGAAGCCGGTCTGGCCGGTGTAGCGCCGGAACGTCTCGGTCAGCGCCTCGATCTCGATCGGGTCGCCGAGCCTAGTTCCGGTGCCGTGGGCCTCGATGTAGCTGATGGCCTGGGGCTGGATGCCGAACCGCTCGTAGACCTCGCGCTCGAGGTCGGCCTGGGAACGGGCGCTCGGCGCGGTGATGCCGTTGGTCCGGCCGTCCTGGTTCACGCCGATGCCCTTGATCACGCCGTGCACCGGGTCGCCGTCGGCCAGCGCCCGGGCCAGCGGCTTGAGCACCACCACGCCAACGCCCTCGCTGATCACGAAGCCGTCCGCCGTGTCGTCGAAGGTCTTGCAGTGGCCGACCGGCGAGAGCATGCCGAGCGACGAGGCGAGCTGGTGATGCGCGGGCGTGGAGAAGACCGACACGCCGCCCGCGAGCGCGATGTCGCACTCCCCGGCGGCCAGGCTCTGGCAGGCCTGCTGCAGCGCGACCAGCGATGAGGAGCAGGCGGTGTCGGTGGCCAGGCAGGGGCCGGTGAGGTCCAGGTGATAGGCGACTCGGGCGGGCAGGATCGACAGGCTGATGCCGGTGAAGACGTGATGGGAGCCGAACAGCCCCCGGTCGCGGATCAGCATCGAGTAGTCGCTGCCGGTGGCGCCGGCGAAGACGCCGCACTTGGCCCGGCGCAGCTGGCGGACGTCGAGGCCCGCGTCCTCGATCGCCTTCCAGCTCTCCTGGAGGAACAGCCGGTGCTGCGGGTCCATAAAGTCGGCCTCGGCCGGGACGATGCTGAAGAACAACGGATCGAACCGGGCCGCGCCCGGCAGGTAGCCGCCCCACTTGGAGTAGGTCTTGCCCGGGGCCGCCGGGAGCGGCTGGTAATAGTCCTCCACGTTCCAGCGGTCCGCCGGGACCTCGGTCACGCAGTCGCGTCCTTCCGCCACCACGCGCCACAGCTCGCGGTAATCGGCCGCGCCGGGGAACTGGCCGGACATCCCGATGATGGCCACGTCGAGCGGCTGGCCGCGCTCCGGGCGCGCGGTAACGGGCGTCACGGTAACGGGCGTCACGGTAACGGGCGTCACGGTAACCGGCGCCGGGGCGGCAGGCGCGGTGATCACGGCCGCGGGAGCAGCGGGCGCCGGCGGCGAGAGCGGGCCGGCCTGTCCGGCCGCGTGCTCGGCCAGCGCGCGCAGCGTCGGGTAGTCGTAGACCACGGTCGTCTTGAGGTCGGTGCCGAGCAGCTCGTTGACCCGGTCGATGATCGCCACCGCCATGATGGAGTCGACTCCGTACTCGGCGAAGGGGAGCTCGGGTCCTACCCCCTCGGCGGCGATGCCCAGGCAGTCGGCCACGATCTCCGCGAGCGGCGGTTCCAGGGCCTCGCCGGTGGCGGCGGGCCGCCCGGCGGCCACCAGTTCCTGGCCGGGGTTCCCGGCGGCCGCGGCCAGCGACGGTGCGGGCGCCTCCGGTACCGGGACCGCGACGGCGGCGTCAGCGGGGTTAGCGGCCACGATGATCCGGCTGCTCGGCTCCGGGTCGGCGGACATCCCGTGGGCGTAGTCGGCGAACCCGTCGAAGCCGGCCATGGCCAGCGCGTCCCGCCAGCCCGGCACCGACAGCAGCGGCGAGTGCGGGATGCGCCGCTCGGGGTCGTTGTACAGGTGCCAGCCCTCCAGCATGCCGATCGTGACCGACAGCACGTCGTAGCTGGTGACCTGCTCCCCGAGGATCAGCAGCCCCGCGGGCCGCAGCAGGCGCCGCACCCGGCTCAGCGTCGCGACGATGTCGACGACGGCGTGCACCGCGCCGACTGCGAGCACCATGTCGAACGAGCCGGGCTCGAGCCCCTGGCCCTCGGGGTCCCTCTCCATGTCGTAGACCTTGAACCGGGTGAACGGGTACCGCGCCCCGAACGTCTTGCGGCAGTGGGCGACGAAGCTGCCGCCGAGGTCGGTGCAGAAGTACTCGACCTCGGTGCCGGAGCGGGCCAGCGCGGCCAGCACCGGGTGGGTCGCCCCGCCGGTGCCGGTGCCGCCTTCCAGGATGCGGACCGGCCGCCGCCCGGCCGCCGCCCGCAGGCGCGCCGCGGACGCGATGTACTCGGCGATGGCCTCGGCGTAGAAGTCGAAAGACGGGTTCCCCCGGTACAGCGGGGCCATGACGCCCAGGCTGCCTTTGGGGAAGAGCACGTCGGTGACCGGCTTGCGGCCGCGCAGGGTCTCGGGGAACGACTCCAGGCAGGCATCGAGGAGCGTGACGTACGGGCTGGACTCGGGGAACCGGTCGAGGACCCCGGCCCGCATCCGGGGCACGTCCTCGCCGGCGCCGTCCCCGGTGGCCTGGAGCACCAGCCCGGTCCGCCGGATCAGGCCGCCGCGCTCGAGGACGCTGAGGCACGCGTCGAAGAACCGGTACAGCGGGGCGGCGATGCCTATCCGGTCCCGCAGCTCCGCGACCGTGCCGCCCCCGGCGGGCCAGCCCATCTCCGCGAAACGGCGCGCGATGGCGACAGCCGCGTACCGGCTCACCGCCGGCTGGCAGCGGTCGAGTTCCGCCGTGGTGGTGGGCAGCGCGGCCCGGAACACCGAGTCGACCTCGCCGAGGAAGTCCGGCAGCGCGTCGCCTCCCGCCACGGCCGCCGCTGCCGGAAACGCCGGGACCGGCGGTGATGCCGGTGATGCCGGCGCGCCGGTCTGGCCGACCCAGAACCGGCGCCGGTCAAGCGGGTAGGCCGGCAGCGGCACGCGCCGCGCGGGCCCGCCGTTGACCGCCGTCCAGTCTGGGGTCGCGCCGCTGACCCACAGCCGCGCGGCGGCGGGCAGGTCGCCCGCCTGGTACGCGGCGATGAGGGGACCCGGGTCGGTGACGGCCGCGGCCGACCCGGTGAGCACGGCCCGGTCGTCGCCCGCCAGGTACCGGTCGAGCAGGTCGGCGGCCGCGGCCGTGCTGCTGGCCACCAGGGCCAGCCGCTCGGTGAGGGCGGGGCGCCCGGCCTGGAGGGTGCGCGCGACGTGGGTGAACGCCGGGCCGCCGGCCCGGCGCAGGAAGCCCGCGATGCGCCCGGCGTACTCGGTGAGCTGCCGGGCCGAGCGCGCCGACAGGGCCAGGATCTCCGGTGCCGCCGGGATCTCGGCCGCGGGCGGCTCGATGTGCTCTTCGATGATCAGGTGGGCGTTCGAGCCGCCCGCGCCGAAGGAGCTAATGCCGGCCCGGCGCGGCAGCTCGCCGCCGTCCGGGCCGCTCAGCCGGGGCCACGGCTCGGTTGCCCGCGCGAAACGGAACGGCGCCCCGCCCAGGTCGACCTCGGGATTGAGCTCGCTGGCGTGCAGCAGCGGGGTGATCGTGCCGTGCCGGAACTGGAGCACCACGTGGGTGAGGGCGGCGATGCCCGCCGCCGCTTCCGCGTGCCCGATGCTGGACTTGACCGAGCCGATCACGCCGGGCGTCGTGCGCCCGGCGAACGCCTGCCGCAGCCCGACGACCTCGACCGGGTCGCCGAGGGCGGTGCCGGTGCCGTGGGCCTCGATGTACCCGATCGTGTCGGGCGGAACGTCCGCGTCCCGCAGCGCCCGCTCGATAACCTCGGCCTGGGCGTGCGGGTGGGGCACGGTGTAGCCCGCGGAGTGCCCGCCGTGGTTCACCGCGGAGCCGCGGATCACGGCGTGGATGGTATCCCCTTCGGCGATCGCGCGGTGCAGCGGCTTGAGGAACACCGCGCCGACGCCCTCGGCCGGCCCGTACCCGCCGCCGCCCGCGCCGAAGGACCGGCACCGGCCGTCGGCCGACATCATCCCCAGGTTGGCCAGGAGCAGGTACTTGTCGGGGTGCAGTATCAGGTTGACCCCGCCCGCGATGGCGGCGGTGCAGTCCCCCGCGCCGATGCCGCGGCAGGCGAGGTGGAGCGCGGTCAGCGAGGACGAGCAGGCGGTGTCGACAGTGAGGCTCGGCCCGGTGAACCCGAAGAAGTACGAGACCCGGTTGGCCGCGGATGACGGCAGCGACGTGGCCGCCACCGGCTGGCCCGCGCGGGCCGCGTCGGCCACGATCAGCCGGTAGTCCGCCCAGGTCATCGCGGCGAAGACCCCGACCCGGTTATCCGGGGCGGCGAAATCGCGGGGGGCGTAGCCGGCGTTCTCGACGGCCTGGTACGCCGTCTCGATGAACAGCCGCTCCTGGGGGTCGAGCAGCGGCGCCTGGCTGGGCGGCATCCGGAAGAACTCGGGGTCGAACGCGTCGACGTCGTCGAGGAACCCGCCGAAACGGCCGAGCGGCCGCCGCTCGGGGGCCGGGTAGGCGCCGGCCGCCCAGCGCCCGGCGGGCACCTCGGCGATCGCGTCGTACCCGGATGCGAGGTTGCGCCAGAACTCGTCCAAGTCGCCGGCCCCCGGGTAGCGCCCGCTGATCCCGACCACGGCGATGTCGTGCGGCCCGTCGTCCCGGCGGCGCGGGCCCGGAGCCGCCGCCGGGCTGGCCGCCACCGCGGTGGCGGCCGGGGTGGCGGCCACCGGGGTGGCCGTACCGGTCATGGCGACCTCGGCGAACTCGGGCCAGCGGGCCAGCCGGGCGGGCTCGCCCTGCACGACCGCCAGGTAGGGCCGGTCGCTGGCCATGGCCGCCTCGAGCAGGTCGAGTCCCGTCTCATCGGGGAGCAGGGCGAGCCCGGCGCGGCGCAGGGCCGCCTGCTGCTGCGGGGACACGGTCATGCCGCCGCCGAGCCACACCGGCCAGCCGACGCTGACCGTCCGGTGCGTGTGCTCGCCGCGCAGCCGCCGGGCGTGCGCTCCCTCCGCGTAGGCGTCGAGGAACCGGTTGGCCGCGGCGTAGTCGCTCTGCCCCGGGTTGCCGACGACCGCCGACAGGGAGGAGAAGAGCACCAGGCACTCCAGCGCGTCGCTGGTCACCGCCCGTTCCAGGTGCACGGTGCCCGCGATCTTGGGCGCGGCGATCCGCTCGGCCGCGCCCGGGTCGGCGGCCTGCAGGAAACCGTCCCGGAGCACGCCCGCGGCATGCAGCACCACCTGCGGCGGCCCGAAGCGCCGCCGGGCCTCGGCGGCCACCCGGGCCGCCTCGCCGGGCACCGACACGTCGGCCGGAACGTACAGTGCCTGACCACCGAGCGTTTCCAGCTCGCGCAGGAAGTCGCCGGCGGCCGCGTCGGCGTTCCGCCGCCCGGTCAGCACCAGGTGGGCTCCGTACCGGGCGAACCGGCGGGCAGCCAGCTGTCCGAGCCCGCCGAGGCCCCCGGTGATCAGGACGACGGTGCCGGCCCCGACGACCGGCGCGCGCCGCGGGATGGCCGCGGGCGCGAGCCGCCGGGCTTCCCGGTGCCCGCGGGCGTAGCGGACCTCCGTCTCGGCCCCGCCGAGGGCCGCCTCGGCCACGATCACGCCGTGCAGGTCGCTCTCGGCCGCCGCGTCGAGCAGCACCGACCGCAGCGCGGGGCCGGCCACCTCCAGGCGGGCGGTGCGGGCCAGGCCGCCGATCGCGGCGGCGCAGGCGCGGGCCAGCTCACCGTCGTCCGGCAGGCAGGCCATCAGGACCTGGCTCAGCGCCGGAGTGCCGGACAGCGCACGGGCCAGGGCGCGGAACGGCAGGAGCACCTCGGGCAGGACCGCGCCGGCCGGGTCCCCCGCCGTCCGGGCCGCGTCGTAACCCCACAGGTACACCGCGGCCGTGAACGACCGGCCCTCGTCGGCCAGGCGGCGCACCAGGCGGTCGAGGTGATCGGCGCGGGCGGGGTCGACGGTGAACTCGTCCCCCGCCGCGAGGAAGCCGGTACCCCGGCGGACCCGGACCACCCGGGTTCCGGCCGGCGGCCGGTACTCGAGCGCGTCCGCGGCGAACAGCAGGACCGCGCCGCCTCCCGGACCGGCTGGCCCGGCGGCCGCCGGAGACGGCGACGCCGCCCAGTCGAAACCGAACGCGAGGACCTCGTCGGCTGGGTTCGCGGTCGCGGTGGCCGCGTGGTCCACGGGTGCCGGGTCCTTGGCCGCCGGCTCCCGCGGCGGCACGGGACGGGCCGGCGAGTACTTCCCGCCGAACTCGCGGACGAAGTAGTCGGCCAGCTCGTTGATGGTCGGGTACTCGAACAGCAGCGTCGGGTAGAGCCGCTCGCCGACTCGTTCCTCCAGCGTCCGAGCCAGGCTGAGCAGGTGCGATGACTCCAGCCCGAGGTCGTAGAAGCCGGCTTCCGGCGCGATCTCCGATTCCGGCCGGGCCGCCGCGGCGGCGGCGAGCCCCCGCAGGTCGGCGACGATGCGCTCGCGCTCCCCCGACAGCCCCGGCTGGGGCTGCGCCTCGGGCTGAGGCTGCGCGGTCGGCCCGGCCGCGGCCAGCCGCTCGATGAGCTCGGCGTGCCGGACGTGCTTGACCGTCAGCTTCTCGTACTCCGCCACCGGGCGCCCCTGGGCGTCGTAGAACACCAGGCCCGTCTCCACGATGTCGCCGCGCCGGCGCAGGCCGCCCGGGCTGACCTTCAGGTACACGGTGTCGCCGGGGCGGTTCCAGACCCGGATCCGGCTCACGAAGATCGGGATGTAGGTCCGGTCGGTTTCCTCGAGCAGCTCGGAGAACGCGACGACCGCCGCGGAGTCGAGGAACGTGGGGGGCAGGAAGAAGTCGGCGCTCCGCTGCAGGGCGGTCTCCCCCAGGGACAGCTCGGCGACGTGGGCATCGCCGCGCCGGGCCACGGTTCCCGAGGCGCGCATGAAGTCCCGGTGCCGGATGCCGGTCCGCTCGACGTTGCCGTAGACCGCGTCCATCGGCATCGCGTCGGCGGACCGGAGCAGCTCGCGGCAGGCGGCCACGTCGAGCGGGGACGGCGGGGGGCCGGCCGCGCGGCGCACCAGGCATTCGGCGACCGGCTGCTCGCCGTCGTCCAGCGGCTCGGTGCCCTGGGCCCGGCTCGCGCCGATCCGGATCCTGATGCCGCCCTCGTCTGGCGCCGACCGGAAGCGCAGCCGCTGATCGAACTGTTCGGACACGGCGACCGGCGTCTCGAACAGGACGTCCCGCAGCTCGATCTGGCCGTAGGGCAGGCCGCCGCTGGCCGCCGCCCGGTAGAACAGGTCGACGTAGGCCAGGCCGGGAACGAGCCGGACACCGTGCACCTGGTGGTCGCGGGCCACCGGGTTGTCGAAGCGGACGTAGGTCTGGAAGTCGCCGATCCGGGTGCCGGCCGGGAAATCGTCCGGCGTCGTGTCGGGGTGTCGCTCCTGGGCGGTGGTCATGACAACGGCTCCAGCTCGAAGATGGGCGTTTCGTGGGCTGCGGGCGGGGCAAAGGCCGGTCTGGCCGCGGTGAAGTTCGGTTCGAGCTCGAAACGCGGCGGACGGTCCGGAACCGCGGCGACCGAGGCGACCGGAACCGCCGGGGCGCGGCGTTCCAGGAGGTAGTTCCGCCGGCTGAACGCCGGCGGCGGGTGCGGTGACCGGACCCGGGCGGGCGCCGCGACGGCTTCTTCGAGGATCAGGTGGCAGTTCGTCCCGCCGAACCCGAACGCGCTGATCCCGGCCCGCCGCGGCCGCCCGGCCGTCGACGGCCAGGGCCGCGTCCGCTGCTGGACGTGGAAGGGCGACCGGTCGAACGCGAACCTCGGGTTGGGCTGGTCGCAGTACAGGGTGGCCGGCAGTGTTCCCCGTTCGAGGGCGAGGGCGGTCTTCACCAGGCCGGCGATCCCGGCCGCCGAGAGCAGGTGCCCGATGTTGGTCTTCACGCTGCCGACCGCGCAGAACCCGAGTTCGTCGGTGGTCGCGCGGAAGACCCGCTCCAGGGCCTTGAGCTCGATCGGGTCGCCGAGCATCGTGCCGGTGCCGTGGGCCTCGACGTAGGAGATGTCGGCCGCGCGCACTCCCGCCGCCGCCAGCGCCGCCTCGACCACCTGGACCTGGGCGTCCAGGTTGGGGGTGGTGATGCCCATCGTGTGGCCGTCGTTGCCGACCGCGGAGCCGCGGATCACCGCGCGGATCTGGTCGCCGTCGGCCAGGGCCTGATCGAGCCGCTTAAGCAGCACGGCGCCGGCGCCCTCCCCCGGCACGAACCCGTTGGCCGATTCGTCGAAGGTGTGGCAGCGCCCGTCCGCCGACAGCGCGCCGATCGCGCTGAGGATGAGGTAGGGCGTCTCGTCGAGGAGCACGTCGGCCCCGCCCGCGATCGCCAGGTCGATCTCCCCAGCCCGCAGCGCCTGGCAGGCCAGGTGCACGCTGACCAGCGAGGACGAGCAGGCCGTGTCGACCACCAGGGCGGCGCCGTGCCAGTCGAAGAAGTCGGAGATCCGCGCCGAGATGAAGTTCTGCCCGGTCCCGGTGATGGTGCTCTTGCCCGGCTCCTCGATCCGGCTCGCGTAGTTGGCCGAACGCGTCCCGGCGTAGACCCCGGCGCGCAGGCCGGACAACTCGGCCCGCGAGTAGCCCGCGTCGAGGGTGGCGGCCAGCGCCGTCTCCAGCATCAGCCGCTGCAGCGGGTCGACCTGGAGGGCTTCCGCCTCGCCGATGCCGAAGTAGCCGGGATCGAACCAGCCGAGGTCATCGAGGAAACCGCCCCACTTGCCGGTGGTGCGGCCTGGCGCGTGCGTCGGCGAGTAGAGCCGGCGCGCGTCCCACCGTTCCGGCGGGATTTCCCGCACGGCGCACTCGGCCCGGTTCAGCAGGTCCCAGAACCGCTCCTTGTCGGGGGCGCCGGGAAACTGGCAGCCGATCCCGATGACGGCGATCGCCGCGTTCGCGGCCGCCGGCCCCCGGGCGGTGACGACGGCCGCCGCCCGCGGCCGCGGGCGGGGCAGCGACGGGGTCGCGGCGGCCGCCGCGGGCGCCGCCGCCGTCCCGTTCGAGGCCCGCGGGCCGAACCCGCGCGGGTAGCGCTCGGCCAGTGCCCCCGACAGCGAGTCAAGCGTCGGGTAATCGAAGAGGAACGCCGGGTCGAACGGTTCCCCGACGCGTTCCTCGATCTTCCGCACGGCCGACGCCAGCAGCACCGAGTCGACCCCGTAGTCGTCGAACGGCACGTCCCCGCGCAGCCGTTCCGGCGCCAGCTTCAGCTCGCCGGAGAAGACGTCCACCAGTGCCCGGTACGCGGCCTCCCGATCGGGTACCGGCAGAGCCCCTGTCACTTCACGATCGACCGTCACATCGTCCTCGGCTTCCTCTTCTTCCCCGTCGTCCGCGAGCACGGCGTCCGCGAGCGCGGCTTCGTCCGGCAGGGCATCGTCGAGCACGTCGTCCGCGGGCGCGTCATCCGCGGCCACGGCCCGGGCGGGCAGGAGCACCGGCCGGCCGGTGCCGAGCAGCCCGTCGAGCAGGTCAAGCCCCGCCGTTGGGTCGAGCAGCGGCAGGCCGGTCGCCTGGTAGGCCGCGCCACCCGCCGCGCCGAGGCCGGCCGAGGTGAACGAGGGCCAGTTGACCGAGCGGAACCAGGTGCGGCCCTGGTGGTGCTGGAGCTCCGCGAAACGGTCGAGGAACGCGTTGCCCATGGCGTAGTCCGACATGCCGGCCGCCAGCCGGGGCACGGCCGAGGCGACCGAGGAGAACAGGACGAAGAAGTCCGGACGGTCCTCCTTGAGCGCGTCGGCCAGCGCCAGCGTGCCCGCGATCTTCGGCTCGAGCACCCGCGCGATGCCCGCGGCGGTCTTGTGCACGAACGCAGGGCTCTCGTCCGACGCCAGGCCGGCGCAGTGCAGCACCCCGCCGATCGGCCCGAGCCGGGTCCTGACCTGGTCGAAGAACCGGCTGAGGGCGGCGGTATCGAGCAGCGACCCGGTGTAGAGGAGGAGGTCCACGCCCTGTTCCTCAAGCGCGAGGAGGCGACCGGCCTTGATGCCGTCCGGCGTCCCGGAAGCGGCCAGCGCGGGCCACGATTCCCGCGGCGGCAGCGCCTGAGCGCCGAGCAGCGCGAGGCGCCGCGCGCCGCGGCCGGCGAGCATCCGCGCGAACTCCGCGCCGAGGCCGCGCGTCCCGCCGGAGATGACGTAGCCGTGGTCAGGCCGGATGACCAGGTCCGGCCGCAGGTCGACCGGCCGCAGCACGGGCACCTCACGTCCGGCCGGGCCGTAGCGGACCTCGCGTTCCCGCCCCGTCGCGGGCCGGGCGGCTTCCTGGCGCAGGATCTCGAGCAGGCGTCCCGGATCCGCCGCCCCGGCGTCGACGCTCCGGGCCACCACGCCGCGGTGCTCCGCCCCGATCATGGCGGCCAGCCCGGCCAGCGGCGCGACGGCCAGCCGCGTGCCCGAGCTGACGTGCAGCAGCAGGACCGGCCGGTCCCCGCGGGCGGCGATCATCGCCTGGTAGAAGCCGATCCGGCCGTAGTCCACCGCCGGCCCCTCGGCCGCAAACGCGAAATCGCACAGGTCGATCACGCCGTCGAGCCCGCCCGCGATCCCGGCCAGGCGGCCGGCCAGCGCCGCCCCCGCTTCCCGGTCGGCGAGCCCTCTGGCAGGCGGCCCGAACTCGACGAGCAGCCGGGGATCGCTGACCGCGCCGGCCAGCGCGGACCTGAGCGCCAGCCCGGCCCGCGGGCCGATGAGCACGGCGATCCGTCGCGGGCCGAGATCACCCGCCACCCCGTCGGAAACAGGGTCAACCGGCGCGGCCTCCCAGCATCGGGCCAGCGCGGACGACGCGCCCGCCGCCGCCCGGGTCAGCGGAACGGCGACCGGAACCAGGCGCGACCCGCCGGGCCCGGGCTCATCCGGGGATGCCTCAACGCTGGGCAGCCAGTACCGTTCCCGGGCGAAGGGGTACGTCGGCATCGAGATCCGCCGGCCGCCGCGCGGGCTGACCCGCTCCCAGTCGATCTCGGAGCCGGCCGCCCACAACGAGGCGATGCGGTCGTACTTGCCCGCCCCGGCCAGGGCGGTCACGTAGGCCTGGTCCTCGGCCTCGGACGCGCGCAGCCGGTCGGCTCCGCTCCTGGCCGTCCCGCTGTACACCCCGTCGGCCCCGGTCCCGGCCAGCCAGGCCGCCAGTTTCCCGCCGAGCTCGTCGCGGTCGCGGACGACGAGGGCCAGCCGCTCGCGCTGCGGTTCCCGGCCGACCTGGAGGGTGTAGGCCATGTCCGGCAGCGCCGCCCCCGGCTCGCGGGCGAACGCCGCCAGCCGCTCGGCGTAGTCGCGCAGCCGCTGCGGTTCCTTGGCCGACAGGACGACGATCTCCTCGCCCCTGGAGGGGGCGGCGGGCCGCCGGTCGGGGTAGTCCTCCACGATCACGTGCGCGTTCGACCCGCCGGCCCCGAACGAGCTCAGGGCCGCGCGGCGCGGGACCGGCCCGGCGCCGCCGGCGGCGTCGGGGAGCGGCCAGTCCTCCGCCTCGCGCGCGAGCCGGAACGGGGTGGCGGCGAAGTCGATGTGCGGGTTGACCGGGTCGCTGTGCAGCGTCGGCGCGATCCGGCCGTGGCGGAACTGGAGCATCAGCTTGGTCAGCCCGGCCACCCCCGATGCCGCCTCCAGGTGCCCGATGTTGGACTTCAGCGAGCCGATGGGTACGCTGCCGGCGGGCAGCGGCCGGTCGCCGAGCGCCTCGGCCAGCCCGGCGATCTCGATCGGGTCCCCGAGCGCGGTGCCGGTTCCGTGAGCCTCGATGTAGCCGATGGTGGCGGCGTCGACGCCCGAGCGGCGGAGCGCCTTCCTGATCACCGCGGTCTGCGCGGCCGTGGTCGGGGCCGTGTACCTGGCCGCCCGCCCGCCGTGATTGACCGCCGTTCCCCTGATCACGCCGTGAATGTGGTCACCGTCGCGCTCGGCGTCGGCCAGCGGCCGCAGGACGACCGCGCCGACCCCCTCGCCGGGCACCATCCCGTCGCCGCCCGCACCGAACGAGCGGCAGCGGCCGTCGGTTGAGGCGAACCGCGTCTGGCTGAGCACGAGGTACTTCTGCGGGTGCACCGACACGTTCACGCCGCCCGCCACCGCGATCCGGCAGTCGCCCGAGCGCAGGCTCTCGCAGGCGAGGTGGATGGCGGTCAGCGACGAGGAGCACGCCGTGTCCACCGCCATGCTCGGCCCCTGGAAGTTCAGGAAGTACGAGACCCGGTTGGCGACGCTCCAGTAGGACGACGACGGCAGCGGCCCGTGGCCGAGCCGGGCGGGGTCGCCGCCGTAGAGCTCGTACCCGCTCCACATGACCCCGGCGAAGACGCCGGTGTCCTCCGGGCGGATGCCCGCCCGGGCCAGCCCGGCGACGGTGTACCCGGCGTCTTCGAGGGCCGCGTAGGAGGTCTCGAGGAACAGCCGTTCCTGCGGGTCCATGAGCTCGGCTTCGCGCGGGGAGATGCTGAAGAACAGCGGGTCGAACGCGTCCACCTGATCGAGGAACCCGCCCCACTTGCTGTAGCTGGTGCCGGCCCGGGTGGGATCGGGGTCGTAGAAGCCGGCGAGGTCCCAGCGCCCGGCCGGGATCTCCGTGACGCAGTCCCGCCCGTCGGCCAGGACGGTCCAGAACTCATCCAGGTCCCGCGCTCCGGGATAGCGGCCGCTGACCCCCACAACCGCGATGGGGAACGTACCGTTGCCGACTGGTTCACCCGCCGACCGGACGCTCCCCCCGGCCGGCCAGGTCGCGACCGGCACCGGCACGGGCACCGGAACCGGAACCGGCGCGGGCGCGGTCGGCCAGGTCGGCGCGGTCACCGTGGCCACAGCGGCCACCGCCACCACGGCAGGCCCGGGCGTTGGAGCCGGAACGGGAACAGGCTCCGGGACCGCGGACTCGGGCGGCGGCGACGCCAGGACAGCGCGGATGTAGTCGGTGACGGCCTCGACCGTCGGATGGTCGAAGGCCAGCTGGGCGGGCATCGGGCGGCCGAACTCGCGGGACAGGGCACGGCTGAAGTCGACCGCGTTGAGCGAGTCCATGCCGAGCAGCCCCAGCGGTACCTCGAGCTCGGTGCTCGGGCCGGGCCCCATGCCCAGCGTCGTGCGCAGCACTCGCTCGACGGCCGTCTTGATGTCCGCCCGGCTGATGACGGCGGATGACGCGGGAGGCGGGAAAGTCATGGGACGCGGCTCCGGGACGGGTACGGGCGGGAACAGGGACGGAAGCGGGGACAGAGGCGGAGTCGGAAGCGGAGACAGAGGCGGGAACAGGGACGGAGGCGGGGTCGTGACCCACCGCGGGGCCGGGGCCGGGGCCGGCGGCGGGAGCGGGGGCTGAGCCGGTCCCGGCGCCGGGGAGTTGCGCAGCAGCGGAGCCAGCACGGCGGGCCGCTGCGCGCTCGGTACCCGCCGCACGGCCGACAGGTCAAGCGGGACGACGGCCAGGGACCCGCCGATCCCGGCCTCGATCGCCCCGGTCATGACGGCGAGCGCTTCGGCCGGGCTCATCGCCAGGTAGCCGCGCGAGCGCAGCAGCGCCGCGTCGCGGGCCGAGGCCTGCGCGGCCTGGCCGTCGCCCGACCACGGTCCCCAGCCCAGCGAGAGCGCGGGCAGGCAGGCGCCGCGGCGCAGTTCGGCCAGGGCGTCGAGGAAGGCGTTGCCCGCGCTGTAGGCGGCCTGGCCCGGGATCCCGACCAGGCCGCTCAGCGACGAGAACAGCACGAAGAAGTCCAGCGGCAGCGCGGCGGTGAGCTCGTGCAGGTGCCAGGAGCCGGCCATCTTGGGGCCGAGCACCCGCGCGAACCGGTCCCGGGTCTGGCCGCGCAGCACCCCGTCATCGAGGACGCAGGCCAGGTGGAGCAGGCCGCGCAGCGGCGGCATCGTCGCGGCGATCTCGTCGATCACCGCCACCAGGGCCGGCCGGTCGGCCACGTCGGCCTGGCGAACCGCGACCCTGACGCCCGCGGCCGCCAGCTCGCCGATCGCGGCCGCCGCGGCCGGTCCCGGTGCGGAGCGGCCGACGAGCACGAGATCCCGGGCGCCTCGGCCGGCCAGCCAGCGCGCGGCGTGCAGGCCGAGGCCGCCGAGGCCGCCGGTGATCAGCACCGTCCCGTTCCCGCGCAGCGAGGTCACCGGCGCGCGGCCAGCCAGTTCCGCGAAGGCGGGCTCGAGCGCCGGGAGCAGGCGCCGGCCGCCGCGCAAGGCCACCTGGCGGGCGGGCGGCCCGGCGGCCAGCTCGGCGATCAGGCCGTCGAGCTCGTCGGCGCCGCCGGTGCCCAGGTCGGCGATCCGGCACCCGATCTCCGGGTGCTCGAGCTGGGCGGTGCGGGCGAAGCCCCACAGCGGGGCGGCGGCGAGCCGGATCCGGTCGTCCCCGGTGACCTGCTGCCCGCTCCTGGTGACCAGCCACAGCGGCGGCCCGCCCGCCGCGGCTAGCGCCTGAGCCACGGTCAGGGCTCCGGCCAGGAGTTCCTCGGCTGCCTCGTGCGGTCCGCGGCCGTCCGGGGTGTCCGCGGGATCGGCGACGTAGACGACGCCCCGCAGCGGGTGGCTGGCCCGCGCCGCCATCAGCATCGCCACGACCGAGGACGGGCTGGCCGGGTCGTACCGGGCGGCACCGCCGGCGGTCATCGTGAACCCGGTCCCCGGGGTCACGTGCAGGCAGTCGGCCCCCAGCCCGCGCATGCGCTCGAGCAGGCCCAAGGCCAGCGCGCCGGGTTCCGCGAGCACCAGCCACCGGCCGCCCGGGTCCGGCCGGGCAACGGACGACGGCTCCTCACGCCAGACGATCCGGTGCACCGGCGGCACGACAGCAGGCGCAGGGGACGAATACGAGACGGCAGAAGGATGCGAGACGGCAGAAGGATGCGGCACGGAGGAAGGATGCTGCTCGGAAGGATGCTGCGCGAGCGAAGGAGACGGGGCGGGCACGGGGATAGCCACCTGCGGGACAGCCACCTGCGGGACGGACGGCGCTGGCCGGGCTTCCGCGTGCTCGAGCCAGTGCCGCTGCCGCTGGAAGGGGTAGGTCGGCGCGTCGACCCGGCGGAAGTCGTCGGGACCGTCGAGGGCCGCCCAGTCCAGGTCGACGCCCGCGATATAGAGCCGGCCCGCGCTGTGCAGCAGGGCGTCCCAGTCACCGCGGTGCCGGTCGAGGCTGGCGGCGAACGGCGCCGCGGTGACCTGCCCGGCCAGCGTCGGATGCGGCCCGATTTCCAGGTAGGCGTCGATGTCCAGGGCGGCGAGCGCGGCCAACGGCTGGGCCGCCTGGGCGGCGGCCCTCGCGTGCTCGCTCCAGTAGCCGGGGCTGCCCCAGCCCGGTCCGGCCCGCTCGCCGGTGAGCGCCGAGATCAGCGGGATCTCGGGGTCGCGGACGCGAAGGCCGGCCGCGGCCGCCGCGATCGCCTCCGGGTTCCCCCCGGTGGCCGCGAGCGACAGCGCGTCTTCCACCGACAGGGCGCCTGCCGCGCAGGCGGCGGCGTACTCGCCGGCGCCGTGGCCGTAGACCGCCTCCGGCCGTATCCCCCAGGATCGCCACAGCTCCCACAGCGCCCACTCGACCGCGAACAGGGCGGGCTGGGCCACCATCGGCTGGTCAAGCAGGTCTCCCCCGGTGTCTCCCCCGTACAGCGCGTCGAGCAGCCGGGTCCGGCCGCCGATCGGCCCGAGGATCGCGTCGCAGCGTTCCAGCGCCGCCCGGAACGCCGGCTGGGAATCGAAGAGCTGGCGCCCCATCCCCCGGTACTGGGCGCCCAGCCCGGTGAACAGCAGCGCGACCCGGCGGCCCGCCGTGCCCTTCACGTGTCCCCGGCCGCCGGCCGCCGTGGGCTCGCCGGCGGCGATGGCCCGCAGCCCGGCGGCCGCCTCGGCGGCGGAGGCCGACACCACGGCGATCCGGTCCTCGAAGTGGCCGCGAGCTACGGCGGCGGTATGGCAGATGTCGCCGATGCTGGCGTCGGGCCCCGTCGCCAGCCAGCCGGCCCAGCGGCCGGCGATGGCGGTGAGCCCGCGCTCCCCGCGGGCCGACAGCACCAGCAGGTGCGCGGGCCGGGGGACGCGCGGTCCGCGCGGGTGCCGGGGCGGTGCCGGCGGTTCCTCGACCAGCACGTGCGCGTTGGTGCCGCTGATGCCGAACGAGCTGACCCCGCCGATCCGCCGGTCCCCGGCCGGCTCGGGCCAGGCCCGCGGGGCGGTCACCACCTCGACGGGCAGGTCCGCCCACGGCAGGTGCGGGTTGAGCTGGGCCGCGTGCAGGCTCGCCGGGATCTGCCGGTGGCGCAGGGCGAGCACGACCTTGATGACGCTGGCCATGCCCGCCGCGGCCTCGAGGTGGCCGATGTTGGACTTGACCGACCCGATGAGCAGCGGGTGCGCGCGCGGCCGGCCGCCCATCGCCTCGGCGAGCGCGCGGACCTCGATGACGTCGCCGAGCCGGGTGCCGGTGCCGTGCGCCTCCACGTAGCCGACCTCGTCCGGGTTCCGTCCGGCCGCGGCGATCGCCCGGCGGATGACCGCCGTCTGGGCCGGGCCGCTCGGCGCGGTCAGCCCGTTCGATGACCCGTCGTTGTTGACGGCCGAGCCGCGGATCACGGCCAGCACCCGGGCGCCGTCGCGCACCGCGTCCGACAGCCGCTGCAGGACGAGCACGCCCGCGCCCTCGCCCTGGACGAAGCCGTCGGCCTCGGCGGCGAAGGCCCGGCAGTGACCGGTGGGTGACAGCGCCCGGTTCCGGCAGAAGCCGACGGTCAGGTCGGGCGAGACGAGGGCGTTGACCCCGGCCGCGAGCGCCAGCTCTGACTCTCCCGAGCGCAGGCTCTGGCAGGCGAGGTGCAGCGCGGTCAGCGACGATGAGCAGGCCGAGTCGACGGAGACCGACGGGCCGCGCAGCCCGAGCACGTACGACAGCCGGCCGGACGCCACGCTCGGCAGGTTGCCGGTGGCCGAGTAGGCGTCGATGCGGCTGGCGTCCTGGTGCATCGCCCGCGCGCCGTAGTCGCTGGTCGCGATGCCGACGAACACGCCCGTCGCCGACCCGGCCAGCCCGGCGGGCGACCGCCCGGCGCGCTCGAGGGCCTCCCAGGTGACCTCGAGCAGCATCCGCTGCTGCGGGTCCATCATCCGGGCCTCGATCGGCGCGATGCCGAAGAAGCCGGGGTCGAACTGCTCGATCCCGGACACGAACCCGCCCCACCGGGTGTACATCTTGCCGGCCGCGTCCGGGTCGGGGTCGTAGTAGGCGTTGACGTCCCAGCGTTCGGCGGGCACCTCGGTGATGGCGTCCGTCCCGGCCATCAGGAGCTCCCACAGTTCCTCCGGGGTCGTGACGCCCCCGGGAAAACGGCAGCCCATGCCGATGATGGCGATGGGCTCCTCGCCGGCCGGACTCGGCGGCGCGGCGGCGGGCACGGGCATGGCGGGCACAGCGTCCACAGGCGGCCGGGCGGCGGGTCGCGGCGGATCCGGCACCACTGGCACCACTGGCACCACTGGGACCGTTGGCGCCATTGGTACTACCGGTACCACCGGTACCACCGCGGCGACTGGCGCCGGGCCGGGCGCGACGGCTGGCGCCGGCGCGACGGCTGGCGCTGGTGCCGGCACCTGCGGCGGGGGTTCCGGGGCGCGCTCGTCTACGGTCACGATCCCGGCGAGGTAGGACGCGAGCCGTTCAACCGTCGGGTAGTCAAAGGCCAGGGTCGTGGGCAGCGGCTGCCCGATGTCGGCGGCGAGCGCGTTGCGCAGCTCAACGGCCGTGAGTGAGTCGAGGCCCTGGTCACGCAGTGCCCGTCGCCGGTTCACCTCGCCGGTGACGCCGAGTACCTGGCCCGCCCGCCTGGCCACGGCCTGCCCGACCAGTGTCGGCCATTCCCGGCGGGGCGCCGCGGCGAGCCGGGTGAGCAGCGCGGACGAGGCCGCCTGAGGCGGAGCCGCGGAAACCGCCGGACCCAGGCTCGGCACCAGCTCGCCGCCCACCAGTTCGGCGGCGACGGGGTCGGCGGCGGCCACGGGGAAGGCCTCTTTCCAGCGGGTGACGTCGAAGTCGACCACCGCCGCCTGGGCGTCGTCGCCGGCGAGCAGCTCGTCGAGGACCGCGTACCCGCGGCCGACGGTGAGGGCGCCGAAGCCGATCCCGGCCATCCGGGTGGCCCGGCGGGAGACCCGGGCGGCCAGGCCGACGTCGGCGAATGGTCCCCAGTTGATGCTGAGCGCCGCCTCGCCGGCGGCGTGCCGCCGGCGAGCGAGCGCGTCGAGCGCGGCGTTGGCGGCCGCGTAGCTGGCCTGCCCGGCCGAGCCGAATACCGCCGTGGTCGACGAGAACTCCAGGAACAGGTCGAGCCGCCGGTCCCGGGTCAGCTCGTGCAGGTGCAGCGCGCCGAGCACCTTGGGCGCGATGACGGCGGCGAACCGCTCCCAGGTCTGGTGCTGGAGCATCCCGTCGTCGAGGAAGCCGGCGCAGTGCACGATCCCGCGCAGGGCCGGCAGCTCGGCGATCAGCGCGGCCACGTCCTCCCGGCGCGAGACGTCCGCCTGGCGGACCAGGACGTCGGCTCCGCTCGCCCGCAGGCGGGCGATGGCGGCCAGGGCGTCGGCTCCCGGCGGCCTGCGCCCGGCCAGGACCAGGTGCCTGGCCCCGCGCGCGGCGAGCCACCCGGCGGCGGCTAGCCCGAGGTCGCCGAGGCCGCCGGTGATCAGGTAGGCGCCGTCCGGGTCGACCGGGCGGGACCCGGACGCGCGCAGCACGATCTTGCCGACGTGGCGGGCCGCGGCCATCCGGCGGAACGCCGGCACCGCGTCGGTGATGGGGAACACCTCGCGGGGCAGCGGGCGGAGCTCGCCCCGGCCGAGCAGGCCGACGACCTCGCGGAGGATCTCGCCGAGCCGGCCGGTTTCCGCCTCGTAGACGTCGAAGGGCAGGTAGGCCAGGTCGGGACGGGTCGCGGCGATGGTCTCGGGCGAGCGCAGGTCGGTGTTGCCCATCTCGACGAACCGGCCGCCGTTAGCCAGGAGTGCGAGGCTCCGGTCGTTGGCCTCGCCGGCCAGGGAGTTGAGGACGATGTCGACGCCGTAGCCGCCGGTCGCGTCGCGTACCGCCGCGGCGAAGTCCAGGGTCCGCGAGTTCCACACGCGGGTGACCCCGAGTTCGCGGACCGCGCCCCACTTGGCCGGGCTGGCGGTCGCGTAGACCTCGGCCCCGGCCCGCAGCGCGAGCTGCACCGCGGCCATGCCCACGCCGCCCGCCGCCGCGTGGATGAGGACCTTGCTGCCCGCGGTCAGGCGGCCGAGGTCGAACAGGCCGTACCACGCCGTGGCGAAGGTGACCGGGACCGTCGCCGCCGCGGCGAAGCCGAGGCCCGGCGGCAGCGGGACGACCAAGCGCTGGTCCGCGACGACGAAGCGGGTGAAGCTCCCGGCGGCGATCGCGAGCACCGGGTCGCCGACTTCGAGTCCGGTCACCCCGGGCCCGAGCGCGCTGATCCGCCCCGAGCACTCATGGCCGAACGGCAGCTCGCCCGGGGGGTACAGGCCGAGCGCGGTGAGGACGTCACGGAAGTTGAGGCCGGTCATCTCCACCGCGATCTCGACCTCGCCGTCGCCGGGTGCGCGACGTCCGGCAGCGGCGAGGCCGAGGTTTCCGAGCTCGCCCGAAGGCGGGATCGTGAGCTGATAGGACACCCCGGGCGGGACGCTCAGGCGGCCGGCGGCGGCCGACCCGGGCACCAGCCGCGCGACGTAGCGGCGGTCGGCCCTGACGGCCACCTGCCGCTCGGCGTCGGCCGCGAGGAGGTGCCCGGCGGCCGACTCGGCGTCGGGCGAACGGGGATCAAGGTCGAGGAGCCGGCCGCCTGCCTCGGGGTGCTCGAGCATCAGGGTGCGCCCGAACCCCCACAGCAGCGCCTGGGCCGGATCGGCGCCGTCGGCCTCGGTCACCCGCTGGGCGCCCCGGGTGACCAGCCAGTAAGACGGCACTGGTGCGGCCCCGCCGACCAGGGCCTGGGCCAGCCGCAGGGCGGTGCCGAGGGTCCCGGGCGCGGCGGCCGCGAGCCCGGCCGCTGTGCCACTAGGTGCTGCGTCACCGGGCGCGGTGCTATCAGGCTCGCTGTCATGTGGCCCGCTGTCGCCGGGTGCTGCGTCACTGGGCGCGGTGTCGGCCGCGAGCGCGTGCACGACCGAGGTGAGCGGGCCTGCCGCTGCTAGCAGGCCGGCCAGGCTGGCCTGGTCGTCGAGGTTGACCTCGAACGCGGTGTCGCCGAGCCGGGTCAGGGCCGCTCCGTGGCGCGCCGCGATGACCTCGGCTCCCTGAGCGCGCAGCCCCGCGGCGAGGCCGGCTCCGGTCGGGCCTGCCCCGAGGACTAGCCAGCGTCCGGCGGCGGGCTGGCGGGGTGGCTCGTCGGCGGACCGCCAGGCCAGGTCGTAGCGCAGCTGGCTGGGGCCGGATGGGGCCGGGGAAGGCGTCGTTTCCAGGGCCCGGCGGAACGCGGCGGGCTCCGCGCGCAGCAGGCACAGGCCGGAGACGGCGGCGAGCACGCGGCCGTCCGCCGCCGCGAGGACCATGTCGCCGACGACCCGGTCCTCGGTGCGCCGCGTCACCCGGGTGTGGCACCACAGCGTCTCGCCCCCGAGCGGCCGGGCGGCGCGGGCCACGGTGACCCGGGCGACGCGCACGGGAAGGTACGGAACCTCGTCCCCGACCGCCCCGAGCGCGGCCAGGGTCTGGAACACGGCGTCGAGCAGCGCGGGGTGCAGCGGGGCATCGTCCACGAGCCCGTCGGGCCGGCGCAGCCGGGCCAGCACCTCGTCGGCGCTGCCGGTCAGCTCCTCGATCCAGCGGAACGCCGGGCCGAACCGCAGGCTCAGGGCCTGGGCCGAAGCGTAGAAGTCCGCCGCCGTACCCGGCCCAGGACCCGGCGCCGCGGCCAGGCGTGCCCGCAACTGCGCGAGCGGCAGCTCGCCGGCGGCGGGCCGGGTCTGCTGGCCGGACAGCGTGGCCCGCGAGTGCTCGACCCAGCTCCCGCTCACGTCATCGAGGTGCGCGACGCGCAGCCGCCTGGCGTCCCCGGTCCGGCCGGCTTCGGCGTGGTCGAGTTCGGCGTGGTCGAGTTCGAGGCGCACCCGGGCTGATTCGGTCACCACCAGGGGCCGGGAGATCGCCACGTGCTCGATGGACAGGTAATCCGCGGCCTGGTCCCCCTCGGCTTGGTTCCCCTGGACCTGGGAGATCTCGTCGGCGGCCGCCAGGGCGGCGGCCGCGAACCAGGCCGCCGGGACCACGACGTCGCCGAACACGCGGTGGTCGGTGAGGTACGGCGGGGCGTTCGGCGACAGGTTCACGGCGTAGCTGGCCTGCTGCTCCCGGCCCGGGACCCGGGGCCCGAGGATCGGCCACCGCCGGGCCTCGGTCGCGGGGGCGGGCTCGGAAGCGACCGTCTCCACCCAGTGCCGGCGTCCCTGGAACGGGTACGTGGGCAGGCCCGCGCGCCGTCGGCTGTGGTCGCCGGCCACGGCCGCCCAGTCGATCTCCGCGCCGAGAACGTAGAGCTCGCCGAGGCGGCCGAGTGGGTCCGGGTCCGTTCCGACGGGCAGGATGACGGTCACCCCGGCCCGTTCTTCCATCGCCTGGGTTTGCTCTTCTGGTGGCAAGCCGGACAGCCACGGAATCGCCGGCGGTCGCGGCTCGATCCCGGCCGCGGCGAGGGCGTCGGTCGCCGGGCCGTCTAGCCGCCCGGGGCCCGCCGCCAGCCGCAGGGCGTCTTCTGGGGTGAGCACCCCGGCCGCGCAGGCCGCGACCAGGTCGCCGACCCCGGTGCCGGCCACGGCGTCGGGGCGAACGCCCCACGAGCGCCACAGCCCGCAGGCCGCCCACTCCCACGCGAACGCGGCCAGGTACGGGTTGTCGGGCTCGGCCGGGAGGCCGGGCTCGCCGTCCGCTGATCCGGCGACGGACCGCGGCCACCGGCCCGCCGACGGGCCGAGCAGGTCCGCGCAGCGCAGCAGGGTCTCCCGCAGCCGCGGGTACGCCTGGGCCAGCCGGCTCGCCGTCGCCGGGTCGGGCACCTGGCCGGGGAAGATCAGGCCGAGGCGGGGCGGTTCGGTGACCTCGCCGTCCGAGCGGAGCACGCCGTCGGGCCGTTCGCCGGCCGCGGCCGCGTTCAGCAGGCGCCGGGCCGTTTCGGCCGAGCCGGCGCGGACCGCGAGCCGGCGCTCGAAGTGGCTGCGGCCTTCGCCCGCGGTGCGGCAGGCGTCGCCGAGCGGCAGCTGCTCCGGTCCGGGGGCGAGCCGGTCGGCGTAGCGGCGGGACAGCTCGTCGAGGGCCGCCCCGCCGCGGGCGGACAGGGGCAGCAGGTAGCCGGATGACGGCGCCGGCCGGGCGGGGTGCGCGGCGGTCGCGGTCGCGGGCGCCTCCTCGACGATCACGTGGGCGTTGGTCCCGGCGAAGCCGAAGGAGCTGACCCCGGCACGGCGGGGCTGGTCGCCGCGCGGCCACGGGCGGCCGTCGGCCGCGATGACGATCGGCGTGCCGTCCAGCCTGATCTGCGGGTTGAGGGTGTGCAGGTGCAGGTGCCGCGGTATGTGCTCGTGCTTGAGGGCCAGGATGGCCTTGATGAGGCCGGCGATGCCCGCGGCGGATTCCAGGTGGCCGATGTTCGTCTTCACCGACCCGAGGAGCAGGGCCGAGCCGTCGGCGCGGGGGGCGCCGAAGACCTCGGCGAGGGCCTCCACCTCGATCGGATCGCCGAGCACGGTGCCGGTCCCGTGGGCCTCGATGTAGCCGATGTCGGCCGGGCCGAGCCCGGCGTCGGCGAGCGCGTCGCGCAGCAGCGCGCTCTGGGCGACCGGGTTGGGCGCGGTGAGCCCCATGGAGTGCCCGTCGTGGTTGACCGCGCTCCCGCGCAGCACCGCGTGGATCTCGTCGCCGTCGCGGCGGGCGTCGCTCAGCCGCTTGAGCACGATGATGCCCGCGCCCTCGCCGCGCACGTAGCCGTTGGCCGCGGCGTCGAAGGTGCGGCAGCGGCCGTCGGGCGACAGTGCCTGGACCTTGCCGAGGGCCTCGGTGGTCAGCTCGGACAGCAGCAGGTTCACCCCGCCGGCCAAGGCCGTGTCGCTTTCCCGGTCGCGCAGGCTCCGGCATGCGAGATGCACCGCCACCAGCGACGACGAGCAGGCGGTATCCAGCGCGATGGCCGGCCCGTGCAGGCCGAGCAGGTAGGCGACCCGCCCGGCGGCGATGCTGAGCATGTTGCCGGTCAGCGTGTACGCGTCGGTGGACCCGGGGCCGCCCGCGGTGACGTCCCTCAGGTAGTCCTGCCAGCTGATCCCGAGGAACACTCCCGTCCTGGTTCCGGCCAGCTTCGCCGGGGCGAGCGCCGCGTCCTCGAGCGCCTCCCAGGCGACCTCGAGCACGAGGCGCTGCTGCGGGTCGAGCCGGGCCGCTTCCCGCGGCGAGATCCCCATGAAGGACTCGTCGAGGTAGTCGACCCGCTCGATCAGCCCGGCCCACTGGCTGGCGTAATCGGGGCCGGCGGCGTCCGGCCCGGTGCGGCGGGACGGCGGGATCTCGGTCACCGCGTCGCCGCCGCTGGCCAGCAGGTCCCAGAACCGGGCCGGCGTCGCGCCGCCGGGCAGGCGGCTGCCGAGCCCGATCACCGCGATCGGCTCGCGCTGGGGGCGCCCGGCCCGCGCCAGCTGTTCTTCGAGAACCTGGATGCGGGCGAGCGACTGCCCGAGCAGCTCCCTGATCCGGAGCTCGGCGGCGGGATCAGCCATGGCGCGGAACCTCCTGTCCGCCGGCCGCGAACCGGTCCGGCGGGCCGTCTAGCAGGGCGTCGAGGGCGCGGGCGATCGACGCGGTCAGCGCTTCCCGGTGACCGCTGAGGTAGAAGTGGTCGCCGCGGTAGAACTGGACGGAGACCACGTTGGGCACGACATCGCCCCAGGCCGCGAGGCGGGCCGGGGCGACGTGCGGGTCCTGGTCGCCGCCGTAGAGGTAGACCGGGCAGTCGGGCGGCTCGCCCGGCTCCGCTTGGTAGCTGTCGAAGATCTCGAAGTCGGCCCGCAGGGCGGGCAGGAACAGGGCCATCAGCCCGGGCTCGGCCAGGGCTTCATCGGAGATGCCCCCGTACGCGCGGACCTCGCTGAGGAACTCGTCGTCGGGCAGGCCCCACACCGGGCGCCTCGGCCGGGGCAGCTGGGGGGCGGCCGCCCCGCTCAGGAACAGCGCGCCCGGGGCCGGGCCGCTGGCCCGGCGCAGGGTCCGGGCCAGCTCGAAGGCGAGCAGCGCGCCCATGCTGTGCCCGAAGAAGGCGAAGGGCAGGTCCAGGTACGGGGCGATCCCGTCGGCGATGGCCTCGACGAGGGGGCCGGCCCGCCGGAACGCGGGCTCCTGCACTCGTCGCTGGTGCCCGGGCAGGTCGAGCGCGCAGACTTCGATCTCGGCCGGGAACCCGGACTGCCACCGGCTGTAGAACGGCGAGCCGCCGCCGGCGAACGGCAGGCAGAACAGCCGCAGCCGGGCCGTGTCGCTTCCGCGCCGGGATATCCACCGGTCCGCGCGGGCCGCGCTAGTCACGGGCGAGCCATTCGTTGACCGCGCGGGCGGTGGATTCGGCGTGTTCCGTCATCATCGAGAAGTGGTTTCCGGGCACGTCGGTCACGGTTACGTCGGCGGCCAGGTCCCACGTCGGCTGCCAGCCTCCGCCGTCGGGCAGGCCGGCCATCGGTTCCCGCGCCCGGACGAGCAGGGTGGGCACCGCCGTCCGGGTCAGTCGCGGCCAGCCGAGCGCGAAGTAGTGCACCATCGCGGTGAGCCAGGCGTCGTCACCGCCCGCTCCGGCCCGCTCCATCAACGGCAGCGCCGCCCCGGCCAGCGCATGCCAGTGGTCGCCGGGCGAGCCGGCGCCGTCCGGTGCCGGTGGCGCGCCGGCGGACGGCGATGCCGTGTCGATGAGCACCACGCCCGCCGGGGCGCGGCCGGCGCCTTCCAGGTAGGCCGCCACCGCGTGGGCCACGAGGCCGCCGGAGGAGTGGCCCGCGAGCACGAACGGCGCGTCACCCGCGGCGTCGCGGACGCTGTCGCCGAGCACGCTGGTCAGGGCCGCGAGGTCGGCGGGGAGCGGTTCCCCGTCGATGAACCCCGGGGCGGGGAGCACCGACAGGCCGCGGACGCCGCGGAACCCCCGGGCCAGCCGCGCGTACTCCTGGGCGCCGCCCGCGCCGAGGAACGACGGGAAGCAGATCAGGCCGGTGGCCTCGGTCGCCGGGCAGACCGGGACGAGGGCCGGCTCCCGTTCGAGGCCGGACCGGTCGGTGAACGCGGGCCGGAACGCGGCCAGGTTCCTGATCAGCTCGGTCATCTCGGCGGCCCGGCCGGCGTGGGCCGCGCTCACGTACAGGCGGCCGAGGGAGTGCGCGGGCGCCTGGCGGTCCCGGTCCCGGCCTCGTCCGGGTTCGTCCGCGGGCGCGGGCGCGGGCGCGGCGAGCTCGGTGCGGAGCAGTTCCGCCAGCGCGGCCGGGGCCGGGCACTCGGCCAGCACCGAGGCGGGCAGCCGCAGCCCGGTGGCCGCGTTGAGCTCGGTCAGCAGCCGGGCCACGGTCAGCGAGTCGAAGCCGATCTCGAGGAAGCCCAGTTCCATCTCGACGGTCTCCGGCGACTCGTGCCCGAGCACCGCCGCCGCTGTGGACCGCACCAGGCCGGAGAGCAGGCGCCGCCGCCCGGCGTCGTCGGCCAGCGCCAGCCGATCCCGCAGCGAGCCGGGTCCTCCCGGATCCGCCGCGCTCTGGGGAGCGCCGCTCGGGCGGGCGGCCCCGTTCAGGGCCAGCCGGGCTTCCGGCAGGGCTGCGATGAACGGGCTGGGTCGCCGGGTCGCGATCGTCGGCGCGAGCTTCTCCCAGTCCACGTCGGTGATCGTCATCGCCTCGTCGCCGCCGTCGAGAACCTGGGACAGCGCCATGACCGCGAGCGCGGGTGCCATGGTCCGCTGCCCGTGCGGCCGGGTGCCGGGCTCGCCGCCGCCGTCCGTCCAGGGGCCCCAGGCGACGGACACGCCGGCCAGGCCGCGGGCGCGCCGGCCCGCCGCCAGCGCGTCGAGGAACGCGTCCGCCGCCGCGTAGCTGCCCTGCCCGTCGTCGCCGAGGGTGGCGGCGGTCGAGGAGAAGAACACGAACGCGTCGAGGTCGACGGTCAGCTCGTCGAGCAGGGCCGCGCCCGCCGTCGTGGCCGCGGCCGCGGCGAGGTCGGCGGCGGTGGTGTCTCGCAGCGCGATCGTCCGCCGGTCCGCCGCGGCGTGCACCACCGCGGTCAGCGGCGGGCCATCGGCGGCGAGCCGGGACAGCAGCCAGGTCACCTGCGTGCGCCCGGCGACGTCGCAGGCCACCACGTCGACCCGGGCGCCGCTCGCGGCCAGTTCGGCGGCCAGGGCGCAGACGCCCGGGGCGGTCGTCCCCGACCGGGAGGCCAGCACGATCCGGGGCGCGCCGCGGCCGGCCAGCCAGCGGGCCGCGTGTGCGCCGGCCATCCCGGTGCCGCCGGTGACGAGCACGCTGCCGCGCGGCCGCCACGGCCGGGCGCCCTCTACGGGCTTGGCGGCGCGGGTGAGGCGTCGGGCGAAGACGCCGGCCGTCCTGATGGCGGCCTGGTCTTCGCCGCCGCCCGCCAGCAGCGAGCGCAGCCGGGCGGCCGCCCGCTCGTCGAGCGTCGGCGGCAGGTCGATGAGGCCGCCCCAGCGGTCCGGGTGTTCCTGGGCCGCGACCAGGCCGAGGCCCCACACCGGGGCCTGCGCCGGGCTGGTCAGCGCCTCGCCGGGGTCCGCGGCGACGGCGCCCTGGGTCAGCGCCCACACAGGCGCGGTGATGCCCGCGTCGCCCAGGGCCCGGACCAGCGCGAGCGTGCCGGCCAGGCCGGCCGCGACCCCGCCGAAGCCGGCGGCGGGCCGCTCGTCGAGCGCGAGGAGCGACACGATCCCCGCTATGTGGGCGCCGTCGCCGTCGGCCAGGGCCGCGCGGATGAGGGCGGCCATCGCCGCGGCGCCGCCATCGGCCGCGCCGCCGGCCCCGTCATCAGCCGCGTCCGGCCCGGTCGTGCCGACCGTCGCGCAGTCCACCTCGGCGACGACGACCCGGGTGCCGCCGGCCGCGAGGGCCAGCGCGCATTCGCCGGCCAGGTCCGCGCCTGCCATGTCCGGGTCCGGGTGCCCGGCCGGCGTCACCACCAGCCAGGTGCCGGATAGGACCTTCGGCGCCTGGTCGGTGACCGGTGCCCAGGCCACCCGGTAGCGCAGGTCCGCCACCGCCGACTCGTCCCGCTCCCGCCGCCGCCAGGCGGCCAGCGCCGGCAAGGCCGCGCTGAGCGGCTGTCCTTCGTCCAGCTTGAGCGCGGTCGCGAGCCCGGCCGCGTCTCCGCGGTCGACCGCGGACCAGAACAGTGCCTCCGCCGGGCTGCCCGCGCCGTCGCCGCCGGCCGGGCTGGCCGTCGCGGCGGGCTGCGGCCAGAAGCGCTGCCGCTGGAACGCGTAGGTGGGCAGCTCGACTGGGCGGCCGGCCGGGAGGACGGCGGCCCAGTTCACGGCGGTGCCGGCGACGTGCAGGGTGGCCAGGGCGGTGAGCAGCTGGCCGGGGCCGGCGTGGTCGCGGTCCAGGGTGGCGGTGATGACCGGGGTGGCCGTTGGGTCGGCGGCCTGCAGGTTATCGGCGATCGCGCTGGTCAGCACGGGGTGCGGGGAGACTTCGACGAAGGTGCGGTGCCCGGCGGCCGCCAGGGCCCGGACGGCCGCGTCGAACCGGACGGTCTCGCGCAGGTTGGCGTACCAGTACCCGGCGTCGAGTTCCGGCCCGTCCAGCCACCGGCCCAGCGCCGTGGAGTACAGCGGGACCCGGCCGGCTACCGGACGGATGCCGGCCAGGTCGGCGACGAGGGTGTCGGCCAGCGTGTCCACCACCGGGGAGTGGGCCACGAAGTCCTCGACCGGGACCGACCAGCGCAGCACCCGCCGCTTGGCCAGCTCGAGGCCGAGCTCGGCCAGGGCCGCCGGGGCGCCGGAGACCACCGTGGTCGCGGGCCCGTTGACCGCGGCGACCGACAGGCGGCCGTCCCAGGGGGCGAGCAGCTCGCGGACCTGTTCTTCGGGCAGGACGACCGAGAGCATCCCGCCGGCGACGCCGAGCCCGGTCAGCGCCCGGGCACGGACCGCGACCACCCGGGCCGCGTCGTCGAGGGTCAGCATCCCGGCCACGCAGGCCGCGGCGATCTCGCCCTGGGAATGCCCGGTCACCGCGTCGGGGACGACCCCGGCCGCCTGCCAGACGGCGGCGAGCGACACCATCACCGCCCACAGGGCGGGCTGGGCGACGGCCGCCGTCTCGATGCCGGGCGCGCCCGGCGCCCCGGCGATCACCTCGTCGAGCGACCAGTCCACGTAGGGGGTGAGGGCCTGCCCGCACTCGGCCAGCCGGGCGGCGAACACCGGGCTGGCGGCGGCGAGCTCGCGGCCCATCCCGGCCCACTGGGCGCCCTGGCCGGGGAACACGAACGCGACCTTGCCCGCCCGGCCCGGTCCGGCCAGGCCGGTCACCGCGCCCGCGGCGGATACGCCCGCCGCCACCGCGGCCAGGGCCGCCGCGAGCTCCTCGCGGTCCGCGCCCGTGACCACGGCCCGGTGGGCGAACACCGAGCGGGTCGCGGCCAGCGACCAGGCCACGTCGGCGGCGTCGAGGCCGGGCTTGGCCAGCGCGAACTCGCGCAGCCGCCCCGCCTGCGCGGCCAGGCCGGCGCCGGTCCGCCCGGACACCGGCCAGGCCAGCACCGAGCCCGGCGCGAGCACCGGCAGCGCCCGGTCCCCGGCGCCCGGGGCCCCGGCATCCGTCGTCCCGGCGTCCCTGGCACCGGCACCGGCGTAGCCGCCGCCGTCACTGTCGCCGGGCGCTTCCTCGACGATGACGTGCACGTTGGTGCCGCTGATCCCGAACGAGGACACACCGGCCCGCCGCGGCCCGCCGTTCGCGTCCCAGGTCCGGGACTCGCTCAGCACCCGCACGTCGCCCGCCGACCATTCGACCTGCGTGGACGGCTCCGCGGCGTGCAGCGTCGGCGGGAGCAGCCGGTGCCGCAGGGCGAGCACCATCTTGATGATCCCGGCCATCCCGGCCGCCGCCTGGGTGTGCCCGATGTTCGACTTGACCGAGCCGAGCCACAGCGGCCGCCCGGGATGGCGGTCGTGCCCGTAGGCCGCGAGCACCGCCTGGGCCTCGATGGGGTCGCCGAGTGTGGTCCCGGAGCCGTGCGCCTCGACCACGTCGACGTCGGCCGGTGACACCCGGGCGCTGGCCAGCGCGGCCCTGATGACGCGCTGCTGCGACGGGCCGTTCGGCGCCGTGAGCCCGTTGGAGGCGCCGTCCTGGTTGACCGCGCTGCCGGTCACCACCGCGAGCACCCGGTGCCGGTTGCGGCGGGCGTCCGACAGCCGCTCGACCACGAGCACCCCGGCGCCCTCGGCCAGGCCCATGCCGTCGGCCGCGGCGGAGAACGACTTGCACCGCCCGTCGGCCGACAGGCCGAGCTGCGCGGCGAAGGCGGTGAAGATCCCCGGGGTCGCCATCACCGTCACCCCGCCGGCTAGGGCCAGCGTGCACTCTCCCGACCGCAGGGCCTGGGCGGCGAGGTGCAGGGCGACCAGGCCCGATGAGCAGGCCGTGTCTACCGTGACGGCGGGGCCCTCGAAGCCGAAGGCGTAGGACACCCGTCCGGACAGCACGCTCCCGCCGCCGCTGGTCGGCAGGCTCTGCTCGTCGATGTCGGGCGAGGCGCCCGCGTCGTAGGGCTGCGGCCAGCCGCCGACGAACACCCCGGTGGGCGAGCCGCGCAGTCCCGCCGGGGTGATGCCCGCCCGTTCCAGGGCCTCCCAGCAGATCTCGAGAAGCAGCCGCTGCTGCGGGTCCATGGCCAGGGCCTCGCGCGGGCTGATGCCGAAGAACCCGGGGTCGAAGGCGGTCGCGTCGTGCACGAACCCGCCGCCCCGCACGTACAGGGGATGGCCGGGGTCCCGCAGGCCCGCGCCGTCCCAGCCGCGGTCGGCGGGGAAGCCGGAGATGGCGTCCCGGCCGTTGGCCAGCAGGTCCCAGAAGGAGTCGGGGCCCTCGACGCCGCCGGGGAAGCGGCAGCCGATCCCGACGATGGCGACCGGCTCGTCGGCCGACGCGGCCGACGCGGCTGACACGGCCGCCGGGACGGAGGCGGCCGCGCCCGGCCGCCCGCCCGCGAGCTCGGCCCGCAGGTGCGCGGCCAGGGCCTGCGGGGCCGGGTAGTCGAAGATCAGCGTCGCGGGCAGCCGCAGCCCGGTCGCGGTGTTCATCCGGTTCCGCAGCTCGACCGCGGTCAGCGAGTCGAAGCCGATGTCGGTGAAGGCCGTGTCCGGCTCGATCGACTCGGGCGAGGCGTGCCCGAGGACGGCGGCCACGTGCGCGCGGACCAGGTCGAGCAGCACCCGGTCCCGGTCGGCCACGGGGGTGCCTGCCAGCCGGTCGCGCAGCGACGCCCCGGCGGTGCCCGCGCCCGGTACCGCGGCGGCGGGCGGGACGGCGACGCCGGTCACCAGGCCGCGCAGGAGCGCGGGCACGCCGGCGCCCCGGGCCGCCTGGGCGCGCAGCCCGGCCAGGTCGAGGCGGACGGGCACCAGCAGTGACTCGCCCCGGTCCCGGGCCAGGTCGAGGAGCGCGAGTCCTTCCTCG